>Ga0082212_10012503_pt1 | contig 10688 bp, 9 predicted proteins | sample TergutNt197P3_FD_71548 | JGI IMG/M metagenome (GOLD analysis project Ga0082212, IMG submission 71548) | Neocapritermes taracua P3 segment gut microbial communities from Petit-Saut dam, French Guiana - Nt197 P3 | ecosystem: Host-associated > Arthropoda: Insects > Digestive system > Gut ...
TCAGCCTTCAGCCTTCAGCCTTTCGCATGTGTCAACACCAAAGGCGTTTACACATGCGGCCCCTCCCTCGAACTCCACAACCCCGACGCCACCTCCGCCTCCCCCCTCGCCCGCCGCATCCTCATCCAGGAACTCACCACGCGCCTCGCCGAACTCCAGCCCCGCGCCGACGCCCTCGCCGCCGACACCGAAACCCTCGCCCTCCGCCAGTCCGCGCTCACCGATTCCCTCAGGCAGACCCGCGCCCAACTCGACACCGCCCGCCGCGCCACCGCCTCCAAAAACGGCGAGGTCCAAACCCTCCAGCGCGACGCCGAACGCACCCGCGTCCGCCTCTCCTCCCTCACCGCCGAGCGCGACCACCTCCTCGGCCAGACCTCCGGGCACGACGCCCAATACACCGCCCTCTCCGACGAACTCCACGAACTCGTCTCCACCCGCGAACTCCACGTCGAACGCTCCGCCACCCGCTCCGCCCAACTCGAGCAAAACGAAACCGCCCTCTCCGACATCACCGCCCGCCTCACCGAGGCCCGCATCACCGTCAACTCCCTCAAGCAGCAGGCCGCCCATTCCCGCCAGCAGGACGCCTCCCTCGCCTCCCGCGCCGACGAACTCACCCGCATCATCCAAGGCCGCGCCCAAGGCATCGCCTCCTACGACGAAGGCATCGCCCGCCTCAACGACGAGATCACCACCCTCACCGCCGAACTCGAAACCCTCCAGGACGAGCGCAAAAACATCATCGCCGTCCTCGAGGAGGCCCGCTACGACCGCGCCCCCAAACGCGCCGCCCTCACCGACGCCGAGCAAAAACGCTCCACCGCCCGCGACGCCTTCGACGCCCTCCGCGAGCAAAAATCCTCCCTCGACCTCGACCGCGCCCAGCAGTCCATGCTCCGCCAAAACACCCTCGACAAACTCCACTCCGACTACGCCCTCACCCCCGCCGACCTCGACGAACTCCCCCCGCAAAAATGGCCCGGCGACACCCCGCCATCCATCCCCGACGCCGAAACCCGCATCGCCGAACTCTCCGCCAAAATCCTCGACCTCGGCCCCGTCAACCTCGCCGCCATCGAGGAATGCCGCGAGCACGAGGAACGCCACGCCCTTCTCACCAACCAGGAGGCCGACCTCAACGCCGCCAAGGAGCAGGTCACCCTCCTCATCCAAAACCTCAACACCACCTCCGGCGACCTCTTCCGCGAGACCTTCGAAAAAGCCAACGCCAACTTCGGCGCCATGTTCGCCAAACTCTTCAACGGCGGCGAGGCCCGCCTCGTCCTCATCGAAAACCCCGAGGATCCCCTTGAATGCGGCGTGGACATCATCGCCCGTCCGCCCGGCAAACGCCCCCAGACCATTTCCCTTCTCTCCGGTGGCGAACGCACCCTTACCGCCGTCTCGCTCCTCTTCTCCATCTACCTCATCAAACCCTCCCCCTTCGCCATGCTCGACGAACTCGACGCCGCGCTCGACGACAGCAACATCGGCCGTTTCATCAACATCCTCCGCGACTTCCGCGAGCAATCCCAATTCCTCATCATCACCCACAGCCAGCACACCATCGCCGCGGCCGACATCGTGTACGGCGTCACCATGCCCGAAAAAGGCATCTCCAAAACCATCTCCATCAAACTCAAGGACATTGGCAAGAAAAACCCCGGCCTTGGCGAACCCCAACCCGAACCCGCCGCCACTCTTCCCGAAAAATCCACCCGCGCGCGCAAACCCAAACCCGAATCCCCCAACACTCCCGACCTTCTCGACTCACTTGAAAAACCCGAACCTCTTTTGTCCAATCATCCCGAAGCCCTCGAATCCGTGGATGACGATGATGATGACGAAGACGATGATGATTTCGAAGACGATGACGATGACGACTTCGAAGACGATGACGACGACGAAGACGAAGACGATGAAGAAGAGTTTGACGACGAAGACGACGATTATAGTGGTTCAACTTGACATTGGCACGCGCCGTGACAACCCCAACGGGGTTGAACAACAAAGCCCAGGGTTGCCGAGCAAGGCGAGGCTACCCTGGGAAAACGTCATCCCAAGTAGCACAACCCCAAAGGGGTTGCACATGCAATGAATGGCAATGCCAATAACATACCTAAATTTATGGATGGCAAAATCATGTGCAACCCCGTTGGGGTTGATGTTTTTTTACTTTCATACCTGGGGTAGCGCGAATACGCGCAACCCCAGGCTTTGTTGTTCAACCCCGTTGGGGTTGCTTATGTGCGTCAATGTCAAGTTGAAACACTATAACACACGATTGAACCGCCGCTGTAAGGGTCCAACACGAAAAAATTTGGCTGCCGCTTTTTCTTGACATTTTTTGGCAAAGGAACGTACACTGTCCCTTTCAACCCCACCCAAAGGATTCCATGAACAACCGCGAACTTTTCAACACCATCATGAATTACGGCGCGTTCGACCGCATGCCCGTCTTCCACTGGTCGCAATGGAACGAAACCACCATACGCTGGCGCAACGAGGGCCTGCCGGAAGGCGTGGGCATCCACCAGCACCTCGGCGTGCCGGGCATGTGGACGTCCATCGGCGGCACCTCCGGGCTGTTCCCGCTGTTCGAGGAAAAACAGATCGAGGACCTCGGCGACTCGCGCATCTACCGCGACGGCTTCGGCGTGGTTTGCCAGGCGTGGAAAAACCGCAGCAACATCCCGCACTACATTGACTTCACACTCAAGACGCCCGCGGATTGGGAGGAGCATTACAAGCCGCGCCTCCAGCCCGACCCCAAACGCCTCGGCAGCCCGGAGGACTTCGCGAAGGCCGTGGCGAACGCCAACGCCTCCACCATCCCCACGATGTTTTGGACCGGCTCGCTCATGGGCTGCATCCGCGACTGGATGGGCGTCGAAAACCTGGGCTACTTCATGTACGACCATACCGATGTGTTCAAGGAAATGGTGGACACGATCGCGGACCTCGTGTGCTGGTCCGCGGACCAGTGGCTGCCACATGCCAAGGTGGACGCGGGCATGGGGTGGGAGGACATCTGCGGCCGTTGCGGGCCGTTTGTCAGCCCCGAAATCTTCAAGCGCTGCGTCGCGCCCGGCTACAAAAAAATACGCGCGAAACTCGAGCAGTACAACATCCATTTGTACGGCATTGACTCCGACGGCGACGTGTCCGCGCTGGTCGGGCCGTGGCTCGACGCGGGCGTCAACATCCAGTTCCCCGTGGAGGTCGGGACGTGGAAGGCCGACGGCATGGCGCTGCGCAAAAAGTTCGGCAAGGACCTGCGCATCTTCGGCCACTTCGACAAGATGACGTTGGAGCAAAGCCATGATGCGGTCGAGGCCGAAATCCAACGCCTCATGCCGCTCATGCGCGACGGCGGTTTTGTGATGATGCCCGACCACCTCATCACGCCCGGCGTGGCGTTGAAGGATTACCAGTGGTTCCTGAAACGCTGGGCGGAGATACGCGTTTGAGGCAAGCCGCATGAAACACCGCGCGCAACAAACATTCGCCATCGGCGCCGTCACCCTCGAGGAGGAGGACGGCCGACTCACACGCCTCTGGTTGCCCGGCACAAACGTCCCGCCGCCCGGCGCGGACACGGCCGCGCGTGAAACGCCGTTGATTCGCCAGGCGTTCCGCGAGCTCAAAGAATATCTCGCGGGCAAACGCAGGGTCTTCGCCGTCCCGCTCGCGCCGCGCGGCACGGCGTTCCAGACGCGCGTGTGGGAAACGTTGCTCGGGGTGGGGTTTGGCGAACGCGTTTCGTACGCCGAACTCGCGCGCCGCGCGGGTTCGCCCAACGCCGCGCGCGCGGTGGGCGGCGCGATGAACAAAAACCCGATCGCCATTTTCATCCCCTGCCACCGCGTGGTCGGGAGCGGTGGAAGCCTCACGGGGTTCGGCGCGGGTCTTCCCATGAAGGAAAAATTGCTGGCCTTGGAAACGCGCGCGTGATCCTCCTACTCACGCCGCCCATGGTGCAGGTCAACGCGCCGTACGCCGCGACGCCCCTGCTCGCGGGTTTTTTGCGCGATGAAAAAATCCCTTTCGCGCAGGCCGACCTCTCGCTCGGCCTCGCCCTGCGCCTCTTTTCGCAACCGGGCCTCGAGGAATTGCGCGGCGCGCTCCAACAGCGCCGCAAACTCCCGCGTTCCGCGAAAAAATTTTTGGCGCAATTCGACGCCTATCACCACGCCATCACCCCGGCCGTTCGTTTTTTGCAAACCCACGACCCCGCGCTTGCCCACCGCGTCGCGCAACCCGGCTTTCTTCCCGATGGTTGGCGCCTCGCGCAAGCCCACGCGGAAGACGCGGACGACGCGCTCTTCCGCCTCTTCGGCCAGTGCGGCACACACGACCGCGCGACGCATCTCGCGAGTCTCTTCCTCGATGAAATCGCGGATGTCGCGCGCGATGGGATTGACACGCGTTTCGCGTTCTCACGTTACGCCGAGTCGCTCGCGCAATCACTCCCCTCTTTTACCCCGTTGCTCGAGGCGTTGGACGATGAGACGCTCTTCACCCGCTGGCTTGACGAACTCACCGTCGAAACACTGCGCCGCCACAACCCGCGCGTCGTGGCCGTCACGTGCCCCTTTCCCGGGACGCTGCTCGCGGCGTTTCGAATCGCGCGGCGTGTCAAGTCGCTCATGCCCGCCACGAGGGTCGCGCTCGGCGGCGGCTATCCCTCGACCGAGTTGCGCGAACTCGACGACCCGCGCGTGTTCGACTTTTTTGACGTCGTGGCGCTCGACGACGGACGTGCCACGCTTCGCGCGTTGTGGCAAGGCCGGCCACCTGCCACGGGTTTCACGCGCGAAAACGGCCGTGTGGTCTTTCATCACGGCACAAACCCGCCGGTGTCCCCTCCCCCGCGGCCGGATTTTACGGGCCTCCCGCTGGACGACTACCTTTCGCTCGTCGAGATGCCCAACCCCATGCACCGTTTGTGGTCCGATGCGTGCTGGCTCAAACTGCCGCTGACAAACGGGTGTTATTGGCGCAAGTGCGCGTTTTGCGACACGTCGCTCCCGCACATCAAAAACTTCTCGCAGCCCGCCGCCGCGCGAGTTGTCGAAAACCTTTTCGCGCTCCACGCGGAAACCGGTAAGTCCGCGTTTCACTTCACGGACGAGGCGCTGCCGCCGAAACTCGTCGGCGACATGTCCGCCGAACTCACCGCGCGCGGCGCGCCGTTCACATGGTGGGGCAACGTCCGCTTTGAGCGCGCCTTCACGCGCGGCCTCGCGCGGCGCATGGCGGACGCGGGGTGCGTCGCGGTCACGGGCGGACTCGAATGCGCCAACGACCGTTTGCTCGCGCTGATGAAAAAGGGCGTGACACTACGCGGCGCGCGCGGGGCGTTGCGCGCGTTCGCGGACGCGGGGATTTTGACGCACGCCTACTTGATTTACGGCTTTCCCACGCAGGCGTTTGACGAGGTGTTGGACGCGCTGGAATTTGTGCGGCAGTGTTTTGCGGAGGGCGTTTTGCAATCCGCGTTTTGGCACCGCTTCACGCTCACGGCGCACAGCCCCGTTTTGAGGCAACCCGAAACATTCAACGTCGCGCCTAGCGATGAAATTTTGCGCGCCCCGCGTTTCGCACGCAACGCCGTTCCATACGTCGAAAAGGGCGCGTGCGATTGGGACGCCATTGGCGCGGCGCTGCACCGCGCCACGTACAATTACATGATGGGCGTCGGTTTGGACGCGCCGGTTGGCGAATGGTTTCACTAAAATTAAACCATAAAAAGGAGCGCGGGCATTCCTGCCCGCATGTTTGAATATCGTTGAGGCGGGCAAGAATGCCCGCGCTTGCTCCGTTATAGTATTTCAACTTGACATTGACGCACATAGGCAACCCCAACGGGGTTGAACAACAAAGCCTAGGGTTGCGCGTATTCGCGCAACCCTAGGTACGGATGCGAAAAAAACATCAACCCCAACGGGGTTGAACATGATTTTGACAAAGTCAAGTTAAAACACGATAACATGGCGCGGGCTTCCATGCCCGCGATCATCGCGGGCATGGAAACCCGCGCCACGCTGGGCGGCTCGACAGAGTCTCGCCCTCCAATGGTTAGACTGGTTTCAGAACAGGTCTAATAGTAAGAGAAAAATCCATGACCTTGACATTGCCCAACACAATCAACCTGCCGCCCGTCTTCGACTTGGGCACCTACCTCGCGGCGAAATTGTACGCCGACGCCGTGCTGTCCGCGGGACAAGCCGCGGAGGTGGCCCATCTTTCAAAGCGCGCCTTCATCGAAATACTTGGCAAATACGGTGTTTCGGTTTTCAGCGAAAATACGGAGGATTTGCTGGATGATATTCGCAACGCGTGAAACCGCCGTCATCACAGAAACACGTTTGGACGGCTTGGTGTTTGTCCATTCGTACCAGGTGGGAGGATGAGATGAAGGATGCCAACCAAGTGTCGGCGCTTTTGGGGGTTTGCATTGTCCCCCAAATCATCCAGGAAATCATGGCTTTTTATGACGGCCAGGAGGAATTGGCGATCAAGGAATTTTTCGCATCCGCCTTGTATGAAAAATTGCGGGACCCCGAAACGGGCCTTTGGCATTTGGGCGCAAAGGCCCTGGCTGAAATTTATTTGGGCGAGGCGCGCGGCGAGGCGCTCGAATTTCCGGAGGAGCAATCGTGAGCGAGGAGGGGAAATTTTTTGTTTTTGTCATGGAGTATTACCGCAACAAAAAAAACATGTCGGGCCGGGAGGTCGTCGCCTTGTTCGAAAGGCACAACATTTGGGAACTGGCGAAACAATCGTATTTTCTTTGGCATTGCGAATCCCCGGAACATTTTGTGCGGGAAATTGACGACAACATTTTAAGGGAAGGTGTGTGATGGAAGTCCTTGGAATCATCTTTGGAATCTTCGCGTGTGTCTGCGTGGTCGTGTTGCCAATCGCGACGTTTTTCATGGTGCTGGGTTTGCGCCGCAGGCTCGACCAAAAGAACACCTCCGACTTGGAGGCCTTGCGCCGTGAAATAGAGGCGTTGCGGCATTTCAACTCCGTCGAAAGGCGCGAAACGAAACCCGAGGTTGCGAAGCCGTTTGCGGTTCAACCACCCGAGAGGCAGGCGCCGCGCGCGCCCGTTGTTTTGCCCGCGGCCCCGGTCGCACTAAAAATACCGGAGGTCAAACCCGCGCCTCCGCCGTTTTTCAAAGAACCGCCGGCCACGCCGCGGAAACCGTCGGCGATGGAAACGGCTGCGGCGACGTTGTTGCAACGCGCGTGGAATTGGATTGTCGTGGGGGAGGAGTTCCGCAAGCCGGGGGTGTCGGCGGAGTTCGCAATCGCGACGACGTGGCTGGTGCGGGTCGGGGTGCTGGTCGTGGTGCTGGCGGCGGGGTTTGGGTTGCAACTGTCCATCGCGCGGGGCGTCCTGGGGCCGGAGGGCAGGGTGGCGATGTCCATGCTGGGCGGCGCGGCGTTCGTGGTGCTGGGGATCCGTTGCATGACGCGCCGCTTGCAGGCGTTGGGGCAGGGTTTCATCGGCGGCGGCCTCGCGTTGTTTTATTTCGCGTTCTTCGCGATGTCCATGATGTTCAAGTTGGTGGACGCGCGCGTCGCGTTTGGCGGGATGATTTTGGTGACGGTCGCGGCGGTGGTGTTGGCGACGCGGCTGGACGCGCTGTCGGTGGCGGTGCTGGGGTTGATCGGCGGGTATCTCACGCCGGTGATGTTGAAAACGGCGGAACCGAATTATTCCGTTCTGTACCTCTATCTGCTGCTCTTGGCATTGGGCATGGCGGGGGTGGCGTTCCTGCGCCAGTGGGCGGTGCTGACGTGGCTGAGCTTCGTGTTCAACAGCCTGCTGTTCTACCTGACCACGGGGGGCGCGCTGAAGTGGACTGCCGGGGGCGGCACGGCGGAGCAGGTCGCGTACCTGTGCGCGTTTTTCGTGTTGTTCTCGACGGCGATCTTCGGGTATGCGGCGGTGCGGCGCGTGTCGGCGACGCCGCTGGAGGTCGTCTCGCTGTTCGTGAACGCGCTGGTGGCGTTCGCGTTCGGGGCGTTCCTGCTGGGGCATACGGAGACGGCGCAGCGGGTGCACCTGTCAATGTTGGCGCTGGGGATGGCGGCGTTTTATGTGGCGCACATCTGGGGGTTCCTTTTCTTCAGGCGGGTGGACCGGGTGCTGGTTTCGGGGTTCATTGCGCTGGTGTCGGTTTTCCTCGGCGTGGCGTTGCCGCTGTTGTTTACGGGGCATGTTTTGACGTGCGTGTTTTCGCTCCAGGCGCTGGCGTTTTTGTGGTTGGGGCGGCGGCTGAACGGCAGGATGTTCCATTTCGGCGCGTGGGTGTTTTACGTCATCGCGCTGGTGCGGATGGCGGGCGGGTTCTTGGACACGGAGACGTTCGCGGAGGTCACGCGCCAGACGTATTTCACAACCCTCGCGCGGCGGCTGGTGGAGTTCGTCGTGCCGATTGCATCGTTGTTCGCCGCCAGCCGCCTCCTCGTCGCGCCGGGCGAAACGCCGTCGCGTGGCGTGGCGGATGTGGGCGATGAGTGGCGCGAAAAAATGGCAAACCTTTCGACGGTGTTCATGGCCGTGTTCCACGGGGTGTTGTTTCTGTACATGTCGCGCGAATTTTTCACGGGGTTGCGCGTCGTCCTTCCGGACGCGCGCTGGGCGGTGGTCACGGTCGTGTGGGCGGTGTTCGCGGCGCATGTGCTCGCGTGGTGGAAGGGGCGTTTAGCGCCGGGGTTTTTCCACCTCCTCGCGGGCCTTTGTTGCGCGGCAATCGTGGCGCAGTGGTTGTTTTTTGCTTGGCCGACCGACCTGAGGCTCGACCTCCTCTGCCACGGCGGCGGGTATCGGGCGGTAACCGCGTTCCCCCGCCTGTTCGCGACGCTCGCGTGTTTGCTGGTCCTCCTGCACGTGTGGCGGACGCTCGCGGGTGGCGTGGAGGCGGTTGCCCTGCGAAAAAAATTGTTGCGCGCGGCGAACGTCCTGCTGTTCCTGTACCTGACGTTTGAGGCGGCGACGTTTTTCAACGCGCACGTCCCTGATTTCCGCAAGTGGTCGGTGAGCGTGGTGTGGGGATGTTACGGGCTGGCGCTGCTGGTTTGGGGGTTGCATTTCAACGCGCGGACGCCGCGCATGGCAGGGCTTGTCGTGTTCGCGCTCACGCTGGCCAAGGTGTTCCTCTTCGACCTGTCCGGATCGGACGTGCTGTACCGTCTGGTCGCGTTCGCTGTGCTCGGCGGCGTGCTGTTGCTCGCCGCGTACGCCTACCTCCGCAAGCAGGACGTGTTCAAGGAAGGGGAAAAAAAACAATGAAGGCATTGAGAATTTTTACGCTTGCCGTCCTGTCCATGATGTTCGCGGCATCCACCATAGCGGACGAAACCGGCCCCCTCGCGCCAAACCCCGCGTGGAATGGAAAAACCGAATCCAACACGGACATGACGTACATCCTTTTCGCCGCGATTGTCCTCGCCGTCATCGTCCTCGCCTTCGCCCTCGTCACCGCCCTCCGCCGCCTGCCAAAAAGCGACGACGAGGGGGCGTAACCCAAAAACAAAACCGCCATGACCACACACGAACGTTACAAGCGCATGTACGAGCACCGCGACGCCGACCGCGTCCCGGTCATTGAAAACCCCTGGGCTGCCACCATCGAACGCTGGCGCCGCGAGGGGTTGCCCGAAAACGTCCCGTTCACGGAGTACTTCGACCTCGACCCCATTGATTGTATTTTCATTGACAATTCGCCGCGCTACGAGTGGCGCCTTGTCGAGGAGACCGACGCGTACACCATCGTCACCTCCAACTGGGGCGTGACGCTGCGGAACTGGAAGCACGCCGCGTCCACGCCGGAGTACATTGACTTCAAAATCAAGGATCGCGAAACGTGGGCCGAAGCCTCGGCGCGCATGGAGCCGTCGCGCGACCGGATTAATTGGGAATGGCTACGCAAGGATTACCCCGAGTGGCGGCGACGCGGCCATTGGGTTTGCGCGGAGATTTGGTTCGGGTTCGACACCACGCACTCCCGGGTGCTCGCCACCGACACCACCCTGGTCGCGTTCCTCGAGGATCCCGAATGGATGCGCGATGTCTTCGCGCGCCAGTTGGAAACCTCCCTCGCCATGCTGGACATGCTTTGGGCCGAGGGTTACCACTTCGACGAGTTGCGCTGGCCCGACGACATGGGGTACAAGGGCACGCAGTTCTTTTCGCTGGGCGTTTACCGCGACCTCATCAAGCCCTTCCAAAAACGCGCCATCGAATGGGCGCACGCGCGGGGCGTGTGGACCAGCCTGCACTCCTGCGGGAACATCAACCCCTTTGTGCCGGAGTTCGTCGAGATCGGGCTCGACGCGCTCAACCCGCTTGAGGTCAAGGCCGGCATGGATCCCCTGCGAATCCGCAAAAACTTCCCCAGCCTCCCGCTCATCGGCGGCATGGACGTGCGCGTGCTTTCCACCAACAACCGCGACATCGTCCGCCGCGAGCTCGAGGCCAAAATACCCATCCTCAAGCACAACGGCTTCGTGCTCCACACCGACCACTCCGTGCCCGACACGGTTGACTATGACACCTACCGTTTCTTTGTGGACGAGGGGCTTCGGCTTGGCGCGTTGTAGGGGAAAAAATCGGCAACCCTCCTGTTGCGGCGCGGGAGGGCACGCCCCCCCCCTTGGGAAAAAAA
>Ga0082212_10012504_pt1 | contig 10687 bp, 9 predicted proteins | sample TergutNt197P3_FD_71548 | JGI IMG/M metagenome (GOLD analysis project Ga0082212, IMG submission 71548) | Neocapritermes taracua P3 segment gut microbial communities from Petit-Saut dam, French Guiana - Nt197 P3 | ecosystem: Host-associated > Arthropoda: Insects > Digestive system > Gut ...
ATTGGATATCAGTGACACAAGAGAGGAAGCGGCTGTCGTGTGAGACGAGAAGTAAGGCGCAGGGACACGCTGCGAGCATCCGTTCCAGGGCCTCGGTTGATGCCAGGTCAAGATGGTTGGTTGGCTCATCCATGATGATGATCTGTGGAGAGGACAGGATTCCCAGCGCCAGGAGCAGTTTGCGAGCCTCACCGGGGCTTATCGTGCCGCCATCGAGTATGCGGTCGGGATCGCTGTTCAGTTGCGCTGCGATGCCCAACACCAGTCCGCGCTGGGATTCCGGCAGCATGTCAAGCTGCTTGAGAAGCCCCTGCCTCTCATCCATACCCAGCTCCTGCGGTACATAGAGTACGCAGAGATCCGACGCAGCCAGCGCCTGTATCAATGCCAAGACCAGGGTTGTCTTTCCCGTGCCATTAGCGCCAGACAGGGCGATATGATCCGCTGGCCCCAGCTGCAAACGGGGGATCTGTAGGCAGGCTTCATCGGGCGATGGTGGCAGGCGCTTCCCATTGCCAAAGGCCAGGCATCCCTGCTCCAATTCCATAAGCAGCCTGCGCTTGGAGGGTTGGGTGTTCAGCCAGATACTGGAGGTATAGACCTTATCCACACGAGCTGCCTCCAATCTTTGCTGAGCACTGGACAGACGGGCATCGAGGGCAGTGGAGCGCCGGCCGGCCTTGCCATCCTGCCCGGTGAAGACCGCAAGGTCGATGCGTCCCTTCGCGTCCTTGTCACCCTTGTCGATGTGGCGTTTCGAACGGCGTGCATCCGCCCTGGCTGCCTCATGATCGCGAGCGGTTTTTATCGCACTCAGGCGTTCGAGCTCGGATCGTGCTGCCTTACGCTCACGTTTCACACTCATCAGCTCGAGCTCTGCCTGCTCATGTCCCTGACTGTAGGTTCCCGGACGCAAGACAGCGCTGTTTGCGGAGAGGAACAGGCACTGCTGTGCCAGGGTATCCAGCATTTCCCTGTCATGCGAGACCAGCAGCCCGATACCGTCAAAATCAACGAGTGCATCCATCAAACGTCTACGGGTTGCTGCATCAACATGGTTGGTCGGCTCGTCAAGCGCAAGCAGCTGCGGATCCCGCCAGAGCGCAACTGCTACTTGCAGGCGCTTGCGCTGGCCTTCCGACAAGGTCTCATACCGCCATATCCACTCATCCTCAACACCGAGCAGCTTGCAGATGCGCTGAGCATGTGACGAGTAATCCAGGGCAAACTCATCAGCCATCTCTGGATGCAACTCGGTCTCTTGAGCACAGTAGACTCCACAAAGCCGTGGGGTGATACTCCCGCCTATAGGGTTGAGTAGACCACAGGTAAGACGCAAGAGCGTGCTCTTGCCACATCCATTGCTGCCGACAATCCCTGTCCATCCTTTGGGAAAGGTAGCGGATACCGAGGTGAGCGCAAGCCCCGAGGAGTCCTCGTAACTATAGGTGATATTCGTAAGCGAGATTTGCATATGATGCCTCCATAGTTTGACCACCAACCCTGTTTGAAACTACAGGTTTGCTGATGTCTGCTTCGCTACTGACAAGCCTGAGGCTTTGCCAGTGGAACTGACTATATGGAGGTGCCGATCATTTCTAAAGTCTCCTAAGCTGGAAGTGATACAGCGGTATTCTACTAAAAAAGGAACAGAACAGTAAGCTCCATCCCTTATCGTTATTCTTTAACCTGTTTACTTGGTCAACTGGCAGGATTTGGATTGGCGACTTGCGTTAGACTGTAGTCATGGAAAAACCTCAAAAGATACTCTCTATTGGTGCGGTGATCGTCGATCTTGTCTGCGATGTCATCCAGCTTCCGGGAAGCGGTCAAGGTGAGGTAGTCAAGGGCTTTAAGATGTCGCTTGGAGGCAGTGAGGCAAACGCTGCTAACATCATCAGGCAATTAGGTGAGGATTGCCAATTGCTGGCCCCGGTTGGGCAAGGGATGTTTGCCACCTATGCCTGTGCCCAACTGCAAAAGAACGGCTTTGAACCTTTTATCGTCCAAACAAGCCTTGATAACGGCGCCTGTATTATCCTGGTGGAGCCCAATGGTGAACGCACTATGATCACATTGCCTGGTATAGAACGGGCCTTTGACCCCTTTTGGTTCGATTGCTTGGATGCAAAGCAGTTCTCTGCCGTTCTTACCAGCGGATACGAGCTAGATGGCCCTGGATGCGAACCGATAATCAGCTTTCTGGAAGCTAACCCACAGATCCTCTTCTATTATGCCCCCGGCCCTTGCATAATGAGTGTCAGCCCTGACAAGGTTGCGCGCATCAATGCCTTGAAACCCATTTGGCATCTCAACGATATGGAGGCCAGGACCTACACGGGTTTGGATGATCCTGTCCAAGCAGGCGCACAGATACTGGCGGAATGCAACAATGCGGTGATAGTAACCTCTGGAGCAGAGGGTGCACATCTTTTCAGCAGAGACGAGTATATGCTGGTGCCCAGTGTTCGAGTGGAACCCGTAGACACCATCGGCGCTGGAGATGCCCATCTTGGCGCTCTGATCGCTGCTCGGAACAAGGGAGCTACCTGGCAGGAATCGCTCAGCCTGGCCAACAGGATCGCTGCAGCGGTTTGCCTGCAAAAAGGGGCTCTGCTTCCTGACGCAACCGTTGAGCAGTTGCTACAGGATGCGGGTGAGCAGTTGATAGCAGATATATGACAGGTAGGGCGACGGTTTCTTCTTCTGACCGAAATCCCACTCCTTGCATTTCTGGTAGACGGATTCAGGGGTATAGAGCCCGTCAACATCCCGCTTGCTTTCAATCATCTCAGCCATTTCGATGAAACGTGGATCTGCAGTAATCCCCCTGAAGTGACTGAGTGTATCCACAACACTGACCAGGTCATACCATATTGTCGGGGCCTTCAGCTTCCTGAAATCGGTTCCCATATAGTACATATAGGGGTGGAGCTCCCTGCTGTTCTCCCAGAGAGAAAGCATACCTAAGGCTGTGTTTTCTGCAACCTCAGACTCTTTGTACTCAGGTATTGCTGCGAGCAACTGCAACATCTTCAGTGAAGCGTTTGGGCAGCAATCGTCTTTTCGCCCTGGCCCTCTGAACTTGCCGAATTCCCGTGAAACAGAGCAGGGAAACCCGGTGTCTTTGTGGAGCCCTACAAGGTAATCGACACCTGGTTTAATGTGCCTCTCGTAGTCGATTCCCGCCTTGAGCAAAGCCAACAGCAGCAGCGGTGCGTCACAAAGGCACCAGCCGAACACATCCTCGCCGCTCCCGCCAAAATGCTTGGGTATATTGGTCAGAGACTGATACACCCCGTTCTCATCCTTATGCTCCATGATCTTTCGGGTGGCAACAGCTATTTCCGGCTCTTCGCGCAGGCCGATATCCAATAGGAACAGGAGCTTATGAATGGGCAGGTCTGGGTTCTTGTGATTACTCACAATCATACTGTGATAGTCAGCTACGTCAGCCAGGTAGGCTTTAATCCTTGTGTCGGATAGTACTTCACTCCTGAGATCAGTCAGATCCTCTTCGCTTTCCTTGAGAACCGTTTTCCTTATCGCATGACAAAGCCACGCGTCTCCTTGTTCCAGGATGAGTTGTAGTGTATCCACAATGCTCCTTTGACGTGTCAGGTAGTAAGGAGATACCCGTATTAACAACACGTCATAATTATCCTTGTCTCGACAAGCAGGTCAACATATCCTCTCTCCAAGGTTCAAGGAGATCAGAGGGTCATGAACATCACCTTGCTGTTCTCCTTAAGGATCTCGGCGGCTTGGTCTGCTCCGATGATCTGGATGCAGTTTGCCTGGCAGTGCTGCACACAGGACGGCAGCTTCCCAACAGCCAGGCGGTCCGCACAGAGGTTGCATTGCTCGGTCAGTACGGGGAAATAGGTATACTGCCACTTCTTTGGCGCATATTCCCAGGGCCCAACCTGATTGAGCTTGATCCCATACTGCCCCACGGGGAGCCCATTCTTCGCCTGACAGGCCAGCTCACATGAGTAGCACCCCGTGCACCAGCGGTAGTTGATCAATAATCCCTTTTTCATGACTGCTCACCTTCCCTGCAGGGGTAGATCTTGCACAAGAGGCATTTATAGTTCGCACCGATTCCCGTCTGTCCGCTGCTCCATGAGATGAGATTGTTGATGTTAAGCTCATTGACGTCATAGAGCTTCTCAGGGTCTGCCTCAGGGTGCCACCAGCCGTGATCGGAGCTGACCACACGTGGGTCGACTATGGGAGTGACCTCGGCAACGCGTTTTGCCCGTGCCGTGCGGCCAGTCAGGCCAACGGGCCCTTCAACCCAAACCCACTCGCCATCCTGCACGCCAAGGCTTGCCGCAGTTTGCGGATGTATCTGCACGGTGGGCTCTGGATGCAGCGCACGCAGTCTGCTTCCCTGCCGATTCTCAGAATGGAAGGTGTTGTGCCTGCGCGCACCGGTTGTCAGCACAAGCGGGTATTCTGCTGCCAGCTCCGGTTGTGAATACGGCGTCATAGGCGGCTCTACGTAGTTTGGCAAAGGATCGTAGCCGAGAAAACCGAGGCCCTGCGAATAGAGCTCCAGCCTTCCTGACGGGGTCTGGAAACCCAGCTGTCCATCCTCGCGCATCTTACCTGACTTGAACTTCTCGTACTCAAAAGGCAGATAGCTCGGCGCTATCTCGCGCACCCCCTCAAAGTCCATGCCAGTATCAGCCATGATATGCGAGAACATCTCCTCGACTGTTTCCCAGGGCCAGGCCTCTGAGTTGAAACGGCGTCCCAGCTCAAGGTTGATCTCCATGTCCGAGCGGCACTCGCCAAGCGGCGAGACAGCAGCGTTGATGGTCTCTCCCCGCTGCGTGCCATCCCCACAGCGGATTCCATTGCGCTCTGTGTAGGTGGTTACCGGCAGGAACAGGTCTCCGTAGGCCATTGCAGTGGGCGTCATGAAGAGATCGACGATGACATTGAACTCAAGCTTGCTGAACGCCTCCAGGGTACGCTCATTATCAGCGCCACCACAGGCAATCTGGTTCACGGTCTGTATCCACGATGCTTTGATGGGGTAATCATCTGGCTGCTCTATCATGTGGTCGATGAGCCTGTTCATGGAGGCTACCTGCAAGGCTAACTTATAGAACATCAATTCCTCTGTGCCGATACGCTTGTCCTCGGCATCGAAAGAGAGGAGGTCACGCCCCCATCCAGTGATGTACTTCAAGAGCTCGGGACCGACTATCATCGTTCCGGGTTTCTCGATATTTCCGGTGAGGGCGAATAGCGACAGGACGGCGCGGGAACCATCAACGCAATCCTCGCGCTGATCAAGCGCCACACCCCATTGCAGAAGCGCCGGAGAGTTCTGGCCAAGCAGCCGCGCGGCCGCCCTGATGTCTTCGGGGGAAACCCAGGTTACCTCACTGGTCTTCTCTGGAGTCCACTCAGCAACCATCTGCGCGTATTCCTCTAAGCCGTATACCCAGAGGCTGGTGAATTCATCGTCGCAGAGGCCTTCTTCGATCAGGACGTGCGCGATGCCAAGCGCCAGGGCGCCGTCTGAGCCAGGACGCACCTGCAGCCACAGGTCGGCATGGGCAGCAAGCCAGGTCAGCCGTGCGTCCACAACAAGCAGCTTGCTGCCGCGCTGCAGCACGTCGGTAACCCAATGGCCATACGCGCCGTCTGAGTTCGCGACAATGGGGTTGTTCCCCCAAACAACGGTGAGAGCAGGCGCTTCCCAGGCAGGGTTGTCATAACGGTCGATGAACTGCTGCGAGTAGTCGCCAACCATGAAGGTGCCGGCAAGCATGGTGCTCGCAAAGATGCGCGGCCCAAAGCAGGCGACATTGGTCAGGCTGAAGGCGTAGTTGGGCGACCCGAAAGACCACGCCAACCGGGAGATATAGGCCGCGATGTCACGCCCCGTGCCTTGCAGGAATACCACGCTTTCGGCGCCATGCTGCTGCTTGTAGGTGTTGAAGCGCTGTTCGATGGTATCAAGCGCCTCTTCCCAGCTGATGCGCTCCCACCTGTCCTTACCACGGTCATCCAGCGAGCGCTTCAGGGGATGGGAGATACGCCTCTCATTGTTGACTATGTCATCAACTGCGACACAGCGGGGACAGAGCCTGCCCTGGTTGTAGGGGTTCTCAGGGTCGCCTTCCACGCGCACCACCTTGTCATCCTTGGAGTAGATAAGCACCCCACAACCAAGATGGCAGCCCGGAGCCGACCAGGCGCTTCCGCGCGTTACCTGATAGCCGTCCTCCTCATAGCGCCAGGGTTGCTCGTGTTCAAAGAACGCCAGCCCCCGGCTGTTGTATTTGACCCGATCCGCTTTCACGGTATCACGTGATTGCAGTGAGGCGCTCGATTGGCTCTTGCTCATCTGCGCTTCTCCCTTCCTTCTTTCAGAGGCGATACCAGGTATCGTTTACCAGAGCTCGGGCGATTTCAGCGATGTGGTGCCAAGGCGGGATTTTGCAGTCGCCTCTATCTTGCCGTCGAAGACCCTTCCTTCAGTGGTCGCCACCTGGGTCCCCAGCATGGTTGTGATGGTGATCCCTCCCGAGAAATGCCCCTCAGCGTCTATCTTCCCCTCGGTAATGGGAGCGGTTGAACCCAATACGCTGAAGGTACCGTCAAAGGTTCCGTCGTTGTGGCGATCAATGGTCACCTGGCATTCTTTCTTGCCCATGGGAAGTTTGATGATTGCATCGAATATCTCCGTCATGATCCTCTCCTTTGTTTCAATTGATACTTAAGGAACATTTGCCACTTAAGTGGTATTATTGCTGTCGACGTGAGGATTGAGAAGGGAACAGAATAGAGGACCTGTTCAATAAGGGACATATTTACGGATGTGTCCTCTTTCCGGTACGAAAGATGTGCCTTTTGAAGGGATGCAGCACATGGATATTAGGGTAAGCCGGACACAGAAGATGTTGTTGGATGCTTTTGAAGAGCTTGCTTCAGAGAAGAATATGGAAGATATCTCGGTGAGCGAGCTTTGCGAACGCTCTACTGTCAGACGCAACACCTTTTATAGGCATTTCAACGATAAGTACGCTTTTATAACCTTCTACCTGCAGACACTTGCAGAACGGTTCAAGGTTGAAGCAGGGTCGGGGTATGACCTGGAGGAGCTCTCAGACTATGCAAGCCATATGCATAAAGCCCTTATCCGTTTCTTTGAGTCACATCAGGAAAGCATGAAGTATGCGATGGGGCGAACAGTGCCAGTCAGCACGGTCGATATGATAGTCACGCATATCAGCGAAGGCATAATCTCACGAGCAGAGCGTGGTTTGAACCGTGATGGGCACACACCCGGAAAACCTGTAGAGCTGCTTGGCTACTTCTACTCAGCCGGCATGCTGCATACGCTACGCTGGTGGTATTTCGAAGGGAAGCCCGTTGCACCTGAGCTGCTCGAACAGTATTGCACCGATTTCCTTATGCGCTGCTATGCCGGATTCGAGGAGCAGGCGTGAGAAGGCTGGTAAGCGAGACAGATAGAGTGGTGAAAGCCCTGCTGATGGGCTCCCTTGTCGCGCTTTTTGTGTTGATAGCCCTCTTCCTCAACACGGGGGTCGCCGCGAGCTTTGAGGGCTGGGCATACTCTGAAAGCACTGAGCATATGTCGCCACTCCTCACCTCGACCGCAAAAGCGGTAACACATTTGGGAGATGTGCTTCCTGTGACCCTTGTCTGCCTCCTCTTTCTTGTCATCCCTCCCCTGCGCAGGCGTTATGCACTGCCGGTGATTGTCACAACTGTCTTTGCTGCCAGCCTGAATGCCCTGCTGAAACTGGCCTTCATGCGCCCCCGCCCCGATATACTCAGCTTGATAATCGAGACGGATTTCAGCTTTCCCAGCGGCCATGCGATGATCAACATGGCCTTGTATGGCATGGTTATCATCCTTGTATGGAGATCTTCGCAGTCGCGCTGGAAAAAGATCACGATAACTGCGGTTCTTGCTGTTCTGGTAGCCGCAATAGGCCTCACCCGCGTTTATCTGGGTGTCCATTACATCACAGATGTCATTGCCGGCTGGTGCCTGGGCTTTGCGATCGCCCTAGGCGTAATACTGGCTTACGACGAGATCAGGCGCAGATCTGACAACAAGGACTACCAAAGGAGTCAGAGGGCGTGATGGCCGTGCTGCCTCCCACATACAAGTCTGGGTAATACAACGTCTCTTGTTTTAGCTGTTTTAATAAGCATATAATCGTAGTAGCTTGCTGAACGGGGGAATCATGCAGAAGAATCGATTATTCACCTACGAAAACAAAATGGTGTTAATATGCATGCTCTGTTTTGGTTTTGCGATGTTCGACCGATTTGCTATCACTAACCTATCCCCTTTCATCATGGATGATTTGAATATGTCCAATACTGATTTAGGGCTTGTCATGTCGGTATTCGCACTGGCGTGGGCAGTCTCCGGATTCCTCGGAAGCATGCTGTCAGACATCGCCGCAAAGAAGAAACGCCTTCTGGGTATCCTTACGCTCTTATCCTCAGTCTGTGCTTTCTCAACAGGCCTGGCAAGTAGCTTCATCATGCTCGTAGCCATCCGCTTCTTGATGGGCATTCTCTATGGCCCGACATTCCCGCTCACCCAGGCATTTGCCATGGCTCAATCCACGCCCAGGAGAAGAGGCCTCAACATGGGCCTTATCTCCACCACTTCCATGGGAGTGATTGCTAATCTGATCGCCCCTATCCTTCTCGTAGCCTTATGCCTGGCATTTGGTTGGAGGGTGACCTTTTTCCTGACGTTCATCCCTGGAGCCGTGGTGGCTTTTCTTGTTTTCAAGGTGTTGAAAGAGCCTGACATGACCAAAGATGCAGGTGGAACAGCAAGTACAGAAAAGGCCTCATTCAAAGACAGTCTGGCTATCTTCAAAAACAGGAACGTGATCACATCGATGGTATTCAGTTGCTTTATCATGTGCTGGAATGTCGGTACCTTGACTTTTGCTCCCTTGTTCCTGGTCAATATGAAGGGTTTTACCCCTACAACAATGAGCTATATCCTTGCTGCATTTGGTGTGGGCGCTGTCATTTGGGGCATGTTGGTACCAAGCTTGTCTGATAGATTCGGTCGCAAGCCGATTACCATTATTTTCACATTGCTCAGCATTGTCTCTCCCCTTGGCCTCCTGCTGGCATCATCACCTATTACGATTAGTTTGTTGGCGTTTCTAGGCTGGAGCGGCTCGGGGGTCTACGCACTGTATCAAGCGGCAATCATAGGTGAGTCCGTAGACTCGAAGTATACTTCCACCGCGATTTCCAGTGTGCAGTTGACTGGTGAGATTGTCGGATGCGTCATTGGCGTGGCTATAGCTGGAAGGCTCGCTGATGTTTTTGGACTTCAAGCGCCCCTGATCTTCGCAGCCTTCTGTATTGTGGTTGCAGCAGGTATCGCCTTCTTCTATTACGAAACAGCGCCAGCAATTATTTCAAAACGGAATAACCCGGTTTAGTGCCTGGAAATCATCTTCTTCAGACACCTGATGATTGGCAGGACTTGGAATTCAAGGCAGCCAGCAATTCAGCGATCTGCTCTGGCGGCTCGACAAAGCCCTCTCTGACCCACAGACTGATGATACTGGCGCTTCCATGCTCATAAAAACAGTGCAGGTAGTCGCGCTCACGCGGGGACAGCTCAGGGAACATGCCCTCACACAGCTCGTCTGAGAAAGCGCGGTTGAGGGCAAGACACTTTGACATGAAGGAGCTGTGGGGGTTCGCGAGGAGCAACCGGGCGATGTCTTTTCTTTCGAGTAACAGGTGAAGAATGCCCAGCCAGAAATCAGGGTTGCCCGAGTAGTCGTCTCCCAGCGTATCTGACTGCAGGGTCAGCTGACGCTCCAGATCGGCCAGAACCTCGTTTTCCATACAACTGAGCAAATCATACACGTCACGATAATGCAGGTAGAAGGTGCCTCGACTGATGTCGGCGAGTTCACAGATTTGGGTAACCGTGGTTTTCTCAATAGGCTGTTTCTTCATCAGCTCGACGAATGTCTCTCGTATCACCTGGTTGGTATAGCGGGTTTTGCGGTTGTCACGATTCCTGGAGTCAGAAGCCTGTCTGCTTGAAGCCGGTGACACAAGAATCGACGAACCTGCGGATGTCCTGCTGCTCATATGCCTGCCTTCCTGAACACTTGGGGGCACTCTGTTCATTTGCTGACAAAGATGCCCACATTAACCATTGCCCAGTGCCTCTCGATGCTCTATGTTATTCGGTAGACAATATTAACACATGTCACGAAATATACATATGTCTACTGAACTGAATGGAGTCATGCATGAAAACCTTCTACTTTACCGGCACGGGAAACTCCTTACAGGTTGCCCGGGGAGTCTCCTCAGGCGGCGAGCTGATCTCGATTCCTCGTTTCCTGCGTGAACAGCAGAACAGTAAAGAGCAGATTATTGTTAGCGACAGTGTGATTGGCTTGGTCTTTCCAACCTACTGGCTGGCTATTCCACCGCTGGTTGTCAGATTCCTGGAGCAGGTCAAATTTGAGACAGAATACCTCTTTGCCATCACCACACGTGGGTATATGTCTCTTACCCTCAAAGCCCAATTGTTGCATATTGCCAAAACCAAAGGTTACCGTTTTTCCTATTACAATCAGCTGACCATGCCTGACAATTGGTTGCCGATGTACAGCATGGATAA
>Ga0082212_10012505_pt1 | contig 10686 bp, 9 predicted proteins | sample TergutNt197P3_FD_71548 | JGI IMG/M metagenome (GOLD analysis project Ga0082212, IMG submission 71548) | Neocapritermes taracua P3 segment gut microbial communities from Petit-Saut dam, French Guiana - Nt197 P3 | ecosystem: Host-associated > Arthropoda: Insects > Digestive system > Gut ...
GGCCTTTGACGTAGGCAATACGAACATTGTGCTCGGCGTCTTTCGGGACGGCGAGCTTGTTCAAAACTGGCGCATGGAAACGATGCGCAGCCGCAGCGCCGACGAATACGGCATGATGGTCAACCAGCTCTTCGAGTTTGAGGGGCTTAAGCTGACGGACGTGAAGGACATCATCGTTTCGACCGTTGTGCCGTCCGTGCTCTATACCCTGCAGCATATGGCGCAGAAGTATGTCGGGACACGCGCCATGGTCGTCGGGCCGGGCATCAGGACGGGGCTTAAGATCGTCTACGACGACCCGACGCAGGTCGGCGCCGACCGGATCGTCAACGCCGTCGCGGCCCTGTCAAAGTACGGCGGCCCGGTCGTCATCATCGATTTCGGCACGGCGACGACATTTTGCGCCTGCACGAAGGACTGGCGGTATGTCGGCGGCTCGATCGCGCCGGGGCTCAAGATATCCTCGGACGCGCTCTTTGAAAAGACGGCGAAGCTGCCGCGCATCGAGATCGACGAGCCCGCCACAGTCATCTGCAAGAACACCATAGAAAGCATGCAGTCCGGGCTGGTCTTCGGCCATCGCGGCATGATAGAGCACCTCACGGCGCGCATAAAGGACGAGCTTTCGGCAATCGACGGGACCGGCGAGCCAGTGCGCGTAGTAGCCACCGGCGGCCTGGCCAACCTCATGGAAATGGGGACAGGCTGTATCGACGTCGTCGACAAGATGCTGACGCTCGAAGGCCTGGCCTGTATCTACGAGAAGAACAGGAAGAACAGGAACCCGAACGGGGACCAGCAGGATCCCGACTGGAAAGAGACTTGACGGCATCCGCGGCGGGGCGGGTTTTGCCGCCCGAAGGGTTGTTCCTCGCGCCTCTCGCGGGGATAACTGACAAGAGTTTCAGAAGGCTGTGCCGCGAATGCGGCGCAGCCTTGGCCTATACGGAGATGGTAAGCGCGAAGGCGCTCTTCTACGGGGACAAAAGCACCGGGGCGCTGCTCGAGACATATGCCGGCGAGTCCCCGGTCGCCTTTCAGCTGTTCGGCTCGGAACCGGATGTGATGGCCTACGCCGCGGAAGAGCTGGACGGGCGGGAGAACATCCTGCTCGACGTCAACATGGGCTGCCCCGTGCCAAAGGTCGTGAAAAACGGCGACGGCTCGGCGCTCATGCGGGATCCGGACAAGGCGGGGCGCATCGTCGAAGCGATGCGCAAGGCGACGGGAAAGCCTGTCACGGCAAAGATCCGAGCGGGCTGGGACGCGGGGAGCGTCAACGCCGTGGAGGCAGCGCGCGTTCTGGAAGCGGCCGGCGCGGCGGCAATCTGCGTCCACGGGCGCACGCGCGAGCAGCACTACAGCGGCAGGGCGGACTGGGATATCATAGCGCGCGTCAGGGCGGCAGTGGGCATCCCTGTCATCGGCAACGGCGACGTCCGTTCGGCCGGGGACGCGGCGCGCATGATGGAACAGACGGGCTGCGACTACGTGATGGTCGGCAGGGGCGCGCTGGGGAACCCGTGGATATTCAGCGAATACCTGGGCAAGTACGCGGAAGGCGCGGCGCCGTTCCGCGAGCCGACGGCGGAGGAAAAGGCCGCGATGTTCCTCCGGCACGCGCGCCTTGCGGCGGAGGACAAGGGCGGGCGCATAGCCGTCCTCGAGATGCGCAAGCACGCGGGCTGGTATTTCAAGGGCCTGCCGGGGGCCGCTAAGCTGCGCGCGCGGATCAATGCGATATCCTCGCTCGAAAGGCTCGCCGCGGAAGTCGAAGCCTTCGTGTCTGCCCAGAGGATCGTACAGGGCCAACATCGCGACTCGCAGGGTTGACATCGCCTGGGAAACGAATCGATTGAACAGGCACAAGCCTTCGACTTATCCCTCAAACAAATCACATAATACACACGAAAACTGTCTATAAAAACAGGCACGAATACGTTATAGTAGTCAGAGGGAAGGTGCCCGCATGAAGGGCCCGTCCCTTTGTGTCAGTCGGCAGCAAGGTGTGTATAGTTGGAAGGGTAGCTACAAAATGAATGCTCGCAAAAAATTATTTACTCAGAAAGAGGTGTATGACATCCCCGGCACGGACGAATTGTTTGCCCGGGCGGTCAAAGAGAATGTGGAGTGGCATTATCAAAATTGCCTTGAGTACCGTAAGATACTCAACGGGCAGATGTTTTCCCCGGAGACGCTGAATTCGTATGAAGACATCTATCGGCTGCCGCCGGTCCCGACGCTCTACCTGAAGCAGCAGAGGCTGCTGTCCATACCGGAGAGGCGCCTGCGTTTCAAGTCCACGACTACGGGCACGACGGGCAAGCCTGTCGAGGTGGGGTTTGACGCCGGCGCGATGGCGCTGGGGCTTTGCATGCTCACGAGGATGCTGTCGCGGCACGGGCTGTTGTCGCGGCATCCGGCAAACTATATCATGCTTGGCTACCAACCGAGCAGGCACAACAAGATGGGCGCGGCCCGGACGGCGAAAGGCGCGTCGTACCTGGCACCGCCGCTGCACAGGGAATACGCGCTCGTCGCGACAGGGGAGGGGTATGACTTGAACATCGAGGGCATATCGATGGCGCTGGCCCGTTACAGCCAGGCGTCCGCGCCTGTCCGGATCATCGGTTTCCCGGCGTACTTCTATTTCATGCTCAAGAAGCTGGAGCAGGAGGGCATCGCGCTCAAGCTTCCGGAGAGATCGCTCGTAATACTCGGGGGAGGCTGGAAACAGTTCTCGGCGCAGAAGGTCGGGAAGGAGGAGCTTTTCCAGCTGGCCGGCGAAAGGCTTGGGCTCGTAGAAGGGCAGATCAAGGAGTTCTTCGGCGTGGTCGAACACAATGTCCCGTATATCAGCTGCGAGAACCATCACTTCCACGCGCCGGCCTTCAGCCGGGTGGCAGTAAGGGACATAAGGACCATGGCGCCGGTCGGCTACGGGGAACCGGGCCTGCTTAACCTCATTACGCCATTACTGAAATCGATGCCGCTGGTGAGCATTGTTACAGACGACCTTGCCATCCTTCGGGAAGGGCAGGAATGCGGCTGCGGGAATGCCGCTCCCTGGTTCGAGGTCCTGGGGAGGGCCGGCCTGAAGGGGATAAGGACCTGCGCGGCGGGGGCTGGAAGCATATTGGAGGGCGTCCGGATATGAATTTGATTGACGGCAAGATCGTAATGTCCCCGCAGGAAAGGGACGAGGCGCTGGATGCGCTTGAAGAGAGGCTTTTGGGCACTCTGGGCAAAGGCGTGCTCAATATCGAAATCGTGCTGAACGCCTGCGACGAGCTGGCCCGGACGATCGGGGAAGAGCATGTGCCCCTGCTCGAGAGCGTGGGGATTTCATACGACAAGGCCAGGGGCTACATCAGGGAAGCAAAGGCGCGGCTGCAGAGAAGCAGCCTGTCGAAGCGGCTGGAAACGGAACTGGGGGAGAAATTCTCATTCGCGGGCAAGCAGGCCATCGTGCGGGAAAACGGCCTGCTGGTGAGGGAAAAGATCATGCCGCTCGGGGTGCTGCTGCATATCGCGGCCGGGAACCAGTACGGGCTGGCGTTCTACAGCGTCATCGAAGGCTTGCTGACGGGCAATATCAACCTCGTGAAGCTGCCGAGCGATGACGACGGGCTGTCGGGCCTCATCCTGGCGGAGCTGTTCAAGGCCGAGCCGCGGCTGAAGGAATACGTATACCTTTTCGACTACGCGTCGGAGGAAGAGTGGGCGATACAGAAGCTGATGGACGCGGCGGACGCGGTCGTGGCCTGGGGCGGCGACCGGGCCATACAGTCGGTGCGGGCCATGGCAAAGCCGAACACCGGCATCATAGAATGGGGGCACAAACTGAGCTTTGCGTACATTACGCATGCCGGGCTCCGGACGCAGGCGCTGAAAGGGCTGGCGGAACATATAGTGAAAACGAACCAGCTGCTATGCAGCTCCTGCCAGGGCCTGTACCTCGATACCGATTCCATGTACGATATCTACGGCTTCTGCAAACAGTTCTCGGTCCTCCTCGAGGAAAGCAGGGAGGAGTGCGCCGAGGCGATACCGGTCGAGATACAGGCACAGACAAGCCTTCTTGCGTACGCCGAAAGCATCAAGACGCAGGACCGGCCCTGCACCGTGTTCAGGGGAGGGCAGACCGCCTTGCTTGCCTATGAGGACGACCTGCTGGAGCCCTCCATCATGTACGGGAACTGCTGGGTCAAGAGGCTGCCGCGGGAGAGGATACTCAGCGCGCTCAAGCCGAACAAGAGGCATCTGCAGACAGCGGGCCTGCTGTGTACGGACAAGGAGCGGCCGGAGCTGACCGGCTTGCTGTGGAATGCCGGCGTCGTCCGCGTGACAAGCGGCGCGAATATGTCCGAAGGCTACAACTGCGAGGCCCACGACGGGGAGTACACGCTGAGGAGGTATACAAGGGTCGTTTCCGAGTTTGAGTAATAGTTTGGGCAATAGTGACACGAAGGGGCCCCGGGAGGGGCCCCTTTGAATGCTCCTTCTAAAGGGTCACGACTGGAGGGTCAAGACTAAAGGGTCACGACCGGCTTGATAAGGTCTTCCGTCTTGTCCTTCATCATCAGGAGGGCCTCTTCGACATCCTCGAACTTGCTGAACCTGTGCGTCAGCAGCGGGCTTACGTCAAGCCTGCCGTGCACGAGCAGCTCGGAGAGGTATTCCATGTTCTTGCGGCCGCCCGGCATCAGCCCGCCTATCACGCAGATATGGCCCATGCCAAGGCCCCAGTCGAGGCGCGGAATCTTGATATAGTCGCCCGTGCCGAGGTAGTTGACGTTGGAGACGATGCCGCCGCGACGGACGAGCTTGATGGCCTGGTCGAACGTATCGACGTCGCCGCCGGCAAGGATGACCTTGTCGACAAACTTGCCGTTCGTCGCTTCCAGTATCTGCTTGACGATATCGCCTTCCCTGTAGTTGACGATATCCGTCGCGCCATAATACCTGGCGACTTCCTGGCAGTGCTTGCGCGCGCCTACCGCGAAGACGCGCCCGGCGCCGCGGAGCACGCTGCCCGCCACGGCCATCAGGCCGACCGGGCCGATGCCGACGACCACTACCGTGTCGCCGTACTCGACCTCGGCGAGGTTCGCGCCGTGGAACCCCGTGGGCACCATGTCGGAAAGCATTACGGCGTCGCTGATGTCGATCCCTTCCGGCAGGTGGGCGAGGTTGCCGTCAGCCTCGTTCACGTGGAAGCACTCACCGAATACGCCGTCTTTTACGTTTGAAAATTTCCAGCCGTTCAGCATGCCGCCGGAATGCTGCGAGTAGCCCATCTGGGCTTCGACGGATTGCCAGTCCGGCGTGATCGCTGGGATGATTACCTTGTCGCCGGCCTTGAAGTCCTTGACAAGCGAACCCACTTCGATGACCTCGGCCGATGCCTCATGGCCCAGTATGAGGTCGTGGCGGTCGCCGAGCGCGCCCTCCCATACAGTGTGTACGTCTGACGTACAGGGCGACAGCGCGAGCGGCCTGCAGAGGGCGTCGTTTGGCCCGCACTTTGGCGCCTCCTTTTCAATCCAGCCGATAGTGTTGTAGCCGAGCATCGCCAATCCTTTGAATGTAGCCATTTTTGTTACCTCCTGATAAAACAATAACGTGTTCGCCCCCAGCAACATTAAACATTATAGGGGAGAAGCGTGATTAAAGCGAGGGGTTTTATGAAAATAATTGTTAATATAGGGCAACCTTCTCTTTTATTGCCGGATAGGGGTTTTCACGGGAAAAACCTGATTTCGGGGTGTAATGTTTTCTCCCGCGACGTGTATCGTTTTTGCGGAAAAATACCAACGGTCTTGTGCTATTATATACTGGACATGAAGATTTATTTCCCGGACAACGGCATAGAGGCGTCCGCAGGCGAGGGCGATACGCTCCTCGACGCGATCCGCGCGGCGGGGCTCCCGATCGAGGCGGTTTGCTCGGGGCGCGGGACGTGCGGCAAATGCCGCGTGCGCGTCAACGGCACGGAAGGGCTCGCGTGCAGGACTGCCGCGGCGGACGGGATGAGCGTCGAGATACTTTCGTCCTCCGAGGGGCAGGAGATACTGACGGACAGCGGGGCCGCTGGCAAGGCCGGGGCGCCGGATGGCAAGGCCGGGGCGCCGGATGGCAAGGCCGGGGCGCCGGATGGCAAGGCCGTGGCGCCGGATGGCAGCGGGGCCGCGGATGGCAGCGGCGGGGCCGGGGGGGCAGGCTCCCGGTCGGGCAGGATGGCTATAGCGATAGATATCGGCACGACGACGGTCGTCGTGAAAGCGGTCGATACCGGCAGCGGCGAAGAGGTTGGCGTGCGCGCGTTCACGAACCCGCAGCGCGTCTACGGCGCCGACGTGCTCTCGCGCATCAACAACGCGATGGACGACGCGTCCATGCTGTCGGGGATTATCAAGGAAGCGGTCGGCAATGCCATTTGCGACATACTGCGCGCGGAGGGGGCGGGATGCCCGGGGCCCGGGAAGATCGTCGTCGCGGGCAATACGACCATGATGTACCTGCTCCTGAACCTGCGCTGCCGCTCGCTCGGGCTGGCGCCGTTCGAGCCGGAGTTCGCGTTCAGCCCCGCCTATGACTACGCCGGGGTTTTTCAGACAAAAGGGGACGGTTCCTCTGTCTTCAAGACAAAAGGGGACGGTTCCTCTGTCTTGCCGGACGGGCTGGCATCCTGCCCTGTCCTTATCTATCCATATATTTCCGCCTATGTGGGGGGCGACATCGTTTCGGGGCTCGTCAATATCGAGCGGCATCTTGAAACGGGGGCGTCGCCGTCCTACATCCTCGTCGATATGGGGACGAACGGCGAGATCGCGTACCGGAACGGCGAGCGCCTCATAACGACGAGCACGGCCGCGGGGCCGGCGCTTGAAGGAGGGAATATCGCGTGCGGGATGAGCGGCCTTCCCGGCGCCATCAGCGAAGCATCGTATATGGGCGATGGGCGCTTCTCGTACAAGACCATTGGTGACAAGCCCGCGGCGGGCATCTGCGGGTCGGGCGTCATCAGCCTGATGGCCGCGCTTTTGGACGCGGGGCTCGTCTCGGCCAGCGGCGCCTTCACGGACGAGGCAGACCGGTTCGCGGAGGACGCGGACGAGGGCCCTGCGCGGAAACAGCTCGTAATCGCGGAAGCGGACGGGGGCGGCGCGCGCGTCGTCTTCACGCAGAAGGACGTGCGCGAGTTCCAGCTCGCGAAGGGCGCGATCCGCGCGGGCATCGACATACTGGCCGAGGAGATGGGCGAGCTGCCGGCGGCGCTCTACCTGGCCGGCGGGTTCGGGCAGAACATCAGCCTTGAAAGCGCCTTCCGCGTCGGGCTCATCCCGCGCGGGCTGGGCGGGCGCATCCGCTTTGCCGGGAACACCTCGCTCGGCGGCTGCGTCGACGCGTGCGTGGACGGGGGGGCGGACGCGCCGCTGCCGTCGCTTGCCATTATTGCCGCCGCCCGGGAAATCAACCTCGGGTCGCACAAGAGCTTCAACGACAAATTCATGGATACCATGATGTTTGAGGAATGAGCGGCCTGCGCGGGAGGCATGGGGCCGCGCGGACGGTTTTGCCGAAAGGAGAAGGACATGCAGGGAAAAGGGGAAAAATTACTCGAAAAGATCAGGGGCGAGGATTCCGTCAACCAGGCGGATTTCATGGATCCCGGCATTCTAACGTTTACTGACGATGTAAGGCTTATGTGCGAGCAGAACACCTGCGGGCGGTACAACCACGCGTGGAACTGCCCTCCCGTCTGCGGCACCGTCGCGGAGCTCGAGGCCGCGTGCGGGGGCTTCGGGCGCGGCATCCTCGTCAACTGCGTTACGCGGCTTTCGGACTCTTTCGACTGGGAAGGGATGATGGAAGGCGGGCGCGGGCTGTGCGAGCTGCTGATCGAGGTCAAGGGCTTCTGCGACGCGCTCGGCATGGAGGACTACCGCATCTTCGGCGGGGGCGGATGTTATGGCTGCGAGGACTGTTCGTATCCGGACACGCCGTGCCGCCACCCGGACATGCTGTTCACGCCGATCGAGGCCTGCGGGATCAACGTGATGCTGCTCGCGAAGGAAGCGGGGTTCAAGTATATCAACGGCCAGAACACAGTGACGTTCTTCGGCATGGTCTTGTATAACGATTGACCGTGACGCGCGCGGAGACGGGACGGCGATGCCGCTGGCGGGCAAATTAATTATTATTCATTAATTGTTTAATCGGCAAGGAGCGATATTATTATGAAAAAAACCGATAAAGAGGAAAGGACAGAATTCGCGAGCCCTTATGTCCGGGATGGGGCGCCGGCGGGCGGCGGGCCGGACAACAAGGGCGCAGGCCTGGACAATGCCTTGAACGGCAAGGGGGGCGCGGGGCTCGCGAACCCGGCGCCGCTTGGCCTGCTCGGGTTCGGGATGACGACGATCTTGCTCAACCTGCACAACGCGCAGCTCATCGACCTGTCCGTCGTGATCGCGGCGATGGGGTTCGCGCTCGGCGGGCTCGCGCAGGTCATCGCGGGCGTCTTCGAGCTGAAGCAGGGCAACACCTTCGGCGGCACGGCGTTCACGGCCTACGGGTGCTTTTGGTGGTCGCTCCTCTTTATCTGGCTCAACCCGGGCGAGGTGATGGACGAGGCAGACGAGCTGTCGATGTTTTTCTACCTGCTGCTCTGGGGCGTTTTCACGCTCTTCATGTTCATCGGGTCGCTGAGGCACAACCGCGCGACGCAGGTCGTGTTCCTGACGCTGGCCATCCTGTTCTTCGGGCTGGCGGCCAGCGACCTCACGGGGATCGAGGCAGTGCTTCTGGGGTCGGGGTATCTCGGCATCTTTTGCGGCGCGTCCGCTGTCTACAACGCGATGGGGCAGGTGCTGAAAGGCGAGTACGGGCGCGAGGTGCTGCCGCTGGGTTGATGGCGCGAGGTTCTGCCGGCACGGCGGGCTGCCGCTTGGGTGATGGCGCGAGGTGCTGCCGGCACGGCGGGCTGCCGCTTGGGTGATGGCGCGAGGTGCTGCCGCTGGGTTGATGGCGGGAGGTGCTGCCGGCACGGCGGGCTGCTGAAAAGGAGACATAATGAACTCAAAAGAACGATGTTTCGCGGTACTGAAGGGGGAAGAGGCTGACCGCATCCCGGTGTTCCCGCTCATGATGTTTTTCGCGGCGGACCGCGCCGGGGCGCCATACCGGCGCTATGTGCAGGAGGCCGGCGTCCTGGCCGAGGCGCAGCTGAACCTGCATGAGAACTATATGCTGGACGCCGTTACCGTATGCAGCGACGCCTTCCGCGTCAGCGCGGACGTCGGGGCGGAGATGGCGTTCCCGGAAAACCAGACGCCTTACGCAGTCCGCCCGGCAATCAGGGGCAGGCAGGACCTGGGCGCCGCGAGGCGCCCGGACCCGATGAAGCCGGGCAGCCGCATGCGTAACCGGGTCGACGCGGTCGAAAAGCTCGCGAAGGCTGTCGGGGACGAGGCGCTGGTCGTGGGCTGGGTGGAGATGCCTTTTGCCGAAGCGTGCGACCTGTGCGGGCTCAGCGACTTCATGACGATGCTGTATGACGACCCCGGGCTGGCTCACGAGGTTTTGGAGTTCGCGATCGGGATAGAGATAGACTTTGCCCTGGCGCAGCTCGACGCGGGCGCACACATCATCGGGTGCGGCGACGCGGCGGCGTCGCTAATATCCGCGCCCGCGTTCCGCGAGTTCGCGCTGCCGTACGAGCGGCGCGTGACCGAAGCTATCAGGGATGCCGGCGGGATGAGCAAGCTCCATATATGCGGCAACACGATGCACATCCTGGACGACATGGCGTCGAACGGCGCCGACCTCTACAATATAGACCACATGGTGGACTTCTCGGCAGCCAGCCGGGTATACGATGCTGCGGGCAAGGCGTTCAAGGGCAACGTAGACCCTGTAGCGCATCTTTTGCAGGCCACCCCGGAAGAGGCCGCGGAGGCGGCGATGTCGTGCGTCCGCGCCGCGGAAGGCATGCGTTACATGCTGGGCGCCGGCTGCGAGATCCCGGCCGCGACGCCGGACGAAGTCTACTTCGCGTTCGCCGGCACGGTGGTATCTGACGGCATTTAATAGTAGACGGCCAGCCGGGGAATGGTTGAGGCTGCGGGCCATGAAGCGCGGAAACGCTGTGGGCAGAACGGTTGAGGCTGTGGGCAGAGAGGAGCAGAAAATGAAGTGCGAACATAATGGGTCGATAGCATGCAACTGCACGGCATCCTGCGGGAAGCGGGGCAAGTGCTGCGAGTGCGTCGCGTACCACAGGAGCGCTGGCGAATTCCCGGCGTGTTTTTTCTCGGCTGAAGCGGAGAAGAAATATGACAGGAGCCTTGGCGAGCTGCTCCGCGACAGGGAGGGGTGACTTCCAGACGCAGGGAGGGGTGACTTCCAGACGCAGGGAGGGGTGACTTCCAGACGCAGGAACCGTCCCCTTTTGTCTTGCAAATAAACCGCTTGCGCGGCGCGGCGCGGGCGTGGTATTATTTGGTTCAGAAAGAAGAAGGTTCGCTTCTCACCTCGTCGGCGTTGGCAGGCAGGTAAATATCCGCGGAGGGCGGCTGTGCCGCCGGATCCGGACGGGATTTGAAGCGAATGTGGCATTCGCTTTTTTCATGTGAAAACGGCGGGCGCCCGCAAGAAAACAAAAAGGAGGTACGACATCAG
>Ga0082212_10012507_pt1 | contig 10686 bp, 10 predicted proteins | sample TergutNt197P3_FD_71548 | JGI IMG/M metagenome (GOLD analysis project Ga0082212, IMG submission 71548) | Neocapritermes taracua P3 segment gut microbial communities from Petit-Saut dam, French Guiana - Nt197 P3 | ecosystem: Host-associated > Arthropoda: Insects > Digestive system > Gut ...
ATCCTTCTAGAAAAAGATTTGATGATCCTCGAAGAAGGTGTTATCGAAGGCAGAAAGATCTACGCCAATATTATTAAGTACATCAAGATGACGGTCAGTTCCAATTTTGGCAATATGTTTTCCGTCCTGGCAGCTTCTGCCTTCCTGCCGTTCCTGCCGATGATGCCCATTCAGATTCTGGTGCTGAACCTTATTTACGATATTTCCTGCACAACGATTCCCTGGGACAATGTCGATGCTGATTATTTAAAAAAGCCCCGGAAATGGGACGCTTCTTCGATCACGAAGTTTATGCTGTGGATAGGCCCATCAAGTTCTGTCTTTGATATTACGACCTATCTGCTGCTGTTCTTTATTATTTGTCCGGCAGTCGCAGGCGGCTCCTGGGCAAGCCTTAACCCGGAGGGCCAGCTTACCTTTATGATGCTCTTCCATGCCGCCTGGTTTATTGAATCCATGTGGACTCAAACCCTGGTAATCCACATGATACGCACGCCGAAAATTCCCTTTATCCAAAGCCATGCATCCTGGCAGACAACTTCTTTGACAACACTGGGAATTATAGTAGGCACAGTTATACCATACACAGTTTTTGGCCGCACTCTTGGTATGTTACCGCCACCGCCTATCTTCTACGCTTATCTGGCCGCAACGGTACTGTGCTATATGGTACTCACAACGATTTTGAAGAAAATATTTATTATGCGGTACGGGGAGTTATTGTAAGGGGTATTAATCTACGGCATTAATATTGCGGTATACATCTTCGCGGGAATGGAATCCGTCCCGAATCACTTCATCAATATTATTCTTAAAAATCGAACTGGATTTTTCCAGATATGCCGGTATTAAAGTTCCGCTGTTATTATCCACCATGGCATCGGTAAAGGGAATTTCCGTTTGACTATCCCTGGCATTTTGAGCAATGGCAACTGCCAAAGCAGCCGCCCTGACCCCGATTTTCCCAATTGGCTTATAGACGGTCATTAATTGGGTACCTTCCATAATATGCTGGCAGGCACTTAAGTCCGCATCCTGGCCCACCACCGCTACACTGCCCGCCAGGCGGCGTTCGGAAAGCAGTTGAATCGCCGCGCCTGCAATGGCATCGTTGCCACAGGCAATAGCATCAATACCGGTGGTTTCTTCAAAGATAGCGCTGATTTTTTCCAGCGCTTCGTCCGAGCTCCACTCTTCCAGCCAGATCTCCCGGACAAGGCGGATTTCTCCCCTTTGAATAAGAGGATCGATTATTTCATGGAGGCCGGCACTGATGTCAAAACTGTTTACATCGTGAACCGAACCATTAACCACAAGATACCGTCCCTGAGGCACAGCCTGGCTTAATGCCCTTCCAAACTGGCGGCCTACTTCCCTGGAATCAAACGAAATATAGGCGTCCAGCGGAACTCTCTGAATCAACCTGTCGTAAGCGATTACCGGAATACCCGAATACTTTACATCACGAATTACATCGGCAATAAGCTCTGTGTCGTGGGCAATCACCACCAGAATATCAATATTCTCATTAACCAGGTAATTTATCTGGGCGATCTGTTCCTGAACACCCCCCGCAGAAAGCTGGACAATAACATCGGCGTCCAACTGCTGAGCCGCACCGGTAAATACTTTAAGATCTTTGTTCCAGCGTTCAATAATGAACGTAGCAGTGGCTATGGAAAAACCAATGGTCAGCTTTCCTTCCCTGCCCCTTGTTATTTCCGGCCTGGATTGAAAGCCATCATTAACATTACCGGCAGAACCATTGCCGCCGCAGGAAACAAGTACTGCAAAAAAAGCCGCAACCGCAGTTATACGAAGGAAATACATGATGTATTTTACACCAAAAAGAACCAAAATAAAACTATATTAATGTAATAGTACAGGCTTTCCCCAGAGGATAAAACGTTCCGCACAACAGCGCGTTCTTTTCTGTGTTTGAATCTGCCGTACGCGGTACAAAAAGTTTTGTTTCCATGCCGTCATCATGCCGGATTGTCAGTCCGTCGAGGAGCCCTGCAACAGCCATGATTTGCTCTTTGTCGGCAATTTCGGCGCTGCCAAGCAAGGGGGCAAATTCGAGGGATGTATGTACCGTCCGCATTATCGACAACAAAAGCGGACTTGATTTTTTACACAGGCACAAAGGGCCTGCTTTAACATACGACTCGTTAATTATCTTCCGGACTTCTTCGCGGTTCATGGAAAAAAACTTTTGGAAAAAAGAATCTTCATAATCATCCAGCCCAAACGAAAAAAGCAGATCAAATTCTTCCGGATCAATTTTTTTATAAATAGAAAAGTTGATTCGCGAAAAAACAAAGTCTTCGAAACTCCTGTTGGACAAATTGTCCTTTTTCGGAGTTTTTCCGGCTGTTTCAGTTTCTGCTGCTTCAGTTCCTGAAGTATCAGAAACTGTAGTTTTAGAAACTGAAACAGGTTTCTTCCTTGCAGCAGGTTCCAGCTTTGCCAAAGCATTCAGCCTTTCCAGTTCCTTGTGAACAAAAAGAATACGGCAGTAACGGCTTTCAATACGCCGCCTTACAAGCTCTACAATCTGATCAGCGTTCATACAGTTCCTGCAAAAAGAGCGTTGCCGCCTGGGCTGCATTGAGGCTTTCAATTGCACCCGTTCCGGGAATCCTGGCCAGTATTGAACATTGCTCTTTTACTTCCTCCGGAAGTCCTGTTTCTTCATTGCCAATAACCAAAACGACACCCCCTGCCAGCTTTTTCTGATTGTGTATAATTTTTGGAATATCCCGAATACGGATCCGGGCACGGGGATCTGTTCCTATGGTACAGAGTCTTTTTGATGCACTTCGCAAAAAAGCCGCCGGATTGCGGACAGAACGGAATTCAACATATTCCATACCGCCTTCAGCCGCACGATAGGCTGCCGTAGTAAGGGTTTTTCCCTTTGCTTCATTTTCGCTGTCACTGGGTCCTTGTTCAACAAGCCCACGCTCAGCACTTTGTTCAGAAAACCCGCGCTCGGTTTTTTGTTCGGTAAGGATAATCGGCGACGCATCAAAAAAAGCGGCAGAACGGACAATAGCGCCCAGGTTATGATCGTTTCCGATATTACAGAGCAATAGTCCGGTTTTTCCATCAGCCGCCCAGTTGTCTATATCATCAGTTGTTGCCGCTTCCACAGAGGGCTCATATATCATCGCCACTATCCCCTGATGGTGGGGCGTCTTGCAGATTTTTTCCAATTCTTCATTTTCGCAGAGTTTATAGGGCCGTTTCCGTGCTGCCAATTGTTTGCACACTCCGGTAAAAAGAGGGAGCCTGTCTTCCCGTAAAAAAAGCCGGTTGATTTTTTCCGGGTGCAGATCACTTAGAGTACGAATTGCATTCAAACCGCAAACGGCAAGTTCATTGGTCAGCTTATTGCGCATAATTATACAAGCATATCATTTTTTATTATACTTTGATACCATAAGAAAATGAAGACCAAGGCCGCATATTATGATTTTCCGTTCGGTAATATACCGGCAGGATTTACCGCAAATATAATTGAAAAGCGTGTTGTAAAAGAAAGACCGGCCTTAATCTTTGATAAGACAATTTTTTACCCTGAAGGCGGAGGACAACCTGCTGACCGGGGTACTATCAGCATCCTTGGTGATAATTCAATAAATGGAATTCCCGTACTTGATGTGCGTGAAGAAGACGAAACAATACTTCACTTTATTGACAGCAGTCCCGAAGCAATTCCGCCTTCCGGTGAAGTAACACTGGAACCGGATGCGATCCGACGCCGTGATATTACCGTACAGCACAGTGCCCAGCATCTATTGTCAGGAACCATAGTGCGCATTGCCGGTTTTCCCACAGTTTCCATGCATCTTGGCGAAGAACATAACACTATTGATATAAACGGTCAGTCATTGGACAGCGAAACACTTCTTAACATCGAAGATGTTACTGCAAAAGCTATAGAGGAGGATCTTCCATTTATCATTCACCTTTGTCCACCCGAAAAAATTGAGGATTTTCCCCTTCGTAAATTTCCCCCTCAGGGTGCAGGACAGATCCGTGTTGTTGAAATTGAAAAACTTGATTATTCGCCATGCTGCGGAACACATGTGTCTTCTACCGGACAAATAGGAATGCTCCGTATTCTGGGAACCGAAAAGTACAAGGGTATGATTCGAATGACTTTTATTGCAGGCAGGCGTTGCCTTGAAGAAAGCCGTATGCTCAGAAAGAACGCAGTGTACATTTCCCAAATTTTAAAAACTCCCATAGAAGAAACCGGAAAAACAACGGCGATACTTCTGGAAAAAACAACCAGACTTGAGGAAAAGCTGAAAATTTACGAAGAAGAAGATGCACACAGGGCCGCAGAATCCCTGCTTACCAGGGCTTTTTCCGGATCAGACCCTGCCAAAGGATCGGCTTTTTATGCAGAGAGTTTTCCCGATAAGGAGATGGAAGAATTACTCAGAATCGGAAAACATGTACAAAAAATGACCACTGCAATCATCACTCTGGGGTCGGAAAAAGATCAGAAGTTTGCAGCCATTTGTTCTGCTAAAGGCGCCGACATAAGAGCGCCGTTTAAAACTGCCGTGGAAAAGACGGGAGGCAAAGGCGGCGGTGGCCCTTCGTTTTTCCAGGGGCAGTTTGATTCACCTGAAAAGTACCGGGCTTTTTTTGAAGAACTACAGAAATTACCGGTATGCACATGAGGGCCTGCGGCCCTCGAGTGTAAGGAAGTTATTATAGTTTACCGCAAGGAGGCGGTATGCACATGAGCATTGTTACTGAAAAAGGTGATGATGGTTTTACCGATTATCCCGGTGCACCTGCTATAAATAAAGATGGCGGGCGTATTCGAAAAGATCATCCGTTTATTGAGTACCTTGGAACGATCGACGAACTGGACGCTTTTCTTGCTCTTTGTGAAATCGCATTACAGTCAGACGGGAATGCACATTTTTCAGGCTTGATAAAAAAAGTACGGGAAGAATTATTTTCCGCTGACAATCAACAACACACCGACTGGCTTGAACAACAAATAGCAGTATTGGAAAAAGAAAACCCAATACAAGGCTTTGTAAAAACCTGGACCAACACTACTGCGGCAAAAATAAACATTGCACGGACTATTTGCCGCCGTTGTGAAAGGGTTTTGGTACATTCACAAACAACCGTTCCGTCTTCTCTCAGCTGGTTAAACCGTCTGTCGGATCTGCTTTTTTTACTTGCCGTATCAGTGGAAAAAAATCCCTGCAAAGAAATAACTCAGCCGAATATATAACGGCCGTCAACTGATTTTACCTTAAGGGTAATATCATTAAGCGAACCAACTCTTTTCAGGTTAATCAGATGCTTTCCCAGTGCAGTATCCGAAACTGCAATATGGGTTAATATCCAGTCTTTAAGATACTTTACAAAATTCAACGGATTAATATAAACACTATTGGTAAGATCGTCGACCGTCTTAAGTACTTCTCTGACAAAATCGGTATGTTCTTTTTTATGAGCGCTAAATCCCGGATAGGACACCCGTTCCATAACTTTTTCTTCGGTAGAAAAATGATATCCCACATAACCGACTGCCCCGTGGAGAACCTGCATAAAAACTTCTTTGGAACTGTCCCTGCTTTTCAGGCAGCTTCTGTACAATCTATTTGTTAAATCGACCAGTTCCTTGTGCTGTGAATCAATAAGAGGAATACCAACCGAATATGAATTTTGCCAGGTAACAATTTCATTAATAGCCATATTAATAAAATACCAATTTTTACAGTAAAAAGCAAATGAAATATTCTTTCCTGCGAATGCTTGACATTTATTCCGAAATACCTTACTAATTTATTTGTATATTTCAAAGGAAGTGGGGTGCAAATCCCCCGCTATCCCGTAACTGTGATTGGGAAGAGCCCGCCATTAGCGGTCACTGTTTGACTACTTAACTCAAGTGGTCTGATGGGAAGACCGGCGGATTAATTGCCCATAAGTCAGGAAACTTTGGTATACACGGGTTTCATGTAAACCCGCATTTTTTTCAGGCTTCGAGGATTGAGCCGTGAGAATAACACCTTTTATAATCAGGTAGTTTTTTTCTCAAGGAACCCATTAGGTTTCAGGCTTCTTTTTTTCGGAAAGGAGTTTCTATGTTTTCTTTGAAGAAGTCCCTTAATAGGGCGTTACTTGCTGTTTTTGTTTTGAGCCTTGTGACTGGATTTTTTACAGGGTGCAGCAACGGAAGCACCGATGATGTTGATTTAAACACCTTGGGTGAACTGCCTCCAGGACTGGTAGGGAAGTGGATTTTTGATGCGGACAGTTATTACGAATTAACAGAAACTGCTGGAAAAACGAAATTACATTACCATGCAGATTTTGGAGAATATGGAGATTATAGCTTCGATTCAACCATTGAATTTGTTTCCAATTATAACACAAAATCGGGAGTTATTATTGTTGAAATCACCGATGGTGAATATAACCCGAGTAAACCTTATTGCGGAATATATTACAAAGAATTAACTTCTAACCGTGTGTTTTTAGCTAACGCTTTGGAATCAGACTATTCCCCTGCTGATACAGTAACTCTGGTTGATGCAATTTTTAAATTCACTCCTGGGAAGGTTGGAAATTACATTCATAGTTGGGGATCAGGTTACGATAAAGAGGAATAGTCCTGATGAAAGTTAAAGCTATATGCTTTATTTTCGTACTATTTCTGGTGGCCCTCATTTCCCTGGGGGCCCAGAACATTCCCGGTACAGAGATCGACTTCTCCGGCGACGAATTTCCCGTTATGGAAGGTGAAGGAATTACCATTGTGGGAAGCATTGACACAACCCAGCAGATAGAGATAGTCGACCGGGAAACCATAGAAAAAATTCACGCTCCGGATCTTCCCGCTCTTCTGGAAGAAACCCTTGGCTTGGGCGTTACCCGCTACGGCCCCTACGGAAACCAGGCGGGTGTAAATATACGGGGCTTTGATATAAAACGCATTGCGGTTCTTGTTGACGGAATTCCCGTTAATTCCACAACCTCCGGCGGTTTTGATTTTTATTCCATAGACCCCCATTCCATAGAAAGAATCGAAGTTATCCACGGAGGCTCGGATACCAGGTACAATGTATCGGGCGCTCTTGGCGGCGTTATCAACATCATTACCGTTAAAAAAAACAACCCCGGCTGGAGGCTGGGTGGAAATTTTTCGAATACCTCATACATTCCCGGAAAGCAAAACGGAACTACTCAATGGCATGATCTGGCAGATTCCCAGAACATAAGCTTTTTCGGCGCTTATGGAGCAGAGCGGTATTCTTTTAACCTGAGCGCTTTTGGAAACCGGGTGGGGAATCATTTTCTGTACCGCGATTACTTCGATCTTATCCGCCGGAAAGAAGGCAACGAGGTTTTCGATGGCGGCGCTTCTGTTTCATCTATTTGGAATATCGGAGACCTTTCAACAATTACTGCTACAGGATCATTTTATTACGGAGACAAAAACATTCCCGGATCCGGCTATGCCACGTATTACGTAAAACAAAAGGATATGGCTTCCAGAGAAAATCTTATGCTGGATATGCCCCGTGCTTTTCACGATGATTTTTCTATGGAACTGGCCTTAAGCCATAACTGGAAAAACTTACAATACGGCAATTCATCAGAACATACCGAACACGATCTTACCGTAATAAACCGATGGGCCTGGCATTCAGGGGAAAAATTCACCCTTCGCTTTGGCGGGGATTACCGTTTTATTAATATTAACTCTACCAATACCGGTCTCCATTATGCCAACCGCGGCGGGCTCTATATTACGACAGAATTTTTGCCAGTCAAAAACCTGCTCCTTATAACTTCCATTAAGGGAATGACCGATGGCCGGAATATTATTCCGGTTCCCAAATTCGGTTTATCCTGGGCAATAAACGACAACCTTACTTTAAAGAACAATTATTTCCGGAGTTTTAAATTCCCCGATTTTGACGATCTATACTGGAATGACGCAGGTTTTACAGGAAACCTTGATCTTAGCAACGAAGACGGCTGGGGCGCGGATCTGGGTTTGGAAATTTCTATCAAAGACCTGTTTACGGTCAATTCCACAATTTATGGGCAATGGACAGAAGATTCCATACACTGGAGCAATATATCAGGCACATGGAAACCGGAGAATTACGGCACTGCGGCTTTTTTTGGCTGGGATAACAAAATAAATCTGGTTCTTCCAATTTCGGCAGGACCGATCGAAAAACCAGCATTAGGCTTGCTGTGGTTGTTTCAAATGAGTTGGCTGCTAACCGGAGATCTTGCTTTTAAAGATGACATACGTATTCCCTACATGCCTGTGCATACTTTCGGCGTATCCCTGGAACTTCCCTGGGAAAGCAAAAACAAAAAGCTTCCCGGCTCCTTTGTTGTTTCCGGTTATTTTACCGGCAGCCGTTATGCAAATACCGCAAACACTAAAGAAATGGATCCTTATTTTTTGCTGAATGTTATTTACAATCAAAAGATAAATGCGAATCTTCGCATTTTTGGAAAGATTAACAATGTACTTAATACCCACTATTTTTCCTATAATGAATATCCCATGCCGGGAATCAGTCTGACCATTGGGATGAATATGGTTTTTGAAGGAATAGGAATAAAATAATGAAACGCAGCTTTTTTCCGGTTTTTGTAATTCTTCTTTTGCTGTTCAGTTGCGGTGAAAAATTGCCAACAGCCGGAAATGGAAATGACAATAATGCAGCCGTCGAATATCAGCCGGTAATTAATAGAATAATTTCCGCCGCCCCTTCCATTACGGAAATTATCGCAGGGCTTGGACTTGCAGATAAACTGGTTGCCGCAGACAGGTATTCCCGGAACCTGGAAGGGGTGCGGAAAGAACTTCCCGAAATAGACTTTTTTTATCCCGATATAGAAGCCATAGCCGGTTTAAACCCGGACATTATTATTACAGGTGAAATTAATGCCCAGGGGGCAGATAACACAGGATTTGATTTTTTCCGGCAACTGGGAATAACGGTAATTCAAATACCGACCAGCAACAGTATCGAAGATATTTACACCGACATTATCCGCATTGCAGAAGCGCTGGGTGTTCCGGACAGAGGCACAGAATTGGTACTGCACATGCAGCATACGGTAACAAAAGTATCCCTGCGTACAGCGCAGCGGAACACAGAGCTTCGCAAAACATCCCTGGTTAATAAACCAAGCGTTTATTTTGAAATAGCCCCTGCCCCCAATATAGTAAGTTTTGGCAGCGGAACGTATTTGAACGAGCTTATCGAAATATGCGGTGCACAAAATATTTTTGCCAACGAAAAACGATGGTTTACACCCGGAGCAGAAGCAATTGTCAGCGCCAACCCCGATATAATTTTTATTATGGAGAAGGCAAGTAATATAGAAGAAATTAAAAACCGTCCGGGTTTCCGCTCCATTAATGCAATACGACAAAACAGAATTTACGCAATTAATGCAGACTACGCTTCCCGTCCTTCACAAAACATTGTGCTGGCATTGGAAGAAATGTATAATGCAATGTGGCAAGAATAGCATGAAACATCCCTCTTCCAAAACATCAAACAATACTATAAACAAAATCTTCCTTATTAGTATTGTTCTTTCTTTCTTCGTTCTTTTTACTGGGATGTCTTTGGGAAGTTCCGGCATTAATATAATAGATACTTTCCGCGTGCTTGCAGCAAAAATACTGCATTTTCCGATAAAATTTGACCCGCGGTCATCTGTAATAATTTGGGAACTTCGTCTGCCCCGGACGATTCTTGCCTTTATCGTCGGGGGATCACTTGCGACCAGCGGCGCGGTATTTCAATCGGTACTGAAGAACCAGCTTGCCTCGCCCAATATACTGGGAGTATCATCCGGCGCATCGTTGGGATCTGCTATTGTAATGCTTGGACTCTCCGGATCTGTAGGAGCGCTGCTCTCCAATGCATTATTTTCCGCACAGCCGGGATTTTTGCAACCATTCATGCTGCCCTTAGCCGGTTTTGTCTTTGGACTTGGAACAGTGCTTCTGGTGATTGCTTTCGCATACCGGCTGGACAAAAATCTTTCCAATAATACAATAATACTTTTTGGCATGGTTTTTTCCCTGTTTGTTAATGCGATCCTTACTACCCTGCTTTCTGTTTTTCATGAAGAATTAAAAAACCTTATTCTTTGGCAATTGGGTTCTTTTTCCCTTCGCGGATGGAATCATGTAGCTTTATTTTTACCTTTTTTTGTACTGGGAATGGCAGGAATTATCCGGTACAACAGGGAAATGGACATACTTTCTTTTGGAGAAGATGAAGGACAGTCCATGGGTGTAAATGCCAAAGCAGTACGAAAACGGCTTTTTCTTTTTGCATCTCTCCTTACCGGCGCGGCAGTTGCCCTTTGCGGCGCTATCGGCTTTGTTGACCTTATTGCCCCTCACGCAGTGCGGCGCATTATTGGCTCGCGTCACAGCCGGGTTATTCCACTGTCGTTTTTAGCCGGAGGAATACTCATGGTAAGCGCAGATATTATTGCCCGAATTGCAGCCAGTCCTTCGGAATTGCCTGTAGGAGCCGTTACAGCCCTTATCGGCGCACCGTTTTTTGCATGGATTTATTTTGGCCGCCAGGAAAAACGGCATGCTTGAATTGAACGATTTACATAGCGGCTATGGGGCAGGCG
>Ga0082212_10012508_pt1 | contig 10685 bp, 6 predicted proteins | sample TergutNt197P3_FD_71548 | JGI IMG/M metagenome (GOLD analysis project Ga0082212, IMG submission 71548) | Neocapritermes taracua P3 segment gut microbial communities from Petit-Saut dam, French Guiana - Nt197 P3 | ecosystem: Host-associated > Arthropoda: Insects > Digestive system > Gut ...
ATTTTATATAATCTGAGAATGGTAATTTCGATATCAAATCAGAACAATGTAGCTATGTCAGATGGCGTATAACTGGGGGTTTTACGCCACCCCCTATAGAAATTTTATCGGTAATTCTGTATCTGAGCTTATTTCCTTAAAAGTAACATCATCGATAGCTATTATAGGATCTCCTACCGACAGAGTGTAACAATGTTTATGCTAAACTGGCAGCTGACCATTTAGTTGTTGCCATTGCTCATATGCTTCATCATAGCTTGGTCCGCCGTAGACTAACATCACCCAATCATTATCAGAAAAAGAATCGACCATTACCAAGAGAACATTAGTCTCATCTCTATCAAAGCTACTCATATTGAGCTGGATTCGCTCGGTGTACTCTTCATAATGCCCGTCGATATCTTCTTCATCAGTTGCTGGGAAGTGAACTAATAGATCAAATGTATATCTTCCGGTCGACTCGCATACCGTCATCTCACCCACATCACTATACTCAATTTGGAACATACCCATTACAATTACACAGCTGTCATCTTGGGTAAAAAATCCGAAGAAACGCTGTCCATGTTCGGTAAACCAATACCCTTCCAGCATCTCGAAAGTTTCATGGACTGAGTATGCTGGTTCCGATTGATTGAATATGTCCGCTTCGTTAATTTTTGTATATGTATGCCACTCCGCTTCACCAATACTTTCGGATTTGAACAATATGTCCTCAGATTTAATCATTTGACTCAGTTTGAGATAAACGACTTCTGTGTGCTCTGCAACCGCATCATTCATCAGGGTTTCCTCTGTTGCAGCGATATTGAGGGTGATGATATAGCTATCTTCAGATTCAAACCCAATATCTATTAACTCCCCTTCTACTGCAAACGAACTCTGCAGTAATCCGTAGGTCAGCATGACCCGGTTGGTGTCGGTATGAAATCTGAGGAACATTCTGTCTTCCGAGCTGTAGTATCCATCCAACTGCTCCCAGATGGACGATACATCTACTACTGGGATCTCAGGGGGTGCTTCAACCATTTGCACTGGGATGTCCAGTAGAACATCTTCCTTCTCATCAAGGTCGGAATCGTGAGTTCGACTACGGTTAATGATAGTGTAACTAATTAGTATCAACAGGCCGATGATGATTATTGAGAGTACAACTACAAGAACAAAGGTTCTTTTTGAAAGCTTGTTTTTCATTCCTTCTCCATCTACCTATGTCGGGTTACTCCGATAAAGGCCAATTTGCATATGCCTCATCGGCAGTATAGCCGCCAAAGTAATAGGTAACAAATGATTCTTCAGTTTCTTGGTCAATACTTATCAGGATTTCACCGTGTTCATTTAGTCTTGATGTATCAACCCTCAGAGTTTCAATTCTTTCCGGTAGAGCCATATTATCACCGGATGCGGGTACTGCCTGGAAGAATACCGTCAGCTCACTTTGTTCGGGTGATATCGGTATAAAGTGAATGAGCTGAAATTCAAACCCGAACCATGATTGAAATACTCCGTAAGAAACGATAAATCCGGTTGATTCATCTCCAAAGAAACCTACGAAAGGATTTTGCTCATCATCCACCGTATACCAATAACCTTGGAGCAATTCAAAGAATTCAGGTGAAGTATATCCGACATTATCGAGGGTATCTCCCATACGTGTGTAGCTATGCCAGTTTTCACCGTCACTATTATCGATTCGCAGTTCAATAACTTCATCTGTCGAGAGAGTATCGAGATTGATGCTAAAGACCTCGGTGTGTTCCGGCCGTCCGTCATCTACTTCGTTCGGTTCAATCGCTGCTACAAAAATCGTTACAGTATAGGACCCGTCAGGTTCCAGTTCGGTATCGATAATAGTACTTCTGACCCCGAATCCTGATTGCAATAGGCCATACTCAAATCGTATATCATCACCATCACTGAAGAATCCGACAAACATCATGTGATCGGCTTTCCAATAACCTTCGAGTAATGACCAATCGATATCATCTAAGGAAGGTATCTCTGGATCGTTGATAGGAAAGATATTTTCGTTATCCAAAACTTCTAATAAAACCGGTGGGCTATCGACAACATCGTCTGGTTCTTTTTTGTTGAACATGTTGACCAGAAGCACTGTCAGTACCACCAACGCAGCGATTCCAACCACCGACAATGCAGCTATTAGTATTTTTGTCCCTAAAGACATTTTATTTTTCATGTTACCTGCCTCCTTTACTGTTTGTATATGTTGGTTTTGTGAAACTAGTGAATCGGATACTGCCCTAAATGACGCTGCTGCAGACCCACTGTTTATAGAAATAGCTTTAATGTGAGATTGAATTAGTCGGGCCAACGGCAACATTGGAATACCGGCTATGCCGTAGAATCTTTCATTATGTTTGTGTTCAGATGCTTCAACCTCTGCTTTTATGGCATTCCGAGCCAGAAACAGGCGGGATTTAACGGTACCCGGACTGCATTCCATGACCATCGAAATCTCTTCAATCGACAGTTCATTGAAGTAATAGAGTGTTATCGTCTGTCTCTGTACTTCCGAGAGACTATCGATTATATCGCTGAATCGCTGTCTGAGATCATCTCTTTCTGCATATACAGCTGGCAGCAGATCATCCGATTCGAGGCTGTCGAACATCTGTATATCAGTTTCAGCATCCAGCAGTATTGCTACGTTCTTTCTTCTCAACTGCATATTACAGAGATTTCTAGCTATAACCTGAACCCATACCGAAAACGTCTCGGGATTATTCAGAGTATGCAGTTTCTGCCAAGCTGTTATGAATGTTTCCTGCAGTACGTCCTCCGCATCTCGTTCGTTACGTAGGATCATTCGACTAAGTGCATAGACTTTTTCGTAGAACTCACCATAGAGAGCTTCAAAGCTTCTCTGATCTCCATTTCTTGCGGCTATTACTAGATTTATCTGCTCTACCGTCATTGCCATGATTGTGACTCCTTTCGTCTTACACCCTATAGATGCAGTCAAGATGATTTCGGTTCAATTTCTTTCAACTTTATGTTTCTTTTCTCTTAGAAGGCGTTTGCCGGATCCCAACGTTCAACTGCAAGTTGCCAGATTTCATTATTCAGGGGGAAATGTACTGGTCCGTATTCCTGTGCGATGGTTGCCAGCTGTTTAACAAATGTATTGGTGTAGTCTTTTCCACTAATTATTTCCTGTTCCATCAGTTCGCTCCATACCGGAGCAAAACGACTGAACTCGGATGCCTTCAACTGCATCACCGTTTGTTTGACATCATACTCTACTCTTCGCTCGGTTATGGTAATAGTATCATAGTCAATATCCAGCAATGTATAATTTGCAGCGTTGTCCCAATCCAAAGCTCTACCACAAGACCCCGGATTGATGAATAGCCGCCCTCTGTATTCGACCGAATATTGCAGGTGATAGTGCCCGAACAGATAGATGGCAGGTTCTAGCTGCAGTATCTCCGACTGAATAGTCGCATCTGTCTTGACAATATCTCTTATGAGTTCCAGATGCTCGGTATGGGTCAACCTATCGTATTTCATCCGTTGATTCAGTGTCTGTGAATCTAGTAAATCTATACTCGGTTCCTGGTTGAATATATGGTTGGTATGGGTAAGCTTAATGGTATGACATGAGTCGATTACGACAGCTTCGGACGGGAGTGAAACCAGGTAGTAAACATTATCATCGGACAATGAATTGAAGGCCCAGTAGATTGGTTTGAATTGCTCATAGATATGGTCTTGTTGAGTTGAGCCTTTGAGCTGCTGAAGATACTCCTCACCATTACCTTTGACTGCGGTCACAGATGGAAGTTGACGGATGAGTTCGGTTACCTCGTTACCCCAGGGTAGCCCGACCACAAAGTCTCCGAGTAACAAGAATCTGTCCACCGACTGTAACTGTATATCATTCAACACTGCCTGTAAGGCAGATACATTTCCATGTATATCAGATATGATGGCATATTTCATCAAATCACCTTTTCGTGACCTCAAGAACCTTAAATGGATTATGCAATGAAAGGAGCTGAAAAACAGGTGAAACTGATGATTACTTCAGATTTCACCTGTGATTGACCGTATATTCATCGAACTTATGCACAGGATACCCCTACTTCTGAAAGTGGGGGAGGAATGTGCTTTCTCATTTCTGTTAATAGTGTTTTGTTTCTTTCGAGCAATATCGTTTTCATATATGAATAACTGCCCTTGTTTAGTTTGTTGTGAGATCTCGTAAATCAAAATATTCAGTATTTCTTCTTCCAAATATATACCACTCTTCACCTTCTGCCTTGACCTTGTCAAATAATCTGTATCCTAAAACTTCGTATGGAGTTTTATTAACTTTCCATCTACCGCCTACCTCTATATTTTAACTTTGTCAATAGAAGAATCTTAACAAGGGAGAAAGAGGGTGTGGGGGAACGGAGGGAACGTCCTTTTAGTTGGTTTGCTTTGTATAAACATCGATTATTCTTCCTTACGAATTTCTGACTAAACCACTCTGCACTAAAGTGTAGAGGTTTAAGGGCATTGCGACTGAAAGTCGCTATTCCGCCTGAAGGTGGGTCCTAAGTTATCTTGAACACTTCGTACTCTTCATCTTTCTGTCTTTCGATGTATTCTGCTATTACTTTCTCAGAAATGTCACTTATCGAATCTATAAAGCATCCTGCAGCCCATAGGTAGCTTCCCAAATATCTTTTTTCAAGTCAGGGAACTCTTCCTGTAATCTTCGTGGCATTTTTCCTTTATCTTCTGTATGATCTCACTCACACTTAGCTTTGGTGGATACGTAATTAGTATATGTATGTGGTCTGCTCTAATATTCCCTTTCATTATTTCTATCTCATTTGTATTGCATGTCTGCCTTATTAACTCTCTACACCATTCTGCCACCTTACCTTGTAATACTTTGTATCTATACTTTGTGCACCACACGATGTGCGCTTCAAGATGATGTACGACATGGTTTACTGTTTTTGTTCTGCTATACTCTTATCCCCCTTCTTTATTCTACTTGGAGGACACAAAAGTATCAACATGCACTAAAGTATTTACGGACTAAAGTCCGTGGTTTTTAACCCAATACCTTTGGAATAAATCTCATAACTCTGCATAAATGCAGTAATGCCCACTTCGTCAATGTTATCCTAAGGTTTTTGTAAGTAACACTATTCCTTCCCATCAGAATTGTTTAATCACTTACCGCAGTGTTCAGAACTAGTGGAGTATTCTGAAGTGCCTATATATTCTTAAGTAACGTAGTTCTTTAAAAGAACTTAGACTAATCAATAAGGGCTTTTACAAGCCCCGCTTCTGTAAGCGGTGGGTTATTAACTACTTTGTCAAATTCCTCAGATAGTCACCTATCTTTGTATCTTCATTCTGCATATGATTGGTCAACCAATCTATTACAATATTCCTAATATCATTCACTAACTCCTCGGTAGAACCATTCTCTTCGAATCGTCTGACCAAATCGGCAACTGTTACCTTGAAGCTCTCATGAATCAGTTTGTGTTCCTCATACCAGGGATAGTCGTTCTCAAGTTGCAACGCTTCTTCGCTTTCGAAATGATAGACGGTGTAATCAACCAAAAACTCTAACGTCTCATGTAAGGTTTCTGCAGCTTTTCCGTGTTCACATTGCAAGATTAGGTTATTTATCATCTCGCATAAACTCTTATGCTGTCGGTCTACTATACTGCTGCCGAGTTCAAATTTCTTATCCCATACTATCCCATTGAATCGACTGATGATGAGGTAGTTGCGTAGTTTACTGAGTACATCATCAAAATCCAACGGTTTTCCGAGATGTCCGTTCATGCCCGCATCAAGGCATCTGACCACATCCTCTCGGAAGGCATTGGCAGTCATTGCGATAATCGGAATAGTTTTCGCATTCGGGAGATCCAGTGATCGTATAACCCGTGTCGCTTCTAATCCGTCCATCTCCGGCATCTGCATGTCCATGAAAATGAGCTCATACTTTTCGGGATCTGCCTTAAACATCTCTACCACTTCCAGTCCGTTTTCAGCACAGTCGATGGTGAGCATGGTCGGTTCCAACAATGCAAGGACTATCTCGCGATTGATCTCAATATCCTCTGCAAGTAATATGTAGTGACCTTCGAAATGATCTATTGTGACATCTTGTACAATATCCTGGTCAGATATTCCGGAACCCCGTTTAATATCCACTGTAAAGATGAACGCAGCACCGCTTCCCAACTCCGACTCAATCCAGATGGTTCCGTTCATCATCTCGACAATACTCTTGCTTATGGCAAGACCTAGTCCGGTTCCTCCAAACTTGCGGGAAGTATTGCTCTCAGCCTGTTGGAAGGACTGGAACAACTTGGACTGTTGTTCCGGGCTTATTCCGATTCCCGAATCCACCACCGAGAATTTAATGGTACATACCTCATCTTTTTCTGCTAAGAGTTTGGTGTCAAGCCGTATATCTCCCTCTTCAGGGGTGAATTTGTTGGCGTTACTGAGCAGATTGGTTATGACCTGAGCTAGACGTTGATCATCACCGAAGAGCGATTGCGGTATATCACTGTCGATATTTACCACAAAATTCTGTTTTTTATCGTCAATCCTGAATCGATTAACCGTTATGATTTGATTTATCATTCGATTGAAGTCGAATTCTGATTCAGATAGTTCAAACTTACCTGATTCGATTTTTGACATATCCAGGATATCGTTTATCAATCCCAGTAGATGCTTGGATGCTCCATCAATCTTGACAAAACAATCCTTCATCCTTGCTTCATCAACCGCAGAGATACCGATGGTGGTCATACCGATGATGGCATTCATCGGGGTACGAATTTCATGACTCATATTGGCTAGGAATGTACTCTTACTCTTGCTAGCAGCATCTGCATCCGCACGCTGTTGTTCCTTGAGCAATAACATATTCTTAGCTTCAGATATATCTATCAATGCACCAGCGACACGGATGGGATCGCCGTCGGCAGTACGGATAGTCTCTCCCGTCGCATGGAAGTATACATACTCACCCTGTTTGCTCCTGAGTCTGAACTCTATGTCATAGGGTGTAGCACCGGTTTTGTCCATCAGATGAGCTGCAAATGCGTTGGTAGCATAATCAATATCCTCAGGATGCAGTATCTCCTGCAAAGCACCCACTGAGTTGGGGAAATCGTGTTCATCGACATATCCTAGCATATGTCTGAACTCATCCGACCATGAGGCATGGTTGTTGGGATTGGTTATATCACCATCCACAATATCCATATCCCACAGGCCGATCTTTGAAGCCTGAACCACTAACTCAAGTTTGGTAAGCTGCAGTTCATTCAGTTCCTGTGCATGCTTCAATGCGGTTTCACGACGATGTATATCAGTCATATCGAAAACATATCCCACAATACCGAAGCTCTCTCCATAGGGTATCTTTTTCAGTTCGACAATGATGTTGCGTTTTTCTCCAGAGAAAATTAACTCCGTCTCAAACTTTACATATCCATCCTGAACGGTTTTCATGAGTCGTTCTGCAAGGGGAATTGAAACTCTACCATCCGATTGATAGGGAGGTATGCTGTTAGCCATACGTTCGGCAAAGCCTGCGATGGTTTCTTCTTTACTAGTAAATCCCATAAACTCAACCGCAGCCGGATTACACTCAATAACTCTGAAGTTACTGTCAAACAGGAAGTTTATCTGCGGATTCTCGGTCAAAATCAATCGCATGTGGTCGCTGAGTTCCAGCATATGCTTCTGGGCTTCCGATTCCTTCATGTAGGTTAGATCGGTGAAGCTTTCAAGTAATGCCGGACGACCTCCATAGTTGATTTGGGTTACAGCTTTGATAACCGGGATCTGAACTCCGTCAGCCTTGGTGAAGTTAATCTCTCGACGGTCAAACTCCTGATTGTTAATCAGTATCGGGCAATCATGCTTCCCGAATACGTCGGTACAGAGTTTACCTATAATGCTGTCCTTATCTCCTTCATACATGCGAACGGCAGCCGGATTGGCATCGAGTATGGTGTTAGTTTCGGCATCTACAATGATGATACCACTTTCGACACTGCCCCAGATCATCTCAAATTGGTTGAGGGTGTTGAGATTCTCGGCGTGTTCTTTCTTTGCATTCTCCATCACATTGACGAAACAGTTACCTGGAATATTGACACCGAGTGCGATTTTTCTGGCCATCTCATAACAGGTATTGCTGCCACAGCTACCGCAGTCGATATGTTGTTTATCGTAGTCATTTTTGCCTAGCTGCATATATGCAAGTTGGATATCGTCATCATTTATGACAGCTTCAATGATATCTATCGGTTGATATATCCTGAGGAAGTCCTCGTAGTCGAAGGTATCATCATATTGTTTGTATACTGCGTCATAGAATTCTTTATCGCGCTCAACGGTTGCGTCTTTTCGCTTCTTATCCATTGTTTTATCAATTTCAAATAGGTTTCGATCACGTACCACAGCAGTACCGATATTACATCCTTCTTCGCAGTTCAATACGTCAAACACTTCAGGTAGGAAGAATTCAGAAGTTTCAGCATAGACATTCAGCTTCTCATACAGATTAAATCCTTCTGCTTTAGCGATATGCACCGATTTCCCTAGGAAGTACTCAATATTCTCCTTAAGCCCACCCGGCATCGGGAAGAGAGAACCAAGACCACTTTCATCATGATCAAACTCGGTTTCTTCTTCGGGTAGTTCAATATTATGAGCCTTGAGATAGGTTAAGATATTTGCAAATGTGATGTTATACTCAGCCAGTTTAGTAGAATCAAATTCTTGCTTTTTGGCAATACAGGGTGAAATCGCTGCAATCCTATCTGTAATCCCCTTATACTTCCTCATATATATAGACGCGCAGGCCATAGGACTCTGTACCGGAGCTAAATAGGTGAGCAAGTCGTGACGATACATCTCACAGTAGGAAACTACAACCGGACAGGGTTGGGTGATAATATGTACCCCTTTGTTCTTTTCGAGGTAACGTACATACCCCCAGATGCAGATATCTGCTCCCAGTGATACATCATAGATTTGTTTTACTCCCAATGACTTGAGATAGGTAAACAATCTCTTATACTCAGGGATGTTGGTTCTGATGGAAGGAGCGGTCATCAACGAGATGGGTACTCCGTTTGCCAGATCCTCGAAGAATATCTCCATATCATCAGCAAAGGATCTCGCATCATGTTTACAGGCAGTGACGCAACGACCACATCCAATACACCGATCATGATCTATCTTGACCTTTATGTTGTCCTCTTCGTCCTGATATGTGATATTTGCTGTTTCCATCGGACATTCTCTGACACATCGATTACATCCGGTGCATGCCTCATTGTTCGTTCTGATAATTTCAACCATAGAATAACTCCGTCAAGGTATGTATAGTTTATATTGTAAACTAATTGACTCTCTGCTTTCAATAACACTGTTCATTAGCGGAAGATAGCGTTACTCTAAGAAAATAATACTCGCTGTATACCGCAAGGTCAATATGCCAATGCAACATTGAGATGAGATGGATTTAGTTCCACATCCATCAATCCGCCGATGTTTAGTAACAACTTCGATTAGATGTGACGATATTTGTGGGACCTTAAAGGCTCTCATCGCTATCAGTATACCATATTATATGGGTTTCGAGGTATATGACAGCTACAGCAAGACTGGTGTGAACGATTGATGTAGTTGGCTGTCGTAATGTGTAAAGATAGAAAAAAACATCAGGTGGTTCTTCAACCATCTGATGTTTTCTGGTTTTGACTAAATTTCTACTGTCATTTCTTTGTGACAGAAAGCCATACCTCTTCATAGAATCTACCTTGCTCGGTAACTCCGTATATCTCCATGTCATATATCTCGTCGTCAACCCCTTCGACCTTTTCGTATCCCGAGGAGGGTAACCATTCCTTATATGCATGACGGAACAGTTTACCTATCTCTTGCCCATATTGGTTTTCCTCAAACTCTTCACTACGAAATACTGCCCAGGTAGCATCCTCGGCATGGATTACCCCGAATCCTGCAGTTTCATCTATATCTTCGCAGACTAAGCCGATCATGTACCTGAAATCTCCTTTAGTTTCATCTACATGACCACAAACACCGACCAGTTCAGACCTTCCCACAAATTCTTGTAACCTCGCTAAACTGCCATCCTTGAAACACTCATCCCAGAATAATGATATCTTTTCGGTTTCATCATTACCGAATCGTCTGTCAATACCCAGCACACTGAACGCTTCCTTTTGTTCAATTCTCCAGTTCATACCTTTTATTCCTTCTACTATTATTTGAAAGGTCATCGGAGGGAAACTTACCAGCTCAGTACCCTGTCTTCTGGCAACCGTAGGCGTTACACCGTGTTGTTTTACGAACGCCCTCGTAAAACTGTCGGCACTGTCGTAACCATACTTAATGGCTAAATCTATCACCCGTTCTTTACTGCTTTGTAGTTCAATGGCAGCCAGTGAAAGTTTCCGTTTGCGTATATACTCGGAGAGTGTAATGTCTGCGATATAGTTGAACAATCGACAGAAATGATGTTCTATCCTGTAAAGGTGTGGAATCTACCACACTAAAATTACAGGGCAGTTACGCCATTTGCGGCACGGATGGACGGCAACTGAAAATCATCGGCTGAAAATATTTTATATCGTTGGAACATTTAC
>Ga0082212_10012509_pt1 | contig 10684 bp, 7 predicted proteins | sample TergutNt197P3_FD_71548 | JGI IMG/M metagenome (GOLD analysis project Ga0082212, IMG submission 71548) | Neocapritermes taracua P3 segment gut microbial communities from Petit-Saut dam, French Guiana - Nt197 P3 | ecosystem: Host-associated > Arthropoda: Insects > Digestive system > Gut ...
GATACCGGTAGAGAAGATTCGCGTCAAGTCTATGCTGGTGGGCGGCGGATTCGGCGGTAAAGAGGACATGATAGTTCAGCACCACGCCGCGTTAGCAGCGTGGCTTACGAAAAAGCCGGCCAAAGTCAAGTTCTCCCGCGAAGAGAGCCTGAAGGTCCATCCCAAGCGCCACGCTATGGAGATCGATTTCACTACGGCGTGCGACGAGAACGGGAAGATCACAGCAGTGAAGGCTGAGATAATTTCGGACACAGGGGCGTACGCTAGCCTCGGCGGGCCTGTCCTGCAGAGGGCGTGCACCCATGCTGCCGGCCCGTATAATTTTCAGAATGTCGATATAGTAGGTATGGCCGTATATACGAATAACCCGCCGGGCGGCGCGTTCCGCGGCTTCGGCGTGACGCAGTCTGCTTTTTGCATGGAAAGCAACCTGAACCTGCTCGCGGAGATGGTTGGAATTTCTCCGTGGGAGATTCGCTTTCGTAACGCTATAAGGCCGGGGCAGGTGCTGCCCAACGGGCAGATAGCAGACGAATCCACTGCTATGGCAGAGTGCCTTCTCGCGGTAAAAGACACTTACGAAAAGGCTTCTTACGCGGGTATCGCGAGCTGTTTCAAAAACGCCGGGCGCGGAGTCGGGCTGCCGGATACGGGCAGGTGCATCATCTCTGTTGAAAACGGCAAGATCCACGTCAGGTCGAGCGCGGCGTGCATTGGGCAGGGTATGCTGACCGTTTTGACGCAAATGGTCTGCGAGACGCTGGGCGAAACTCGAGGGGAAATGCCGGGCGATACTCGAGGGGAAACATTGGGGGCTGGTATGAGCATACCTTCCGACCTCGTTGTCGCGGAGCTCCCGGACACCTCGCGCACCCCCGATTCCGGCACAACAACAGCTTCACGGCAAACCGTTATTTCAGGCGAGGCTGCGTGTATTGCGGCAAGGAAACTTAAAGCGGATATCGATGAGCATCTGATTGGCGGTAAAGCTCTGGATGAGGCGTTGCAGGCTCTCAAAGGGCGGGAATACTTTGGCGAGTTTTGCCCCGAGACAGACCCCATGGGCAGCGATAAACCTTTCCCTGTCAGCCATGTAGCGTACAGCTACGCGGCGCAGGTCGTTGAACTTGACGAACAGGGCAAGGTCATGAAAATAACGGCGGCTTATGACGTCGGAACTGTTGTAAATCCGAAAGCAGCCCAAGGTCAGCTTGAGGGCGGCATTGTAATGGGCGTCGGATATGGTCTTACGGAGGAGTTCCCGGTTAAAGATGGTTACCCGACTGCAAGGCTCGGTACACTTGGCCTGCTCCGGGCAACGGACGCGCCGGAAATCGAGACCATTTTCGTAAACAGCGGAGCGCGGCTCCCCGCGGCTCATGGCGCTAAGGGCATGGGTGAACTCTCAACTATCCCGACAGCTCCCGCGATTCAGGGCGCATACTACAAACTGGACGGCGTTTTCAGGCAGAAGCTCCCTATGGTGGGCACGTATTACAGTAAAACATAAACAGGAGGCTGTTATGAGTGATACGATGAGACAGATACCTTTCGGAAAGCTGATGGACCGGGTACTCGGAGATTACAGGCGGGACGGATCTGTGTTTGGCGTGAGGAAGCTTTATCACGCTGCCGGAGTCAAACCGGTGGAACTCTTCGGAGGGAAGCTAGAGTTGCCCTTCGGCCCCGCTGCAGGCCCGCACACGCAGCTTGCGCAAAACCTGATTACCGCATATGCAGCCGGCGCCAGATTCTTTGAACTTAAGACCGTGCAGACGCTTGACGGCGAGGACCTCCCTGTATCGAAGCCATGCATTCTGGCCGCGGACGAAGGCTACAATGTGGAGTGGTCCACAGAGCTATATGTACCTCAAGCCCTTGACGAGTATATTAAGGGCTGGTTCGCGCTGAAGCTGCTAAGCCTCGAATATGATCTCGGCGACCCGGACGGGTTTGTGTTCAACATGAGCGTTGGGTACGACCTAGCAGGTATAAAGACGGATAAAATCGACTGCTTTATAGAGGGGTTGAAAAACGCTGAACACACCGAATCGTGGAAGACATGCATGACATGGGCGCTTGAGAATCTGCAGCGGTTCAAGAAGGTAGACAAGGCGTATATTGAAGCGATCGACTCTAAAATATGCAGCTCCATCACTCTTTCCACGCTGCACGGATGCCCGCCGGAGGAGATCGAACGCATAGCATCGTACTTATTGAGCGAGAAGAAACTGCACACTTTTGTGAAGTGCAACCCGACATTGCTGGGATACGAGTACGCGCGGAAGACTCTTGACGATCTGGGATTTGACTACATCTCATTCGACGACCACCACTTCAAGTCCGATCTGCAATTTGGCGACGCGGTTCCCATGCTGCGAAGGCTTATGAGCCTTGCGGAAAGCCTTTCGCTGTCATTCGGCGTCAAGCTGACAAACACGTTCCCCGTTCAGATCACAGCCGGAGAATTACCGGGCGATGAGATGTACATGTCCGGCAGGTCGCTGTTCCCGCTCTCCCTCGAGGTCGCGAACCGCCTGTCGGAAGCGTTTAACGGAAAACTGCGTATAAGCTACTCAGGCGGCGCGGAGTATAGAAATATCGGCGATATTTATGAGACGGGGATTTGGCCCATCACGCTGGCGACGACGATTCTAAAGCCCGGCGGGTACCAGCGCATGAAGCAAATTGCAGAGAAGCTGGCTGTCAGGGAAGTAGTTTCCGGAGCAGAGTCATTTGGCGGTATTGACATGACTAAACTGCAGGCGCTGGTCGATGCATCTGCGCGCGACCCCATGTACCGCAAACCTGCCGGGCAGCCTCCGGAGCGCAAGATGGACGCGAGTGTCCCGCTGATCGATTGCTTTACGCCGCCGTGCCGCGACGGCTGCCCGATAAATCAGGACGTCCCGGCGTACCTGCGTCTTGTCAGCGAGGGGAAGCATCTTGAGGCGTTTAAGGTCATCACATCGAGTAACCCTCTCCCGTTCATAACAGGCGCTATCTGCTCACACCGCTGTATGGACAAATGCACCCGCAGTTTTTACGAGAAGAGCGTGGATATACGAGCCGTCAAGCTGGAAGCGGCGGAAGCGGCTTATAAGCAGTTGATGGAAGAGAACCGGGCTTTAGCGGAAGAAGGACGATGCGCGAAAAACTTACATGCGCCCTATCAAAAAGCCGCCGTTGTCGGCGGCGGCCCTGCTGGTCTGGCTGCTGCATACTTTCTTGCGAAAGCGGGTTACGCGGTCACACTTTTTGAAAAGAGGAGCTCTCTTGGCGGCGTCGTCCGTCATGTGATTCCTGAGTTCAGGATAGATCGGTCCATGATCGACAATGACGTTGAGTTCATTGTGTCTGCCGGAGTCGAAGTGCGGTTGAACTGCGAGATCGGGAACCTTGAAGCGCTTCGTTCCGAAGGATTTACGCAAATCATCATCGCCACCGGCGCCTGGAAGCCCGGCGCGCTTGTTCTTGAAGGCGGGACAGCGCTCGACGCGCTGGAGTTCCTGGAACAGCTTAAGAGTGATCCCGAGTCTGTGAACCTCGGCGAGAACGTAGTCGTCGTCGGGGGCGGTAACACAGCGATGGACGTCGCCCGCGCGGCAAAACGCGCCAGCGGAGTCAAGCGGGTATCACTCGTTTACCGACGCACAAAGCGTTATATGCCGGCTGACGCTGAGGAACTAGCGTTCGCGATAGATGACGGCGTGGAGTTCTGCGAACTGCTCGCCCCTATAGGATTCAGCGGCAGCAACGGTGAAAGCAACGCAAAAAGCAGCGACAGCAACGACAAAAGCAACGACAGCAACAGCAACAGCAACAGCAACAGCAACAGCAACAGCAACAGCAACAGAAACAACAGCAACGACAGTAACAACGCCAGTAGCAGCAACGGCAACAGCGTGCTGACCTGCGCGGTAATGGAACTCGGTCCGCCGGACGCCTCGGGAAGGCGCAGCCCCGTTCCGACAGATCGGACAGTTGATATTCCCGCGGACACAGTTATCTCAGCAGTAGGAAACAGAGTTGATAACAGATTACTCGAGCGTTTTGGAATCCCGTTGGATGAGAGGGGTAAGGCAATATCAAACAGCGAAACTCCGGAGACAGGCGTCAAGGGCGTCTATATAGCTGGCGACGCGGCTGACGGCCCTGCTACGGTGGCTGAAGCTATTGCGGACGCCATAAAGTGCGTCGAGGCTATCACCGGTACAAGTATAGATCGGTACGCCGACTTGAACGTCAATCCGGACGCAGAACCTGCAAAAGCAAAAAAAGGCATCCTGCACTCCGATAGCGAATCTGTCTGCGAACCGGAACGCTGTCTTGAATGCGCGACCATATGCGAATCCTGCGTAGACGTCTGCCCCAACCGGGCAAACATCTCGGTCCGCACAGGTGAGCGCACAGACGGGCGCACACAGATCATCCATATCGACTCCATGTGCAATGAATGCGGCAACTGCGAGGTGTTCTGCCCCTATTCGAGCGCGCCGTATCTTGATAAGTTCACGTTGTTCGACAACGAGGAGGATTTCAACAACAGCAAAAATGCGGGATTTCTCCCGCTGCCAGGCGGCGCCGTCCGCGTCCGCATCGGCGATTCGTCAGCAGACCACATTGACGGAGCAGGTTTGCCTACTGAGATATGGAGGATGATCGACGCCGTAAGAACACAACTCCACTCGTAACACAATAGGACGGTTTTGTGTGTTTCTACCTGTTTCACTTTAGCCTGTAGAAGCAAAGCAGGAGTGGCATCTCTGAATGTTACTCCTGCTTCCTACTGAGTAACACGAGAGAACCGTCCCCTTGTGTTATCCCGCCGCAGAGGTCGGGGACTTCTTGCGTGAAATACAACACGTGAAATACAAAAGTCTTGGCATTATATCACTGGGGTGATATAATGCCTGCGTTGGAGGGCAAAACTATGTCCGTAATAACGCTTTACCATGGGTCGACAAAGATAGTTGAATACCCGGAATATGGAAGGGGAAACCGTCGAAATGACTACGGGCCTGGATTTTACTGCACAAAGGAAATAGAGTTGGCCAAGGAGTGGGCGTGCAGCACAAAGACCGGCGGTTACGCTAATATCTATTCTATGCTGTTGTCAGAACTGAGAGTTCTACACCTCGACGCGCCCCAATACGGTATACTCAATTGGCTTGCGCTTCTTGTGAACAACCGTATTTTCTCCTTGGATACTCCCATTATGGCGGAGGGCAAGGAGTATCTTACTACATATTTTCTTCCTGACATCAGCGATGTTGACGTTATAGAAGGCTATCGCGCCGATGACTCCTACTTTACTTTCGCAACCGATTTTCTGAGTAACGCTATTTCACTCAGTCAGCTTACACGAGCCATGCGTCTTGGAAAACTTGGGATGCAAGTAGTATTGAAGAGTCAAAGGGCTTTCGCGGCGCTGCGTTTCATCCGAAGCGAGCCTGCGGATGGGGAAATCTACTTTTCGAAAAGGACTGACCGCGATAAAGAAGCCCGCAATGAGTACTTGAACCAGGAACGCGGATCCGCTCACCGGAGGGAAGATATTTTCATGTTGGATGTACTAAGGGAGGAGATGAAGCACGGCGATGCGCGCTTACAAGGAAATATATCTTAGCCATGCTGCAAAAAGCCTTGGGAGTATGCTCGATTACGCCGTTAATGACTGTAAAATTGACGGCGGTATTGTTCTGCATATGTTCATAGCTTCAGGGCTTGCAGGAGAGTTTGAGCGCGGTAATCCGAAAGTGATAGCGGGGATAAGCGGCGTCGAACTTGCCGTTATCGCGATTGAAGCAGCAACCGGCGCTATTCCGGCCGTCAGCCCGCGCGAACATCACTATCGTACGCAAGAGTACTGGGCAGGGTGGGCTCTGGCGCAATATCAGTGGTATACTTCAATGAGTTTTTCATATATCTTGCGCTTTCTGCCGTTTGACGACATTCTACGGATGTACCCTACATTACATGAGGCGGATATTACGAAGTTTTATGCTACAGCAGATGAAGTTCGATTACGCGAGTTCCCGCAGACAAACCTCAAGCGCATACGCGAAGCTGCGGGATTATCCCAGGCGCAGCTAGCAAACGAAGCGGAGGTTTCTCTACGGTCCATACAAATGTATGAGCAGCGGAACAAAGATGTAAACAGAGCGCAGGCTATCACGCTTGCGAAAATAGCGCGTATTTTAGCCTGCGAAGTGGAGGATTTGCTTGAGAATGAATCTTATGTGTTACGCTGAGTATGGCTGCTGGTTACAAAACCGCCAATGACCTTATAAATTCCGCTCCGGGATAATAAAGACAGGGGAAGACAAGAGAACCGTCCCCTTGTCTTCCCTTGTCTTTCCAGGTCGGAGACGATCATCCTGATGTGATGTTTCATATGCTGTTCCCGCACCTTGTAAGTACCTGCAGAATTTCGTCTGTCACATTTGCAAACTCCAGGATTTTTGCAGTGATTCTACTGCGTCGCTCCTTGTCCTGCAAAACCTCAAGCGTGACGTTGAATCCGCCGCCAAGCGCCTCAAGACTGTCGGTGTCGTTTCGGTTGTTATCGCCTCCCCACATTTCGGCGGTTCTGCGATATAACGCGCTGACCTCATCCAAAAATCCGAAATCCGGGTTGAGGTCCTGCGCGCGTTTCAGAAACTCATGGCAGCAACTGCCGTTAGTTGCCAGCACGCATACATAGTTGGTGTAATCCGCCCAGATGCTAAAGTCCTCGGCTTTCAATCCGTCGAACTTACCGTTCTCAATATCTCTTGCCCATGCCCTGAAAGCCTCCGGCCCAAAACAATAGGCTTCGGCCCTGACACTCATACGCTTTGGTATTTCGAAGATCGCTTCGCGGTAAGTCTCGGCGAGCGGGCGGTCTTCTTTCTTTTCACCGATATAAACCCATCCGCCGTCGCCCTGAAGGGCCCAGGTATTGTCAGTCCATCCTTGTAATGCATTGTCCATCGGTATTCTCTCCGGATTATCGTTGTTACCGGTGATCAGGAGCAAAGTGTTCCCGTAATCTTCATATCCAACGTACACTCCTATCTTAGCTCCCCACGTCATCACGGGGATACCTTTGTCTATGAAGGCGGTCAGCGTGTCCCGATGAGTCCCTGCGTCTTTCCGTAAGTCACGGACAGGCACATAAGCAGCGGCATATCCGCATTTTGCGAATACATCCTCAACATATTTTGCCGGGTTCCCGCCTATGTTATCTTCCATCATGTAACTCGTGAGAGCTTCACCGGAGTATTTGGTATATGAGTAGTGCTGCGTGAACACATCGCCGGTAATCCCCGCGAAGAAGCAGTAATCGAAATCATTCTCATGAGTGCTGCCTTTCACACCGGTTCCCGATATACACTCCATTACATACCTGGCGCAGCCGTTGAACCAGTAGTTCTCGCCGTATACGTCGGTCACAAGACGGTGGATCACCGGGATTTTATTACTGCTTTGCTTAGCCATTACTACATTCTCCTTTCGCACAAGAGGACGGGCCATGATAGCCGCTATCACCGCCCATGAATGAAATCGATTCACAGACAGTGCGCGAGTAGACACGCAGGGGAAGACGGGGCGACGGTTCTCTCGTCTTCCAATTTACATGCTGCAAGCTTACACTTGGCATTCCATTTTTCCAACTGTATACGGAGCGTTATCATACTGAATATAGCGAATAGTAGCAAACCCATTTTCTTCATACCATTTTCTCAATCTTTTATTATCATCAATCATACCAAGTCTTACCTTCTTAGCGCCGAGGTCTTTTGCCGTTTGCTTACAGAAGTTAAGTAGTTCAGTTCCATAACCGTTCTTTCTATACTCAGGAAGGACAACAATATCATCTAGACCAATATCACCATTTTCTAGTTTCTTCATACCAAGGTAGCCTACCATGCAGTCGTTATAATAATACCCAAACATAAATGCTCCAGCATTAAACTCCGCAACCAGTTTTTCCAGAGGCAGGCTGGCACGCCCCCTATCGGGAGAATTTTCCTCTGTTAGAGCGAATTCTATCGCTACTGTTTCGTACCCTCGATGAAGTATCTCTATGCAGATAAGTAAATCATCTCTTGATATTGGCTTAATCATACTTCCCTCACTTGCTTTTTTCATTTGCACCTGCTCAGAAACTTACTCTGCTGTTCGGGAGACAGAGGGTAGCACGAGGGGACAGTTCTCTTGTGTTCCTGCCTGCTTCACTTTAGCCTACAGAAGTAAAGCAGGAGTGGCATCTCTGGATGTTACTCCTGTTTTCTACTGAGTAACACGAGAGAGCCGTCCCCTTGTGTTCTTTGAGCCTTACACCGTCATTAGTGTGCCGATGAATATCGGGAGGTTCGTCGAGTTATCGATTATCGCGTATACAAACGGTCTGTCAAGATCAACGACCATGTGATCTGGAGGCCCGCTGCTGCCGCCGCTCATAGCAACCATTGTGACAGCCCCGGCTTTAGTGCCGAGTTCATCGACGGATATGTATGTCTTGTGGAGGACTTCGCTTATAAAGAGATTTCCGTTACCGAATGTAGTCTTTGCCATATTGCTGAAGTCAGCCGTATCTGCGTCGAAGGCGTCGCGGACGCCCAGAGCTTTGAGCGCGTCGATCATCGAAATGCCGTAATCGTATTTAAACTTCGGCGTCGATGCGTATACGAGCATGCTCCGCTGTGCGGTTATCAGCGTATCAAGGAACTTTTCACCGGTGAGGGAGTCGATGTACTCCTGTATGGGGATATCCGCGTTCGGGAGCAGCGCGGCAAAGCTGTAGGCGCCGTTGGCATATGGTTTGATGAAACCTGTCGCCATACCGTCGTCGAGGTATCCATATTCGGCCGAGTGCATGAAATCGGCGCTGCGCTTTACGCCGTCAATGTCGGTGAAATCGCCCTGTCTTACGTTTTCTTTGAAATACACGTTCTGCCACTCTGCGTCGAATAAAACAGCGTTTATAAGGAATAGCATGTCACGTTCTTTGATCTCTTCAAGTATTTCATCGATCATACCGTCCGTATTTGACTTGACCCAGTTGTTTATGTCGTCGATCGTTTGCTTATCGAACGCCGAGCTATATGCGGCGGCATTATAGTAGTCCGCATTTCTCTGCAGGAAGTCGTCATTGACCTGCAAACTGTCGCTATTGCCGCGGAACCATATTGAGTTCGCGATCTTCAGCTTCGACTTTTCCTGACTCGGTAGACTGTGAGCGTAACTATAAAGGTACTCGTTGAGCTCAGTGAGCGGGATACCGCCGCCGAGCAGCGCTTCAAGCTGCGCGAGCGTTTCACCATCCGCCCCGTTAGCTGTCATAGCGAGCGCAAGCATCACAGAGAGAGGCGAAATGAGCGAGTTCTGCCTGTCTGTGATGCTTTTCTTGAACAGTTCTATCGAAAAATCCGCTGCGTTGGAGATGAATGCCTTATCCGAAGCCTTGCCGTCAACTCTGGCCGCTGATATGTCTTTCGTCAGGTCCGCTGCTTTAGCGGACACCGCCGGCGTCGAGCAGCCTGCGGAACCAGCCGCGATGACTGCTGCAAGGAGCAGCGCGATGTATGTTCTTACCCTTTTCATGTGTCTGCCCTCCATTCGTCGATTCTCCGATATATGACGAAGCAGCAGCGCAAAATGTTCCATAATTACTTGTGATCACTGTATTTGCTGCATGCGCCGGTAAAAGCCTCAAACAGCAAATGACTGTTTGGGTCGAACAAGGTACACTCCGGATGCCATTGTACCGCCCAAACGAATTGCCTGTCCGGCATAAATACGGCTTCTATCAGCCCGTCCTCCGCGCAAGCCATGCGTTCAAGCTCCGGAGCCAGATCGCAGATAGCCTGATGATGGCCGCTGTTCACGATAATGCTCTCTTCTCCAAGCAGAGCATATAGCGGGCTGCCTCTCGCTATCGACACATTATGAGTGAGCGTGTCCGGAGGTTCTTTTTGCTGATGCTCCACCCCGGTATTACCGCGGAACTCTGAATGCAGATCCTGATACAGTGTTCCGCCAAGTATTACATTAATAAACTGCAGGCCACGGCATATCCCAAGCATTGGAAGGTTGCGGTCGGCGGAAGCTTTTTCGAATAGGGCGGCCTCCATATCGTCGCGCTCTTTACAAACAGGTCCGCAGCAGTCGCGTTGCTCACAGCCGTAGAGGCCCGGAAAGACGTCCTGCCCGCCGGTAAACAGCAGTCCGTCTACAGTCCGGCATATTTCCTCAATCTGAGCAGTATCAGAAGTCAGCGGGAGCATGATTGGTAATCCGCCGGAGTTTTTGATGCCATCCATATATCCGGGCAGCATCCAGAGGCTGCTTTTTTCTTCGTCCCAGAGAGGGGTAATCCCGATTATTGGAGAACTCATGATGTTTAACCTCAATATAAGTAAATGACACAAGAGAACCGCCCCCTTGACAAAGCGACATCTCGATATAGCTAATACTACCATGGTTTCAACTTTTTGCATAGCATTGTCCGCCCGAAAAAGCACGCCATCCTAATTTACTGTTACACTTCAGAGGGGTGTCCGGGAGATGCTTTTTTGAGGCTTCTACAAATGTTCCGGGGTATATGAGCAGACAGATGAGTATCTGCAGGTACTCGTTATGCGCCTTGTCAAAATACACGTCGGTCGCCGCGAGGCTCTCCTGCTGGAAGCGCCCG
>Ga0082212_10012510_pt1 | contig 10684 bp, 9 predicted proteins | sample TergutNt197P3_FD_71548 | JGI IMG/M metagenome (GOLD analysis project Ga0082212, IMG submission 71548) | Neocapritermes taracua P3 segment gut microbial communities from Petit-Saut dam, French Guiana - Nt197 P3 | ecosystem: Host-associated > Arthropoda: Insects > Digestive system > Gut ...
GCAGCCCACGATCATCCCCAGGATCGCGCCGATGAATCCCAAAAATCCAGCTTCCAGCATGTAGACCATGACCATCTGTTTGTCGGTCATGCCCTGCGCCCGCATCATGCCAATTTCCCTGGTGCGTTCAAGTATTGCCAGCAGAATCGTATTGGAGATTCCCAGAAAAGAAAGCAGCAGCAAAAGGGCGGTTAAAATTTGCGGCGCGCCGGTTTGCAGGGCTTCATAACCCAGGTAATCCTGCAGGTATTCCAGCCAGAAATGCACGGCAAGATCGTCAGGCAGGGACAAACCTTGCGCGGCAAGGCCCCGTTCCAGCGCGGCGGTAATCGCGGCGGCGCTTTCGCTGTCGCCGGGAAGCCGCGAGTCGGGGACGTTTTTCTCCCGGATGAGCAGTTCCGTTACCGCGCCCTGAAGCATCATGCCCGCTTCGTCCTGCAAAATGTCCAGGGGAATGTAGGCGGTGTTGCCGTTGGGAAGCGGATCGGGAGAATTGATCACGCCGACGACCACCGCGTCCACAAGCTGATTTACATGGGCCACCGCGCCGGAATAGTCCGCGCGGATCATCGCGTCAAGAATGCGCGCAAGCTGCTGTTCGTCTTCCTCCACCAGAAGATACGCGCCCATAAAATCCTCGTACTCATACGCCGCCTGTACCAGCGGCCTGTCTTCGCCGCGCAGCGCGGGCAAAAGTTCGCCTTCCCACTTGTCAAAGCGGATCATTTCCGGCACGGCCTTTATGTCGATCACGGCGTTGATCCGCACCTCGTTGCGGCTGGTGGCCGCGATCATGTCCCAATAGCGCCCCAGATCGTCCCCGGAAGCGTTCTTTTTCAGGATCATCCGCTCGTTGCCTTCCATTATTTTTTCCGTTGAGGCAAATAAGCCGCCGGTAGGTATGGCCGCATCGTACAGGGAACGGATAAAATCGGCATCGGACGTATTTGCCGCAACCGAGGTGATCAGCTCTTCCAGTTCCAGGCGGTAGGGCCGTGTAGGAATGCCCACTTTGAGTTTTTCCGCGGCCATTGTTCCCAGAGCGATTTCAAAAGCGCCGTTTTCCACATAACGCCCAAAATCAACGTAGGGAACATAACGCAGCACTTCCGCCTCGGCTGAAGGCTCAACCGCGTAAAACATAATGGGCGCAGAACCAGACGCAGAAAACATCGTACCCGCAAAGGTAAAGCGGGGCGCGCTGCAATAGCCCTCGCGCTCCAGCGCGTCGCGGTATACTTCCCAGTCCCTAAAACTTTCGTAACTGGGCATTTCGTCCTTTTTTTCAAAGTACAGTTTGGTTTGCAGCTTTGCCGCGCCTGTCTCAAAATTGACGATGTTTCGGCGTGACTCAATCGCCATGCCGCCCAGCCAGCTATTTATGAAAATATACAGCGAGACGCTCACCGTAATCGCAAGGCAGGTAAGGATTGTCTTTACCTTGTGCCGGGCGAGGTTCCGCATGGCTATTTTCTTTAACGACCAAATACCGGAGAGTTTCATGATAGCTTCTCCTTAATAAATAATTCCCAAAATATTTCACGCCAAGGCGCAAAGCTCGCAAAGTACGCTAAGAAACCCTTTTTTCTTCCTCTGTGCCTCTGCGCCTCTGCGCCTCTGCGTGAGTAAATTCCAATAGAGTTATGTATCATGATTTCACCTCGTCGTTTTCGATCTGGCCGTCGCGGATACGGACAATCCTGCGGGCATAGTCCATAACCATGTGATCGTGGGTGGAAAAGATGAAAGTCGTTCCCTCGGATTTGTTCAGGGCAACCATCAACTCAAGAATTTCCTTACCGATAGTGGAGTCCAGATTCGCCGTCGGCTCGTCCGCCAAAATCAGCGCGGGCTTTTTTACCAGGGCGCGGGCGATTGCCACTCGCTGCTGCTGGCCGCCGGACATTTCCTTGGGGCGGCGTTTTTCCATTCCCTCAAGGCCCACGTCGTTTAAAACCTTGGCGGTGCGCTCCTTAATTTCCTTTTTATCAACGCCCAGCAGGGTAAGGGGGAAGGAAATATTTTCCTCCACGGAAAGCACGGGGATCAGATTGTACGCCTGGAAGATAAAACCAATACTGTGCCGCCGCAGCAGCGCCAAAGACTTGCGGGTCATTTTTGCCGTGTCCGATCCGCCCACCAGCATACTGCCGCCGGTCAGCGTATCAAGACAGCCGACCAGGTGCAGGAAGGTCGATTTGCCGCTGCCCGAAGGCCCGGCGATTGCGGCAAACTCTCCGCCCGAGAACTCCAGGTTTACCCCCCGCAGGGCGTGCACCGTCTGTCCGTTCAGACCATAATCCTTGGTTACGTTGTGCGCTTTTACTACCGTCATTTCGATTCCTCCTGTTTCTTCAACTCGTTCAGGGCCGCAAGGCCGAATATATCTTTTGTTTTGAGTTCGTCCGTTATGGAATTGGGAACCAGCATCATCGAATTGCCCGATTTCAGCCCCTCGTTCAATATGGAAAGAATCCTCAGTTTCAGGGCACCCTGATCGGCGGCGTAGATCGCGACCGCCTCCTCAAGTTTTCTGGCGATTTCGATTTCCGCTTCGGCAAGCAGTACGCGCCCCTTCTTTTCGCGTTCGGCCTGTGCCATCCGTGAAAGGGAATCCTGCAATTCCTGGGGGATTTGGATGTCGGTAATTTCGATGTACTGCACCGTAATGCCCCATTCGGTGGTCTGCCGTTCCACTTCTTCCTGTATCTGTTTTTCGATTAAATCGCCCCGCGCCAGGAACGTGGTCAGATCGTTCTTCGAGATTACGTCGCGCAGGGCCGCCTTGGATGCCAGGGCGACGGCTTCTTCGTAATCTTCCACTTCAAGAGCGGCTTTTTGAGGATCCCATACCAGCCAGAAACAGAAGGCGTCCACGTTCACCGTCACCGAATCGCCGGTGAGGGTTTCCTGTGCGTAGAAGTCCGTTACCCGTATCCTGATGTCGATAAGCCGCGCTGCCTGATCGATCAGGGGGATAAGGAGGTACGGCCCCGGCCCCCGCACCTTGTGGAATTTGCCGAGCCGCAGCACGATCGCCCGTTCCCACTCGTAGGTCTTGCGGATTGACGAAGCCAGAAGCAGTGCTGCGGCCAGGGCGGCAATATACAGCCCCGGCTGCCAGGGGCCAAAAACGGCGACTACGCCCACGGCGATGCCTGCAAAAATGAGCCGGATCAGGAAAAGGGCATAGTCCGGCTTGCGTCTGCGGCGAATTTTCTTTGCCGCCGGCTGGAAGGCTTCTTTCACTTTGCTGAATTTCATCAATTTACTCCCTTGTATGAGGCGATCAGGGCGGTTAGCTCCCGCCTTTCCACCCCCAAATCTCCCATGTCACGAATAAAACGCCCCACCAGTTCCCGTATCTTCCTGTCCGGTCCCTCGTCTTCGGCGGCGGGCATTTTGCCCGAAATATACGTGCCGCTGCCCACCTGGGTGGCAAGAATCCCCCGAATTTCCAGTTCTCCGTAGGCCTTGGCTATAGTGTTGGGGTTAGCCTTGAGTTCCACGGCCAGGGAACGGATTGTGGGCAGCCGGTCCCCCTTTTTGAGCCTGCCGGACAGGACGGCGTACTCGATCTGCCGGATAATCTGCCGGTAAATCGGCGCCCCGTCTGCCAGATCCAGGGAAAAGCGTATGGGAAAATTGCTCTCCGCCCCGGCGGCCTTTTCCTTTGTGGTCGTGGAAATTGCACTATTCATCTAGTACAATCATAATTGAACTAGTACAATATGTCAAGTGAAAATTTACGAAATTTTACAATTTTTCCAATCTGTCCATTTATGCCAAAACGGCTCTCTGGGTTATGATTTTCCGCTTGGCAGGATAATCGGCATAGGTGCCATCGCTATCCCACGGTGTTGCGCAACAGACCGCAGCCTTCGATTTCAATCTCACACACATCTCCGGATTTCATGCAGCGATGGGGGGTAAAACCGGCTCCAACCCCCGCCGGAGTGCCGGTTGCAATAATGGTTCCGGCATCCAGCGTCATGCCTGCGGACAACTCCTCAATGATAAGGTCGGGGGTAAAAATCATATCCTTGGTGTTGGCGTTTTGGCGTAATTCGCCGTTAACACGGGAACGGACGGCGAGCCTGAGCGGGAATGTAAACTCATCCAGCGTGGCTATATAGGGGCCGAAAGAAGTAAAAGTGTCCAGACTCTTGCCGAAGAACCACTGGTTGTGTTTTGTTTGCAAATCTCTGGCGCTCAGGTCGTTAAAACACGCGAGGCCGAACACATAGCTCCAGGCATCTTCCCGTTTTACCCGCCGCGCGTCCCTGCCCATTACCAGCGCCAGTTCCGCTTCATAATCCAGTCTCTCGTTAATGTCAAAATGATTTTCGATAACTCCGCCGTGACCAAGCGCCCTTGTTACCCGTTTGGAAAAATAAACGCTGTTCACACATTGTGCATTCGCACTAATACCGATATTGTCGGACTCCCTGGCATGATCGGCATAGTTAAGTCCAAAGCAGATAATGTCATGACGGGGTACCGGTATGGGCGCTTCCAGTGAAATATCGCATACCGGGATTCCGTTATTCCCTTCCGCGCTGCGCAATACATCCATATCCTGCTCTTTGTGGCGAATGATAAAATCAAGAACGCCGCTGTAGTCCAAACCCAAGCTCCCGAAAGAGTGAACGCTCTGCGTATCTTTTGAAAAGATGCCGGCTTCTTCATGGCCATTGTGAACCCATGTGGCAAATTTCATTCCAGCTCCTGCACTGACTTTTTAAGAGGCATAAAGAGTGGGGCAAAAAAACTAAAAAACAGGCGCAACGCCGCCTTCGTAATTGCGAATGATGTAATCCCTTACCTTCTCGCTCAGAAGGGCGTTTTTCAGAGCAATGATGCGGGGATCATCTTCGTTGCCTTTATGCACTACCACGATATTAACATAGGGGGATTCCGATCCTTCAATTATGAGGGAGTCATGCAGAGGGTTTAAGCCGGCCTCAAGGGCGTAGTTACCGTTGATGGTAGCGGCGTCGACATCCTGCAGGGAGCGGGGAAGCTGGGCGGCCTCCAATTCCCGAAAGCGGAAATTCCTGGGGTTAGCGATAATATCGCGGGGAGTAACAAGAAAGCCTGCCCCTCCTTTGAGGGTGATAAGTCCCCTGGCATGGAGCAGCAGCAGCGAACGGCCCCCGTTGGACGGATCGTTGGGGATGGCGATAACAGCGCCGTTGGGGAGATCCGCGGCATCATTGTATTTTGACGAATACAGCCCGAAAGGCTCGACATGCACTCCAAAAGCGGAGACAAGATTCTCCGACCATTCGGGATTGGAAGCCAAATAGGGGATATGCTGGAAGAAGTTTGCATCCAGATCGCCGCTGATTACCGCCATATTGGGCTGTACGTAGTCAGAGAATTCCACCACATTCAGGGTGATCCCCTGCGCCGCAAGATCATCCTTGATCAGATTGAGCAATTCAGCGTGAGGAACCGGCGAAGCTCCCACTGATAAAACCGCTGCCGGATTCTTTTTTCCGGTACAAGCGGTAAAAACCAGCGCCGGAACCAGCATACCTGCAATAAGCAGACTGACAAAAAATTTCTTCATTTTACTTCCTCCAAAAATAATTTTCCGTTATTAAAAAATCGGCGCAATATCGCCCTTGTAAAAACCGGTGATGTGATCCTTTACCTTCTGGCTCCGCAGGGCGCTTTCAAGGGCTATAATGCGGGGATCGTTTTCCATACCCTTCCTTACTACCACAATATTAATATAGGGAGATTCCGCACCCTCTATGATGAGAGAGTCCCGCAGAGGATGTAAGCCGACCCCAAGGGCGTAATTGCCGTTGATGCAGGCGGCATCCACATCCTGCAGGGAGCGGGGAAGCTGGGCAGCCTCCAATTCCCGAAAGCGGAAATTTCTGGGGTTAGCGGTAATATCGCGGATGTTGGCTTCCAGTCCCGCCCCGTTTCTCAGAATGATAATCCCCTTAGCCTGGAGCAGCAGCAGCGCCCTTCCGCCGTTGTTTGGATCGTTGGGAATGGCGATAACAGCACCGTCGGGAATATCATTCACGTCTTCGTACTTTGACGAATACAGCCCGAAAGGTTCAATATGCACCCCAAAAACAGAAACAAGTTTTCCCGACCACTCGTGATGGGAATCCAGATAGGGTTGAGTCTGAAAGAAGTTGGCGTCCAAATCACCGTGAAGCAGGGCTGTATTGGGCTGCACATAATCGGTGAATTCCACCACCTTCAGGGTAATCCCCTGCGCCGCAAGATCATGCCTAATCAGGTGAAGCAATTCAGCATGGGGTACGGGGGTGGCCCCCACCGTAAGAAGCGTGCCGGACTCTTTTTTACTGCCGGCTTCAAGGGTATGGTTAACCATCAAAACCAATACACCTGCGGCAAGCAGGCTGAAAAGGAATTTTTTCATATATCCCTCCAAAATTGTCAGCGGTTTATACTACTGCTTATCTAGCGTTTTGACAACAGACTGCGGCTGATTGTCGTACCGGCGATTTGCACCGCCTCAACCAGTATCAGTATAACAATCACCGCGCCGATAGTCACGTCTGTTCTGAAACGGTAATATCCGTAGCGTATGGCAAGATCGCCCAGCCCCCTGCCGCCGATAGCGCCCGCCATCGCCGAATAGCCAATCAAACTGATGATCGTCAGGGCAAGGCCGGAAACCAGGGCGGGCATGGCTTCGGGGATCAGCACTTTGCGGATTATCTGAAAATTGGTTGAACCCATCGCCCTGGCAGCGATCAGCACGCCAGAGTCAACCTCGGACAGGGCGGATTCGGCGACACGCGCGACGAAAGGCGCAGCGGCAATCGACAGCGGAATAATCACCGCCGTGGGGCCGATGCTGGTTTTTATGATCATCCGTGTCAGGGGGATCAGCAGAATCATCAGTATGATAAACGGCATGGAACGGAACAGATTAACGATCCGCGAGAGAACATTGTACAGAATGCGGCGGGGGGCGAGACCGGCGGGGGAGGTAACGTACAGATAGGTTCCCAGCGGGAAACCCAAAAGACAGGCAAAAAAAGTTGAAACAAAGGTCATGTACACCGTTTCCGCCGTTGCCGCCGGCAGCATAGACATCACTTCCAGAATTTTTTCGCTAGGCACGGATCATCTCCCGCGTCGCATCCGCCTGCGGCGCTTCAAATATCGCATTAACATTCCCATGCTCCACAATACATCCTTCGTCCATCACCGCTACTTCCTGGCATATTTCGCGGATTACCTCCATCTGGTGGGTTATCAGCACCACGGTTATTTTCAGCGTTTCCTGCAGGTCGCGGATCAGGGCGAGAATCGAACGGGTTGTCTGGGGATCAAGCGAGCTGGTCGCCTCATCGCAGAACAGCACTTCGGGGTTTACCGCCAGGGCGCGGGCAATGGCGACCCGCTGCTTCTGCCCGCCGGAAAGTTCCCGAAGGCGCGCTTTGCCCCTTTCGGCAATGTCAACCAGCTCCAGAAGCTCGTCAACCCGCCGGTCTATTTGCTTTCGGTGCAGACCGGCAATCTCCAGCGGATAGGCGATGTTTCCCGCCGCGTTACGCGATCCCAGCAGATTGAAATTCTGAAAGATCATCCCCATTTTTCTGCGCCGCTCAAGCAGCGCCATGCCCTGCAGGGTATCTACCCGTTTGTCACCGTAGTATACTTCACCCGAATCCGGCGTTTCCAGAAGACTCATCATGCGCAGCAGGGTTGACTTCCCCGCTCCGCTGCGGCCAATTATCCCGAAAATACAGCCGGAAGGAATCGAAAGACAGACATTCCGTACCACGGTGATCGAGGAATATGTTTTTGAGACTCCCTTAAGAACAATCATGACTATTATCAGGTGATATAATAGCAAATTTCCGGTTGAGAAAAAAGTGCTTAAAACTGCAAATATTTATTCAGCTTATGCAGAAGATCGGAAGAATCTACCGGCTTGCCGACATGATCGTTCATACCGGCTGCCATATATTTTTGTACATCTTCGGGAAACACATTGGCCGTTAATGCCAAAATCGGCACATGCGCCCCTTTGTTCCCGTCAAGCGCCCGGATCCGGCGGGTCGCTTCCACACCATCCATTTCAGGCATATTAATGTCCATGAAAATGATGTTATACTTCGCCGGGCTGGCGGAAACCAGATCAAATGCTTCGCGGCCGTTTTTGGCGCATTCAATATTTATCCGCGTGTCTTCAAGCATGGCTATAACAATTTCCCGGTTTATCTCATTATCTTCAACCAATAATGCGGTCTTGTCCTCATGGGTTATTGCCGGCTCATCTGAAAACAATCCCCCGCCATGCCCCCTTTTGACTTTGACGGTAAAAATAAACTTTGCGCCCATACCCAGTTCAGATTCTACCCATATTCTGCCGTTCATCATTTCGACAATACTTTTGACCAAAGGGAGTCCGACCCCGGCACCTGCGAATTTTCTGTTAATACCGCCATCAACCTGTTCGAATAAACGGAAAATAATTTCCTGTTGATCACTTGATATGCCAATGCCATTATCAGCAACTTCAATTTGCAAAGTGATCACCCCGCTTTCTTCGCCCAATACACAAACCCTGAAGAGTATGGAACCATTTTCGGGCGTAAACTTGATCGCATTCAACAGCAAATGGCAGCTTATCTGCGCCAGGCGATGCTCGTCTCCCCTCAGCGTATCGGGCACAGACGGATCAACATCCACAGTCAGTGTCTGTTTCTTTTCGCCGACATACAAATTTGCCACATCCAGTACATTCTGTACCATCGTTTCGAAGGAAAAATCCGTACAAACAAGGTTAAAGCGGCTGTCTTCTATTTCGGCTATATCAAGCAGATCATCAATAAGCCGCAACAGATGGCGGGACGCGCCGATGGTTTTCCCGAGATACATTTCTTTTTTCGCCGGGTCATCCGTACTTCCTGCCAAATTCGTCATTCCGATTATCGCATTCATCGGTGTTCTCATTTCATGGCTCATCCGCGAGACAAATTCGCTCTTGGCGCGGCTGGCATACTCAGCCAGCTCTTTCGCGCTAACCAGTTCGGACCTGAGTTTGCGTTCTTCGGTTATATCTATAGCTATGGCGGCAACCGTACCCTTCTGTACTATAAAACTGGTAGTTGCCAAAAGCCGCTCGCGGCCATCTTTGCATCTTAAGATAACCTCCCGCCGGTCAGAGCCATTCAGCAATGCCTGCGGTATGAACACATCCTTTATATCACGCACGGTTTGTTCGTCGAAAATCAGGCCAAACCCTCCCGCTTCAAGTTCTTCCGCAGTGTAGCCTGTTGCAGCAATGAGGGCCGGATTAAAATAAGACAGATTACCGTCCGGGCCGGCATACAGAACGATATTGGGAGTGTTCACCACAATGGAATACTGGCGTTCCATGACATCCCTTTCAAAAACCACCGATAAAGTGCTGGCAAGAAAAGTTGCGAGGGTTATATCGCTTTCGCTCCAATCTTCGCCGTCGTCCTCCTTTGAGAAGTCAATTACCGCAACCATTCTGCCTTTGATGAAAACCGGTGTAGTGATATAGTTTTTGAAACTTATCCTGTAAGGTGACATGGCCTCTCTGATGACCGGGTCGTTGGAATGCAGACACGAGTCTTTTCCTTCCCCGGGTTTGAAAGCGCTTATCATGGAAAGCATCGGCTCCACCAGCGGCAATTTACTGCCAATGCGGGAACCCAGGCCAAGTTTCGGATGTATCCACTCGCTGCGGCAGGTAAGGGCTGTCCCATCCTCTTCCAGTCTGAAAAAAAGTGCCTGGGGAATATTCATAAACTCACCGACCAGGCGCAGGTTTTCGGTAATCAGGGTATTCATGGCGGTGTCAGACAGGAAGCTGCGGGAAATAGCCGCCATCAGCGTTTCCTGTTTGAGCTGTCTTTCCAGGGTAAGCGCACTTTTTAATTCGGTTATATCATCGCATTGCTGGAAATGAACTCTTGTACCGTCAGACCAGTCAATGATGCGATCTATGTGCCGGTAATATCTGCCGGTTACTGCATTACGTTCTTCCCAAACGACAGTTTCATCAGGGTTAATTTCCAGTTTGTACTTCGGACAAAAATCACATCGCCTGTCAAAACCCGGCTGAAAAAACTTCCAGCAATTTTCACCTTTAATGTTATCGGCCAGCCCAAAGCCATTGAGCATACTGTCATTGACAAAAAGTATCCTGTCCGTTTTCAGTTCTGTCACGTAGATATAACAATCCATGGTATGCAATATTTTTTCCATCATGTTAGATGATGTTTTATGCGCAGAAAGAGGAGAGGTACTTATTCCGATTTTTTGCGGAAGCATTGAAGCTATTATATTGCATTATCAAAAAAAGTCAAAAGGAAAAATGAAAATATTGTCACAGTACCACTTCGCCAAAAGGTGGTGCTTCTCCCAATACATGGGCGATAATGCTGTGATCATCAAGGACAAGACCAGGATCGTTTTCCAGAATGAAGAAGGCATCATCTCTGGCTCTGGCAAGAGTATCCACATCGCGGATGGGATCGGCAATGCCCAGGCTGAGGTATCCGGACTGCTCGGTTCCGGCAATCTGCCCCGGCCCCCGCAGCTTCAAATCTTCCTCGGCAATGACAAAACCATCGGTATTTTCCAGCATCACCCTGAGGCGGGTCTTTCCGTCCTCTGTCAGTTCATCGGAATACACCAGGAA
>Ga0082212_10012511_pt1 | contig 10684 bp, 12 predicted proteins | sample TergutNt197P3_FD_71548 | JGI IMG/M metagenome (GOLD analysis project Ga0082212, IMG submission 71548) | Neocapritermes taracua P3 segment gut microbial communities from Petit-Saut dam, French Guiana - Nt197 P3 | ecosystem: Host-associated > Arthropoda: Insects > Digestive system > Gut ...
CGGAGTATTTTTTCGGCGACCTCAATGGAGAGGTTCGCAATTTCGTTTTTTATTTCGGTGAGCGCTTTCATTTTCTCATTTTCAATAACCGCACGGGTTTCAGCCATCATGGCGTCTGTCTCTTTTTCGCGCTGCAGTTTGGCATCATCATTCATTTTGTCTATCATTTTACGTGCATCCAATAAAATTTTATCGCGCTCATCTTTCGCTTCAATTAATAATTGATGATGTTCCGACTTTAAGTTTTTCATTTCTTGTCGCACATTTTCTGCTTCTGTAAGTTGTTGCTGAATAAACTCCTCACGCTCTTTAATCATTTTAGTAATTACGGGCCATGCAAACTTTGCCAAAATAAAAAACAGGAGGCCAAATCCAATGACCATCCAAAAAATTAATCCAAACGAGGGTTTAATGAGTTCCATCCTAATATTTTTTTAAGCGGCGAAAGTATGAAATTTTACGAAACCTCATTTTATATGATGCCCCTCTATCATCTGCCATAGGTGCACGCGCTCTTTGCCCCGAATGTTGTGCTCGTGCGAAGGATACACATAGTAGTTTAACAAAATGCCCTCTTGGGTCGCTTTTTTTAATAATTCTAATGTATGTTGTTGAACAACAGTGTTGTCTAACGCTCCGTGAAAAATCAAAGTCCGGGCTTTAATTTTGTCTGTTTTATTAATGATAGATGCTTTGGCGTAACCTTCGGGGTTCTCTTCGGGGGTGTTCATATAGCGCTCGCCGTAGTAAATTTCGTACCACTGCCAATCCACCACCGGTCCGCCACAGGTAGCAGAGGCAAACAGATCCGGATATTCCGTAATGAGCGACAGCACCATAAAACCCCCATAACTCCAACCGTCTAAACAAATTTTGTTTTCGTCCACATAAGGTAATGAAAGCAAATAGTTTATTCCGCATATTTGGTCTTCTACTTCGCAAACGCCCAAACGGCGGTGTATCGTTTTTTCAAACGCTTTTCCCCTGTTTGCCGTGCCGCGATTATCCAACGTGAACACGATAAAACCTTGCTGCGCCATATAGTATAAAAATCCCCCGCCCGACATAAATGAATTGGTAACCAACTGTGAATGAGGTCCACCATAAACATACACAAAAACCGGATATTTCTTGTTTGTATCAAAATCGGGCGGCAAAATCATACGATAATACAAGTCAATCGCTTCGGCGTTTTGTAGAGTTCCAATGGAAACTTCCCCCATATTGATTTCACTATATGGATTCTTTGAATTAAGTAATGTTCTCAAAATCTTTCCTTTATTATCACGCAAAGTAATTAAGCGCGGGGTCGTCAAATTGTTAAAATCATCAATAAAATAATTAAAATCCGATGAAAATTTGGCGCTATGGATGCCTGATTCGGGAGTTAAAGAAGTTAGAGTTCCTTTTTTTATGTTAATGCTGAAAATATTTCTGTCGGTGGGAATGGGATATGCCGCCGTGAAAAAGAGAGTTTCCTGTTTTTCATCCAATCCTAATATGCTGATTACATCAAAATTACCGGTTGTAATGGGTTTGATAAGCGTTCCCGTTTTATCATATAAATATATATGTGAAAATCCGTTTCTGTCGCTTTTCCAAATAAAATTTCCGTTATTCAAAAATGTGGGCGGTGTGCCGGGTTCAATCCACTTGTCGTCGTATTCTTCTATTAAAACACGCATTTTATTTCCGGTAGTTACATTATATTCAATAAGTTTTGCACAATTTTGCGCACGATTCAAATGGGTAATAAAAAACGATTTTTCATCAGGAGAAAAAGTTAATGCCGTCAAAAATTCACCCTCATTTTTTTCTGTTTTTATATAATGACAAACAGGTTTATTTTCTTTGGTTGAAGCATTTACATCAAAAATACCTACGGTAACTTCGTGGCTTTTTCTTCCTGCCATCGGATATTTTATCATTTCAACGGTGGCTATTTCGCCGTAGCCTTTCAACAACGGATAATCTTCCACCATACTCTCATCCATACGATAAAAAGCGATGTAATTGCCTTGGGGAGAGATATATTGCCCTTTTTCAATGCCCCACTCGTTGCGATGCACGGTCTCTCCAAATACAATATGCTTTCCGGTATCTAACGATATAATGATCGGTTGAAAATTGTTTTTCACACTTTTCACAAAAACCACCCCCTCCTCTTTTACAATAAACAGTTCATTATTAATATCTTGATCAATGATATTTCCCAAATCTTGTTCAGATGCCGCCGGTTTGGTTTCCTCCGCATCAACAAAAATTTCAGTGTTTCCTGTTTTGGCGTTGGTAATAAAAACCGTATCGTTCTTTACAAATGTATATTGATGGGTGTTGGGTCTCCAACTAAGATTTTGAATAGACTCGGTGCGGTATTTGCCGGAAATGAGGTCGGGGAGTTCCAGTTTTTGCGCAAAACAACCGGCAATTATGGCAAAGAGGTTAAGAGGTAAAAAGGTTAAGATTATTAATTGTGATTTTCTATTCATAATATATTTATAATCTTCAAAACAAAACGTATATTGTTTTAAAACAAACGGTACATTTTTTTGAATATTGCTCTACGCTCTATCTATCCACTCCTGCGCCAATCTCACATAATCGCCATGATCGAGATAAATAATATCTTCGGACTGTTCTTCCAACGTTTCAAAATCATTTTCTCCAATTGCGCTACTGAATAATTTTCAAAATCCATGTTTTTTTTATTTTTTGTATCGTTTGTATTGTTTTTCTAAATTACTCCTTAACTCGTCGCTTACCGGAAAACGCAATGGAAATAAAAGAACGGGACTTGGATGATTATGTGTGTCATATTCCTCATTATCTGCATCATCGCTAACTCCGAGCGTATAGTAACTGTCATCACCGGAATCCAGCCGAAGGTCATCTCTAAACTTCTCTTTGACTCTGATTTTGTTGGCACTCACTTTTTCGGGCGACCAAGGCGGATTTCCAACTATGGCAAGTCTGACCCTATCGCAACCGTAGATTTCTTCAACTAAATCTCCGTTTTGGTAACGTACTTTATCTGTCGGGCGACCAAGAAATTCCTCAAGGGTGTCATCATCGTTAAACGTATCGGATACGAGACATTCATCTAAAAGTGAACCATCGGGCAAATAATTACGGATGCTTTCCCGCCACCACCATGAACATTTGTCAAGTTTATGTTCATCTATCAAAAAACCAAACAACTTTTTTAGATAGTCCTTTCCTTGCTCTTCCCCATATTTTTTCTGTTTCGCGATATACTCTTTCATCGCTTGCTCGGCTTTGGAAAGTGTCGAAAATATTCCCATACGCGATTGGCGCACTTCAAAATCCGGATATTGAGGAGCAATGAGTTCATCATTTTCTTCATTATAAGAATCTTGATATTCTATTTCAGTTAGTTCAAAAATGGTTGGGACTTTTTGTGTTTTTGTGTTTTCCATTTCTATATCTTTTTTGTCTCTTAAATTACGGCTCTCAATACTGTTTTAAATACGCTAGCCCAAGTGGTCCATCCCATATTTTCAGATACTTCTTCGAGGCTTTCGTAAGTATTGTCTATCAACTTGTTGGCGAATGTATCACTGTTTTGCTTATATTGTTTGAAATGCTCTGCGCTCACTGCTTTCTCTTTTCCGTATTTTAAAATGGTGTTCATTGGGGCAATATCTAAAAAGATAAAATAGAACTTTTTATTTTCTTTTTTTGCCACATCAAGCCCAACACGGAGTTTGCGGATAATCTGGTCGTAAGGCGTATTATCGTCCGGAAGACTGATTTTGCTGTACAATTTTGCTTCGATGAAAATCAGTTTATCTGCTGTTTCTATGCTTACGTCAAGTTCAGTATCTTCCAGTATGGTGTTTGCAAAATAATTTTTACCAATATGAATTTCTATATTCTGTTCATTTTCAAACAGAAAATCCGTTTTCCCCTCAAAAGCATCTTCCATAATTTCGTTCAATGCCTGCACTATTTTTTCGTGCGGTTGCTGCCTTAACACATCAAAACACGACCAAGTTAGCGCATCTTCGCTGTTTGAGGAGCAGCAATGGCGCAATTTATGTTTTTCTTTTTTGCCGTTGCGGTCAAGCGTGGCATTCAGGAATGTATGCAGCGCTTTTTCTCTGTCGGGATAAACGGCGTGATTGCGGAGGTAGGTTTTGTAAATCATAGGTATTTTTTTGAAATATAATCTTTTAATTCTTTACCACAAACATCAATTAGTTCCTGCCATGAGATAAAACTCATTCTTTTTCGTAAGTTAGGGCATTTAACCGCATTTACAGTGTCATAAAAATCTCTAATAAGATCTACTCTGCTGTTATCAACTAAAAGCACAAAATCTAACTTTTTATGATGCGCTGTTAGAATATTTCTAATTAGTTGATAGGTTGTGTATTCATTGTTTGTTTGTGGCAACAAATCCGTATGAAAAACATTTACGAAATCAGCATAGTTACTTACAGTTACTTTATCTTTTGATTGGAAATTATCCTCTGTTAATTTTGCTTCAAAAATGATATTATTGATTTTTAAATCAATTTCCGTTTTGCCTCCTTTTTCATTCTCAAAACAATCGGGATTCCATCCGAATACTATATCTGTTGGAGGTGTGATTTCGAGTAAATCTCGCACACTTTTCCAATCAAAAATTTTAGGATAACAAAAGATATTCATCAACAAAGCATCAGAACTATTTGAAGATTGCATTTCCGAAGCATATTTAACCTTTGAATGTGTTTTTTGGGTACGTTTTAGCCAATCTTCATTTTTCCGAATACATTCAAACGATTTTTCGTGAAAATTCATTTGAAGACTATCCCAAATCACTGCTGTTTCATATTCTTCATAGTTTTTTAGTTTGGGATTTTCTCTGACTATTTCTTTTGCATTTGCTTTTAATCTCTGTTTTATTTGTTCACTACAGTTCATATATACGTTTTTTTATTAATGTTTTAAATTTATTTTTCATTTTTTGTCAATTAATATGGGGTTGTTCCAGAAGCCTTTTAGCACGCGGATAACACAGATGGCACAGATAAACACAGATTTTATCTGTGAAAATCAGTCTAATCTGCGTCATCTGCGTGCTTTTTAAGACAGCCTAATAATAACGGTAATTCGTTTGACTTTCAAATTTCACTACTTTTCCGTTATCAAGTGTTACAACAACTCCATCTCCCGACCAACGTGCATCTTTAGGTTTTCCCGGAGGACATATTGTTGTGTAAGAAGCATAATCTTTATACACTCTTACAATATTGCCATCTACTTTGGCAACACCACAATTTACATACGCTTTATCCCAACTCATAAAATTATTTTTTGTTCCTGCTCTTACGGCTTTGCAGGGCTTGCCATAATTAATTATTTTCATTATTCATCAACCGGCGGAAAATCTTCTTTAGTAGGATAATCTGGCCAAATATCTTCAATTGCTTCATATATTTCATTGCCTTCTTCTTCAATATCTTGTAAGTTTTCAACAACTTCCATAGGAAGTCCGGAGCGCATAGCATAATCAATGAGTTCTTCTTTGGTGGCAGGCCACGGAGCATCTTCCAATTTCGATGCAAGTAATAGTGTCCAATACATAATTTTTTTCTAATTCATTAATTTTCTAAGTTTTGCAACGATGCTTACGCCTTGATTTTGCGCATAGTTTAAAGCCGTATTGCCTTCGTTATCTTTAATATTCGCATTGGCACCTTGTTCTAAAAGATATTCTGCAACGGGTTTACTTTTTGCTTCTAAAGCATACATCAGCGCAGTTTTACCTTCGTTGTCTTGTGCATTTATATCAGCGCCTCTGTCTAAAATAAACTCAATTAGTTCTATCTGTTTTTTTAATTCATTTTTAAAATCATTAGAATCTCTATCAACTCCTGATTCTGCTATGAGCATTAACGCCGTTTTACCATCGGAATTTTTTGCATTCACATCAATGTTTCGGTTCAATAAAAGTATAGCCAATTCTAATTGAATTTGCATATCCTCAGCGCACAGATACGATTCATCAAAAATAGATAGAAAGCAATCGGAATCCACTTCAGCACCATTTTCCAACAATAACTCAACCACATCAACATTTAATTGGTTGCAAGCAATATAAATTGCCGTGTCTCCAAAATTACTTTTCTCATTGATTTTTGCACCATTTTGCAACAACAAATTTGTAATATCTGTGCTATAATGAGATGCAGCAGCCATTAACGCAGTTTCACCCCATTCATCTTTTGCATTTACATCGGTTCCGCTTTTTAAGAAATAGTCGGTAATCATTAGTAAACGTTGCTCATATCCACGCCAGTAATGACAGCAGGCAGCATTTAATTGATCTATGATTACAGTTGGGTTTTGTCCTGCACCGCGCTCCACTAACGATTCAATGCTTTCATTTTCATCTTCATAACCATAACTCAACTTTAATATTGGTGGTTTTGTAAAGGAAGACATCCATTCCACATAATCCATTGGTTTATCGGTTGCTTTTTTATGCTCAATAAATACGATTTCACTCCAAATATTGTCTTTAAGAACTTTAATGTGAGTGTGTCCGCTGGTTGCATTGTTGGGCTCAACATCATCAAATTCATGTTTTTCAAATAGGCGTGTTTCGTATATTGCTTCGCCGTTTTCCGATATGCCGCTCAGTCCCCACAACTCCCATTTGTTTTGCGAATTACACTTGGCTAAAATGGCACACATATTTGCGTCTGCGCAAAAAATCTGTTTTTCTTTCTTATTCATTTTAATTATAATTTATTGTTTTTCATACATTTGAATTGCCGGAATCACTACTTTTTCAATTAATTTATCAGTTTTATCAATATCTGGCAAATTAACTTTTTTTAATTTACCTTTCAGTTTAAAAATATCATTTTCATAATCCACATTTGGAAATTGTGCAAATAATTTATCATCAGCATATTCAATGGCTATTAAAATATTTCCCCGTTTCTTAACCCAATCTTTGTAAAACTTTATGTCATAAAATACACCAAAAATCAATTGTGGCTCAGATTGATTTTCAGCATCAAGAAGAAATCTGAAATAGAGCATTTTAAAATTTTCATTGATTTTTGTACAAGAAGCCAATCCATTTTGTAATTTTAGATTTTCCGTACGAGAATCATCTACATTTTGTATGTCAACCATTGATTTTTCCACAAATGCCACAGCAAATTTTCTAAGTGCCCAAGCATTTACCTCTTTCGGCTCTAATCCGATAGAGGTTCTTGAACATATACAGTCGCCATCCGAAAAGAGTTGAAACTCGCGCTCGTTTTCACTTAACAGACTTGTTATTTCTCTAATTAATGACGAAGATTCTTGATAAAGTTTTTGAATGACATCAAAAGCATTTTTTATCTGCTTGGCGTTTTCCGATTTAATGATTTTGTTTTTCATTATAAATAAATTTTAAATTTTGATTTTTTATCTTTTTTTCTTAAGAGCATTGTCAGAAGCTCTTCTCCGGTAATGAAAGAAAACTTAAGTCCTTCTTTTTTAAATTTATTCTCTGCGTCTGAAATAAAATTTTCTCTTAGCAGGAATGGTTTCAGCCCAAAATCACGTGATATTTCGAACCGATTGTCTGCAATATGCAGACTTTTATTACCGTTAGGAAACTCTACTTTTACTATTAAACTCATAATTCTTAAATCTTTTTTTTAATAAAATATTTACCCTATATAATACGAAAAACTCGCTTGTGAACTTTTCGTTAGTAAAATTCTGTTTTATAACGCATTACATGATTTTCTCTTATTTTGCTTTTTTCAAAAATGGTCATTTTTGGAAGAAATTTTGCCTTTTGAGCCTAATTCTATAAATTTTTGTTTTTTTCATTTCGTGTTGCCCGCCATTGAGTCAAGGTGCTGTGCTTCTCATTGCTTTAACATTTTCTTTTTTTCGTTGTTCAGTCGGTGTTCCACTTTTTGCACGTCTTCGGCAGGTGGTAAGTTTTCGGGAACTAAACCACGTTCAATCATAATCTTGCCAAAACATCAACTCGGAGAATTGTAGCAAGCGCAATGTGGCAACAATTACCGGCTTATCGCTTGCTCATATTAAAGAAATTCTGCAATTATCATAAGGTAACAGAAAATGGTAAACAAATAAAAAGTTACTTTTGCCGAAAAAATGTAATAATGGCTCGCTACATTTTAAAACGATTAGGGTACGGTTTGCTGGTAATGTTTGGGGTTATCACGTTGGTTTTCTTTTTGTTTACGGTGCTACCTTCCGATCCTGCACGTATGATGCTGGGGCAACGCACCGACCTTGAAACCGAAAACAACATCCGAAAAGAGTTGGGATTGGAATTGCCAATAGGCATACAATATTTGGGATACCTGAACGACCTGTCGCCTATTGCGTGGTACAAAACAAAAGATACGGAATCGTTTTTTTACCTGAATCCAAACAATTACCAATACTTGAAAATAGCCTCTTTTTCCAAGTCGGCGGTCGTGCTGAAAAAGCCCTACTTGCGGCGGTCGTTTCAAAGCAAACGGTTAGTGAGCGAAATGATTGCGGAGGCATTTCCAAAAACTGCCCTGCTGGCAGTGGTCGCCATTTTTATGGCAATGATGCTGGGGATTTTTATAGGGGTACTCTGCGCCGTTTACAAAGACACGTGGTTTGACAAAATCGCACTCTTTTTCTCGGTGCTGGGAATGTCGGTGCCCTCGTTTTTCGCGGCTATTCTGTTTGCGTGGCTCTTTGCCTTTGTGCTCGCCGATGTTACGCATCTGAATTTAATTGGCTCTCTGTTTGCGGTTGATGATTACGGCGCGGGGGTTCGTTTGGAACTGAAGAATTTGATTTTGCCTGCCGTTACGCTGGGAATAAGACCTTTGGCGGTAGTGGTGGAATTAACCAAAAACTCTGTATTAGATGTGCTTTCGCAAGATTATATACGCACGGCAAGAGCCAAAGGACTCCCGTATCGTACCATATTACTCAGACATGTATTGAAAAACGCGCTCAATCCTGTGGTAACCGCCATTTCCGGATGGTTGGCGTCCCTGCTGGCAGGGGCGGTGTTTGTAGAGTATATCTTCGACTGGAAAGGGATTGGCGTACTCATGGTAGATGGGCTGGAAAAATATGACTTCCCTGTCGTAATGGGAACCTTATTGTACATTTCCATCATATTAGTGGTTATCAATATTTTGTGCGACATCGTTTACGGGTGGTTAGATCCGAGGGTAAAATTGGGGTAAAAGGGAGAAAGGAGAAAGGAGAAGGGAGAAGGGAGAAGGGAGAAAGGAGAAAGGAGAAGGGAGAAGGGAGAAGGGAGAAGGGAGAAAGGAGAAGGGAGAAGGGAGAAGGGAGAAGGGAGAAAGGAGAAGGGAGGATTTGGGGTTGCTTATAGAAAAATATTTGCAATGTGGTATATAAATATAAGCGGAAAAGTGAGAGAATTTCTTCCAAAAAATTTCTTTTTCATTTTGGTAAAAAATAAAAAAATGCTTTTTTAAAACAAAAAGTTGCCGATTTTGTTACTTTTTGTACATTTTTAATATTCTGAATGTAAGAATAATAGTTTTATATTTGGGGCGGAGAAGGGAGAAGGGAGAAGGGAGAAGGGAGAAGGGAGAAGGGAGAAGGGAGAAGGGAGAAGGGAGAAAGGAGAAAGGAGAAGGGAGAAAGGAGAAGGGAGAAGGGAGAAGGGAGAAGGGAGAAAGGAGAAGGGAGAAGGGAGAAGGGAGAAGGGAGAAGGGAGTGTTAGTAAATAAAATTCAATATTATGAATGTAGAAAACAAAAAGATTAGTACATTTGAAGATTTGGAAATTTGGAAAGAAAGTATGCGCGTAAGTATAAAAACTTATGAGATAATGAAATCTTGTAAAGATTATGGATTAAAAGATCAGATGCAAAGGGCTACCGTTTCCATTCCCTCAAATATTGCAGAAGGATTTGAACGACAAAGCAATAAAGAATTCATACATTTCTTATATATTGCAAAAGGCTCTTGTGGAGAATTGCGAACTCAATTTTATTTGATAAAAGAACTTAATATCATCTCTGAAAGAGATTTTTATTTCATTATACCAAAATTGAAACAATTATCTTCAATGATTTCCGGTCTTATCAAAACAAGAAAAAATAACTTCAAATAATCAAACAATGAAAAACCCCTTCTCCCTTCTCCCTTCTCCCTTCTCCCTTCTCCTTTTTCCCTTTCTCCTTTTCTCCCAACCCTCTACTTCCTGCTACACCATCGCTTTTTACAACGTTGAAAATCTCTTTGATCCGGCAAAGGATCCCGAAAAAAACGACGGCGACTTTACGCCCTCCGGGTTTTATCATTGGACATACAAGCGCTTAGATAAAAAGTTAAATGATATTGCCAAGGTATTTTTAACTATCAATGGCTGGGAGCCGCCCGATATTATTGGACTGGCGGAAATTGAAAATGCCAACGTACTCAACAAACTCTGTTATACTACCGGATTAAAAGCGCATCAGTATCACTATGTGCATTACAATTCGCCGGATTCGCGCGGAATAGGAGTTGCCTTATTATACCGAAAAGACCGAATAACCATATTAGACAGTTATCCTGTTTCTGTAGTTTTTCCTTTTGAACCTGCTTCAAAAAACAGAGATATTTTATATGTCAAAGCGCTAATTGCCGAAGATACCATGCACCTGTTTGTAAACCACTGGACTTC
>Ga0082212_10012512_pt1 | contig 10684 bp, 14 predicted proteins | sample TergutNt197P3_FD_71548 | JGI IMG/M metagenome (GOLD analysis project Ga0082212, IMG submission 71548) | Neocapritermes taracua P3 segment gut microbial communities from Petit-Saut dam, French Guiana - Nt197 P3 | ecosystem: Host-associated > Arthropoda: Insects > Digestive system > Gut ...
CATGACGTTAGATAAAGGAAGAAAAAATGCAGCCCTGTTGATTCAACCGCAATATAACCCATTGCCCGTTGAATATGAAATTGCGCTTGTCTATGCAGGCACCAAAGGATTGCTGTATGATATTCCTGTTGAAAAAGTAAGCGAATTCGGCAAAGAATACCTTGAAAGATTAGAATTGAAATACCGCACCCAGGTATTGGACGTTCTTCAAAAAGGCATTCTCAATGAAGAAGTTGAACAGTTGCTGACACAAACAGCGAAAGAAATAACGGATAGTGGTTCATATTAGAGTTTAGTTAGTAGAGTTTAGAGTTTAGTTGAATTTTAAATTAATCAGTTACTCAGTTATTCAATTATTCAGTTAAAAGATGTCTTCATTAAAAGAAATAAAAGGACGTATCGCTTCGGTAAAATCAACGAAGAAAATTACCTCGGCAATGAAGATGGTAGCGTCGTCCAAACTTCATAAAGCCCATTCGCTGATTGAGCGTTTTTTGCCTTATGAGCGCCGGGTCGCCAATATTTTAAATGATTTTTTATCGGGATACAACGATGGCAGGGGCGTAATGCTTACGCCCCATGATCATAATGTTGAAACGCCTACGCCCCAAACTATTTCTTCCGCTTTTGCAGAAGAAAGGATTATCAAACGGGTAGCCATCGTTTGCCTCTCTTCCAACTCCAGCCTGTGCGGCGCATTCAATTCCAACGTCATACGCATTTTGAACGACAAGGTACGGACTTACCAAGCACAAAACTGTAAAATAGAAATTTATCCGATAGGGAAAAAAATAGAAGCCGCCGTACGCAAACTGACAATCCCTGTTGACGTCAGAGGAAGTTATATAACATTGATGGATAAACCTGCTTATGATGGCGCTAAAGAAATTGCTGATGCATTAATTACTGATTTTCTTGCCCGAAAAATCGATCGCGTTGAATTGATTTATAACCATTTCAAAAGCGCCGGCGTTCAGATTCCTACAGAAGAAGTGTTTTTACCGGTTGATCTGTCTTCCCGCAAAGGAGGCAAAGCTATTCCTGTGGACTATATCATTGAGCCTGACCGCAAAACTATGGTAGAATCCCTGATTCCCTGTTCGTTGCGCAACAAAATCTATGCCATATTATTGGATTCATCGGCCGCCGAACACGCAGCGCGTACAGTCGCCATGCAGATTGCCTCCGACAATGCCGACGAAATTCTGGACGACTTAACAATCCAATACAACAAACAACGCCAACAATCCATCACCAGCGAATTGCTCGACATTATCGGCGGCTCGGAAGCGCAGAAATAAATGTTTGCGATACTTGGATTCAGTATGAATGAGTAACGTGTTGAATATAAACTTCGACAACTTGACCTCAGAACAAATCGGGAAACTTTTCCCGATACAAATTGTTCCCTACAACCCGGATTGGGAAATGCTTTTTGTACAAGAAAAGGCATTGATTACAGGAGCGCTTAGTGCAAATGTGTTAATTAATGTTGAGCATATTGGTAGCACTTCGATTATAGGTCTTGCAGCGAAATCTACCATTGATATTTTGGTTGAAGTATCGAATTTAAGCGATGTCATTAAGCAGGATATAACTCAAAAATTGGAAACGATTGGCTACGGTAACATGCATAATGCTGAAAAAGAAAATGCAATGACTTTTGGCAAGGGATATGATAAGAATAATATTTACACGCAAACCTATCACGTACATATTCGCAAAAAGGGTAATACATTGCAAGACGAAATTTATTTTCGTGATTATTTACGCAAAAACGCAGACGCACGAAATGAATATGCAGCATTAAAGTACAAATTATCTGAAAAATATCGATTTAATCGAGAGGATTACACACAGGCAAAAACCGAATTTATTAAAAAAATCACAGAGCAGGAAAAACAGAAAAATTATGAAGAAGTTTAGCCTCGTCACGCCGAAGGAAATACAAAATCCAACAGTTTTCAACTTGCTTAACCCACATTGCAGCATTTCAAATCAGAAACAGCTGTAAATCGGCTAATTTCATTTTTATAAATTCCGATTTGTGCACTACAAATTTTCGTTTGGCGAATGGTTGCGGTTTGTATTTGAGACGCCTGTAAATAGCTTCCACTTTTGGAGCAGGATCACTGCATCGCCGACTGATGATGACTTCATCGTAACTGTTTTGCGAAACGGTCAACACCGATTTCTGCGTGTTCATGATACGGATTATTTCTTTCCATGAGAAGTTGATGGGCAATGTATCCGTTTCGGTTTCGTTTTTGACTGTTTCCGGCTGTTTTTTAGCATGATTTTCAGTTTTTTTGAGTTGATAACGAATCGTATTGACTACCCAGTAAGCCAACAGCCCGAGATGCAGATGCGCCATCGTCGCATGGTCTCTCTTGTGATAAACCGGTCGTAAATCAAGGTCGGTTTTCAAGGTGCGAAAACTGTATTCGATTTCACGAATCATATTGTATATAAGCCATGTCAGTTCTTCGTTCATATAGAGTGAAGTGCGCAAAAAATAAGTCCCGCATTCCCCGTCAGATTCAATGTGCCGCTTTATGTTCCATGTCATGGACGTCACTTTGCGGACTTCTGTTTTTTCTTTCGTCTTTCTGTTGATTACACTTTCCGTTTCGACCGTATAACTGATTTCATAATATTTAGCAACCGAAGGGTATTTCTGTTTGAGGCGACCGGCCCGTTCATACACTTTCCCTTCCGTTTTTATTCCGCTTTTTTTGCTCAATGAAGCAACTATAACAGACAATCCTTTTTCAAAACCCTCCTGAAAACGGTTGTTCATCGAAACTTCTTTTGTCCGTTTGGCTTCGCTGTCTATTTTTAGCAGGTAGTCGTTATGTTTCTCACTGACCACTTTTTGAAGCTTTATCTTTTGTTTCTTTTTATCTTCGAGTTCAACCGGCGGACAGGAATGGTTTACCGTGTATTTTTTCAGGTTGCTCCTTGATACACACACATACTCGAAGCCGTTTTCTATCAGCATCTCAAGATTCTCTTCCGTTGCAATGCCCGCATCTATTACAACAATAGCCCGCCTGGATGTCGACGTCCCGGAACGAAGTTTCGTCACAACTTCTTTCAGTGTCCTGCTGTCCTGCATATTACCCTCAAAAATGCCCGAGTATTTTATAAAACCTTCCGGATTGATTACCAGCGCCAAAACCACTATCCTGCAATCGTTCCGTTTCTCCTTCGACCGACCGAATCCGGCTATTTTGCTGCCCTGTTTCCGACCCTCGAAACAAGTGTTGGTTAAATCGTACACGTAGATTTTATCTTCAATATCAAATAGTTGACTTGTTTTTACGGAAAGAAAATCTTCTATTTTTTCTTTTTCATCAAACAGCCTCAACGCACTTTTATACAGTTTGTCTTTGGTGACTTTTTCAACCGGATAGCCCGTTACGCTGCACACGGCCGAGTTCTCACGTATCCATCGGGCGGTTTCCAACTCGGAAGCAGGGTAAACGGCACGGGCGATGGTTATTGAGCGTAGTCGAAATATGATTTGGGTAAGCGCCAGTTGCGCTTCTTCCTCCGTAAAGCCTGTGTTCAACAGAAAATCAGCTAACTTCAATTGTTCCAATGCTTGACGGCAAAGCCACTCTCCTCCGATTTCACGTACATCGGGATGACGGATACTTTCCTCAAATACCATATTCCGCTGACGGGCAGTCGGCGCTTTCTTCTGTTTCTGACCGACGTCAATTCGATGCTTCTCTACGAGCTCATCCCATAATTTGTCTGCTAAATCAATTACTTTTTGTGGATTATTCTCCTGTATCTCAAACAACTCATTACCACCTCCCTGTATATCCTGATAGCGCTTGCATATAATGCGGCGTACCTGATTTAACCCATCAATATTTACTAATCCGTTGAGAAAACCAACGTTAAGCAGTGTGCGATATTTCGACAAGCTCAATAACCATGACACACGCGGTCTGTCTCGTTTCGATAACTTTATTTTGACAAGCTCAATAACCATCTACCAGCCGGTAATAAGAATCAATCCGGTCTGTCGCCGGATTATGGCGTATGGATGATCTGAAATACATAGCGGCGGCAAAGGTAAGGCTTCAATAATTAACTGTCAATACCCCCTGTGCACTACAAACGTATGTGCAAAAAATACCGCAACTGATTACCAGATAGTTGCCGCTTTCATGCAACTACATTAACACAATAATTGCCGAAAATAATTGAAAATCAATCGAATTTTAACATTTCAAGATGAGATAGCTGCAATGTGGGTTAAATATTTATAATATTCAATGTCATTATTCATTTTTAATACAGGCCGGAAGGAAACAGGCCTGTTCTCCATACCGGTATCTATGGATAAATAACCTGCCTGTATTTCAACAAGTCTGTCGATCCATCTTTTGATTTCTCCGGAATTGTTGTATTGCTCAGCAATTTCTACAGTGTATAAATTTTCAAGTATCAATAATTGATTACAAATCGTTATTATATCGGCAGAAACCTCAAAGACTGATTGGGCGTTATTTTCAACTCTGTAAAAAATACCCTTATGCTCCTTCAACCACAAAAACGTATCCGAATATAATGTGAACCACCTATTTCCCATCATTATCACTTTACAGTTACTTCTGTTAATATTTTCTCGTAATAGTCAGGATGTTTACGAAGAAAATCCATATTCATTTTATTTTTTATATCCAATTCTCTTTTTGAACAAAAATTCTTACACACGGTTTCAACTTCCCTTAGGTCATTAAAATTATATACACATTCAGGGCATAATGTATTTATTGTGCAGACGTTACATTGTTTAATACATTTTGTTATATTTGTATTATGCATAGCGGCAATATAATCATAATCCAGTTCAACAGTGTCGTCACGCACATAACCTAAAACAAAATCCTGGTCAATACGTTCACACTGCAATATTTTGCCGTTTATCGTCACAAACATTTTTTTCGAAAAAGGCAAACAGGTTCCGGTGTAGGGCCGTTTGACAACCGATTTATCTAAGAACAACTCCGTATAGTTATCACAGGTTTTCATATACAAAAGCCCCCCCTAATTTTATGAAGTAGCAGTTGGGTTGAATTTGATTTTTTTTTGATTGAGCCACGGATATTTTATGTTGTTTACTTTTTTGAAGTATTCAAGTAATAGAGGGAGTTCTCTTTTCTTTTTGAGGTCAATGCGTATCTCTGTCGATTCTATGATGATGTCGCCGCTATTGGCAATAAATTTTTCATAAATTCGTTCATCGCTAAGGTGTTGGTATCTATCCAGCGATAAAGCAAACAATCGATAGATATTGTGGGCTAATATGGTCATCACCAGGTCGAAATCCACTTTGATAACCATCGAAGAAGATACTCTGTTGAGATGGAAGAAGTCAATTTGTTCGGCAATTTCTTTTTCTACAAGCCATCTGCGACAATACTTTCGGACTATTGCTTCTACCGGCAGGTCGAAGTCATTGGTAAGCATCACTGCCGGTTTTATTTTGCCGTGCCCGGTGATGATCACCTGACGAATGGGTTTAGGTTTTCCTGTTACCTCACACCGGTATCCGGGCAGAGTGGTATTTTCGTCACATACTTTAAGGCTTCTCTTCTTCAAGCCGCTTGCCTCTACCCGAACGTTTTTCCACGTACTCTTCTTCTGAATCTCTTCCAACATCTTCTCACCTCTTCGACGGATAGTAATAAATTTGATATTATTCCCGTCTAATTTGGCAAGATTTTGATAATTAGTAAACTTACTGTCGAATACCAAATATTTCAATGGCTTTTTGCCTTCCGAAGTACTCCTGTAAAAATCAAGATATTCCAATACAACCGCCGACTCGTTTCGATGTAGAACATCACAGTTGCCGTAATCAATAATTCCGCTCTCAGGGTCTTGTCCCAATACTGCCAACATACTCGAAAGCGCCTTCCCTCTCTTCCCACTCCAATTGTTTTCTAAGTGTTCGGCTTCGCCCCAATAGGGGATAGTCGTAAAATCGAGATTAACAGTATCCGACAGTAATCCATGTTTACACCATTGCTGATGCAGTGCCTTCAGAAACGAAAGGTTCATCTGTGAGTCAACCCGACTGGAGTAGGAACTGAACCAGGCAGACTTGGGCAAAACGTTCAACCCTGCAAACAAACCAAGACCACGATCCATACACCAAAGATCGTCATGACTGTAGCGTTTGACACCCGTCAACTTGAGTGCAAGAAAACAAAGTATGGACGACAGCTTGTTGATGCCGCGACTTGATGGATATGATGACTGGGCGATCAAACGGTGAATATCGTATTGACAGATAATAGGTAAAAAGGAGAACAGACCCGTATTTGAAGAGTGAAATTTCTCTGGTTCTAATACCAATTTTCTTGACAGAGGAGCCTTTATCGGAGGATACTCCAACTGACTTTTGGTAACCCTGCTGCGTCTAGGTAATCGGGAAAAACCCTCCTCCATCAGCGTGTCATAAACAAATCGGTAAGATACATCATACGTTTGAGAGTTGACAAAACTGACAATGTCTTCCGTTGAAAAATTCTTCTTCCGTAGTCTGACGATAATATCTCTCAACTCATCCTCTTTCCTGGGTTTCCTGCCCGGCATCTCTTCTCTGAAGAAAAAATCTTCATGATGACCTTCTTTGAGATATTTACGGAAATCTCTGATTAAGGAATAGAACGAAGATAGTGTATATCCGTATTCTTCAGCCACTTCATTGGCTGTTCGTTTGTCTTCAAAATAACAATATAGGGCATCATATCGTTTTTTATTGACCACTTGTTGGGATTTGAAATATTCTTCTGGTAGCATACAGGGTGTATTAAGTATATGAAACAACTTTTTGCAAAGATATAAAAAAATCAAATACAAATACAAAAAATATCGAAGATATCTGTAAAAAAGATGTTTTCGATATTGCATATTGTCGAAAACAAAAAATAAGGCACTAACAAATGATATAATTCAGCGTTTTCAAAACCCTAATGAAAAAAGTAATATTAATCTAATAAAATGCTATCCTATTTTATATCATTGGGTTGAAAAAGAAAATAACTGACTGGTTAGGGTGTAAAGATATATGAAAATCTGTGTTAATGGTTCGATTGGAGAAGGCAAGGTATTGTGTCTTTTTCTCTGTTTTCCAATTGCTCAAAATTGTATTGTTTTTAAGGGTTAGTTTCTTTGGGCTGCCTCAAGTTCGTGTAACTCGGTTACTGCTTCGTACCAGCTGTAAAATGTGGCTACTATACTGCCGTTGAAACGGATGGTAAACTCGTTGGGCATGGACTCGTGCATGGTGTAAATTTTGATTGCTTTCATGATGCAGATAAGTTTATTTTTATTATTATGCCGCATAAGATAAAGATAATTTTATTACCATGCAAATATTTTATAAATTTTTTTTATTTTTCTCATATTTTTCTCAAACATCCCTTATTTTTACATCCCTTTGCACAATAAATTTTAATTTATCAAACAATGGGGCTTAGAATAAAAGAGTTATTAAAAGAAAAAGGCGTTACTACTTATCAATTGGCCAATCATTTAGGCGTTACACAGCCTGCAATAAGCAGTGCCATGAATGGAAATCCAAATGTCAAATGGTTAGAGGCGGTTTCAAGTTTCTTAGGCGTCCCCGTTACCGACCTCTTCGACCGTCCCGCCACCGGTACCATCAATTGCCCTCAGTGTGGCACTGAGATCAAACTAACCGCTGAAAAGGTATAACCAACAAAGCACTAATCATTATGACAAAGAAAGATGTTGTACAGATTTTTGAAGGTAGAGAGGTTCGCTCCGTATGGAATGCCGACGCCGAAAAGTGGTATATTTCAATAATTGATGTTATTGAGATACTAACCGACAGTATTGACCCTGCGGCTTATTGGCGCAAATTAAAGCAACGGCTTAAAGAAGAAGGGAATGAAACTGTGACAAACTGTCACGGTTTGAAAATGCAGGCCGCAGACGGAAAGATGTGCCTCACGGATGTTGCTGATGCAGAACAACTTTTTAGACTAATCCAGTCAATCCCATCACCAAAGGCCGAGCCATTTAAGATGTGGTTAGCTCAATTGGGCAGGGAGCGGTTAGAGGAGATTGATACCGCTTTTGCCACCAGTAGCCAGCCAAATTTGCTATAATCACTAAAAGTGTTTCTATAACCATGTTAATAACTCCATCATCAGAGTATTCCGGTTCATAATATTCCAAAATAACAGTATTTCCCGATACAAGATCTGTGGCAAATTCGTTGTATGAATTATTGCTATTTTCCGGCGTAAAGGATCTCAACACCATACTCTTGTCTTCATTATAGACGAAGAATTTTGATCCATTTGCAAGCCGGTAATGGTCATAAATCATGTTTATGGAAAAAGCATCTGGGCATTGTATTTTCAAAAGCCACAGATTTCCACCGTCCGGCAACTCTTGTTTTGCACCAACTTTCTTAATGTCAATATCAACATCAATGGCATAACCAAATCGGAAAGGTCTCTGAACATTTTCCATCATGGCTCTTTCATCTTCTTCAAGAAGAGATTTTACATCCACAGGAGGCATTATCCAAACGGGAATTTCAACATCCAATGGGAAACCGCTCCGTGTTGTTACTTCAGTGGTCAACTCTTCACCAGTTAGATCCGGTACATGATGGCATGTTACACATAAAATGCCCATCAGCATCAAAATAATTGCTTGTTTTTTCATGGTTTATCGTTTTTGAAAAATGATTAAATTTTTGTTTTCTATCACGGTACATTGAGATAATACATTTTTGTCCTCTATCCGCTTGAAATGAATGATTAACTCATTGCCTTTAATAACAAAACTATGCGTGTTCAATAAAACATGTTTAACATTCGCTCCTTCTTCCGTATATGTAATGCCATCGAAATAAGAATATTTATCTACGGCACAACATATCAGATTACCTGATATTGAATAAAATAACCAGTTTGGACCGAATTTAAAAGGTCCTGACAGACCTGAAAGCTCATCAAGTCCATAGTCCATTGGATCATCATCACGTATTACAATTGTTCTGACCCAAGGATGAGTTTTAAATAATAATGAAGATATTGCTGCTACATCTGAAATCTTTCTTCCGTCGGCTGTATAAGCAAACTTGATGATGTCCCATTCACCAATAAGAAGTTCAGGGTTGATACTCCCATCTATTGATAAATTAGATGTGATCAGTTCGTCAGATAATGGTTGTCCAGCCTCATTTTTGCTTTGACATGACCAAGTCAACATTGTACAAACGATACTCAATATTACTACTGCAACCTTTTGCGTTGCAAAAGGGATTTTGATTTTTTTGTTCATGATTATTAATTATTTATGATTATTAAAATTTAATTGTTTGGCAAAGGCTATATATTTTGCGGTTCCCGCCTTTGCATGGGAGTCGAACGCCATTTCAAACGGCTCTGTTACATTTTTTATATCCATACGCATAAGGTTTAAAAGTTACACATAAGGGGACTTCTAAAAACTCAACAATGATTATTCAAAAAGCCGAAATCCGATAAAACTTTTAGAAAAATCTCTTTTCAATTCTAACGGCAAAAATAAACAATTAGTTTGAAGTACAGCAAGAAAAATTTCAAAATACTAACTGATTCAGTAGCGGCTGTCCGCTAAATTGTGTACTTTTGTGCATGATTATTCTTTGTTTGTATGCAAGTACAAAGATAATCATGAGGGCAGGATTAGACGGCTAACCCTGCTCTATTTTTTACCGGACAGTAGTGCCATTTTTTGAGAGATTAAATGAAATCTGTTCATCTGATAATGACAGGCTGGCTTCATTTTTACTTTGGCACGTCACACACAAAATTCCAATCAAAAGTAAAATAAATATTTGTTTTTTCATGGTTTACCGTTTTTTTAAGATTAATAAATTTTTGTTTTTTATTTTCTCTGTGTATTCATGACTACCCTCCCCTGTAAGATATTTTTCAATCCCGGTAAAATAAAAAAATAAATTATCGTCCTTTATAACAAAACTATACGCATTTTCCAATGCTAAGATTATATCATACATTTCATGTGGAGGCATTACGTAAAGGTACGATATAGAACCTATACATTTCAATTTAATTAAATTTCCATCTAATGAGCAGATGAAACGATTAGAAATTGCGAGTTCTAATCTCCATGGTTCATCTCTAATCTTCTCTATTGGAGTAGGCACAGAAGGTATTATAAGCCTGCCTTTTGATATAGCCACTGCATCTGAAATTTTACTTCCGTCTGCTGTAAAAGCAAATGCAATGCAATCCCATTCTCCAATAAGTAGTTTAGGATCAATACTTCCCATTTTTGATAAATTGGATGAAATCAGTTCATCAGATGATAATTCAGATGTAGAAGAATCGCATCCGGCAACAACTGCCGCCATTGCTAACAGGAAGAGCGTTAGTTTAAAACCTTTTTTCATAAATAAATAATTTTAAGTCCGTAATTCGTATCATATCAGAGACACAGTGCAAAGGTAATGAATAATTAAGAATTAAAAATTAAAAATTAATCATAATTTTCAACTTTCAACTTTCAACTGTATCTAAACTCCCCCGGAGTCATTCCCCGGCTTCGTTTAAAGACTTTAATAAAATAATGAGAAGTATTAAATCCTGTCGAATAGGCAATTCCACAA
>Ga0082212_10012513_pt1 | contig 10683 bp, 10 predicted proteins | sample TergutNt197P3_FD_71548 | JGI IMG/M metagenome (GOLD analysis project Ga0082212, IMG submission 71548) | Neocapritermes taracua P3 segment gut microbial communities from Petit-Saut dam, French Guiana - Nt197 P3 | ecosystem: Host-associated > Arthropoda: Insects > Digestive system > Gut ...
ACTTCAGAGCATCCTGCGCCACTTCCGGCGCACGCAGGGCCGCGATGTGAAGGACCTGGACAAGCACATCTGCGTCCAGATCAACGACACGCACCCGTCGCTGGCGGTGCCGGAGCTGATGCGTTTGCTGATGGACGACTGCGGCATGGAATGGGACGACGCTTGGCGCATCACCACCGCCACGATCGCCTACACCAACCACACCATCATGCCCGAAGCGCTGGAGAAGTGGCCCGTCGAGACGATCCGCTATCTGATCCCGCGCATTTACATGATCATCGAGGAGATCAACCGCCGGTTCTGCGAATCGGTTCAGAAGCGGTTCCCCAACGACCCGTGGCGCGTCAAACGCATGTCGATCATTGAAAACGGCGAGGTGCGCATGGCCCATCTGGCCATCGTCGGCTCCTTCTCTGTCAACGGCGTGGCCGCCGTGCATTCGGAGCTGCTGAAAACCACCATCTTGCGGGAATTCTATGAAATGTACCCGCAGAAATTCAACAATAAAACCAACGGCATCACCCACCGCCGCTGGCTGCTGAAATCCAACCCCTCGCTTTCGGGCCTGCTGCACCGCACGATCGGCACGGACTGGATCCGTCACCCGGAAAAGCTGACGTCGTTTGAGAAGTTTGCGAAGGACGATGCGGTTCTGGAAGAGCTGGGGGCGATCAAACGCCAAAACAAAGCGACGCTGGCGGAGATCATCCGGCAGAAACACAATTTGGTCGTCGACCCCGACTCGATTTTCGACGTACAGGTCAAGCGCATCCACGCCTACAAGCGTCAGCTATTGAACATCCTGCACATCCTGCATCTGTACTTCAAGCTGCGGGACGGCGGCGACATCGGCACGCCGCGCACCTTTATCATGGCCGGCAAAGCCGCGCCCAGCTATTACTATGCCAAGGCCGTCATCAAACTGGCCAGCGAGGTTTCGCGCCTGCTGGCCGCCTCGCCCGCCTGCAAGGGCAAGCTGAACCTCGTGTTTATGGAAAACTACGGGATCGCTCTGGCCGAACGCATTTTCCCCGCCTCGGAGGTCAGCGAGCAGATTTCCACCGCCTCCAAGGAAGCGTCCGGCACCTCGAACATGAAGTTCATGATGAACGGAGCCGTGACGATCGGTACCGGCGACGGCGCGAACATCGAAATCCACGCCGAGGTGGGCGACGAAAACTTTATCTCGTTCGGCATCTCGGTGGAAGAGGTGCTGGAGTATTACACGCGCGGCAACTACAACGCCCAGCAAATCTACAACGCGGACCCGCGCCTGAAGCGCGTGCTGGACTGCATTCGCGGGGGGCTGGACGGCAGCATTCCGAACGACGAGTTCAGCAGCGTTGTCCGCAGTCTGCTGGAGTACAACGACGAGTTCTTTGTCCTGCGCGACTTTGATACCTATGTGACGGCCCATGAGCGGCTGGAGCGGTTGTACCGCGACCCCAAGGCGTGGAACCGCATGTCGCTGGTCAACATCGCGCATAGCGGCAAGTTCTCCTCCGACCGGACGATCCGGCAGTACGCGGACGAGATTTGGAAAATCAAACCCAGCAAATAGCATACAGAGAGGAAGCCCGCGCGGAAGGCCCGGGCTTCCTCATCTATCTATAGCGGGGCAGCGGGGGGGTTGGACCCGAAAGACCGCTGTGATCCCGCAGTCTTATGTTATGTGAGGTGGCACAGCCACGTGTTTGACCCAACCCTCAATTGGCCCCTGATCGTGCCCTCGCTGCTGGCGGCGGACGCGGCGATGCTGCTCCGGGACGCGGAGGCGGCGCGGCGCGGCGGCGCGGCGATGCTGCATCTGGATGTGATGGACGGCCATTTCGTGCCCAATCTCAGCTTCGGGCCGCAGACCTGCGCGTCGCTGGCGCGGGCCGGTTCTTTGCCGCTGGACGTCCATCTGATGGTAGAGAACCCCTTAGATTTTGTGGACATGTTCGCCGCCGGCGGCGCGTATGTCCTCACGGTTCATGCGGAAATCGGCGCGGAAGCCGCGCTGGCCGCCCTGCGGCGCATTCATGAGTTGGGCATACACGCGGGCCTGTCATTCAAGCCCGGGACGCCTGTCCGGGAGGCCGTGCCCTTTCTGCCGTACGCGGACCTGATTCTGCTGATGACCGTGGAGCCGGGCCATGGCGGACAGAGCTTTCTGCCCGGTTCGCTGGAGCGAATCCGCGAATTGCGCGGTATACTGGATCAGGGGGGCTTTGACTGCCGGATCGAAATCGACGGCGGCGTGCGCGCGGACAACATCGCCGCGTGCGCGGAGGCCGGAACGGACCTGTTTGTGACCGGCAGCGCGGCGTTCGGCGCAAGCCCGGAGGAAACGGAGAAACAGGTACGGGAGCTGCGCCGGAAAATTGACGCCGGACGCTAAAGTCTTATCCCTAGTAATTCGATAATAAACTTAGGGAAATCTGGGCGCGCTGGATGCCGCCTGCAGTGTTTTGGAGGGAACCAATCATGATGACTATATCGCCTGTGGGGAATAAAGGCCCTGTGGTTCCGGCTGTCCCGCCGTCGGCCGTCGCACCGGCGCAGCCCGCCTCGGCGCCCAAGCGTTCCGATCTGTACATCACGCCCGCGAGGACGGACAGCTTGTCGCGCCCGCCGTCGGCGACGTATACCAAAGCCGACGCGTCCGGCGCGCGGAAATCCAACGCGATGGACGCGATCCTCAGCCGTATGGCGGAGAAAATCATCACCAAGCAGTACAGCGAGGGCAATCAGTTCTACAAGCTGCTGTACGGGAACATAGCCCTGCGCATCGACCCGAATCTGCGTTCCAAGGACATGGGGCCGTCCCGCGAGGAATTGCTGGCCCGCGCCCGGGAAGCTGTCGGCGACAACGGGACGTTCAGCCCGGAGAAGGTCGCCGGGCAAATCGTCGGATTTGTCGGGGAGCTGTCCGGGGGCGACCAAGCCAAAACGGAACGCTTCCGCGAGGCCGTTCACGAAGCGTTTGTCAAATTGGCCGTAATGTCCGGCGGACAAATGCCTGAGCTGACGCAAAAGACCTATGACGCGGTGATGGACAGTCTGAGCAAACCCGTTCAGCCGCAGGAAGCTGCCATAGCCGGGTAAGCGGAGCTTTACAATGCGTAGGGGCAGACCTTGTGTCTGCCCCTAACCCATGTACGATTCGATGTTCACGCGAGCAAAGACCTATTTCGCGTAATCAATATGCCGCGTCTCGCGGATCAGATGCACCTTGATCTGGCCGGGATAATCCAAGTCGTTCTCGATTTTCTTGGACAGCTCGCGCGCCAGCAGCGTCATTTGATCGTCGCTGATGATCTCCGGCTTGACCATGATGCGGATCTCGCGGCCCGCTTGGATGGCGAAGGACTTGTCCACGCCGTCAAAGCTGTTGGTCACTTCCTCCAGACGCTGGAGCCGCTTGATATAGTTTTCCAGATTTTCTTTGCGCGCGCCGGGACGGGCCGCGCTGATCGCGTCCGCCGCCTGCACCAGACAGGCCACCACCGTCTTGCACTCCACGTCGCCGTGGTGCGCGTGGATCGCGTGGATAACCTGCTCGCTCTCGCGGTATTTTTTGGCCATATCCACGCCGATGGTCACATGGCTGCCCTCGACCTCGTGGTCGATGGATTTGCCCAAGTCATGCAGCAGACCGGCGCGCTTGGCCAGCGTCACGTCCACGCCCAGCTCGGCGGCCATCATGCCCGCCAGCAGCGCGACTTCGATCGAGTGGCGCAGGACGTTTTGGCCGTAGCTCGTGCGGTATTTCATCCGGCCCAGCAGCTTGACCAGCTCCGCATGAACGCCGTGCACTCCGGTTTCAAACGTGGCGCGCTCGCCCTCTGTGCGGATCGTCTGCTCCACCTCTCGCTTGGCCTTTTCCACCATTTCCTCAATGCGGGCGGGATGGATGCGCCCGTCCAGAATCAGCTTTTCCAAGCTCAGGCGCGCGATCTCGCGGCGCACCGGGTCAAAGCTGGACAGCGTAATGGCCTCCGGCGTGTCGTCGATGATCAGGTCTACGCCGGTCAGCGTTTCCAAGGTGCGGATATTGCGGCCCTCGCGGCCGATGATGCGGCCCTTCATCTCGTCGCTCGGCAGAGGGACCACGCTGACGGCCGTTTCCGAAACATGGTCGGTGGCCACGCGCTGGATCGCCACGGCCACGATTTCGCGGGCTTTGTCGTCCGCCTCGTCCTTAAAGCGCGATTCCAGCTCGTTGAGCTTCATCGCCAGCTCGTGAGTAACCTCGCTTTCGACATTTTGGATCAGATACTTCTTGGCTTCTTCCTGCGTGTACCCGGAGATGCGCTCCAGCACCTCCATTTGCCCGCGCTTGAGGGTCTGCGCCTCTTCGCGGATGCCTTCGATCTCCTTGAGCTTTCCGTTCAGCGTTTCTTCCTTTTTCTCGATGTTTTCCGTTTTGCGGTCGATGTTTTCTTCTTTTTGCTGGAGCCTGCGCTCCTGCTTCTGGAGCTCCGCGCGGCGCTCCTTCACTTCCCGTTCGTATTCCTGCCGGTTTTTATGGATTTCATCCTTCGCTTCCACAAGCGCTTCGCGTTTTTTGCTTTCCGCGCCCTTGACCGCGTCGTTGATGATGCGTATGGCTTCGTCCTCCGCGCTGGCGATTTCACGTTCGGCTGTATTTTTGCGATGCTGGACGCCGACAAAAAACATGAGGACACCCGCGACAATAGCCGCAAGAATCGGGATCAGAATATTCCAAAATATGGTCGTTCACCTCCGAAAAAGTATTTAGTTGGTATCAAAAACCAGTTCAGGTATAAATCCAGAGGCTTGGTTTTATCTTACTAACCCATCTATTCTAAAAGATTCGGCTTGTTTTGTCAAGCTTTAGTTTGAGGGAAGTTGTGAGGGGGTGTATTATGGCCGCAAGACGCGAGTAGGGACAGACCTTCCGTCCGCATTGCCGCCGCTGATACTCAATATACCCTTGCTTTTTCTGTATTCCCATGCTATAATCTCACACGAGGGCACGCAGAGGAGGAATTTCATTATGTTGCGTCCATTCATCAACACCACCACCGCCATGACGAGTTAGCATCTGTTGTCTGCCATTTCGCCGACGACAAGTGTTAGCTCCAAAGTCGTTGGCGGGTGAGTGAAGATAGATTTTTACACCTTGCCGACGTTATATCGGCAAGGTGTTTTTGTTTTCCATCCGGAAAAAATGAAAGGGGGTGATTGCCCTGATTGCATATATGTATTGTCCAGACGGGCGGATGACCGCGTACGCTCCGGCAACCCAAAAACAAATAACAAGGAGGCGCTGTCATGGGAATCAAAGTAGGCGTTTTGGGCGTTGGCCCGGTAGGTGAGCATATCGTCCGTGTGCTGGAGGAAAGAAACTTCCCGGTTGACGGGCAGATTACAGCTATGGCGACAAGCGAGCGCAGCGAAGTGATCGCCGGGAAGACGGTCAGTGTTAAAAAAGTCAGCGCGGAGATATTCAGGGGACTTGACCTTGTATTCTTCGCCGGCAAAGAGGGCGCGAAAGGCGCGAGTATGGAATGGGCGGATATCGCGGTCAAGAGCGGATGCGCGGTGATTGACAACGGCGGGGATTTGCGTATGTACCCCCACATCCCCCTTGTTATCCCCGGGATCAACATGGACGCCGTCACAAAGGACACGCGGCTGATCTGCAATCCAAATTGCTCGACGATCCAAATGGCGGTCGCGTTGTATCCATTGCACAACGCCGCCCGGCTCCGGCGCGTCGTTGTGTCCACCTATCAATCGGTCAGCGGGCACAGCGGAGCCGGGATGGACCAGCTGAAAGCCGAATGGAATCAAGCCGTCTCGGGAGAGCCGGTTCGAGAGAACCCTTCCATCTTCGCCCGGCCGATCGCGCTGAATTGCATCCCCCACATAGACCGTTTTGAACAGAACGGATACACGCGGGAAGAAATGAAGATGGTCAACGAGACGCGCAAAATTTTCAGACAGCCTGATTTGCTGATCAGCGCGACGGCCGTCCGTGTACCGGTGTTGGTCGGTCACTCCGCATCCATCAACGCCGAGTTTATGGAACCCATGCGAGCCGAGAGAGCCATGGAAATTCTGTCTGATCCGAAGCAATCGCCCGGTGTGGTTTGCGTTGACGGCTTGACCCAGGATAAGAACGCAGCCGAAATACGCCGCGACCCATGGGAACGGCGTTATCCGGTTCCGGCCGATCTCGCAAAAGACCAATGGAAGGACGCGGTTTTGGTGGGGAGGATACGCGACGATTTGACATCGCGGAACACGATCAACCTGTGGTGCGTTTCGGATAACTTGCGAAAAGGCGCCGCCACAAACGCCGTTCAAATTGCCGAGGGGATGCTGGCAAAAGACCTTTTTTAGACTCCAAAATAAACCAAACCCAAAATCCGCATAAAAGAAGCGGCGTGTCATCCAGAACAGGTGACACGCCGCTTTCATACAATACTTATATCGCGTATTCCTCCCGAAGATGCTGGATGACCGCTCTTATTTCCTTTTGAGGATATTTGTCGCCTTTGATTCTCTCTACGCCTTGAAGAATCTCATGATCCGAGTTTCCCAGGTTTACCGCTACAAAGTGCGCGGTGGTAATCAACTCAAGGTCACTAGGAGTGCAAGCCTGATACTGATGTATGACCCGGTCAATCAGTTTCAGGTCGTCTTGAGCGACGGTCATTTCCGCAGGCTTATCAGAGGGGACGATCTCATGCGTCTGCCCCTCCACATGAAAATCGATCAACCCGTGAACACACAGGCTCAATAAGTCGTGACTCAGTTCCTTTGAATATGGCCCGTAAAAATGAATGCCATACTCATAGCCAACATCCGCACCTTTCGCCTGAATTAGATAGACCAGCTTTTGCAGTTGTTTTTTTCCGGGATTGTGACCGCTTTCGCGCTTGATTTTCTGGATAATCGATAGCAAGTCCATGTTCAAGCCCATGTCCAAATCTGTATTCATTGCGGTTCCCCCTTGCTCTCTAGTAATTGGTTTATATGCGTTTTTATTTCCTCTGCTCTTTCCCTCTCCGCATAGATCCGGCATATGCTGATGGGAACATGTAAGCCTCTCAGCAAGTTTGATTCAGAGGGTAAATCTCTCGGTGCCGATGAATGCTCTGTCAGGATAGGAATGTCTTTTCCCTCGTCAGCGTTATATGATCCGATGACGGGGATTTCTGTGGCCAGCTTATCAGCGGAATCCCAAAACAGCTTGACGCCTTGAAAGCTTGTCCTAATGCTGTTATAGATGATATTGAAGCTGTCTTTATCGGCTGTCACGGATTGCGACGGCGTTTCATATACGCAGCGCAATACGTTTCTGTTGAGAAAGTCAATGGCATTTTGGTTGCCGCTGTCTTTCAGCATATGAATGTCATTCAGGATAAGCCCGTCATTCCGGGCCAGATATTGATCCAACGGGAAGTTTTCTGATATGGGCTCCGTGAGAATGTCTTTTAGCAGCGAGGTTAATAAAAAATCCAAATAGCGCCGCGTTTTATGGAAATACACCTGAATGAACATAAAATAGCGCGCAATGACAAATTCCTCAAAAACATGAAGCCCACCTCGCTCAATCGCAAGCTGTAAGACGTCATCCTTACGATAAACATTCAACGAGTCGATAAGCCGGGTTACGTCGTATCTTCCGTAATTTACACCGCAGTAATATGAATCCCTAAGCAAATAATCCATTTTATCGCAATCCAGGTCACTGTCCATAAAGCCTTTTAAGAACTTAAAATCCGGCAGCTTATACAGGGGATCTTTCAGCGCAACGGCGTCTTTTTCTCCATAAATCAACCATATCAGTTCGGGTGTAATATCTCCTGACGCCTGGATAATGTCCGCGATCTCCGTTTCAAATAGGATTCTCTTCGTAAAATGCTCGTGCTTTAAACCTTTAGCAAACACTCCTTCGCCTGCATGAGAAAACGGAGGATGCCCTAAGTCATGCACCAAAGCGATTATGCGTAAAATACGCTTATAAAATTGGCAGGTTTCATCGTTGAAGGGCGGATGCTTGTTGCGTTTTACATAATTTGAGACTGCACTGTCAAATGCCTTTGATACAAGATGCATTACGCCGAGAGAATGTCCGAATCGAGTGTGCTCCGCTCCATGATAGACAAGATATGACGTGCCTAGCTGCCGAATATGCCGCAACCGTTGAAAAGGCACTGAATTAACAATCCTCAATTCCAAAGGATCAACGTCAATGAAACCATGTATGGGGTCGCGGAAAGACTTGCCGCTCAAAGTTAAGATACCTCATCTCTCGGTGTATACGCCTGACTGCTATTACAGTATAGAGCATTACATCTATTTTTGCAAGGAAAAATATACCACCTGAAAAACGCTTCCGTTTGAGACTCATGGGTTTTCTCCCTATGTCAAAAATTTTCCTTGACAATCCCAAAGTCCCATGCTACAATGTCTTCACACAATAAAGCAGGGCATTTTGCCCTCACCCGGCAGAGCGCTTGGCGCTTCGGGCCGCGGTCGATACGGACGATCCGTCGCGGTGAATGGGGTTATCCCCGTTTCGTTGCTGTTAGAGGGAAAGACCTGTCGATCCGGCGGGTGTTTCCCTTTGTTGTTGTGGAAAGGGCGGCAGCGGTGGGCGGCATACGTCTGCACACCTAGCTTTGACCGCCGCTGGAAAACTGAACTGTGGAGGTGACCCTTTATCAGCAGCATGGATCATCAAATCAATGAAAGCATCCGCGACCGGGAGGTGCGCCTGATCGGCGCCGGAGGCGAGCAGCTGGGCGTGATGCCCATCGCCAAGGCGCAGATGATCGCGCGCGAGCAGGAGCTGGATTTGGTGAAGATCGCCCCGAAGGCCGAGCCGCCTGTCTGCCGTGTCATGGACTACGGCAAATTCCGCTTTGAGCAGGCCAAGAAGGACAAGGAAGCCCGAAAGCATCAAAAGCAAGTCGAGCTCAAAGAGGTACGCCTCTCCCCGGGCATCGACGCGCACGACCTGAACTTCAAGCTTCGCAACGCTCAGCGATTCTTGGAGGACGGGGACAAGGTGAAGGTTTCGATCCGTTTCCGCGGCCGTGAAATGGCGCACACGCAATTGGGCGAGGCGCAGATGAAGCGCTTTGCGGAGGGTCTTGGCGACTGCGGCGTCGTGGAAAAGCCCTGCAAGCTCGAAGGGCGAAATATGACCATGTTTCTGGCCCCCAAGCCGCCGGCGAAACCATAGAAAGGAGATACCCCTTATGCCTAAGATTAAGACGCACAGCGGCGCGAAGAAGCGCTTTTCGCTGACGAAAAGCGGTAAAGTCAAGCGCGGCCACGCGTATCGTTCGCACATTTTGAACAAGAAGAGCACCAAGCGCAAACGCGGCCTGCGCAAGCGTGGGTACTGCGACGTGACCAACTCCGAGAATGTAAAGACTTTAATTCCTTATAAATAAAGAGGACGAAATTACACCAGAAGGGAACGATACGCTATGGCTAGAATCAAAGGCGCGGTAACCACGCGGCAGCGCAGGCGCAAGGTGCTGAAGCTGGCCAAAGGTTACTGGGGCGCGAAGTCAAAGCATTTCAAGATGGCCAAACAGGCCGTCATTAAGAGCGGGCAGTATGCCTATATCGGGCGCAAGGCGCGCAAGCGCGATTTCCGCCGCCTGTGGATCACGCGCATCTCCGCCGGGGTCGGCGCGTATGGGCTGAACTATTCGCGTTTTATGTACGCGCTCAAGAAGATGGAATTGCCCTTAAACCGCAAGGTGCTGGCCGAGATGGCCGTCAACGACAAAGAGGCGTTTGCCGCTGTGGTCGAGAAGGCCAAGGCGGTTCTGAGTGAAGGTTGACTATGAAAAAACACGGCCTTGAGCAACAGGCCGGGGGCGGCGAAATGGCCGCCCCCCGTTTTTCGCGGAAAAAGAAAGAACGCGAGGTGCGCAGTCCAAGCGACGGGCTGCGGCGTTACGCCGCGCTGACGCATGGCATCGGCGCGCTGCTGGCCGGGGCCGCGACCGGCGTGCTGATCACGCTGGCGGCGCTGGCGTCCAGCGCGTGGTGGGTCGTGAGCTACTCCATCTACGGCGCGACGCTGATCGGGCTGTACACGGCCAGCACGCTGTACCACTGCATTCCGGCCAAGGACGGCGGGCGGCGCGCCCTGCGCAAAGTGGATCACATCATGATCTACATGCTGATCGCGGGCACGTACACGCCCATTTGCCTTGGCCCTCTGCGGGACCGGGGCGGCTGGGGCTGGGCGATTTTCGGGGTGATTTGGGGTCTGGCGGTGGCCGGGTCCCTGGTCAAGCTGTTTTGGATGACCGCGCCGCGCTGGGTGTCGGCGGCGGCGTATATCGGGATGGGTTGGATGATTGTGGTCGCGGTCTACCCGATGGTGCAGCAAATGCCGGGCCGGGCGCTGATGTGGCTGATCCTGGGCGGCGTGTTCTACACCGCCGGGGGGATTTTGTACGCCAAGAAGTGGCCGGGCCGGGAGCGCAAATGGTTTGGGTTCCACGAGGTGTTCCACATTTTCATCATGCTGGGCAGTGTGTGCCATTATGGGATGATGGTGAACATTTTGTATCACTGAGGCTTTGCTCCCAAGGGCGGAATGGATGGTACGATTATCCTAGAACCTTGAGAAGGGAGAGTAAAAGGATGGTTTTAACACAGGAAGAAATTAGAGCCATGATAGCGCCTGTC
>Ga0082212_10012514_pt1 | contig 10683 bp, 7 predicted proteins | sample TergutNt197P3_FD_71548 | JGI IMG/M metagenome (GOLD analysis project Ga0082212, IMG submission 71548) | Neocapritermes taracua P3 segment gut microbial communities from Petit-Saut dam, French Guiana - Nt197 P3 | ecosystem: Host-associated > Arthropoda: Insects > Digestive system > Gut ...
CCACTCCCGTACAACTTGCTGAGAACAGTGTATACATCCCATAAATCCATCGTTAATTTTTTCTGCTGTAAGCATAAATGGTGCCTCCTATCTAAAAATTAATTAAATGATTTGTTGACAATCCACGACTAAACCGGATTGTTCTTGATAAACTCAAGTTCTTCCTCAAAGTCTGGGCCGAGATAATATTTATCAGGTGTGAGATTTTCGCCGCGTTGCTTTTTTTCATACCCGGCTTTGACCTTATCCGGTGTTGCGGGCAGGTCATAGATGCGGACGCCGCAGGCGTCGTATATCGCGTTTATCACTGCCATATGCCCCGACGACTGGAACGCTTCCGAAGCGCCCGAGGATCCGAACGGGTTCTGGCGCCTGTGGTTCTCTATGAAAATCACCTCGACATTGTCGGGGACATCCTTTATGGCCGGTATCCCCGCGCCGAGCGGGTTGCTGTGCTTCTTCACGTCGTCGTAATTCTCCGACAGCGCAAAGCCGATGGTGTGCGACATGCCGCCGAATACCTGCCCCTCGACAGCCGCGACATTGCCGACGACGCCGACGTCCGCCACGCTCTTCATGGAGAGCACCGTCGTCTTCCCGGTCTCCGTATCGACCTCGACCTCGGAAAGGAAGAGGGCAAAAGTGTAGTCCGGCGTCGGGTTGCCTTTGCCGGTGTTGGGATCGAGGTCCGCAAGGTCCCCGAACTCCTCGTTGAGGAACTGGTTCTCATACTTGACAGGCAGCCCCTCTTCTGTCATTTCGGCATAAGTGCGCAGCGTCCCGTCCGCTTTGAGCATCGCGCCAAACAGTTTCTCCGCGCAGGCTTTTGAGCTGATGCCGTTCATGAAGTGCGACCGCGATGAGGCCGTAGCGCCATGGTCGGGGCAGAACTTGCTGTCATTTTGGATAAGCACGACGTCATCCTTGTCGATCACGAGCTTGTCGCCAAACGTCGTCCGAAGCGCTTCGAGCGTTACCATAAGCGAGCCGATGTCGCCGCCCTGCCCCTGGTCCTGCCAGGTATCGTACTTATAGAACTTGCCGTCCTCGCCCAGCTCGATCGCGACTGTGCACTGGTCGGCCGTCCCCTCCGTGACATTGTAGCCGCCCCAGACGAGCCCGACCCCGCGTTTAACCGCCCCGCCGGCTCCGTTTGCGGCCTTCGCGTCCGCCACCGCCTTGTCATAGACCGGCTTTATCGCTTCCATGAGCTGTTCCCCCGGATAGTCGGTGAACTCGTAGCCGTTGATATTGAGGTCGCCGGGCCGTGCGACATTGCGCCACCTTATCTCATACTGCGACACGCCGATCTTCTCGGCAAGCATATCCATGATCGCCTCGGAAGCCGTATATGCCTGCGGCGAGCCGTAGCCCCTGTACGCCGTCCCGTAGCTGTGGTTTGTAGCGGCGACCCGCGAAAGCCCCAGGCAGCTTGGCACGTTATACGGGAAGTACATAAAGCGGGCGACGCGCGTTGTTATGTCGTCGCCGAGCTCATTGTACGGGCCGTGATCCAGGCCATTGTCCCATTCGGCCGCGATGATCTTGCCATTTTCGTCGGCCGCAAGCCGCGTGTTCGTATAGGACGGGCAGCGTTTGCCCGAGAAGGCCATGAACTCGCCGTATGTCATCGAGAAAGCGACCGGCTTGTCGTCACAGGCTATACAGGCTATCGCCGCCAGCGCGTAGGTCGCGCTCGCGATGCCCCAGCCGAAACTGCCGCCCGTCGGGTTTTGGACCACGCGGACCTTGTCTTCCGGCACGCCGGTGGCCTCGGCGATATCCCCGATATTGGCATAGATCGCCATGGCCTTGCAGTGTACGGTAAGCATCCCGTCCTCGTCCCAGTACGCCTGCACAGTATCGCCCTCGATCGGGAGATGCGGCTCGCGCTGAGAATAAAAGCTTCCTTCCACGACGACAGGCGCGCCGTCGATCAGCTCTTTCACATTCTCCTCGCCCTTCACGGTCGGCTGCATCGACCAGATGTTCGGGTGGCTGTCGCGTACGCGCGGCGCATCGGGCAGCGCTGCTTCGAGGAAATTGAGCATCTCCGGGAGCCCCTCGTATTCGATCGTGACCTTTGCCGCCGCCTCGCGCGCGTGCGCCTTCGTGTCCGCCGCGATCATGGCCACGATATCGCCATAGTTGAATATCTTATCCTCCGCCAAAAGGATATGGGTCTGCTCGGTCGTGTAGGCGCGGTCAAGCCATGGCACAAGGTTGAGCCTGTTGCTGCCCTTCACGTCTTTGTGTGTAATTATTTTGTATACGCCTTCGTGTTTTTCGGCTTCTTCCGTGTTTATCTTGACGATCTTTGCGTGGTGCGCCACCTTTGGCTGCACCATAACGACATGCAGCGTGCCAGCCGGCATCTTGAGCTCGACGTCGTCGCCGAAATCGCAAACGCCGGTGACCTTTGCAAGCGCCGCCGGGCGCACGAGCGCCTTGCCGTAATAGTTCTTGTCCTCCGGCATCTTTACCTTTATATCCTCAATCGTGCATTCACCGCGCATCACCTTCGCCGCGTCCATTACCGCGTCAACGATCTGTTTGTACCCCGTGCAGCGGCAGATATTCCTGTGCTTCTGGAACCAGTCCCTGACATCCTCACGCGTGGGGGCGGGGTTCTCCGCCAAAAGCTGATAAGCCGAAACGATAAATCCCGGCGAGCAGAAACCGCACTGCACCGCGCCGTTTTCCATAAAGGCGGCCTGAAGCGGGTGCAGATACATCGGCGCGCCGACCCCCTCAATTGTTATAACCTTTGAATACTCCTTCACCGCCGTGATCTTGCGTGTGCAAGAACGTATCACATTGCCATCCACGATCACCGAACACGCGCCGCAGACCCCCGTCCCGCACCCGACTTTGACGCCCGTCAGGCCAAGCCTTCTGAGCACATCCGCCAGTGTGTCCTGCGCCGGGTCGCACACAAACGTCCTGTCCGCCCCATTGATATTGAGTGTCATCTTCTTTAATTGTTTCATTGTAATTTACCGCCCTTCCGACTCCGATTTTGCTGTATTGCGCGCCGTCTCAAACCAATAAAATGCCGTTCTTTTAAGAATGTTATTCAATTCGTATAATATCATATTTAAAACATTATAAGGGCAAGAACTTTGGCCCCCGCCCCGAAAACTTTGACAGGATAAAGGGCTTTGCTGTACAGTTAACCTATGAAAAACGTCTCCGACTTTACGGAACAATTCGAGCGCTGTCTTATGAACGAGCCGGCCTTCTGTACGGCTGTATGCCCGTTTGGGCTTGACATACGGGCATTCACTGAAAGAATCAGACAGGGCCGGATCTCCGCAGCCTATAAGCAGTACCGCGACGCCGTCGTATTCCCGCAAATCGTATCGGCCATCTGCGGCCGCCCCTGCGAATCCGCCTGCCCCCTCGGCGGCGCGGACCGCCCCATTGACCTTATTGGCCTTGAACGCCTCGTGACAGAAGCCGCACCCGGCAGCCCGCCGGAAGCATACAACCTGCCCCCCCGCGGCAAACGCGTATGCGTAGTCGGCGCCGGCCTGTCGGGCCTGGCCTGCGCGCTCAAGCTCGCCCGGAAAAAATACGACGTCACGATCATCGAAGCAGAGGCCGAGATCAGCCCCGCGATCGCATCCGGCACCCTGCCCATGTTCGCAAATGAAAGCTACACCCTGCACACAGGCCGGCGCATCGCGACGCAGGACGAACTTGCCGTCTACGGCTTCGACGCCGTCTACATCGCAACCGGCAAGACAAAAGGGCCCAAAGGGGGCGGTTCATCGGGGAACGATGCCGAGCCAAAAGGGGGCGGTTCATTTGGCTTCACATACACCGGGCAAGGGGACGGTGGCGCTCCAGGCGCCCTGCCCTCAATGATCGTGCCCAACAAGACAAAAGGGGGCGGTTCATCTGGCCTCACATACAACGGGCAAGGGGACAGTTCATCTGACCTCACAGCCACAGGGCCCGGCGCCGGGCGCGGCGGGCTGCACGACCCCGCCTCGGAGGCAGGCGCCTGCTGGATCGCCGGCGGCGCACTTACGGGAAGCCAAGGCGTCTATGCCATAGCAGACGGCATCCTCGCAGCGGCCGCTATCGACAACTATTTACGCACCGGCGTCCTGCGCACGGATCGCCCGCCGCTGTCGACAAATATGGTTCTCGACCCTATCCACCTGGAGCGCTATAAGATGAGGCAAAACAGCCATAACGACCCTGGCGGCCCCGGCAGCGAGGAAGGCCAGACGCTGCATGAAGCGGAGCGCTGCCTCGGTTGCCGCTGCGACGCCTGCATGGTTTACTGCGACCTGCCGGCATATACAGGCAAATGGCCCCCGCGCATAAGTGACGAAGTATTCGCGACAACGCTTCCGGGGAAGGCCGAAGTCAAAGCCACGCCGGCGAAGCGGCTGATCAATATGGACAACCTTTCCGGCGTATTCGCCGATATATGCCCCGCGCATATCGATATGGACAGCCTGCTGCTCGCCGGGCGGCAAAGCATGCACCGCCAGGGGAAAATGCCATGGGCCTTTCATGAGTTCTGGCTCAGGGATATGGAACACGCAAATACCGCAGGCGCGCTTGTATTGGACACTTCAAGCGAAGCGAAACAATCAACACCCCTGCAAAAGCTTGCTTTTTTCCCCGGATGCCAGCTGGGCGCAGCATCGCCGCGGCTTGTGCGCTCCGCCTGGGATGAGCTGCTGGAATTGAGCGCGGCAGGTAAGCTTGGGCTCGCAGGCCTTGTACTGCGCTGTTGCGGCGCCCCGGCAAAGTGGTCCGGCGACGAGGCGTTGTTTGACGAAGCCCTTTGCGGCGTCCGAAAGGATTGGGAAAGCCTCGGCCGCCCGGTATTTGCCTGCGCCTGCCCTTCCTGTATGCGCGTCCTCGGGGAGCACCTGCCCGAAATTGAAACAGTATCGCTGTACGAAACCTTAGCGGGCGCAGGGGCGCAACCCTGTGGCCCGTACCGGCGCCAGGATGCGTCACAGCTTCCTCCCCCTGAAGGCAGCAGCGACACAGGGGGATGGGCCGTCTTTGACCCCTGTGCGGCGGCGCGCCTGCCCGGAGAAGCAAAACCGGGGACGCTAAAGAAAAGCGTCCGGCATCTGGCCGAAAGCATGGGCATTGAAATCAGGCCACTGCCTGTCCAGGAACACGCCCAGCGCTGTTGCGGTTTCGGCGGGCAACCCGAATGCGCGGATCCCGGCTTTGTAGAAAAGGTGCGAAAAGACCGCGCCGAAGAAAGCAGCCTGCCCTATATATGTTATTGCATGAACTGCCGCGAGGCGTTTATTAAAGCAGGCAAACCCTCGCTGCATATCCTCGAACTGCGTTACGGGGGAATCGGTGAGCACGGGGGGACCGGGGATGCCGGGGATGCCGGCGCCCCCGAACTCAGCCCTTCTGCAAGGCGCGCAAACCGTGAGGCGCTTCGGGCCTCATTTGAGGGGCGGCTTGACCGTGCCTGCGTCGGCACAGACATCACCTTAGCCGATGACATTATACAAAAAATGGATGAGGACAAGATTCTTGCAGAAGACGTCTATGCCACCGTGAACCATGCCCGCCGCACAGCCAGCTGCTTCCTCCAACCGGCGAGTGGCGTCCGCAGCGGCCAGCTTAAGATCGGCCGGGCCACATACTGGGTAGACTATCTGGAAAGCGGGGACACCGGCCACACCACCATAACAGCCGTTTACTCGCACCGTCTCGCCATCGAGCTTGAAGAAGTCTGGGGCGGCGTCCGCAGAAACGAAGCGGGTCTAAAAGGATCCGGGCAAGGGTCCGGGCAAGAACCCGGGCAAGAGCCTGGGCAAGAACCTGAGCAAGAGCCTGGGCAGGAACCTCTGCGAAGGCCTGCATCGCGGCATCTTCCGCCCGCGGCCAGGGAACGCGGCGGCCCTTGCGAGGACGGGCAAAGCGGGCTGATCCATGAGGCCTGCAACGCACAATTAATAGAAATGGAGGCGCAGTTCTCCTACCTCGGACGCTCATTCCGGCACAAGGTCATGCGCTGCCCGGCCTGCGGCTCCGTATACATCCCCGAGGGGCTCGCCCGCGGCAGGATGCGTGATGTCGAAATGGCACTTGAAGATAAGTAGCCGTATAAGGGTTTTTCCGCTGCGGACCTAATCGTCCACGCGCACTGCCAAAAGCACAAGCCGCCCGTTCTCATGCGTGTACTCGCACGTGGACAACAGCAAAACCTTGTCCCCGTACACCGGCTTGTTGGCAGGTTTCTCCACATCGGAAATCGCCTGCGCCTGTAACATGAACGTGTCGAACATATCCTGCGTCGCGAAATCACGGTAATTATAATAATCAAACTCGCCCGCAACCCCAATCGCAAGCGAGAACAAGCAGTATACCTTGTACTCATTCCTGCAGGTGAACGTATCAAAAACGACAGTCTCGTGTTCATCAAGGAAATCAGGATCCAGAAAATCGCCGAGGCTGCCAAACATCGCGCCCGTCTTCATCCGGTGCCCGTAGATGATCACGACATCCGTCGGCTGGTCTACGTCGGAGATGCTTGAGGCGAAAAGCGAGCCGTTCGCCGTATACTCCTCCTTGAAATTCTTGTCAAGGTAATACTCAGGGTTGTCCGGCGTCTGCATGACCGGATAGCTGATGCGCGTGCCGGGTATCCTGAGCCAGCCGACCATATCGCCATTCTCCTCCCTCAAGGAAAGATAGTATGGCCTCATGAAGTCGTAATCAGACAAGCCTTCGCCCGGCTCGATGACCTCCTCCGGCAAAAGCTCCGCAAATTCCTTTTCGGCCGCCCGGTCGGCGCCGTAATAAGAGAGTAGTTTGTATGCGCTCACGCTGAAAACAATCGCGCACACAACAATAAGCACAATCGCAAGTCCTTTATTCAAAGTATAGTTGCCAACCTTTCTTCAATTTTGCCGTAATTAAACGACGTCACCTGATCACTAAGCCATTTGACGAGATCCCCGTCTTTTTCATATTCAAACCTTTCAAGCTCATTCAACACTTCCTGCATCCTGTCGATGTCGAAATCGCGGCTTGCCCAAAACATATCTTCGAGCAAAGCCTTGTCCGGGCTCTGCCTTTGCGGCCCTTTGCCACTGCCTTTTTCAACTTCGGCAAGCAGTTCCCTGAGCTTGCCTGCCAAAACGTTCACGGCCTCGATCAGGACAGCGTTGCCGGACACGGTCCGCTCATAGTCTCCCGCTTTGGCAGACAATTCGAGCTCCCTGGCCATATCACCTGCCTTGTTGGCGCTGATGCCATAGCAGCTGCCTTTGATGCCGTGGACCTCGATCGCGTAGTCTTCAAGCCCCTCCTCAGTTAGTCCGGCGAGCTTGTCAAGATGCCCGCCAATACTGTCAACGAAGGTCTTTAATACTTTAAAAAAGAGGCCCGGGTTTCCGCCAAACCGCGCTATCCCTTCTTCAAGGTCGAAGCCCTCGATACCGAGCCCCGCAAAAATTGCCAGTATTCTATCCTTCTCGTCCATGGCCTCCCTCCGGCAATCATTCCAGCCCTATACCGGCCCGGATATTAATAAAGTCCTCTTCGTGTTTTTTTACGATATCTATCAGGTACGGGTCGAAATGCGAGCCCGCGTCCTCATAAAGAATCTTCAAAGCGTCCTTATTTGAAAACGCTTTTTTGTATGGGCGCTCGCTGGTAAGCGCGTCAAACACGTCAGCGATTGCCGCAATGCGCGCGCTCAGCGGGATGCCTGTACCGGACAGGTTCCTCGGGTAGCCTGCCCCGTTCCATTTCTCATGATGCGCGTATGCTATATTGCGCGCCTCCCTTAAGAGATTGTCGTCGCCGAGTTTTTCGACCGCCGCGTCGAGCAGCTGCGCTCCGTGTACCGGGTGCGTTTTGATGATTTCAAATTCCTCGGGCGTCAGTTTGCCCGGCTTCAGAAGCACATTGTCAGGCATGGCGACCTTGCCGATATCATGAAGCTTCGTGGCCTCGACAATATCCGTGGCCTGCTGCTTCGTGAGGGAATACCCTTCCTCCGGGTGCTCAACGAGCTCCTCCGTTATGACGCGTACGTAATTCGTCGTCCTCTCGATGTGCTCGCCGGTATCGTGGTCGCGCATGTCGCTGGCTTTCGCGAGCAGATCCAGGGTGGTCTTCTCCCTTTCCAGAAGCTCTTTGTTCGCCTTGTACAATTCCTCGGTGCGCTCCGCAACGAGCATCTCAAGCTCATTCCTGTATTCCTGCAGCTCGATCTGCATCGAAACGCGCTTTGCGAGCGACGCTATCCTTATCGGTTTGCGCACGTAGTCCATCGCGCCGCTTTCAAGCGCCGCCAGCTCGTTTTCGTCGGCTCCGGAAGCCGTCAGGAAGATTACAGGGATGGACTTGAATTCCTGGTTTTCCTGCAGCTTGTCAAGGACTTCGAACCCCGACATCCCGTCCGGCATATTGCAATCGAGCAGAATCAGATTCACCGGATGGTCCTTGAGGAAATCCAACGCCGCTTCCCCGGATCTAAAAGGGCGTATCTTATACCCACCCTCAAGGATGGCTTTAATCTGATTCAAGATGACAGGATCATCATCAATCGTCAGAATTGTTTTAAGTTCATTGTCAACCATAATGTCTCTTCACGTTGCCACGCTTGCGATGACCATCAGGGAAACTTTCCCCCATTCCCTGAACACAAGAATCGTTTCTGCCTATCCTCTGCTCCCCATGATAAGCAAAGCCCGCTAGGTAATATAATAATACTATAATATCACATTCCCGTGAAAATACGATATTATTTATGTAATAAAAACAGGAGGACAGCCATGCTTAAAAAAATCCTTGTCAGTGAATGCCTTTTCGGGGGCCGCACCGTGCGCTATGACGCCGTAGACGTGCCCCTGCTCGACCCGGTCTTTCTCAAATGGAAGGAGGAAGGCCGACTCGTGCCTGTATGCCCCGAAGTGTTCGGGGGGCTTCCGACGCCCAGGCCGGACGCCCAAAGAAGGGACGGCGGCGTCTTCACCGGCGCGGGCGCGGACGTAACGGATCCTTTCCTTAAGGGCGCCAAGGAAGCGCTCCGGCTTGCGCGGGAGGAAGGGGTCTGCTTTTGCATAATGAAGGCGGACAGCCCATCATGCGGCAGCAAACAGATATATGACGGGACCTTTACGGATACAAAGGCGCCGGGCCAGGGACTTGCGGTCGAACTGCTGCGTGAAGCCGGCTTCACGGTCTTTGACGAAAACGACATCCCCGCCGCCGAAAAGCTGCTTGCGGAACTGGAATAGTCCGGATCTCGACCAGTTCGCCGTCTCTATTTTCAACCACAGGGATGACGAGTACAGCGGGCCGCTGGGAAACAGGCTGCGTTCGCGGTAGAAGCTGTCCAGGCTATCAAAGCCGAATGCGGCAGCGGCTATTCGGAAAAACAAAAAATGCCGGGGGCCGCAGCCGGGCCGGGGGCGCGCTTACTGGTACCGTCCCGCCAATCCGTCCGGCGGGATGACCCCGTCCTCTGTGATGATCGCGGTGATGAGCTGAGCGTCCGTGACGTCAAAGGCCGGGTTGTATACGCCAGCCCCCTCAGGCGCCATGCGTTCCTTGTACCACATCTCCGTGACCTCTTCGGGCGCACGCTGCTCTATGACGATCCCGGCCCCGTCTTCCGTCCCCATGTCGAGCGTCGAGGACGGGGCGCAGATATAGAACGGCACGCCGTAATGTTTCGCTATAATAGCGACGCCTGAGGTGCCGATCTTGTTCGCGGTATCGCCGTTTGCGGCTACGCGGTCGCAGCCTGTGAATACAGCGTCTATCTTCCCTTCTTTCATAAGCGAGGATACCATGTTGTCGCAGATGACCGTCGGCGCCATGCCGGCCGCGGCCAGCTCAAACGCCGTCAGGCGAGCGCCCTGCAGAAGCGGCCTGGTCTCGTCGCAGTAGATCCGAAACCCGTAGCCTTTCTCGTGCCCCAGGTACATGACGGCTGTGGCCGTCCCGTACTCGACCGTCGCAAGCCTGCCCGCGTTGCAATGCGTAAGAAGCCCCATGCCGGGCTCAAGAAGGCTCAGCGCGTGCGCACCGATTGCTTCGCAAATAGCGACGTCCTCGTCCCTTATAGCCAGCGACTCCTTCAAAAGCGCAGCCTTGATCCCCGGGACATCCAACCCTTCGCCGCACGCCCTGTCCATGGCGTCACGCATGCGGCCCAGCGCCCAGAACAGATTGACGGCCGTCGGGCGCGCCGTCGCCAGGTAGTCCGCCGCCTCCCCGACCTTCTCCGAAAAAACCACCGGGTCGCCGGTCTGCGCCGCCTTCCCCGCAAGGTACATGGCAAAGGCGGCCGTAACGCCGATAGCCGGCGCGCCGCGCACGCGCAGCATCTTTATCGCCTCAAAAATGTCCTCCATCCTCGATAGCCGAAGCAGTTTCACTTCGCCCGGCAAAAGCGTCTGGTCGATGATAATGATCTTCCCCGCCGCGTCATCAAGCGCAATCGTCGGATAGTCCGTACTGTTAAATGATCCCATTAGTCAACACCCCTTAAATGATCCACTCCTTATGCCCGCCGCCGTAAAAACCCAGCCCCGCCGCCGTAAAACCCGAGCCCCGCCGCTCAGATAAGCCCATACGCCCGCATCCGCTTCCCGAGCATCGCGTCGATAAGCGGCTTTGCCCGCAGCTGTATCCCGTACCCGCCGCCATAAAAACCCAATCTTT
>Ga0082212_10012515_pt1 | contig 10683 bp, 5 predicted proteins | sample TergutNt197P3_FD_71548 | JGI IMG/M metagenome (GOLD analysis project Ga0082212, IMG submission 71548) | Neocapritermes taracua P3 segment gut microbial communities from Petit-Saut dam, French Guiana - Nt197 P3 | ecosystem: Host-associated > Arthropoda: Insects > Digestive system > Gut ...
GAGGTAAATACCGTGTTTGCCCGTACATTGACCGTTATTGCTACGGCCTCGATTGTAATCACAGCCGTCTATATCCTGCGCTTAATCGGCAAAATACTCTACGGCGCCGTACCACAAGATACCGCCTCGCTACATCTGACCGACGCCACGTGGGACGAACGCATCGCTTTACTATTCCTGATTGTAGCAATTGCGGGAATGGGCTTGATGCCGATGGCGATAAACCAAATGGTTAATGGTTAACGGGTAATTTATAATAAGCGATAATGGCAATTAAAAAATCCGAGATATACAGCTCGTTATGGGCAAGTTGCGACGAATTACGCGGGGGCATGGACGCCTCGCAATACAAGGATTATATCCTTACGCTGCTTTTTGTGAAATATGTCAGCGACAAGTTTAAAGGCGTAAAATATGCGGAGATTGAAATCCCCGAAGGCGGCAGCTTCGACGATATTGTAGCGATGAAAGGCGCTAAAAACATCGGCGAGGAGATCGACAAGGCGATTGGAAAACTTGCCGACGCAAATCTTTTACAGGGCGTTATCAACAACGCCCATTTCAACGATGAGGCAAAAATAGGCAAGGGGCAGGAGATGGTGGACAAACTTACGAAAATCGTCTCCATTTTTCAACGTCCCGAACTTGACTTTAAAAACAACCGCGCCGGTGGGGACGATATTCTGGGCGACGCCTACGAATACCTGATGCGCAACTTTGCCACCGAAAGCGGGAAAAGCAAAGGGCAATTTTATACTCCCGCCGAAGTGTCGCGCGTGCTGGCAAAAATTATCGGCATTGACAAGGCAACAAGTGGTCAAACCGCTAATGATCCTGCATGTGGAAGCGGATCGCTGTTGATAAAAGTGGCCGACGAAGCTCCCTGCCGTATTTCCATTTACGGACAGGAAAAAGAAATCACGACCGCAGGGCTTGCCAAGATGAATTTTGTGTTGCATAACCGCGCCGATGGCGAAATCATTCCCGACAACACTTTTTCCGCTCCGCATTTAAACGAAGATCATACGGCGCTAAAACGTTTCGATTATGTAGTGGCAAATCCTCCTTTCTCGCTTAAAAACTGGTCGAGCGGACTTGTCGGGCATGAGTACGGACGCTTTGACGGCTTTGATGCAAGGCCGCCCGAAAAAAACGGCGATTATGCCTGGCTATTACATATTATCAAATCGATGAATAACAATGGAAAGGCGGCGGTGATTTTACCTCATGGCGTACTGTTTCGAGGCAATGCCGAAGCTGCTATTCGTAAAAATATTATTGACAAAGGGTACATCAAAGGGATAATCGGTTTACCTGCCAACCTGTTTTATGGCACGGGTATTCCTGCCTGCATTATTGTGCTCGACAAATCGTGTCCGCGAATTACGCGAATTGACGCGGACAATAGGAACGAAAATGCACGAAAATACGCGGACAGGAAAGGTGTTTTTATGATTGACGCCAGCCGCGACTTTGTGAAGGACGGCAACAAAAACCGACTGCGCGAACGCGATATTTACAAAATCGTCACCACGTTCAATGGCGCTATGGAAGAAACCGGCTATTCCCGCATGGTACCGATGGATGAAATTATTGAAAAAAACGACTACAACCTAAACATTCCGCGCTATATTGACGGCGGCATCAAGGAAGATTTGCAGGATATAACCGCTCACCTGCAAGGTGGAATTCCGGCCTCCGATGTGGATGACCTTGCACGCTACTGGGGCGAGTTTGCAGGATTGAAAGAGAAACTTTTTACGCCTCAAACCAATCGCCATAGCGGACTTGATCTGCAATCCAATCGTCATAGCGGGCTTGACCCGCAATCTCCCGTTTCATATTACAAACTGAATGTGGAGAAAGACGCCGTTCGCGACACCATTTACAACGACGACACCTTCGAAAACTACGGCAAAAAAGTAGAACGGGCATATCAAAAATGGCGAGAAACGACCGATAAACAGTTGTATGACCTCAACAATGAAACGAACCCTAAATCATTCATTGTGGCAATTGCCGAAAAGATAGTTGCCGACTTTGAAGATGTGAAACTCATTGACAAATATGATGTTTACGAAGTGTTGCTTGCCTACTGGCAAACCGTAATGGCTGACGATGTTTACCTCGTAACAAATGACGGCTACGAAGCAGGCAGCGAAATTGAAACGTTTTACCGCGAAAACCGGAAAAAAGACGGCTCGGTAAGCAAAAAAGAGAATGGCTGGGACGGGAAAATCATCCCCAAAGAACTGATTATTTCCACCTTTTTGGCTGAGGAAAAAATAGCCGTTGACGAGGCGCAACGATTTGTTGACGACCTGCAAAGCCGTTTGGACGAAATGGAAGAGGAACACGGCGGTGATGGCGGCGCTCTAAAGGATTACTATAACGATAAGAATAAAATAGTCATAAAAGATATTGAAAAGGTTCTCAAACAGGCAAAAAAGGACAAAATCACCCATGATGACCACAAAGTCCTGGATGAATATTTTAGTTTGGCGACCAACTTGCAAGAAACAACAAAACTTGTAAAAACGCTCTTGCTGCAATTGGACGTCAAGGCAAAATCAAAATATGCCGAGCTAACGCTGCTGCAAATTCAGGACTTGCTCATTAACCGGAAATGGCATACCCAAATTTATGAAGGCATATACGCCCTCTACAAAACCGTTAGCCAACGCATTACCGGGCGTATTGTGGAAATTGCCGAGCGCTATGAGCAAACGTTGCCCGAAATAAATGAGGAAGTGACGCGTTTGGAAAAGACGGTAGAACGGCATTTGGGGGCGATGGGCTTTCTGTACGTGAATTAAGCGAATTACACGAATTAACGCGAAAAAAATACATATTATGGCAGAAAGTTTAAGCATTGAATATAAAAGTATTCTTAAAATCAGAACAGGAGACAAGGGATTCAGAGACCTTGCTGTTACTTGTGTGAGTTTTGCCAATGCGCAAGGTGGAAAGATTGTGATTGGATTTGACGATAAGACCAAACTGCCGCCAAGCGATCAAGCCATTGAACAGGAGGAGGTCAATAATGCAATTTCTAAACTGCGAAGTTTGTGTTTCAGCGTGGGTCTTGTCGGCTCTGAAGTTTTAACGCATACGAATGGAAGTCAATATTTTACAATTGATGTTTCGCCCTCGATGAAGTCGATGGCAACTACTTCCGATGGAAAAATATATTTGCGTGTTGCCGATAAGTGCGAGCCGGTGCGAAGCGAAGATATTCATCGCTTGGCTTATGAAAAACAAGCCTATCAATGGGAATTGGTTTGTCCGAAAACGGTTATAATCAGTGATATTCCGGTAGATAATATCCGTAACTTCTGTAATGATATTCGCAATTCCGGCCGTGTGAGCCACCACATTAAGCAAATGACTGATGAAGAAATTATTGAGAACTATAATTTTGTCTCTGATGGTTTCCTGACCTATCTTGGCATTTTGTGGCTCGGAAATGCACATCAACGCAGCCGAATTGCCTATCCGATAACGGTACAGTATGTTGTTTATGACCATTTGGAGCGTAAAATCCGTAAAATAAGCTGGTACGATAATTTGCTTAATCCTGCCCAACTGCTTTTGGATATCGAACGACAGGCCATCGAACTGACCTATTTTCACGAATTTCCCGACGGGCTTTTCCGTAAGCAAATTCGCCACTATCACCCCAAAGTGATTCGTGAATTGTTGCTGAACGCTTTTGCACACGAGAGTTTTACTGTTTCGGGCGATATCATGATAGAGGTTTATCCCGACCGCCTCGAAATATCAAGCCCCGGCGGACTACCGCTTGGCGTAACCAAAGACAATATCCTGCACGCCAGACAACGCCGTAATCCCGATTTTATCCGCGTGATGCAAGACCTTAATCTGATGGAAGGCGAAGGTAGCGGCTATGACTTGATTTATGAACTTAACGCAATGTACACGAAGGAGTTGCCGGAGGTTTATTCGGACTTCAATACGACAAGAATAACACAAACGTCCAAGATTATTAACGAAGAAATGCTTCCTGTACTGGATTATGTTGTGCGGAATTACGACATTTCTCAGAAAAATCTTATCGCATTGGGATTGATTGCACAGCATAAAAAACTTCTATCCACCGAGTTGACAGAATTGTTGCAGCTGACCGACAATAAAAAAATGCGCAGTTATGTCGATAATCCGGTGGAGTTGGGAATTGTGATTACCTGTGGCATAAAAAAGGGGAATGAATTTTTGATAAATCCGAAAATAATTGCCAACTCAAAAGCCAATATCAAAACATCGCTCAAAACGATTGAGCCACATCGGTTGAGGGCATTGATTGAAGAAGATTTGAGGTTGCACCCAAATAGTAAAAGTTCTGAAATTCAGAGCAGATTAGTAGATATTTCCATAGAAGAAATAAGAAAATATTTACGCAATATGGAGGCAAAAGGTATTATCAGCTCAATCAGTAGCAGAAGGCATAAAACCTATTTTATCGTAAATGAATACAGACAGCACCCGTATTTATACAAAGGGGTGTCTAATGGCAAAGGAGTGTCTAAAAAAAATTAAATTGAAATTGAAATTGAAAAATAAAACTCGCTATAATCCAGATACACAGGTATTTATTTTTATTTCTGTATTGAGAACGAAAAATAAAACGAGAATTAAAATGAATGTCTAAAAAAAAAAAAATGAAAAAGAAAATGAAAATAGAAACTTGTATGTATCTGATTAATAAATATATATTCTAATGGCAATGATTGAAAAATGCCATTAGAAAAAAAAAGACTTGAAAAGAAACGAATCGGAAAATTTAAATGAATGGAAGTAAAAAGAGAAATAAAAAAAGGATATAAGCAAACGGAAATCGGCGTCATCCCGGAGGACTGGGAGGTGAAAAATGTTGGAGAAATTGTTACGGAGTTTTATAATGGAGGAACTCCTTCTACTACAATTCCTAAATATTGGAATGGAGATATACCTTGGGTAACCGGTGCGGATTTTGAAAACAAAAAAATAACTAATATCAGACGTTTTATCACAAAAGAAGCTGTTAATAATTCATCGACTAATGTTATTCCTAAAGGAAATTTATTGGTGGTAACAAGGACAGGTGTTGGAAAAATAGCTATTGCCCCATTTAATATTGCAATAAGTCAGGATATTACTGGAGTAATATTAAAAGAAGGAATAAGTTCACTTTATATTTTTTATTTATTACATCATAACTCTTCTTTGCTTACTTCTCAAAATCAAGGAACATCAATTACTGGAATAACAAGAGATGTTTTTGAAAAACTACTTATTTCACTTCCTCCAACCCTCGCCGAGCAAACCGCCATCGCCACCGCCCTTTCCGATATGGACGACTATATTTCAAGTTTGGAACGCCTTATTGCCAAGAAAAAAGCCATCAAACAAGGGACAATGCAAAACCTGCTTACAGGGAAAATACGATTGAAAGGGTTTACAGGGGAGTGGGAGGAAAAGAAGTTGGGGGAGATTTTGGATTATGAACAGCCAACAAATTACATTGTTAAAAATGTAGAATATGTTACAAATGGAGTTCCTGTTTTGACTGCAGGTAAAACTTTCATATTAGGCTATACCAACGAAACAGATAACATTTTTTCGGAATTACCTGTGATTATTTTTGATGATTTTACAACTGCGACTCAATTTGTTAATTTTTCTTTTAAGGTTAAATCTTCTGCAATGAAAATATTGAAGCTCAAAGACAAAAACAGTAATTTGAACTTTATTTTTGAAATAATGCAATTAATAGATTTTCCACTATCAGATCATCAAAGATATTGGATTTCAGAATATAGTAACATCTTGATTAAAATTCCCTCCTTCGCCGAACAAACCGCCATCGCCACCATCCTTTCCGATATGGACGCCGAACTCGAAGCCTTACAGGCAAAATTGAGCAAGGCAAAAATGGTAAAGCAGGGTGCGATGCAGGAATTGCTGACGGGAAAAATACGACTTCAACAGTCAAAGACAATAGCGTTAGCGCCAAAGAAAACAAGGCATAGCGACCAAATCAACGAAGCGGTTGTAATTAGTTTTCTTGTTTATAAATTTGGAACGATAAAATATCCCTTGTCGCGTTTTCGATACACGAAATTTGCCTATTTACTACACAGACAAGCAGAACACGAGGCCAAAGGTTTTCTGAAACATGCCGCCGGTCCTTATAAACCCGAAAACAGATACAAAGGTGGCGAAAAGGTTGCTGTCAAAAACAGATACATTTCGATAGTAAAGAATCCCAAAAGCGGACACGACGCCTTTATCGTCGATGACCAGATAGAAAAAGCATTGTTTTATTTTGAAAAATGGTATGGAACGGATATACAAGAATGGATAGAACAGTTTCGTTATTACAAAAGCGAATATTTGGAAGTGTTGACCACTGTCGATGAGTCAATATGCGATTTGCATGCGATAAACAAGCCCATTACAGTTGGCTCCATCAAAGCATACATTGGCACAATTCCGCAATGGAAAGAAAAATTAAGCAAGCCTTATTTTGACGAATGTAACATCCAAAAGGCTATTAATGAAAGTTATAAATTATTTGAAGATTAAAAAAATGAAAGAGAGCATTAAAATTTTTGAAGAACGCAAAGTTCGTTCAGTTTGGAACGAAACCGAAGAAGAGTGGTATTTTTCGGTGGTGGATGTTGTTGGTATTTTGACCGATAGTCCTAATCCTCGCAAATATTGGAGTGTGCTGAAAACTCGACTTAAACAGGAAGGAAATGAAACGGCTACAAATTGTAGTCAGTTGAAATTACTTATGACGGATGGTAAAATGCGCTTAACAGACGTCGCTAATACACAGCAACTTTTTCGTCTGATACAGTCGATTCCGTCTCCCAAGGCAGAGCCATTTAAAATCTGGATTGCACAGGTAGCCAAAGAACGGTTAGACCAAATGAAAGACCCTGAACTTTCTATCGAACAGGCTATGCTGGATTATAAACGATTGGGCTATTCCGACAACTGGATCAACCAGCGTCTTAAAAGCATAGAAATAAGAAAGGAACTTACCGACGAATGGAAGTTGCGAGGGCTGCAGGAAGGCGTTCAGTTTGCAACATTAACCGATATTATCTACAAGACATGGGCAGATAAGACCGCTAAGGAATACAAAAAGTTCAAAGGGCTAAAAAAGGAAAATCTCAGGGATAATATGACAAATGCCGAATTGGTTTTGAATATGCTTGCCGAATTGTCTACAAAACAAATTTCCGAATCAACCAACCCCGAATCATTAGATGAACATTCGCAGGTTGCCCGACAGGGAGGTGAAGTCGCCAAAAACGCGCGGATTGAGTTGGAATCGAAAACAGGCAAACAAGTAGTCTCTCCGTTAAATGCCAAACAAGGTATTTTGCTAAGTGAAAATATTGATAACGAGAATAATATCACCTAATTAAAAAAACGACATGAACATTCCAATCGGCGAAAGCGAACGCTCACTGCAAAACAGGATGATTGCGTTTTTTCAACAGAAACTCCGCTATGACTATCTTGGTAATTGGCAGCACAGGGCAAACGCAAACGTAATACCCGAAACGCTTAAAGCGTTCCTTACCGACAAAATGGGATATAGCGAACACCTTGCCTACAAAGCCGTTGAGGAATTGTGCAAAACGGCAGCCGACTGCCCAAACGCCGACAAACTGTACGACGCCAACAAAAAAGTCTATTCGCTTCTCAAATACGGCATTAAAGTGAATGACGGGGAGGGCGTTCCCAAAACCGTCTTCCCGATCAATTGGGAAAACCCCGAAGAGAACCGCTTTGGCATAGCCGAAGAGGTGACCGTTTTGCACCACTGCGAGAAACGTCCCGATTTGGTGGTTTATGTGAACGGAATCGCCCTGTCGGTTATCGAACTCAAAAAAAGCACGATTTCGGTCAGCAACGGTATCCGTCAAAACCTTACCAATCAGCGCGAAGGATTTATTTATCCCTTTTTTACGACCGTGCAAGTCATGGCGGCAGGTAACGACAGCGAAGGGCTTCGCTATGGCGTGATCAACACCCCCGAAAAGTATTATCTGGAATGGAAAAACCATGACAAAACATCCGACGCCCGGGCAAAGGTAATCAACGATGCCTGTACGTCGCTGCAAAACAACAAATTAGAATGGCAAACATTCAGCATCTACGAAAAAACGCGCTTTTTGGACACGATGCACAACTTCATCATCTTCGACAGGGGGATAAAAAAGATTTGCCGTCATAACCAGTACTTTGGCATTTTGGAGGCGCAGCAAAAAATAGCAAAACGCGAGGGCGGCATCATCTGGCACACGCAGGGCAGCGGAAAATCGCTCACGATGGTGTGGCTGTCGAAATGGATTTTATCCTTGTCGCCAACGCATGCCAACGCCCGCGTGCTCATCATCACCGACCGCGACGAACTCGACGAGCAAATAGAGAAAACATATGGCGGCGTCGACGAAACCATCTACCGCGCCACATCGTGCAAAGATTTAATTGACAAGCTTGGCGCTCGCGAAGAGCGGCTTATCTGCTCATTGGTACATAAGTTTGGCCATCGAAATGTAAGCGGAGTAAAAACCGATAATTATGATGCATATATCGCGGAACTCAAAAAGGCGCTGCCTGCGGATTTTTCAGCCAAAGGCGATATTTTTGTGTTTGTCGACGAGTGTCATCGAACCCAATCGGGCAAACTGCACAGAGCCATGAGGGAGATTTTGCCTGACAGCGTGTTTATAGGATTTACCGGAACGCCCCTGCTGCGCGACGACAAGAAAAGAAGTAAAGAGATTTTTGGCGACTATATTCATACTTATAAGTATAGTGAGGCCGTAACGGATCAGGTCGTGTTGGATTTGCGTTACGAGGCGAGGGATATACCGCAGGAAGTCGTCAGTCAGGAAAAAATTGACGAATGGTTTGAAGCGAAAACACGCGGACTGATGCCGCGTGCCAAAGCACGATTGAAACAGTTGTGGGGCAATCTGCAAACGCTATACAGCAGCCAAACACGCTTAGAAAAAATTGCCTGCGACGTCATTTTTGACTTCAACACCAAATCACGGCTCGAAAACGGCGCCGGCAATGCTTTGCTTATTGCCGACACCATTTATTCCGCATGCAAATATTATGAGATTTTTACCTCGAAGGGTTTTAGTAATTGTGCGATAATCACCTCTTTCGACAGCTCGCCGCAAGCGCTGCGCACCGAAACCACAAGCGCTGACGAAAATAATGACGCTTGGGAAAAATACGAGGCGTACAAAAAAATGCTGAACGGTCAAAACCGCGAAGATTTTGAAACGGAAGCAAAACGCAAATTTGTGGAAGAGCCTGCCAACATGAAACTGCTAATTGTTGTAAATAAACTGTTGACAGGCTTCGACGCGCCACCCTGCACTTACCTGTACATTGACAAACCGATGCAGGACCATGGTTTGTTTCAGGCGATCTGTCGCGTAAACCGACTGCACGACGAAAGCAAAGATTTCGGCTATGCGGTTGATTATAAGCAACTGTTTGAAAATCTTACTGATGCGGTCAATCAATACGCAGGCGCAAGTAATTTTTGCGAATATGACGAAGAAGACATTGAAGGGCTTATCAAGGACAGGATTAAGGAAGCAAAGTCCTATTTTGACAAAACGCTTGATGAGCTGGAAGCGCTTTGCGAAGGCGTAAAACAGCCGAGGGAACAACTTGAATACAGCCGGTATTTTTGCGGCGAGAATGGCATTGACGTCGACAAAGATGAAATTTTTGCCCGTATGCGCGAGAAGTTGTATAAGCTGTCTGCCCGTCTCACAAGGGCATACGCCGAGATCAAACCCGACATGACCGAAGCGGGATACACCCAAGAGCAGCAAGCCGAACTCGAAAAGAAAGTGAAATTCTATGTTGATTTAAGGGATTACATCGGCAGAGCAAGCGGCGATTTTATTGATTTTAAGGCCTATCAGCCCGGAATGCGCTTTTTGATTGACAATTATATCATTGCCGATGACAGTCAACGAATCGGCACATTCGATGATTTCACCGTACTCGATTTTATCTTGCAACAGGAAGAAAAACTAAAAGACGATAGCGACAAACCTTCGCAGGAAGCCGCAGCCGAGGCTATCGAAAATAATGTTCGCAAGAAAATTGTGGAACGGCAAATCGTGAATCCGCTCTATTACGAAAAAATGTCTGCTATCCTGCAACGACTGATTAACGACAGGAAAAACGGCGTCATTGCCTACAAGGATTTGCTCGACAAATATATCGACTTGCTCAAAAAAGCCGAAAAACCGGAAGAAAACGAATGCTTCCCTGCGACCGTTCGCCAGAGCGCTGCCAAGCGGGCATTTTATATGCAGTTCGGCGGGAGCGCCGAGTTGGCCAACGAAATTTATGCTGCCGTCGTGCAAAGCAAACAGGATGATTTCAGAGGAAACATTGTGAAAATCAGAATCATAAAGAAAGCGCTGTATCATGTTTTGAAAGATGACAGCGCGGTTGAAAAGGCCTACGAGTTGGTTCATGTGCAACGGGAGTTTTAATCATCATGAACATACAGAACATTGAAATAGAAGTAATTAAAAAGAACATCAAGAATATGCATCTTTCGGTGAAGCCGCCCGATGGCGCGGTTCGTATCTCCGCACCCTTGTTCATCAGCGATGAAAC
>Ga0082212_10012516_pt1 | contig 10683 bp, 8 predicted proteins | sample TergutNt197P3_FD_71548 | JGI IMG/M metagenome (GOLD analysis project Ga0082212, IMG submission 71548) | Neocapritermes taracua P3 segment gut microbial communities from Petit-Saut dam, French Guiana - Nt197 P3 | ecosystem: Host-associated > Arthropoda: Insects > Digestive system > Gut ...
ATAATACCATGAATATAAAAATTAATTCAGTGCATTTTGATGCCGACCAGAAATTGATCAACCACATTAATAAAAAGGTAAACAAATTAGGCCAGTTTTTTGATGGCATCATCGGGGCCGAAGTTTTTTTACGTTTGGAAAACGTTCAAGACGACGAAAATAAAATCGCCGAAGTGAAATTGCTCATTCCGGGCAATGATCTTTTCGTGAAAAAACAATCGAAAAGTTTTGAAGAAGCCGTCAATAAAGCGGTAGAAACGCTCAACCGGCAAGTGACCAAGCACAAAGAAAAATTGAAAGGAAAATAATATCATATTTTATTTTAAAAAAAATAAGTATATTTGTCCGTCATTAATTTTATCAATACTCAGAATATCTTGATTTTAGAAAAATTCAGACTTAAAGTTGCCCGAATACTGCTTCGCAGGAAAAGTAAAAAGGCAAAAAGGCAAAAAATGCTGTTTGATTTTGCTTCTGCCAAATACATTGGTATTTTGTGTTCGCCGCAGGATGAAATCAGTACCAGACATTTAAAGGATTTTTTGCAATATCTTTCGCAAAAAGGTATTCAGTATTTGGTATTCGGATATTTCGACGGGAAAAAAATACCCGATAATTTTCTTTATTGGAAAGGAGTAGACTTCATGACACATCAGGATCTGAATTTCTTTTTAATACCTAACAATCAGGTTGTCGGCAAATTTATCCATGAACCGTTCGATATGCTCATTGATTGTAATATGATCAATTATTTTCCGGTGGAATACGTTGCACAACTGTCGGTAGCAAAATGTAAGGTAGGCGTCATGCGCGAAGGTGAATTGTGCTACGATCTGATGATTGATATCAAAAAAAACCGGACAATAGAATACTTCCTGAAAAATATTGAAAAATATTTTTCGGATTTAAAACATCTAAATAGTCAAACCTAATAATTTCAATATATGTTATTTACAGGTACAGGTGTGGCTATTGTTACACCTTTCAAAAACGACCGGACAGTAGATTTTGATGCTTTGCAACGCATTGTGTGTCATTGCATTGACGGATATGTGGATTATATTGTTGCATTAGGTACCACAGGCGAACTGGTAACTTTGAATACTGTCGAAAAAGCGGATGTTGTCCGCTGTGTGGTCAAAGCCACAGCCGGACGCAAAAAGATAGTCGTTGGTGTTGGCGGAAACGATACGGCAAAAGTGGTAGAAGAGATCAAACGTATCGACTTTGATGGCGTATCCGGTTTGCTGTCGGTAACGCCTTATTACAACAAACCGCAACAAGCCGGCTTGATCGAGCACTTTAAGGCTGTAGCCGCCATAAGTCCAGTGCCGGTGATTCTCTACAATGTACCATCGCGCACAGGTGTGAATATGACCGCCGAAACCACGCTTACTCTGGCGCATGAAGTCAGCAACATTGTCGCCATTAAGGAAGCATCGGGTTCACTGGCGCAAATCACACAGATCATCAAGAGACGACCGGAACGGTTTGCGGTTATCTCAGGCGACGATGCTATAACGCTTCCGTTGATAGCGCTTGGTGGACACGGTGTTATATCTGTGGTAGCAAATGCTTTTCCCAGGGAAATGTCACACCTCATCCGTGAAGCCTTAGCCGGCAATTATCCGGCAGCACAACAAGTGCAATATGCGATGCTCGACATGTTCGAAGCATTGTTTGTTGAAGGCAGTCCGTCAGGAATTAAAGCAACCCTACAAATTCTTGGATTGTGCGATAATGTGCTTCGGTTGCCATTAGTGCCTGTGTCGCAAAAAACGTATGATCAATTAACGTCTCTTGTAACAATCATTAAAGCATAAATCACCAGGTTGAAAAACATAACGCCACAAATTCGACACTATTTTGAGGAAATCTGTCATATTCCGCGTCCATCAAAAAAAGAAGAAAAGATATGCGCATACATCAGGAAATTTGCCGATGATCATGGGTTAAACTGCCAACAGGATAAAGCCGGTAATATTCTCATTCGCAAACCGGCAACACCGGGAAAAGAACACAAACCCGTTGTGATCCTGCAAAGCCACGTGGATATGGTTTGTGAAAAAGACAGTGATGTAAGCCACGATTTCGATACTGATCCCATCGAGTATTATTTTGATGGCGACTGGATGAAAACCTGCGGTACAACCCTTGGCGCCGATGATGGTATAGGAGTAGCCGCCATGCTGGCAATACTGGCTGATACGGATATTGAACACAGTCCGCTCGAAGCACTTTTTACAGTTGATGAAGAGACAGGATTAACAGGCGCCAAAGCCTTACAAGCGGATTTTCTCACTGGAAAAATATTGATTAATCTCGACTCGGAAGATGAAGGAGAATTATTCATCGGTTGCGCCGGCGGAATTGATACGGTGGCAACGTTCAAATACAAAAATGCCGGTGTTCCGTCCAATTCCACTGCGTATCGGGTGGCTATCAGCGGGATGACCGGTGGGCATTCAGGCGATGACATCAACAAACGACGCGGCAACGCCATCAAAATACTCAACCATCTGCTCCTTGATGCATCAGGTTTGTTCGGTATATCCATCAACAGTTTTGAAGGCGGTAACCTTCGTAACGCCATTCCCCGCGAAGCATCGGCAATGATTATAGTGGACAATAATTATCTCGTCAGTTTCGAGCGGCACTGTACCGATGAATTGATGTTGTGGAAAGAAACATTGAAATCAACATCGCCGGGATTTCATTTCACCATTGAACAGTGCGATATGCCCGCATACATCATTGACATCGTCAGCCAGTCGTGCCTGCTCAACTCATTGTCGTTATGCCCTTCGGGTGTGATTTCGATGAACAGTGCCATTCACGGTCTTGTCAGTACATCCACCAACATTGCATCGGTGAAGTTTACAGAGGATAACAAAATTGAGATCTGTACCAGCCAGCGAAGCGATCGTGAGGAAGCAAAGGCAAGTATCAACAAGCGTATCCGCAGAATTTTCGCCATTATGGGAGCCGCAGTGAAAAGTTCGGACGGTTACCCGGGATGGACGCCCAATCCGAAATCGCTCATTCTGGAAATTACGCAAACCGCATATCAGGATTTATTCGGTAAGAAACCTGTTGTGAGGGCGATACATGCAGGTTTGGAATGTGGACTGTTTCTCGAAAAGTATCCGGAATTAGACATGATCTCATTTGGCCCCACTATCAAAAATGTACATTCGCCGAGCGAACAACTTCATATACCAAGTGTTCAACGTTTTTCGGATTTGTTGCTCATGGTGCTTCATTCAATCCGATAACCTTCTCATAGGATGATGCCCAAAATGGGATGTAACACGCAAATTTTTTTGATTTTTTTTCAGGGTCGTTTTCCTTGATGATATTTTCTGCTAACGAATCACGGATAATTCTTGAAATGATGGCTGTATTCTGGTCTTCAATATAAAACCGTTCCCTCAAAGATTGGTTGGTCATTTTTTCATTTGAAACATACTTTAAACAGGCGTGTTGGTAACATGCCCATATTTTCCCCTTTTTATCAATGTCATTCAATGATTTATAACTGTATATAATTATCTTTGTTTGCTTTTCAGCAACAATGATGTCAATGGGCGGTAATTGATATAATTCGTTGTAAAATATCACTTTGTCCAATCCGCTTCCTGTTTCTTCGCAAAACCCCATCCTGCACATCAGGTCGGCTAATTGAATGTTTCGCGAAGAATACGCATCAATAAAACGCACCGGTGATACTAACGGTGTACCCGGATTTGTAATTTCTATCCTGTCGGTGAAAATTTCTATCACCGGACAACCTTTCTCTGCAAAATCCTGATGGATTAAAGCATTGATAACTAATTCTTTGATAGCAATTTCAGGATACATTCCCGTCATTGTACGTGTTGCTTTTCCGATTTCCTCATTCGCAGGAAGTTGACCGTTGATCCATGTGAGCATGTCTCCAAGTCCAATCGCATAACCTTTTGAAACGATAAGTTCCCGTTTGGCTGCCAGTTTGTTTTTTCCTTTGTATACAATCGCCCTTGGCGATTTTCGCTCAATATTTTCAAAATCCTTGAGGTCTTTGGCAAACAGTAAAGCGCCCAGATTGGTAATGGCATAATCTGTACCGTTGACAATCAAACCTTCTTCAATGAACTTATTGAGAACGCTTTCCTGAGTAGACGGATAAGGTAAGTTCATGAACTTAAAATACGCTTTCGTATTCAAAAACTCTGTAATGTCGGACGCAGTCAAATGATCCCGCGAAATATCCTTTTCGAACGGAGTGGATTCCTTTTTCAGTATTTTGGCTTGTTTTTCGGGAAATTCATTCAGTTTTCGGGTAATACTTCCCATGCGGATGTAAGCATGGTCCAGAAATTTAACCGGCTGCGATTTGGTTGCCGGAATGACAAATATGGTGATGTGTTTCCGAGCGTCATAATCAAATTCGTAGATGTTGAAATCTATTCGTGGGTTTAAACGGGTTGACAGCCATTGTTCTATTTCTTCATTCTCTTTTTTATTCTGTTTTCCCATGAAAGTCGTTCCCCTGATGATATGGGTTTCCTCGTCCACTCCATAAACCAAGTATCCAAAAAGTTGATGATGAATACATGCTCCGTTGGATAAAGCAGATATCCGCTCTCCAATCTCTTCTACGGAATGAAAGTTAAGTTTGAACTCAACCCATTCGCTTTCATGCGGTTGCTTGATCAATTCGTTGACAAGTTCGATGAATTGCTGGTTTGTCATTATGGTTACAGATGATTAATTTTTTGCACAAAAATAGTTTTATTTTCTATCCAATAACCATCAAATTAAAATTCGCTGTCGCATGGCTTCAAAAGTGATCACTGCCGCAGATACGGAAACATTGAGTGAATCAATATAACCCCGCATCGGTATTTTGATGCGGTGGTCGGCATTGTGAAGCCAGAAAGCAGACAGTCCGTTGTCTTCGCTACCCAGCACAATTGCTGATGGCTGCATGAAATCAGTTGCGTAATACCATTCCGAAGCAGTGAGTTCAGCGGCATAAATGCGGATACCTGCCTGCTTCAACCACTGCAAAGCCTCTTCGGAGGCGCAGGTTACGACCTGCTGCGTGAACACGCAACCGATGCTCGAACGAATGGTATTGGGATTGTAAATATCGGTTTTTGGATCGCATACGATAACGGCATCCACGCCTGCTGCGTCGGCGGTACGCAGAATAGCGCCCAGATTGCCGGGTTTTTCCACGGCTTCGAGGACGATGACAAACGGGTTGGTTGACAGGCGCACCATATCCGGCGTTACATGTTTCGGTTCCGACACCGCAATAATTCCGTCGGATGCTTCACGATATGCCATTTTTCGGAAAACATCCATGCTGACTTTTTCAGTGTGGACGTCCACTTTTCCAATCAATTCCTCTCCCTCACTATTCAGCAAATCATCGCACACAAAAAGGGTTCGGATAACGTGACATCCTGCTATTGCTAATGACAATTCACGAGCGCCTTCGATCATAAACAGGTTTTGACGACGACGTTCGCGAGCATTGTTCAATTTAACAACATCTTTAATTCTCTGATTTTGAAGGCTTGTTATCATTTGTCAACAACTACATTCTTTCCGGTGAATCAATTCCCAGCAAATCCATAGCCGTCCGGATAACTTGCGCCGTGTTTTCCGACAACTTCAATCTGAAAAGCCGTATGGCGGCATTTTCTTCTCTTAGAATCGGATAATCGTGATAAAACTGGTTGTATTCTTTGGCCAGATCATACACAAAATTAGCAATGAGCGCCGGACTATAAGCCGCTGCTGCATCGCTTACAATTCCGGGAAAATTGTAAATGGCATGAATTATCGAAACTTCCTTAGTATTCAATTTGATATTGACGTCAATACCGGCATTGATTCCTGTGCCGGTTTCGGCAGCCTTTCTAAGTACCGAGCAGATACGTGCATGGGTGTACTGAATAAATGGCCCTGTATTTCCATTAAAATCAATAGATTCTTTCGGATCAAAAAGCATGGTTTTCTTCGGATCCACCTTAAGCATGAAATATTTCAGTGCACCCAGTCCGATAGTTTGCACGATTTTTTCGGCTTCGTCAACTGATAATCCGTCGAGTTTACCCAATTCGTATGACATCTCGCGGGCTGTAGTGATCATTTCGTCTATCAGATCGTCGGCATCAACAACGGTGCCTTCGCGTGATTTCATTTTACCTTCGGGTAGTTCAACCATCCCATACGACATGTGTTTCAAATTCTTGGCCCATGGATACCCCAATTTATCCAACACAAGCGACAGCACCTGAAAATGATAATTCTGCTCATTGCCCACCACATAAATGAGTTCGTCAATGTTGTATTCCCCAAAGCGCTGGCAGGCAGTACCGATGTCCTGTGTCATGTACACCGAAGTGCCATCGGAACGTAAGAGCAATTTTTCGTCCAATCCGTCGCCGGTGAGATCAACCCACACCGAGCCATCATCCTTCCGGTAGAAAACGCCTCTGCGTAGACCTTCCATCACAATTTCCCTGCCCAAAAGGTAGGTTTGAGACTCATAGTAGATATGATCGAAACTGACGCCCAATCGTTTGTATGTCGCATCAAAACCATCATATACCCAACGATTCATCATTTCCCAAAGCGCAACTGTTTCAGCGTCTTTAGCCTCCCAACGGCGCAGCATTTCTTGTGCTTCAATGATCAGCGGGGCTTTGCGGGCAGCCTCTTCCTTCATCCGGGCGTTTTCTTCTTTCTGTTGGGCAGAATTTGTAATTCCGCCCTGTGAAACGAATGCTTCTATTTCCTGTTTGTATTCCGTGTCGAATTTCACATAATAGTCGCCTACCAGATGGTCGCCCTTTTTACCCGAACTTTCGGGTGTTTCACCGTTACCCCAGCGTTTCCATGCGAGCATGGATTTACAGATATGAATACCGCGATCGTTCACAAGATTTACTTTGATGATACGATGTCCGGCTGCCGCCAGTATCTTCGACAACGACCATCCCAACAGATTATTGCGGATATGTCCCAGATGGAGCGGCTTGTTGGTGTTCGGCGACGAGTATTCAATCATTTTTGAGGGAGCGCCTTCCACCGGTTCCGTATAACCGTATTTTTCATCAATGGACGTTCCGGCAAGGAATTTCAGCCAGAAGGTATCCGAAATCACAAGGTTCAGAAAGCCTTTGATGACATTGTAACGCTCCACCTCCGGACAGTTGGACTGCATGTACTCGCCAATGGCTTTAGCCGTGATTTCGGGCGACTGTTTCGATATTTTCAACAGCGGAAACACCACAATGGTGTAATTTCCTTCAAATTCCCTGCGTGTTTCCTGTACCTGCAACAGGCTGATATCGGGCAATACACCGTAAAGCGACATCATTGCGTCAGCCGCATGTTGCGATAATATATTTTCGAGATGCATCTGTTATTTTTGATTCTTAATTATCAATTATCAATTTAAACGTTTCTATGTCAATAACCTTTATCGGCGGAAAGTCGAGTGATTTCAGCACGTTTTCCGTATTCAATTCATTGAAACTTTCTTCGCTTTTTATATGTGCAAATGTTTGCAGCAAAAATAATTGCGCTTCATTCAACGGCGTTTTTACAACTGTGGCTTCCATATCTTTATGTTTTTTATTCAACCCCGCAAAGATAACCCATTTCTTTCGGAAAAGAATAATGAAAAAAAGTTGTGTGAACAAAATTGGATATTCTCTATTGAATTTCGATATTTCGAACTCCAATCATTGCACAACAGGCGTAATATTATATTCATTTCCTTCTGTCCACACAATTCCGCCTGCTACCTCTACCTCAATGCGGGTCTTGTAAACCGTAATGTTATAAACGTATGCCATTCCCTGTTGCAGAACAGCCTGTCCTGCCGTGGGAATATAGAAATGGTCGATCCCGCTGATTGTAATTTTGACGAATTGTTGCCCTGTCATATCACGAGGTATCAGTAGTGCAGAATAGGTATCGCTGTTTGTTTTTTGCGGACTGATCCAGCCGTTTCCCGAACCGGCAATGACGCCGTTGCCGGTATCATTAGTGTTTGGAGCGCCGGAGGTATAACCGTAGAAAGCGACTGTCGCACTGTTCAGGTTGCTTATGTCCGTTCCTGCCGTAAGGACGACAGTTATTTTTGCTGTGCGGTGCCGGAATACAAGCGGTTTATCGGTATAGTTTGAGGCCGTGATTCCCGTTACGGTTGATGCAAAAATGAAGTCTGCCGCTTGCAGTCCTGCGCTCTGATTAACAGGGAATGTCCACGAAGCAGGGTGCCATGCCCGCGCCGTTATGCTTTGCGATTCGTTTTGCCAGTACAACGGACTGACCGGCACAAGCGTTCCGTTTGTGAAAGCGGTAAAAGTAACGGCTGCGCCATTGTCAATGCTTACCTGTACCTGTTCGCCGCCGTTCCATACATTATTGACTGTGGCTTTTGTAGTCGGAGCGTTCATGTTCGTAGCAAGGGTCATCTGTAAATAACTATCGTCAAATGCCTTCTCCCTGTTGCAAAAAGTAAACATCGCAACCGTGACGGTAAAAATCATCAGCAAGTGCAATGAGTTGAACAAATCATGCCTTTTCATATTGTTTTTTTGTTATGATTATTATTTAATTTGTATTCCGTTAGGAATACTTCGCTCGGTAGCAAATGTCACAACGCCCCTCTCTTGCATCCTGTTAAGGATGCATCCCTGACGGGATGCGGGAGAAGATGTACCATCATTCCATTCTACCGAGCGACACATCCCTGACGGGATGTCAAAAACTATGATACATTGTTTGTTATTCATTCCCATATTCGTCTATTCCCACTGTAATGTCGGGTAACCATTGCCTTCATTAATTTTCCATGTATTGATAAAATCCCAGCCGAGAGGATCCGGAAGATCGCTGTCCACATAATTCACATAGGTCGTCCGTATCCTTGCCTGGCTGGAAGTGATACTCTTGCCGTCCATGCGGTTGTGTGCCACCATTGCTCCACCTGTAAATGGAATGCCGCTGCCATTGCTCATTCCGTCCCATGCCAGATTGTATACCAGATTGCCGCCAACCATGTAGGCCACACGACCGATATTCGATGTTGATGCTTGCACCGTAGGATTCAAAGCGACACAACTTCTGGTATAGCCTCCCGTGTTTACTAATCCTGTCACGCCGCCAATACTGGTCGTACCGCTAACGATACCTGTCGCATAACAGTATTCAACAGTACTGTCGTATACATTGCCTGCCACACCCCCTACATCATTTGCTCCGCTAATATTGCCTGTTGAGTAGCAATTTCTCACTGTGTTATTATTACGGATCACCTGGCCAACAATGCCTCCTATCATATTATTCGTTCCAATGATCGTTCCGGCGTTTTTACAGGAATTTATCGTATTGCCAGGATTTCCGGTTCCACCGTTAGCAGTAAAAACACGACCGGCTATTCCTCCAACGCACTCCCTGCCATTGATCGCAGCGTTGTTTTCGCAAGTTTCGACGTTGCTGCCGTTGGTCAGATAACCAGCAATTCCACCGATATAATCTGTACCGCTGATTTTGCCGTTAGATTTGATGCTGGTAATGGTTCCTTCGCTATGTCCGACCGTACTACCAATATAATTTCTGCCTGTGATATTTACATCAATCAGATTAAAATTCTGCACTGACCCGCCGACGCCAATGGCGCCAAATAAACCGGCGTAATCCATGCTTGCACTGTTCATACTTAATCTGCTTATGGTTTTATGATCACCGTCGAAGGCGCCTGTGAAACGATTGGTATTGTTACCCACAGGCGTCCATGCCACGTTCATCAGATCGATGTTTGCTTCCTGCCGGTAGTTTCCGGCGCGGGCTGTGGCGTCCGCGTTTATCTTTTGAAATTCGGCATAACAGCCAACAGGAACATATCCGGCAACAGCGGGACGGAACAAAAGATCGCCGTTTGTGTCAAATTTCAGGTTGATGGGCTGTCCGGTTGTCCGGCCAATCAGGTAACTCTTATTTTCCTTGTCGGTCAACACAATTCTCATGATGGTTTTGCCTGTGCTGTTCGCGAGTTTTAGAATGCCATTGTCCGTAATGGTTGTTATTTCATTCGTTCCGTCGGTATAGAACACCTGTACGCCGCCCGTATAGCCCTCAATGAAAAAAGGCGGGAAGATATTGATCCGGCATATTTTCCCTGCTGTAAGCGTAGCATTCGCTAATTGCCAATACTTCTTTTCACTCCCTTCTGTGTAACTGCCCGTCAATTGAACAGGACGACCCTGTGATCTGGCTATATAGCGGAACGCACCTTCGAAGAAGCAGGGTATCAGCGTCGCTCCGCCTTCAATATCGAACACCGCAGAAGATATTCCCACCGGAAAATTCATCTCGATCAGCGAAAAAGCATGAGTCAGCGTAACGGTTAAAGTCGTTCCGGTAAGCGCACCCCCGCCTGTCATCAGATCAGAAGCGTCGTAAGCAGTTGGAGCGCTTTGATCAGTCTGCGGATTAAAATCCGCAACAATATCCGCCGTTAACTTGCCATTCATACCTGTACTGTAAGGATAATAAGCAAAATAAGCAATGTTTGTCCCTGTATATTGGTGTACTGCATTGGCGGAGTTGACCGGATTCCACGCAGATCCGTTGTATACATACGGAATATTGTCTTCCAGAATGGACATGCCG
>Ga0082212_10012517_pt1 | contig 10682 bp, 9 predicted proteins | sample TergutNt197P3_FD_71548 | JGI IMG/M metagenome (GOLD analysis project Ga0082212, IMG submission 71548) | Neocapritermes taracua P3 segment gut microbial communities from Petit-Saut dam, French Guiana - Nt197 P3 | ecosystem: Host-associated > Arthropoda: Insects > Digestive system > Gut ...
GCTCTAAGGTAATCATTTTGCTCGATTCACCTTCAAATGTAATCCAGCGGTAAATTTGTGAACGAACCGTCTCTTCGCTTTCAAAGATGTTACTAGTGTAGTCAGGTGTTACCGAATATGTGGCGGCGTAAACTTTAGCCTCATATTCGAAATTACCAGAATTGATCACGATGATCTCTGCGGTTTTTGTTTCACCTGGTTCTAATACTAGGCGTTGTTGGCCAGGTGAAACCGAAATGCTCACAGATAACTCATCGGCAGTAGGTTCCATGGATGCGTCAACTGAGAATACTACCCCAGTAACTCCTAACGACAACGTAGCAATTGCCGCTAGGATAAATGCTGGTAGAAGAGACTTTTTTATCATAGATAGTACGCTTGAGTTACGGGGTGACACTAGCTGTGTAGGTTACTTGGTTAGCGTAAGTGATACCTGACGGCAAAGTGTAATCAATTACTGCACCGTAGTTGACATTGACGTTGGAAGTTCCACTTGCGCCGGAAGTCAATAGTGTAACAGGAGATGAGGCAGCAGGAACCTGCGAGAAAGAGGAAGCGACTGTCGGCACGATGTTGGTAGCACTGCCTACATAGTTGTAGCCCCACTGGTTAGCGACCAAAGTACCGGTAGCAGAAATACCTGCAACGACATCTGTGGTAGTCGCAGTAGAATCGAATAGTGCGCCGCTATTGGCATCGGTTGAGATCATCGAAAGCGTAAGTATGTAGCCGTTTTCATTGTTACTGGAAACAGTTAACGGTACGGCAACGGTACCGAATCCACCATTGACCGTCGGGTCGGCCGTAATGGTAACTGGGCTGCCAGCTGTGCTGGAAATAGTGATTACAGAGTTTGAAGTAATTTGAACCGTCTGGTCCCAAGTTGCTGGTGCCGGTGCAGCAAAGGCCGTCGTAGCACCAAATGTTGCTACGACACCGATGGCTGCTACTGCTGTTATTAGTTGTTTCTTCATTTTTTTTCCTTTCGTTAGCTATTTATTTAAAAATGATTGATTTTGTTTAACGTATTCTGTTTTATGGCCCTCCTGTCATTGTTTTCATGATGCGCTCCAACTTGATGGCAAGGTAGCTGATCCGCCAAAGCCATCGATAGCAACATCATAGGTGCCAGCGGCAAGAGCTGGGGTAGTACAAGTAGCGGTGGTGTTATTAATGACGGCAATGAAGGTGCATGAGATGCCACCGACAGCAATCTGGGAAATGTAGGGGCTGTTGGACGTACCGAAATTGGTACCGGTGATAGTAATTACGTCACCACCATTAATTGAGCCAGAAGTTGGCGAGATTGAAGTAATAGTTGGTGCCGGTAAAGGTTCGGCACTGGCCGTTATGACGATTTCGCCGGTATAGATGCAAGATGGTTGGGATAGATCAAGCTGAGAACCGATCCAGAATTTGAACTGATCACCGGAAGTAGCACCGGTATTAGATTGAATAATAGTTGAAGTGGTCGGCACAGCCTGGAAAGTGCTGGGCGCGTTGTAACCGATATAATAACCCCACTGGTTATTAGAAAGAGCCGCTAAAGTGGATGAGGCGGGTGTTAAACTGTAAGTACCGCTACCAGTGGAACAAGTGAGATATGCTGACGAGGTATTGAGTGTCGTATTGTAACCAGTAGGGTTGTCTGTAATAGTAGTTATAGTTGCGCAATCCGTTCCAAGAGTACCCGCAGCCGTTGGTAATATACTTATAGAAAAAGGTATGGAACTACAATACGCCTCATTCAGAGTAATAGTCGAGCTGGAAGAGCCTGCTGTCCATGGGATTATGATTGGCGTTGTGGCACCGGAACCGTTGTTTGTAGTGACTGTCGTGCAGTAATTGTTACCTATAGTAATGTTGGGTAACGTAACGGATATATTGATATCACCGGCGCTATCTGTTGAAATGATTATAAGTGTCGAACTAGAGTAGCCATTGGTGTCAGTAATGGTTTTTGTGCTATGGATCGTTTTGCCGCCTTCTGGATTGGTCGCTATGTTGATAGTGTTAGTGAGGGTCGTACCATCTGGAGCAGTCAGATTGATGGTAGTAGTCGTAGAGCCATCGGAATTAGTGACGGGTGTGCCCGTGGCGTCTGTTGTATAGTTGTCGTCCTGAGTAGTCATAGCTAGAGTAACATTGCCATTCGTAAAAACTACAAATGAAGTCACGGCAAATTGACCAGTACTCGGATTAGTTACGGTCGTGTTAATAGGAATGCCATTGCTCATGTCGCTGGTGTTAATATTAATTACGGTCGAAGGAGGTTGATTGTTGTTGCAGCTGGCTTGGCTTTGATTAGTTATAGTTGTATTGCCACCTTCGTCAGGAGGGGTCACAAAAACTGTACCAGTATCAGGGTCAAGATTGATGCTGCCGACAGGAGATGAGGGCGGTGGAGTGATATTAGTGCCGCTAGATCCGTTGAAATTAAAAACTCGAACAGCAGCGCCGGCAGAGTTAGCAGTATCGACAACAAAAACACATTGGCTGGCGGTATTGATACTGACCATATTGAGGCCGTTAATTTGACCAGTTGTAGTGGTGGTATTGGTTTGCGGTGCGATGTCAGTCACGAAGTTGCCATTTTGATCTAATTTAAGCAGCGACGATGCTTGATATTGACCATTGTTATTAATGCCGAAATTACCAGATAGATAAATGTTGCCATTATTATCTGAGTTGATAGAGTTCATACCGTAAATTGAGGCGGATTCTTGTGTGTTGTTCAAACCCGCAACGTTGGCTGGAGCAATTGGCGTGATGGCTCCGCTGGTTAGATCGACATGTATGATGTTGAAAGTCGAACCATTGATTTGGAAATAGCCAGCGGCGAGGTGGTTGCCGCTAGGCGAAACAACAACATTCTCAACATAGTACGTATTGCCGCCGCTATTATAGGGTATGAAAAGAGCTGGGATGTCGGTGGAAGCCGTAGGACTGGTCGGATCGATTTTTGCCACACCGTAGGAAGCATAGCCGAGCGGTGAGCCGCCATTGAAAGTTCCACCTACGATTATTGCACCGTTGGTTTGATCAATGCTGGGAACGCCGAGGACGGAACCGGTATAGCCGTCAGAAGCAGATGTCGGACCGATGAAAGTAGGTGTTGCTGTAATGGGCGTAGCGGGGTTGGATTGATAAACCGCAACTAGGGCGTTGGTTGGCGCAGTCATGTAGATTACATGGTTGGCATCGACGGTCATACCTTGAGGCTTGCTGCCGTTGAAGGAAAAACCAGAACCTGCAATCTCAATCGTGACCATACTTTGATAAGTGAAAGTACCGTCGCCGTTATCGTGGAAGATAACTACGGTACGCCAATTTGCAGGACTGGCTTGATCAGATATAAGGCCACCAGTAGCGTATGGCATATCAGTTGAGTCACAGTAGACGTAAACTATGTTGGAAGTGCCATCAGCATAAGAAACCATGGTCGGATTGACGAGGTCACCATTCTGAGACCAGGTAGAAACGACGTTGCCAACATTGCCTACATAAGTGTAGTCGACAGAAGTGCCAGTAATGGCGGAAGCAGGCTGATCGAACTCAGACATGCCTATGAACGACCCGAATGATAGGATAAATGCCAAGAAAATATAACCAGAACGTTTCGCAGTATGTTTCCGCATATGCTTATATTATAACAGGTGGCTGATCCTGACCGAATAAAAAACAGCTCCGAGGAGCTCTTTTTAAAATCTGGTCGGGGTTGGCGGACTTGAACCGCCGGCCTCCGCGTCCCAAACGCGGCGCGCTACCAACTGCGCCAAACCCCGGTATTGAATCTGTGGTCGGGGCGACAAGGATTGAACTTGCGGCCTCACGGCCCCCAGCCGTGCGCGCTACCACTGCGCCACGCCCCGACGGACTTCTGAAGTTGGAAGTGAATTCCAACTTCAGAAAGGATTATATCATATCTCGTGGTATATTAGTGTCATGGGTAAATTTTGGCAAAAACACGGACGATTGGTGACAATTTTGGCGCCAATATTGCTTGGGGTCATATATGTAATCTTGTGCGCTGTAAACTTGCGTCAGTCAGTATGGTTTGACGAGTCATACGGGGCGTATTTGACACGGTTCTCGTTTGGAGAAATTTGGAACATGACGATGGTGGACGTGCACCCGCCATTGTATTATTTCTTACTGAAGCTTTGGTCGATGTTGTTTGGTTATACAGATTATGGCATGCGGTTCATGTCGGTATTCTTTGGTGCGATTGCGATTGTATTTGCTTGGCAGTGGTTGAAGCGAAAGTTTGGCGTGAAGCCAGCGCTGTTGGCGACATTACTGATGACTTTGTCGCCAATGCTGATCCGTTACGGGCAGGAAATGCGCATGTACACAATGGCGGCAGCTATAATCTTTTGTTCAACTTACATATTACAGCTAGCGATTGATACGAAACAGCGTAAATATTGGATAATTTATGGTATTTTGATGGCACTCGGCATGTGGACGCATTACTTTACGGCATTAATCTTCTTGGCGCATTTGGCATATCTGGTTTATATTTACCGTAAAAATATTTTCCAGAAAGATATCGTTATGGGCTACGCTACAGCGGTGATTCTTTATTTGCCCTGGTTGCCGGCCTTTTTGTCTCAGGCGGGTGAAGTGCAGAAAGGTTTTTGGATTGGTGATCCGGAGTTGTCTACTGTAACTGATTATTTTGCTATGATTACTTTGTACCGCGAAACTTCTGGAGTAGTTGGCTGGTTAGTTCCGTTAATATTAGTAATTTTTGGTTGTTTGATTTTTATAATACGCAAGTTAGATAAAAAAACGATGTTACTAAAATTCATGACGTTCTTGCCACCGGTATTACTGCTCTTGATATCTATGCCTCCGCTTACGCCGATGTTTATAGATCGTTATGTGATTTATTCCATGATTTGTCTGTCATTGGTTGTTGGTATTGGGATAGCGACGATTAAGTTTGGTCATAAGGTGACACAATATGCGATGACGGCTCTGTTTGCCGGGGCGTCGATAATTGGGATTGCAAATGTTTATACTATTGGTAACTATAATTTTATAACGAATAGTCGATCGGACGCAAAGGCGTTATTTGAATATGTGGTGGTAAATTCGGAGAAAGGCCAACCGATTATTAGTGATTCTGAATGGCTGTATTATGACTTGGCGTTTTATGGTAACGAGCAGCATCCAGTTTATTTTGTGGATGAGCTGGTGACGTATAAGTGGGGCTCGCATCGACCGTTGGAATGGAATAATTTCGGTAAAATTACAGACTTAGACGAATTTCTGGCAGAGCACGAAAAGGTGTGGTTCGTGGGTAGTTTGCCGAAAGGGGGAGATCTAGAATTTCCGCGTGAGGGCTTCAATGTACTACAGGCTATAACTTTGGATGTAAATGTAAATCAGGCGCCTTATCGGGCGCTGCAGTTGTCTAAGTTGGCTGGCGATTATGTGATTGAATATAATCTGTTTTGAAGACAACGTTGAATATTGGATTAGTCATAAGTTGATCTCGTCTAGGGATTCTTTTTAATTGTTCACCACTTTTAGAATTTCTTTTGCTATTAATTCGGGGTCATGGCGGATCAGGGTACGTTTTATTTGATCGGCTTTGCTCTGACGAAATTGCTGTTTTTCTTCAAGTAGATTCGCTCCTTTTAACTGGAAATGATGATCATTTTTGGATGTTTTTGTCACTGGTAGTTCGCTATCGGCGGCGTATTTTTTCAACAGCTCGTTAGTCGGCCGGTTGGTGTTATAAAGGACTATGTTGAGAAATTTAGTGCCCGCTATGCGTTCTAGCTCATTAGCAAAATCCACTGGCGAAAATCCATCGGTATGGCCTGGTTTGTTGACCAAATTGCAAACGTAAATAATCTTCGCTTTGGTTTTTTGTAGTGCTGTCCCTACTCCCGGAACTGCTAGCACTGCGCCCAGGCTATCGTATAGGCTACCAGGGGCAATGATCACTAAATTGGCTTCTTTAATAGCGCGTAATGTCGCCGGGTTGGGTGTTGGCAAGGGTTCAAAGGTGATATCTGGCCGGCTAACCTTAATTGATTCGATTGCTCGCTGGCCTTTGGTGATCTGGCCGTTGTTATTTATAACTAACTTTGCCTTGTCAAAGGTCACTGGTTCCACCCGGCCGACGACTTGTAATAGTTTGCCTGCTAATTTCACTCCATCAGTAAAATTACCAGTCAACTTTTCAGTTGCGGTAAGGAAAATATTGCCAAAACAATGTCCAGCAAAACATCCTTCGTCAAACCGATAAGAAAACAACTCGCGTGCTTTAGGGGCAGTAGCAAGCGCTACTAAACATTGTCTGATATCACCCGGCGGTAGGACTCCGTATTCATCGATTAGTCGTCCGGTCGAGCCACCATCATCTGCCATGCTAATCACCGCTGTGATGTTTTTAAAATATTTCTTTAGGCCCGAAAGCACCGTAAAGCTACCTGTACCACCACCAATAACTACTAGTTTAGTTTTCGTATCAATCATTAAGTTCTCTTTGATATATGGTCGGGGCGACCTGACTTGAACAGGCGACCTCGCAGTCCCGAACCGCGCGCGCTACCAACTGCGCTACGCCCCGATTTCATATTATTATTATACCATCACTTTTTGGGTTCGTGACTGGAATTGAGATATTTCATTATAGCGTCGTGCTTGGCGGCGGCAATGATGCAGGCGATGACGAAGATAACGGAAATGGTGACGACTTGAGTAACATTTTCTTGACCTAGGCCGGCACCAAACATATTGACGGCCACGACTGCCGGTGTTCGACTAATGATGGCGATGGCGAGAAGCTTTCTGATGGGGATATTAGTAAAGCCAGCACTGTAGCCAGCAACACTATCGGGAAATACGGGAATTAGAAACAGCAAAAAGATCACGGCGCTACCTTTTTCTTCAGAAAGATGATCGAATTTGGCGAGAGATTCTTTTTTGATGATCTTTTCGATGAGGCCTCGCCCGAATTTGCGTGACAAAAGAAAGACTATCCAGAAACCGAAAAAAGAACCAATGGTTGTCCAGAGTATACCTAGCCAACCGAAAAGAAATCCGCCAACGGCACCCATGATGCCTCCTGGTATGGGCGCTATGATGGTTTGAGCGATTTGCATAATGATGAACAAGAGAGGACCGAAGAATCCCCAGGCTTCAACTGTGGCTACAACCTCATCCCTATTAGTAAGTAGTTGGGTAATGGGGCCGTTGAAGATGAAATCAAGAGCAACAAGTACTATGACAAGGAGAACTATCGTACTAACAACAGCTGCTTGGGTCTTGGTGTTTTTGCTAAGCTGTTGCTTGAATATTGACATAGCTATTTTGCGTATTCGATAGCACGAGTCTCACGAATAACATTAACTTTGATGACACCGGGGTATTGCATAGTGGCTTCAATCTTATTGGCAATATCGCGAGCAAGCTTGAGGGCCGAAAGGTCGTCGATTTGCTTGGGTTCGACAATGACACGGATTTCACGACCAGCAGCGATAGCGTAAGCTTTGTCGATACCAGGGAAAGAAGTAGCTATGTTTTCAAGATCACGCATACGCTCGGCAAAATTTTCGGCGCTGACATTGCGGGCACCGGGACGAGCGGCGGAAATTGCATCGACAATCTTAACAATAATAGCTTCGGGCGTGGTGGGCTCTATGTCTTCATGGTGAGCAGCCATGGCATGGATAATAGCGTCGGACATGCCGTATTTTTTGGCGAGTTCGGAACCGATTTCGGCATGTTTGCCCTCGATCTTATGGGTGACAGCTTTGCCGATGTCGTGAAGTAAAGTGGCAGTTTTAGTGACACGTTTGTCAGCACCGATCTCTTCAGCAATCATGCCGGCAATATGAGCCATCTCAACGCTGTGAAGAAGAACATTCTGACCGTAGCTGGTGCGGAATTTGAGTTCGCCGAGTAAATGTAAAATCTCGCGTGGTATACCGACGACGCCGACTTCACGAGCAGCATCTTCGCCAGCACGGACGACTTCTTTTTCGATTTCGCGTTCGGCTTTGGCTACGGCTTCCTCGATAGATGACGGATTGATGCGACCATCTTTCATGAGACGTTCAAGCGCATAGCGCGCAACTTGGCGGCGAATCGGATCAAATGAACTGAGTACAACCATTCCTGGAGTGTCGTCAACCATGACATCGACACCTGTAGCACGTTGCAAGGCTTGAATATTGCGGCCTTCCTTGCCGATGATGCGGCCTTTCATTTCGTCGTCGGGCAATTTGAGAGCCGTAATAGTGCGGTCAGCCGTGACTTCGCTGGACATGCGCTCCATGGCAGAGAGTAAAATAGATTCGGCTGTTTCATCTGCATTATCACTAAGTGCTTTTTGTTCTTTAGAGACTAGGCTGATCAAATCTTGCTTAATGTCTTTTTCTGTCATCTGAATGAGTTTTTCCTTTGCTTCGGCTTTAGAAAGGCTGGCAATTTTTTCAAGTTTTTCTTGAGCTTTGACCTTGATTTCGCGAATTTGGTTTTTGAGATCTTCAAGTTGAGTTTCTTGTTTACGAAGATTCTCAAATTTACGATCAAGTTGATCGAGTTTGCTATCTAAAGCAGTCTCGCGCTCGGTAAGACGATTTTCGGTCTTTTTCCATTCTTTGCGACGATCGCTTTCCTCAGATTTAGACTTCTCGGCAACTTGACTGGCTTCTTTCTTGGCACCCAGAACGATGTCTGAGGCCTTATGTTTGGCTTTACGAATCAAGTCGTCGGCCTTATTTTTGCCACCGTTTTCATTTCTTTTGTTGTAGGCAACGATGCCCCCAGCACCTGCGCCAGCGCCAACAACAGCGGCGATAATCGTAATAACTATTTCCATATAGTTCCTTCCTGATTGTTTGTTTGCTGATATTTTTCTCTATATCAACGGGTTCACAAATGTTTCAATGATTAAAGTTTCCTACTTGATTGTACCATGTTAATTACTTTTTTGGTGCGGTAATATTTGCTGGTTTGCCATACTTTGGTAAAGCAATTTTTAGCGGATTACCGTTTTGGTCAAAGATGGGAATCTCGAGTTCGGACGCCAATGTATTGATGACGGTGGCACCGATACGTAATCCTGTGAAACTACCGGGGCCAGTGAAAAAATGTAGCTCGGAAAGGTCACGCCAGTCTTTTTGATTTGTCTTGAGTTTATCGTGGATGAACCCCAGCAAATGTTTGGCGAGATCACGATTTGATTCCCACTCATAAACATGGTCATCAAGCTTGAGGATAGTTTTGGGCGTGGAGGTATCTAGGTAAAGCTTCATGGCTTGACCTTTACGGTGCGAGTACCGTCGTCGTTGTAGGAAATAGAAATTCTGATTCGTTTTTTGGGTAGAACATTTTTCACGGCAGATGCCCACTCGATAATAGTAACTGTGCTAGGGCTTTCAATCGACTCGCTAAGTTCTTCTTGCATGATGCCGGGGTCAGCAAGACGATAGAAGTCAAAATGGGTTAGGATCATTGGTTGTTTTTCGCTATGGTAGGTTTTGGAAATCATGAAAGATGGCGAGTTGATTTTATCGGTAACGCCAAGACCTTTAGCGATGCCCTTAACCAAGGTGGTTTTGCCGGTGCCGATGTCGCCGATGAGCTCAATGGTGGTGGGCGAAACAAGACCTTCGGCGAATTTATCGCCGAAGGTTATCATGTCTTGTTCGGAGCGGATAATCATGCGAATGATTATGCCATACTTTTGTGGTTTTTGCTAATCTTCGTCGTCAGCTAGACATTCGATCACGCCATTAAAGGCGGCGATTTCTTCGTTGGTAGCATCAGCGCATCCTACGGTTGGGTCTTGGCCGCTGAAGTTGGAATAAGTCCATTCGCCATCGGGAAGAGCGCGATAGAAGTAAGCGAGCCAATTTGAATCAGGAGCAGTAGAGGCGTGGAAACTGGCTATTTGAAAGTTGCCGTCTGTGCTTAATTTAATAAATGACATGTCATCGTTTGAAATACGAAGGAAAGCATTTGCTGAAACATCAGCAACAGTCATGGCATCGAAGAAGACACTAAAGTCGATATCTGCTGTGCCCATAGTGCCTATGTCATTAGGATTATTTACACCGGTGGCTTCTTTGAATTCATTGAGTGTCGCAGTTGCGGTGTTGAGTTTAGCCTGCAGGTCGTCTTTGTCTTCTTTAAGACCATTTGCTTTCATGAGGAAGAAAACAAGACCGGCAGCAAGGCCGATGACTGCAATGATGGAAATAATGGAAACGATTTTCCAGACTTTGCCACCGCCTTCTGAAGGCGTGGCCGTTGCCTCGTTCTGGGACATACCGGTAAATTGAATATTGTTGTCCTGAGGGTTCATGATTGTATTCTCCTTATGGTTAATTATTTACCATTTTATCACAGAATGATCGTTATTCCGTCACATTAATTTCGATGAGATGAAAATTAGTTTTGCGCCACATATAGATAGCAGCCGCTATGATCAATAAGTATGAGAGGAGAGCCAGCAGATTGCCCGATGAAGTGATGATTATTGCCCAACTTAAATTACCGAAAAAATCTACAACAAAAATATGAAAGGATAGTAGCATAGTGGCTAACCAACCAAAGACAGTAGCGATGAGTGGGAAAAAGGACGTAATGCCAGTAAAAAAGATCAGAAGCATCGTCATGGGAATGGTGGGTAAAACCAGAAGATTAGCGACTAC
>Ga0082212_10012518_pt1 | contig 10682 bp, 7 predicted proteins | sample TergutNt197P3_FD_71548 | JGI IMG/M metagenome (GOLD analysis project Ga0082212, IMG submission 71548) | Neocapritermes taracua P3 segment gut microbial communities from Petit-Saut dam, French Guiana - Nt197 P3 | ecosystem: Host-associated > Arthropoda: Insects > Digestive system > Gut ...
CATTGACGGCGATGGTTGTCTCCAAATGAACATTCAGGAGATGGCAACGTGTTTTTGCGAAAAGATTCCGATCAAGGTGGTGTTGCTTAACAATCAGCACTTGGGAATGGTGATGCAATGGGAGGATCGATTCTTCCAAAAGAATCGGGCAAACACCTATTTGGGACCGATTGACCATCCAGAAACATTTGGCAAAGGAGACGGCATTGGACCGGAAACGCGGTATCCCGACTACGTTACGATTGCCAAAGGTTACGGCTGGGATGCGCTTTGTGTGTCGAAAAAATCGGAACTTCCGGCGGCGGTCAAGCAAATGATTGATGCGCCGGGTTCGTTTTTGTTAGACGTGACCGTGCCGTATCAGGAGCACGTTTTGCCGATGATTCCTGCCGGTGCGACTCTCCAAGATATGATTCGACGGTAGGGGATTTTTACCTTTCAAACCAAAAAATTAGCGTAAGGAGTTTACGGTGAAACAAATTTACCCCATTTTGTTGCTTTTGCTCTTGAGTGCCTCAGTCTTTGGACAAACACAGAGTCGCGGTGTTTTCGTTGAAGGACAAAGCAAAAAAATTGCCGTCCTCATCGGCGTGAACGATTACCAAAACATGCGGAAACTGCGCTATGCCAAAAATGATGTCAACGCCGTCCGAGAGCAACTTTACAAAATCGGTTTTGAACAAGAGAACGTCTTTCGCCTTGTTTGCGGCGAAGCAACAGCGGAACTGCCAACGAAAGAGAATATCCTATCGACGATCCGGCACGCCGTCGAACTCGCCAGAGAAGGGGACATGCTCCTCATTGCAATGGCAGGGCACGGCATTGAAGCGAACGATGGGCAGTCCCGATTTTGCAGTGTTGAAACGCAGCCGGACAATCTCCTCACGACGACCGTGCCGATCAACGAAATTTTCGAGGCGGTCGGAAACTGCAAGGCATCGTTCAAGTTGATGATGATTGATGCGTGCCGGGATGATCCTTTCCGAGGTCGGGCGGCGTTTGGAGCGAAAACGATTGACACGATTGACAATCCGCCGAAAGGGGCGTTGTTGCTTCAAAGTTGTGCGAAAGGGGAGATGAGTCTCGAAGATGACGATGTCAAGCAGGGAATTTTTTCGTATTACATAGCGGAGGGACTTTCCGGCAAGGCGGCGAACAAGGAGGGGCAGGTAACGTTGCTCGGTCTGGCGGACTATGTGATTGACAAGACACGGCGGAGGGCGTTTGAATTGGAAACTCGCCGTCAGGTGCCTTATATTAAGGGTGAACTCACGAATTTTGTGTTGTCGAACGTTGCTGTGCCGACTCCGAATCGAGAGTCGGCGACTGTGTCCCCGGCTCTCTCGTTCACCGCCGAAGAGCAGGCGGAAATCGAAAAGTTTTTGGAGATGCATGGAAACGACGTAAAAAATCTGGATGAAGAAGGTCGGACATTATTGTATCATGCGGCTTATCTGGGAAACATTGCTGTGATCAAATATCTCATTTCGCAGGGGGCAGACGTTAACGCTAAAAACAGTAGCGGTGTTACCGCCCTTCACGGGGCAGCAAATAAAGGACATATTGAAAGTGCTAAGTTACTCGTTTCTCAAGGTGCGAATGTTAATATAAAACACAATAAAAGCCAAGATTCTCCGCTCCACAGAGTAGCAGACATTGGGTGTGTTGAGATTGCTAAGTTGCTCATGTCCCAAGGTGCTGATGTTAACGCAACAGACGATGGTGGCTGGACTCCATTGCATCGTGCAGCATCGAACGGTCAAACCGAATTTATGAAGTATCTCGTCTCCGCCGGGGCGAATGTTAACGCAAAAATTAATAGTGGTCAGACGCCGCTCGACATGGCAAAGGAGAAAGATGATACGGAGATGATTCGTTATTTGCGTAGCGTGGGTGGGCGATAGGGGGAAAAGAGCCGTCACCCCTGCGAAGGCAGGGGGCTAGAGAGTTGATGTTAAAGTCTCTCGTCTAGATTCCTGCCTTCGCAGGAATGACGGGTGGAGCGATGATACGCTATTTGCGTAGCGTAGGCGGGCGATATAATCCTAACAGGAGACAACAATGCGATACATCGGTTTAGACGTGGGCACTTCGGGCTGCAAAGCCACCGTGACCGACAACATTACGAATAGGGACAAAAGTGCCCTCGGAATAGAACTCGGTTGGCTTAGTAGCCCATTTTCCCCTTGACCGGTTCGAAATAAATGATTATCCTTCACCCATAACCAATTCACTAACAACTACGGAAAGGATTTCCTCATGAGTTTCAATTTTTTCGACTGGGTGCGAGATGGTGTTAAAAATTCGGTGCTGCACGGAGTTAATGATGCTGTTACCGTTTTGGGTATGCCCCACGAGGATACTGCCAAGGACAAAATTCTCGGCTTTTTGAAAACCGACAGCGACTCACAAGTCAGGCGAATCACCAGCGGAGCCGCTCCGGCTGGCACCAAAAAATTGGGACGCGGGCTCAGTGAAATTGCCGCAAAAGAAGCATCATGATTATCACCCTTGATGGTCCCGCCGGAGCAGGAAAAAGCAGCGTTGCCAAACGGCTTGCCCGGCGGCTTACCGAGAAACTGGGCAACGTTTTTGAATATCTCGACACCGGTTCGATGTATCGTGCCGTTACCTTGCTCGGAATCCGCAACAATGTCGATTGGCAAGTGCCGGTACAACTCGAACGTCTTGCCGAAAGTGCCGCCATGACTATCGTGGACGGTCGCACTCTCTTGAACGGTGAAGACGTAACCGAAGCGGTGCGTCAACCGGAAATCACGGAGCAAAGCCGATTTGCAGCGAACAATCCGGTCATTCGGCAGATTATGGTGGAGCAACAGCGGTCCATTGCTCAAACGTTTCTTACAGACAATAAGGGACTCGTTACCGAAGGTCGTGACCAGGGGACGGTCGTGTTTCCCGATGCCGCTTGCAAATTTTTTCTGACGGCAACGCCGGAAGAGCGGACGCGGCGGCGGCTGGGTGAGATGCAGCAACGGGGAATTGTTGGGGAATTCGACGAAATTTACCGGCAAATTATGGATCGGGACACGCGAGATGCTGCCCGGAAGGTGGGACCGCTGTGCGAACCGCCTGACGCTCACCGAATTGTTTCCGATGGAATGACTCTCGAAGAAGTTGTCGAGCGGCTTGTGGAAATTTGTTGTGTATTATGTACTGTAAACGCAAGCAAGGAGTAACGAAAGGCGGCACAACGTCCACTATGTGCCAAAATCGTATCTGCACATGGAACAATACAAAATACAAGTTATGGTTTCCATCCCCTCTTGCAATCGCCGGCAATCTATGTTACGCTGTCACCGGGTTGGAGGTACATTTCCAGTGCTTACCAAGTGGACTGGTTTGGTGGGACGATTCCGTTTCTAATAGACGTGCTGCTCCTTTATAGATGTCTCTTATTGTTGAGTTTGGAGGAAACCACTAACTTATGAGGTGATCACGATGTTGAATAACTGCAAAATTGGAACCAAGCTGACATTGGGTTTTCTGCTTGTTCTCGGTCTCCTTATCGTTACGGCTGGCGTTGCTTACAACGCACTCCATGCCAGTCGAACGTCATCGGACACAATGATGGAAGAGCAAGATGAATACGCAGAAATGCAGCACTACAACCAACTTCTTTTCGAGGCGCAACTGTATGCGGCACGAGGATCGCTCTTTCGTGACCTCGGGCAGGAAACGAAGAGACAAGAGGTTGATAAGAAAATTAAGAAAATCGAAGAAATGGGAACTGCCAAGTTTTCGGGAGAAGATGCAAAACACTTTGCCGAACTGGTGAAAACATACGCACATTACGTCTCCGAAGATACCAGTTGGTATCGGATAGAAGAACAACGTGTCAAAGGACAAATGGAGATCACAAGGGCAACTGAAACCCTCGTTGCCGATATGGAGAAGTGCATCAAAACTTTCAGTGAGGAGATGAATGCAACACAAACAGGTGAAGGCAAGGAGACGAAAGTGGATTATGTTTTTACTCGAAACGTGGTTGTTTTGGAAGAGTGCATTGCACAAATCTACAAATTGTCCAGCAGTTTTTTCCGGTTGAAGGCAGAACCGAATCATGAGAACTCGCTGCGAATCTTTGAGGAAATCAAAAGTGATGTGACGACGATAGAAGACCATCTCGCCGCTTTTGAACAAAACCTTGATAGTGAACACCAGCATCTGATTGACCATGTGATCGAACTGATTGATGAATGGTTCAAAATGTTGACTGCAAACATCGAATTAGTGAACGAACAGAGCCGAATCGACACCGCCCATGAGCAAGACAGCAAAAAGATGACTGGAATCCTTGAGGTATTGATGAAAGACCTCCACGCACATACCGAAGCGATTCGGCAACAATCCGAGACAACCGACGCTCGGATGGTTGCCATTGTGGAGGGAACAACCCTCTTTGCCGTGATTCTCGGCGTGTTCATTAGCATCGTATTGGGACGTAATATTTCGGTGGGGATTTCGGCAACGGTCAAACTTTTGAGTCAGGTGGCAAACGAGGGGGTTGTTACCATTGGTATTCCAGACATTCTCACGGCTCGAAAAGACGAAGTCGGCAATTTAGCCCACGCAGCCGAAGCGATTGTGATGCAGTTTCGGAATGTTGACAGTTTGGCAGGTAATTTAGCGAATGGGAATTATAACATCGAAACGAAAGTACGCGGCGAACAGGATACGATGAACGTCAGCCTCAACAAGATGCTCGATCAGGTAAACGAAGCCTTAAGCGAGATCAACGACTGTGTTGGACAGGTTACAACCGGTTCCGCCGAGGTATCGACGGCTGCGCAAAGTCTCTCTGATGGTGCCCAGACTGCGGCGGCGAGCATTGAAGAGATTTCCGCCTCCATGCACGAAATCAGTAGCCAAACAAAATCGAATGCCGAACACGCAACACAAGCCAAGGACTTGACCAATTCGGTGTGCCACGTTGCGTCCCAAGGGCAAATTGCAATGCAGGACATGAACGAGTCGATGGATCGGATCACGCAAAACTCCGTCGAAATTCAACGGGTGATCAAAGTGGTCGATGACATTGCGTTTCAAACAAATTTGCTGGCACTCAACGCCGCTGTCGAAGCGGCGAGAGCGGGGCAACATGGAAAAGGTTTTGCAGTCGTTGCCGAAGAAGTGCGTAATCTTGCTTCTCGGAGTGCCCAGGCAGCGCAGGAAACGGCGGCGTTGATCGCTAAGAGTTCACACGAAATCGAAAAAGGGGGCGAAGCCGCAAGCCATACTGTAGGTGTGTTTGACACAATCGTCGAACAGATCAAGCAAACGAGCGACCTTGTTTCTGGAATTGCTCTTGCCAGTAATGAACAGGCACATGGTGTCGGACAGATCAGTCTCGGTTTGAACCAAATTGACTCGGTAACGCAACAAAATACGGCATGTGCCGAACAATCGGCGGGTGCTGCCAACGAAATGAGTGCCATGGCAAAGAAACTGCAAACACTCGTAGCACGGTTTCATTTGCGGAGTCAGTACGAAAAACAGTGAAAAAACGGTGGGCTACTCTTTCCACTGTTTCTTATTGGCAATTCTTGTCCTCACTCATGCGCGGGTGCTTTCCATGCTTCAATTTCGGCGATGACCGAACGCATCACCGTCACCGCATCGGCACCGATAGATTGAAAGTGCTTTTCGTAACTATTGGAATCTGATGGAGTTACAAAACACGAAAACCGGAACAACTCCCCGCGATTGCCCCATTTTTCCAAGCGGTAATACGTCGCTCCCAACGCTTTCAGGCGATGTTCCAACGACTCAAAGTTTTGCGGCGGTTCCCTCCGGGAAGGGTCCCACGAAACTTGCTGAATGGAAGCCTGTTGAATGGAAGTCTCGGAAGCAACTTTCGGTGCCGGATTCGAAAATGCCGGTGTCATAGACATCTCCGGCAAAGGAGGATAAATCGACCCCGATGCCGGCGGTGAAATAGAAAGAGCCGATTCGATGGAATCAGTGCGTTTCTGTTGCGCAATTTCTGTTTGCGGCACAGTTGCCTTTGAAGCGGACTGATTCGCAATGTCTTTTGGCAAATGATTCCAAAAAATGGCAATACCCGGCATGGCAAGGAGTATTGCCAATAGGGTAACACTACGAACGAAGTGAATAATCGACGATTCGGATTGTTTCATGGGTTCGCAATCTCAAGATTGCGGTTCTGCTGTCAGGGTGGAATCCTAGCGTTTACCGAGAAGTGTGTCAACGGCAAAAATTGACGTTGCCGGTTTTGCCGATTTTGTCTATACTTCCGTTAAATCTTTGTGTCCTTCGTGCCTTTGTGGTAGAATTTAACTTAACCACAAAGACACAAGGAACACAAAGGAGCCACAAAAAAAACTGCCATGAGAATTTTTCCGTATTTCCTTTTTATCGCATTATTAACTCTTCCCATTTGCGCTGCACAGGAGACCAAGTCGGCACTTCGTGATGCCGCCGCCAAAACGAAGCCCATCCAGCGCGATGTTGACATTGACCTCATTGCCAATGAGGAAATTCCTTTGTGCGAACTCGTGGTTTCGGAGGATGCCCGGCAAATGCGGCTGTTGAGTCCGCAAAATGTTGTGCTTCGGCACTTTGCGGACACCGATGGCGATCCTGACCGACAAGTCGATCAATGGTCGTACTATCAAAATGGAGTCGAAGTCTATCGAGAATTGGACACCACCGGCAACGGCAAGCAGGATCAGTTTCGCTGGCTGAACAGTGCCGGCACTCGCTGGGGAGTCGATCAAACCGGAGATGGAGTGATTGACTACTGGAAAGAAATTTCCGCCGAAGAAGTTTCCCGCGAAATTGTTTTAGCCCTGGCAACCAAAGATGTTCGACGATTTTTAAGCGTGGCTATCAGAGAAGACGAACTCGAAAGTCTTGCATTAGGTGCAACGTTGAACAGTACCGTTGGCAAAAAAGTTGCCGCCTTGAAAACCGGCTTTGCCAATGCCGCCGCTGCCATCGCTCTGACGAACGATGCCGAATGGCACCAACTCAGTGCCGTGATGCCCGGCGTTGTTCCGAAGGGAGAGCAAGGAAATAAAAAAGACCTGCATGTTTTTGAAAACGCTGCCGTAACGATCAGCGATGGAGGCAACGTTCGGCAACTTGTGCTCGGCACGCTTGTCAAAATCGGCGATAACAACTGGCGAGTGCTTGATCTTCCGAAAAATTACGATGAAGAGCAGGCTTCGTTTACGTTCATTCAACCGGTTCATGCACTCGGAAGCACGGGACCCGCCGACATGGAGGTGGTGGCAATCATGAATCAGGTGTCGGCATTGCAGGTACAGATTCCAGCGTTGCCGATGGCACAGCGACCAGAAAAACACAAACAAGTGATCTCCCTGCTCTTGGAGATTGTCAAAAAATCAGCAACGCAGGAAGAGCGGGAAAATTGGATTCGGCAGATTGCTGATACCATTATGGAAGCAGTGGAACGAAGTGAACTGCCCGACGGGAAAGAACAAATTGCCGTCATTTTTGAAACCGTCAATAAACCGACGATGCAGGAACTTGCCGCTCATGTGCGCAGCCGACAAATCATGATCGAGTATTACCTTGCCCTGGCGTCTGGAGTGGAAACCATGAAAGCCTATACCGAGTGGCTTGCCGCTCTGGAAGACATGGTAACGACATTTTCGAAAACGGAAGCCGGTTTGGAAGGAATGATGCAACTTGCTTCGTACAAGGAAATGATGGGGCAAGCCAATGAGGAGTCGATTAGATGGTACGAAAAGGTCATTGATCTTGTGCCGGGACAACCGCAGGCAGCCAAGGCAAAGGGGGCAATTCGCCGCTTGACCGCAGAGGGGAAAGAAGTTCCTTTCCGAGGCGGGGACATCGACGGAAAGATGTTTGACGTTGCGGAGTACAAGGGAAAGTCCGTGCTGCTCTGTTTTTGGGAATCGCATTCGGCGGCGCAACTGCCCATTATCCAAGCGGTAACAGATCGATTCGAGCCGGCGGGATTGGTACCGATAGGTGTCAATCTTGATCCTGACGAGGCGACGCTTCGGGCTTCTTTGCGCGGCGCACCCCCTTGGCGGCAACTTTACGCTCCAAACGGCTTGGACGGCGCATTGGCAACGTACTGGGGAATCATGACTCCTCCCAGTATGATTTTGTACAACAAAGAAGGAAAAGTTGTTCGTGCCAGTATTTCTACGGTGGAAGACCTTCAACATGCCCTGTCGGAACTGCTGAAGTAGGAAGTCAGTCGAGGTGGGTCGCCGCTTGCCGAGCGGCGACGTAATCAATCGGCGGATAGGAACCTCCCTTTGGGTTTGCCGTCCTTCTCTGACCCGCAACTTTTTATTACCCGGCTTGAATTTTACCCTCCATTTGATAGAATGAATGATCTCTCTATCAATTCCAACCCCTTTTTTGACAACGAGGTTTATACAATGCCTAAATACGCTCCATCGGATATTCGTAACATCGCTCTCTGCGGACATGGCGGGTCAGGGAAAACCACCCTTGCCGATACCCTGCTCAACGAAACAGGGACGGTCAAAAAATTAGCAAGCGTCGATGACGGAACCAGCATCTGCGACTTTGACGAAGAAGAAAAAGCCCATAAATACACCATTGAAACCAGTGTCATTCACTTTGAGCACGGCGGCAAACTCTTCAACATCATTGACACGCCCGGCTATCCCGACTTCATCGGACAGACCATCGGTGCCCTTAACGGAGTCGATACCGCCGCCATCGTCGTCAATGCGTCTTCGGGCATCGAAGTCAATACCCGGCGAGTCTTTGCCGAAGCAAAAAAACTGGGGATTGGGCGAATCGTTGTCCTCAATAAAATGGACGACGAAAAAGCCAATTTTGAGAAATTGCTCAAACTCGTCAAAGAGGTGTTTGGACCCGAATGCGTGCCTTTCAACACCCCGGACGGCGAAGGACACAGTTTCAAGGGTGTCAAAAGTTGCCTCGCCGACGATTCCCCCTTCAAAGATGCGCTGCTCGAAACGATTGTTACCGTTGACGAATCCGCTATGGAAAAATATCTCGAAGGAACGCCGCCGACCGACGCAGAACTCAGCGAATTGATTCAACGTGCCGTTCTTGATGGAACGCTCGTACCGGTAATCTGTACGTCAAGCAAAACGAAGGTTGGTCTCAAAGAATTGTTAGACGTTTTTGCCCTTTGCGGTGTCTCTCCCGATAAAATCAAGCGGACGGCGAAAAATGCTGGCGGCGATGAAGTCGAGATTGCTCCCGACCCGGCAGGTCCTGTTGTCGCCCAAGTATTTAAGACACGTATCGACCCCTTTGTGCAAAAACTCAGTTTTTTCAAAGTCCTCAGTGGTACGTTCAAAAACGGTCAGTCGATTGCCGCCTCGACGAGCCGCCGTGGAATCAAAATTGCTCAACTTTTCCAGATGCAGGCGAGCGAAACGAAGCCCATCGACGAGGCAACGCCCGGTATGATCGTTGCCGTTGCAAAATTGGAAGAATTGGAAACCTGCACCACGCTCGGCGATTTCACGATGGAGCCGTTTGTGTTTCCAACGCCGATGGTGGGGCTTGCCGCCTCTCCGAAAAGCCGGGGAGACGAAGCAAAACTTTCCGGGGCACTTGCGAAAGTTACACAGGAAGACCCAACGTTCAAAATCGAGCGGAATGAACAGACAAAACAACTCGTCATCACCGGAATGAGCGAACTGCACTTGCAGGTCATTCGGGAGCGGCTCAAACGCCGGGACAAGGTCGAATTGGACACGCACGAACCGAAAATTGCCTATCGGGAAACGATTCAAACCAATGCGGACGGGATGTATCGGCACAAGAAACAGTCCGGCGGGGCGGGTCAGTTCGGCGAAGTGCATATCCGCATGTATCCGTTCCCCAAGGGGACTGATCCCGAAGCCTACGCATCGAACAAGTCACAATTTCCGTCGTTCAAGGATTTCCATTACGAAGAGGCGACGAATTTCCTCTGGGTGGACTGCATCGTCGGTGGCGTGATTCCATCGAACTTTTTTCCTGCCATCGAAAAAGGATTCAAGGAGCGAATGATCAAGGGGGTCATTGCAGGCTATCAGGTGCAGGATGTTTGCGTCGAACTCTATCACGGCAAGTATCACGATGTCGATTCCAATGAGCATGCCTTCAAAACGGCTGGTTCGATGGCATTCAAAGAGGTGTTCCAAAAGGCGAAGCCGGCGTTGTTGGAGCCGATTGTGAAAATGGAAATTACGGTGCCGATTGGCAATGTCGGAGATGTGAACAGCGATTTGCCGAATCGGCGTGGTCGTCCGCTGGGAATTGACGATGCAGGCGGTGGAATGCAAACGATTACGGCGGAGGTGCCGCTTGCCGAAGTTACGACGTACAATCGGACGTTGGCTTCGATGACGGGGGGGCAGGGAAGTTATGGCATTGAGTTTTTGCGTTACGACATTGTGCCGGGCAACATTCAACAGCAGATTATTGCCTCGGCGCAACTGGCGGACGACGAAGAATGAGAAGGTTAACAGAGCCCGACGCATTAGAAGAGGTAAAACGGAACGAAAAAATGCTGAAAGTATATCTCGATAATTGTTGTTACAATCGACCATTCGATAGTTCAAACGACGAAAAGGTACGGATGGAGGCGGCGGCGAAATTGTTTATCCAGTCCCTCATAAAGTACGGAGATATTTTATTGGTGA
>Ga0082212_10012520_pt1 | contig 10682 bp, 8 predicted proteins | sample TergutNt197P3_FD_71548 | JGI IMG/M metagenome (GOLD analysis project Ga0082212, IMG submission 71548) | Neocapritermes taracua P3 segment gut microbial communities from Petit-Saut dam, French Guiana - Nt197 P3 | ecosystem: Host-associated > Arthropoda: Insects > Digestive system > Gut ...
TCATCGGCGGGATCGGAAATATTTACGGTACCCTGGCGGCGGGCCTTATCTTTGGCCTGGCCCAGGCAATGGGCGGGTATTTCGTCGGCGCTGAATTCCAGATACTGGTCGGATACGTCGTATTGCTGATAATGCTGATCGTGCGCCCGCAGGGGCTGTTTTCCAGATAGGGAACGGAAGGCTAAGAGAGGAGAGTGTGGGGCAGATGGAGTTGAAGTCGAAACCCGCTATGCAAAAAGGCTCATTGGTACGCTACGCAATCGTTGTGATCGTAGTTGTACTGCTGTTCACCCTGCCGGTCTGGGCCGCCAGCCAACCATATGTCATCACGCTGGGGATCATGATGGGCGTGTATATAACGCTAGGGCATATGTGGAACCTGCTTGCGGGGTATTCGGGGCTTGTCTCACTGGGCCTTCAGATGTATATCGGTGTCGGGGCTTATACCGTGGCCATGTTCACGGACAAATTCAACATGCCGCTCGCTTTGGGGCTGATCATGGGCGGCGTTGTGTCGACTGTCATATCTGTCGGGCTCTCGTATCTTTTGCTGCGCATGAGGGGGATGTATTTCGCGATCGCGACATGGATGTTCACCGAGGCGATGAGGCTGATCCTTATCAGCATGGAGTACTTCGGAAAAGGGCAGGGGCCCTTTATCCCTGAGGCGCGCAAGCTCACACCCACCGACATCTATATGTTCAGCACCATACTGGTCGTGGCGACGACGGTGCTGGTCGTTTTGCTCATGCGTTCAAAACTGGGGCTTGGGCTTTTCGCCATCCGCGACAACGACGTGGCGGCTTCGACATCGGGCGTGCCGCTATTCCGCACGAAGCTGATGTGCATGATGGTCGCGGCCTTCGTCACGGGCGTCTGCGGCGGGGTCTATTATACATGGCAGTATTGGGTGCAGCCAAACGCCGCGTTCGGCATCAACTGGACCGTCGCTGCTGTCTTCATCGTTGTCATAGGCGGCATAGGCACGATTTTCGGACCCATCGTCGGCGGCATCATCTATGTCTTCCTCAACCAGTACCTCGCTACGCTCACATGGATGGGGTCGCTGAACATGGTGCTTCTGGGCGGGATCGCGGTCGCGGTCATACTTGCAGCGCCAAAGGGCATTGTGGGTACGACGCAGCTTCGCCTGGGGTTTGAGGTGATTTCGACGCGCAGGTGGATGAAGGCGTATCCTGACCACTTACCGCCGGATCCTGTTACAAAGTAGTTTATTAGCGGGAAGAGCCGCCTTTTTTCACGAACATCGTCAGCAGATCCATGTCTGTTATATAAATGCCGCCGTAATCGGTTTTGATGACGTCTTTCTTTTTCAGGTCGGAGAGTATCTTGGAGATCGTGACGCGCGTTGTCTGAAGGACCCTGGCAAGGTCGCTTTGCGAAAGCCGTATATATATGGGACCTTCTTCATGGTATACGTGCCGGTGGATCGTAGCGATCATAAGGATCATGCGCATAGTGCGTATGTCGGCGCGCTCTGTGCCCATGGGCAGACGGCGGTTGAGCCCGCCGATGATGAAGGCCATCTCTTCCAGCATTTCAAAGGCAAGCTCGTTGTCCTGCTCGATCAGCGCCAGCACTTCATTCTTGTCGGCTGAGGATATGATGCATTCGCTCAGCGCCGCAAAAGTGGCAAAAGAGGGGTTGTGGCCGAAAACCGGCTGCAGGTTCAGCATATTGCCGGGGCCAAGGATCTCAAGGACGGTCTCTGAGCCGTTTTCGTCCGCGTGCGTGTATTCGACCAGCCCGCGGGCAATGTAGAAGATATTCGCGTTCTCGTCGCCCTGGGCCACGATCGCAGCGCCTTTAGGGTACGTGACAGTGGGCTTGGAAGCGAAAAACCCCGACCAGCCGGAAGCCCCGACGCTGCGGCTGAAGATGCGGAACGCCGGCTTAGGGGTCATTGAATCATCAATGCCAAAACCATTATCGCTGATGCCGTTTTTCATACTAGCCGTGCATGGTTCCGGGGAGGAACAAGGCGATCTGCGGGAAAAAGCAAAGTATCACGATTCCCGCGGCAAAGATGAACAGGTATGGGACGACACCCCGTATAAGGTCGGACATCTTGATGCCTGTTGCGCCCTTGAGCACAAACAGGTTCATGCCGACAGGCGGCGTGATCATCCCGATAGCACAGTTGATCGTGAGCACGACCCCGAGCCATACCGGGTCGAAGCCAAGCATCTTGAGGAACGGGAAAGTAAACGGGAGCACGATCAGCATGATGCTGAGGGGTTCCATGAAGCAGCCGAGGACCAGGAAAATGATGTTTACCACAATCAAGGTGATCCATGGGTTCGGGCTGGCGTCAAGGATCGCGGCCGATAATGACTGCGGGAGCCCCTGCACAGTAAGGAAGAGGGCAAAGACCAGCCCGCCGAACATCAGAAACAGGATCATGCAGGTTGTCGAAGACGCCTGGAGCAGGGTTTTTTTGAAGACGCTTTTTGTCAGCCGCCTCTGGATAAAGACCGCGAATATGGCGCCTACAACGCCTATGGCCGCGCTCTCCGTGGCGGTAGCGACGCCCGAGTAAAGTACGATGAAAATGATAAGGATCAAAGCGACCATCGGGACGACCGTAATGAGGTCGCGGCTCAGGCTGTGCCCGCCCTCCGGCGTCTCGGCACTTGTTTCTTTGGGAGGGGTTATCATCGCCGGGTCGAGTTTTGTACGCAGGAGTATATAGGCAATCATCATCCCCGCAAGCATGATCCCGGGGAACACGCCTGCCATAAAGAGATCTACGACGCTTGTCTCGGTGATGACGCCGTAGAGGATGAAATTGATCGAAGGCGGGATGAGGATTCCCAGGTTGCCGCCCGCTGCCTGCGTGCCGCCGGCAAGCTTCGGGCTATAGCCCATTTTCAGCATCGTGGGGATGCTGATCCTGCCGATGGTGACGGCTGTGGCCGGCGCCGAGCCGCACAGGGCGGAGAACAGCGCGCTTGTGACAACGGAGGCTATAGCCATATTCGCCGGCAGTTTTTTCAGCCTTCTGTTTATTACTTCAAACAGGTCCCCGGCCATATCCGAGTTTGCCAAAAACTCGGCCATGAGGATGAACAGGGGTATCATCAGGGTCGTGACACTCGTCGCCTGGTTGAATGTGATCATGCACATGTTTTTTAACAGGGTCGGGCTCAAAAAGAGCAGTATGCCGGCAACGCCCAGAAAGCCGATCCCCATGCCGATCGGGGTCCCGATGAATAGTATCGCTATAAGTATGACAAATACGATGATGGTAAAAACGATGCTACCCAATTGCGTCCACCCCGTTTTCCTGCGCCGCATCTTCCTGCGCCGCCGCCCCCTGTGCCGCGTTGTCCTGCGCCGCCGCCCCCTGTGTCGCGTTGTCCTGTGCCGCTTCTTCCTGCGCGTCCCCTTCCTGGACCGGTTTTGCGCGCCAGGTTTCGACGATTTTCGCAAACAGTGAGACGAAGAGAAGCGCCGCGCCGAAGGTCATGACCCCGTACAATATTACAGAGGGGATCGGCAGGTTGCCCTGCGCCCTCCAGCCCGCTTCCGCAGCGGTAAGTGAAAAATTCCAGCATGCCCGTGTCAGGGCGCCGACAAACACCATGGCAAAAGAATAGCCGATCGTAAAGCAGACCTTCCTTTGGAGCGGCTTAAGTTTGTCCGTGACCAGCTCGACAAAGACATGGCCCCCCGCCTGCAGGGCCCATGCTGTGCCTATAAAGACCGCGCCAAGTATGAGGAACGCCGCGATATACGGCGCGTACAGGGAAGGCGAGTTGAAAAAGTACCTGCATACCACATCATACATGATAACGATTGCGGCAATCAGGATAAGCATGCCCGAGATGTAGCCGCATACTTTGTTGATAATTTTCAGTATCATGGCCCGAGCCTTCCTTTAAAGTTTCAAAGAGCGGCGCCTGCGTGTCTAATATATCACAGTTTCGCCCCTCCGGGCGCCGCTCTTTGAAAAAGAATTCAGTGTTACCTGTAGTTGGAAGGCGCTGACAAAAGCGCGTCGATCAGCTCGTTGCCCAGGTCGCCCGACGACTCCCTGCACTCATCGATCAGGGGCTTTGTCGCATCGACAAAGGCCTGGTTCTCTTCCTCTGTCAGGTAGTAGACCGTGCCGCCGCTCGCCTCTATCTCCTCCAGGAAGGCGCCAAGGGCCTCATCGGCGATCTGCTTGCCAAACTCCTGCGCTTCCGCCGCCGCTTTCAGCATTATTTCCTGCTGCCCGGAGCTGAGCGAGTTCCATACGTCGAGGTTGATGCTCATCGGCGACCAGCAGGATTTTGCGATCTTGGCGAATGAGACATAGGGTGCGCTCTCATAGCACTTGTATGACCGGACAAAACCCCAGCCCGTGAAACCGCCGTCGACTGTGCCTTTTTCAAGGGCAACCGCGATGTCGGCCGGCATTACTGTCTGCGGGGCCGCCCCCCATGCCGAAATGGACTTACCGATCCACATGCCGTGGTCCCTTAAGCGCAGGCCCTGGATATCCGAAGGCGCATGGACTTCCTTTGCGTTCTTCTTGTTGAGGTAGAAAACGGAATCCGTCTCGTCGAAAATCATCAGGCAGCGCTGGTTTTGCGTCTCAAGTATCTTGTCCAGCGTGGGCTTGATGGCTTCGTATGTCTCCCAGAAATAGTCGGGGTCGTAGATGCCCTGGATGTCGAGCGGGGCAAGGGCCGGGACCTCGGAGACATTGAAGGACAGCGCGCCCATCCCGATGTCGGCCACGCCCTGGGCAGTCAGCTTGAGGGCGTCCTGCGAGGTGACCAGCGTATTGGCCGGGAAGACGGTGATTGAGATGTTGCCGTCTGAATACTCGGCGCAGAGCTCGGCAAACCTGTCCATCGCCTGCGCGCGGTAGTCGGGCGTCGGGAAAAGGTGCCCAAGGTTCAGATCCACCGGCGACCCGAGGTCGACGGCTTCCGGCTCGTCAGCTGGCGCGCCTGTGTCTTCGGGCTCCGGCGCCGGGGCGGGCGCTGGCGCGGGCTCGGCCGGCGGCGCCTCTTCGCCGCCACCGCCGCCACCGCCGCACCCGGCAGCGGACATCGCAAAGACAAGGACGGCCGCAAATAACAATACTAATATACGATTTTTCTTCATGATTTCTCCTCCTCCTGAATAAAACCAAACTGTGTTAACTGATTATAAGTCTTTTAACTTGAACAACTCAATACTGTTTTCCCTTCCGATAAGTTTCTTGTCCGTGTCGCCCACAGAACAATTGTCGAACCATTCGCAGGCGGCGCTTACCTCCTCGAAGGGGAAGTCCGTCGCGAAGAGGACACGGCTTGAGCTGAACTCCATGATCGTGTTCCAAAGGGCCGGGGTGCGGAACTGGCCGCTCGTCGTGAACCAGAAGTTTTCCGCCATATACTCATACAGCGGGCGTTTGGCCGGGACGCCGCGGCGCTCGCGCGCGATGCGGCTGTCTGTACGCCATATGCAAAACGGCAGGGTCTCGCCGAGGTGGCCAAGGATGTATTTGAGTTTCGGGTGCCTGTCCCAAAGACCGCTGCAGAGCAGGCGGAGGGTGTGCGTCGCCGTTTCTACCCCGAAAGTCCAGGCTGCGCCTATGAGCCAGGGGTGGCCGGCTACCATCTGCGCGTTGCAGGGCATCGCGTCCCTCGGGTGCATATAAAACGGTACGTCAAGCTTTTCAAGCTCGGTCCAGAAGGGCTCATAGATCGGGTCGTCAAGATACTTGTAGGTATCCGCGTCGCCGATCTGCGAATATCCGTTGACGAGCACGCCGACGCAGCCGAGCTCATTTACGGCGCGAAACATCTCTTTTATTGCCCCGTCAACATCCTGCATGGGCAGAGCCGCGAAGCCGCGGAAGCGTTTCGGGTTCCTTGCGATCGCCTCAGCCATAGTATCGTTTGCTGTCTTTGCGGTCTGGACAGCCAGGACTGGATCCCAGATCGCCTGAATCGCGGGCGAATTCAGCGAAAGGATCATCATATCCATCCCGTATTCGTCCATTTCCTCCAGCCGGATCTTCATGAGGTCAAGGATCTTCGCGGAAAACTTCGGCCAAACGTCTTTTGGGAAATAACGCTCGGAATCCCCAAGTGTCTCCTGGATCGCAAAATGCTCCTCGAGCCCTATTTTGCCTTTCATTGTCAATTTCTCCTCTCTACAAACATGTGTCAATTATTTAAATATTCAAAAGCTTTTCGGCATTACCGAAAAACAGCATGTCCCTTTCCTCATCCGTCAGGTCCAGCGCCTTCACGAAACTTGTCATCGCGTCTATGTCGTCATAGGGGTAGTCGCTCCCGAAGATGATCTTTTCGATGCCAAGCACGTCCCTGGTGCACCTGAAAGCCGCAGGGGACATATTGCCGCTGGTCGTCACATAGATGTTGTCGCGGAAATAGTCGCTGGGCTTTCTTTTGTTTTTGAGTTTTGGGTTTGGTATGAAGCTGATGCGGTTGTCTATCCTGTCGAGCAGGAAGGGGATCGCCTCCCCGAAATGGCCGAGTACGAGCTTTGTCTTCGGCACGCGGTCAAAGAGGCCGCTTGCGATAAGCTTAAGTGTAGTTATCATGGTATCGACTGTAAAGCCCGCGGCAGGCCCCGCCAGGGTGAAGCCATAGTCGTCAAGCCCGGCGTAGTCCGGCAGTGTGGGATGGAGATAGACATAGACGCCAAGGTCGGCAGCGGCCTCAAAGATGGGGATGAACCGTTCTTCGGAGACATTTGCGTCCGTATAGTTTGAGTGCGTATGCCAGCATACAAACCCAAGCTCCTTCACGCAGCGCTCAAGCTCCTTGCACGCGGCGCCCACATCCTTGACAGGCAGCGCCGCTGAGCCAAAGAAACGCCCCGGGTACCTTTGCGTCAGTTCATAGGCTGTGTCGTTGTTGCTCGTCGTGAGGGGGATGCTTTCCCGCGGGTCAAGCTCTTCAAGGCTTTGCGAGGGGCTGATGACCGCGGTGCTGATTCCGACGCGGTCCATTGTGGACAAGCGGCCTTCGCCGATGTCAAGAAGCCTGTCGTGGAGAATGTCAAACGACATCGTGATTTTCTCCGTCCAGCGTATCACCTTTTCCTCTTTGTCGAAACGGGGGAACCCCTTGCGGTTTGCCATCGCCTCCACGGTCGCGGAGTCATAGAAGTGGTTTTCGAGATCGATCAGTTTCATTGGTATTCACCTTCTTTCATAGTTAACAGCACGGATAGAATATACCAAGTTGCATAGAATATACCAAGTTACAAAATACAAAAGTGTATTCGATTTAGCAATCTTTTTTATTGTATTATGTTTAAATAAATGTTTATTGTCGGCATTGCTGATGGTAAAGGTTTTGAATGGATATTGCCCTGGCAGTGTTTGGCTTCCGGGACAATAAGGCGTTAGAGCGAAATGCAATCGGAGGTGGAGCTATGGCTATGAGAAGGACGCCGGTCGAACTGAACGGAACCGAAAAACATCTTGTATTTGATCCCGAAAAAGACACATTGGCAGAGGTGCTCAGGCGGTATGGGCTGACAGGGACGAAAGTCGGCTGCGGCACAGGCGTATGCGGCGCATGCTCTGTGATCGTGGATGGGAAGGTCGTGCGTTCCTGCACGAAAAAAATGGGCGACGTCGCTGAAAACAGCAGGATCACGACGATCGAGGGGATCGGCGCGCCGAATTTCCTGCACCCTTTGCAGCTGGCAATGGCTGTGACGGGGGCGGTGCAATGCGGCTTTTGCACGCCGGGGTTTGTTGTCTCCGCAAAGGCGCTGCTTGATGAAAACCTTTCCCCGTCGCGCGAAGAGGTACGCGAATGGTTCCAGAAGCACAGAAACATTTGCAGGTGCACGGGCTACAAGCAGGTCGTGGACGCTGTCATGCTTGCGGCAGAGGTGCTGAGGGGCGGGAAGACGATGGAGGAAATCAGCCCGGCTGCCGGCGCTTCAGGCATCTACAATACGAATTACCCGCGCCCGACCGCGATCGGCAAGGCCTGCGGCCTTTTGGAGTATGGCGACGACATGAAGTACAAGATGCCGCCGGGCACGCTCCACCTTGCGATTGTCCAGCCGAAGGCGGCGTCACACGCGAAGATACTTGGCATTGACGCCTCGGAAGCGGAGAAGATGCCGGGCGTGTACCGCGTGGTGACAGCGGCGGATGTCAAAGGCAACAATATATATGTAGGGCCTGTCGTGCATGACCGGGCCACCCTTCACGGGTTTGAGCGGAAGATCATCGTGGACGACGTGATAAAACGCTACGGCGATGTGGTCGCGGTCGTTATGGCCGAGACCGAGGAGGAGGCGCGGGCGGCCGCAAAAGCGGTCAAGGTCGACCTTGAGCTTATGCCCGAATACATGAACTTCATCGAGACTGCCGCGCCGGACGCGATACGTATCCACGAGCAAAGCCCCAATATCTATATCCGTCAGCCGGTCATAAAAGGCGAGCCGGCCGACGAGGTGATCGAGGACTCCTTCTGCTCGGTATCCGGCAGCTTCCATACGACGCGCCAGCCGCATATGTCTATCGAAGGCGACTCGATGCAGAGCTATTGGGACGAGGACGGCAACCTGTGTGTCCAGTGCAAGTCCATGTCGATGGAATGGAACCGGCGGGGGCTTTCGGGCGGAATAGGGCTGCCGTATGAAAAGATCCGCCTGATCATGAACACGAGCGGCGCGAGTTTCGGCTGGTCGACCTGCGGGGCCGGTTACGGGCTCATTATGGTATGCCAGATGCTGACGGACCGCCCATGTACGATGTCGATGAGTTATGAGGAGTTCATCCACTTCAGCGGAAAGCGCTGCGCGAGCTACAGCAACGGCCGGCTGGCGTGCGACGAGGACGGGAGGATAACGGCGCTCGAATTCGACATCGGCATGGACCATGGGGCCTATACGGAGGTGGCGCATGAGATGCTGCAAAAGATCGTTCGCTTCTGCGGCTATCCTTACAATATACCAAATGTGAGGGGCCTGGGCCGTATGGCAAGCTCCAACCACAATTTCGGCGTATCGTACAGGGGCTTTGGTTCGTGCCAAGCTGAGCACTGCTCCGAGCACCTGATGGACATGCTCGCCTTGAAGATGGGCATGGATCCGTTTGAATTCAGAAGGATCAACATCGCGCGGCCGGGCGATACGACGATCAACCAGTACCCTTATCCGGAGTACCCGATGGAAGAGCTGTTCGAAATGATGGAGCCGTACTACAGGGAGTACAAGGAGCGCGCGGCGAGGGACAGCACGCCTGAAAAACCGCACGGCGTCGGCGTCTGCTGCGCCGGGTTCAATGTCACGCTGGGCGACGACCACTGCGAGACCGCGCTGGAGCTGAACCCCGACGGGACGATATCCGTGCTCGACACCTGGGAAGACCTTGGGCAGGGCGGCGATATAGGCTCGCTTGCGCTGGCGCACGAGGCTTTAAAAGAGCTGGGTGTAAGGCCGGAGGACCTGCGGCTTGTGATGAACGACAGCCACCTGTGCCCGGTCACGGGGATCGCGGCGGGCAGCCGCTCGCATTATATGGCCGGAAACGCCTTCATCGACGCGGCGGGGAAACTCATCAAGGCGATGAAGAAAGCGGACGGCAGTTTCCGTACATACGAAGAGATGGAAAAAGAGGGGATTCCAACTTACTACCTGGGCGTCTCCGATACGACCGACACCTTCGTGCGCCTTGACCCCAACGACGGGAAGGGCAGCCCGACGCCGACGAATATGTACGGCGTATTCATAGCAGAGGTCGAGGTCGACGCGCAGACCGGCAAGACTGCAGTGCTCCACCTTGCCTGTTCGGCCGACGTCGGCGTCATAGGCAACTACCTTTCAGTAGACGGCCAGGCCTATGGCGGGATATCGCACACGATCGGCTACGCGCTGAGCGAAGACTATGACGATGTGAAGAAGCACAACAATATAGCGGCCTGCGGCATACCGGCGATCCTTGACATCCCAGACGATATGGAGGTGCTCTATGCGGAAAACCCGAGGCCGAAGGGACCGTTCGGCTCGGCCGGGTGCTCCGAGCTTTTCCAGTCGGGCAACCATATGTGTGTGATAAACGGCATCTATGACGCGGTCGGAGTGCGGGTATACGACCTGCCCGCGTCGCCCGCGAAAATCAAAGCGGCAATGGAGGCGAAGGCCTCAGGGGAGGAAGGCGCCGCGCCTGCATACCGTTACCTCGGCTCCGAGCTCTACGACGAGCTGGACGTACTTGCCGCCGACCCGAAGTAGGCAACGCCCGATACAGACGCCTCTTGCTTTTTTGCTGAGTGACGCGATATGAACCAGGGCCTTGAAATTTATAACGATTATACAAAAAAGTGCTTCAAGGAGGATCCTCCGCCTTGCCGCTGCCTTTGCCCGTTCAAGCTGGACGTGCGGAGCTTCACCGGCAAGATCGCGCGCGGGAAATTCGACAGCGCGTACCGCGAATACCGCAACGCTGTCCTGTTCCCCGAAATAGTCAGCCGCATATGCACGGCGCCCTGCGAGGCGGTTTGCGTACGCGGGGACACGCAAATCTCCTTTGCGAAGGGCGGGGACACGCAAAAGGGCGGGGGCACGCAAATCCCCACGGAACCACCGGACTGCTCGCGGCAGGGGACGGACCGCCGCGCGGCGCTCCCGATTTTGGAGCCGCTCCCGGTCTCGCTGCGCGGGATCGAAGCGGCATGCATCGC
>Ga0082212_10012521_pt1 | contig 10681 bp, 9 predicted proteins | sample TergutNt197P3_FD_71548 | JGI IMG/M metagenome (GOLD analysis project Ga0082212, IMG submission 71548) | Neocapritermes taracua P3 segment gut microbial communities from Petit-Saut dam, French Guiana - Nt197 P3 | ecosystem: Host-associated > Arthropoda: Insects > Digestive system > Gut ...
AGCGGTTTTTTCACATACTCTTCTATTGTCATGATATCGGCAAGAATCTGCGTCGGATGGTCGTCGTCCGTCAGACCATTCCATACCGGCACGCCGGAATAAAGGGCAAGTTCCTCCACAACGCTCTGTTCATAACCGCGGTACTCGATGCCATGATAGTACTTACCGAATAGCTGAGCGCTATCCTTGACGCTTTCCTTTTTTCCGAACTGGGACATGCCCGGCCCGAAATATGTTACATGGGCGCCTTCTTCCAGCGCCCCGAGTTCAAACGCGGCTCTGGTACGCGAAGAAGTTTTTTCAAAAATCAGCAGGATGTTTTTCCCGGAAAGCTTGTCCCCTCGCGCTCCCGAAGCCCTCTTGCGCTTGAGCTCAAACGAAAGATCGAGCAGATAGCGTATCTCTTCCGGCGAAAAATCCATCAGTGTTAAAAAACTACGGCCCTTTAAATTTACAGTCATCAAGTCGCACCTCTTAAATAATACATATCAAATGGCGCGTCCATTTTATCATAATTACAAAACAATTATCGAAACAGTGATAATATGTATACATCGAAGGCAGTACGCGGGACGATAAATTATGGAAAAAACAAGGAAGAATTATTATCCGGATGACGCGGAGATCGCCGCGTTTTACAGCGGCGCGTCCTCTCGCGCGGGGGAAGTCCTGGGGTGCAAGTATATCGCCGGAGGCGCGGAGAGCGCAAAGGGTTGGCGATTTTGCCTTTGGGCGCCAAACGCGAGATCCGTTTGCGTTGTCGGTGATTTTAACAAGTGGGACGCGAAAGGCCATCCGATGGAGCGTCACATGGGGCTGTGGATCTGTCTGATCGGGGAAGCGAAACAGGGCGACAACTACAAATACCGCGTCGAGGGCGCGGATGGGGTAATCGCGATGAAGGCCGATCCCTACGCGATACACGCGGAATTGCCGCCGGGTACGGCCTCGAAAGTTTGGGACAGCGGAGGCTACGAATGGGGCGACGCGGCCTGGTTGAAAAAGCGCGCCGCTACAGACATACTGCGCGCGCCGGTTTCGATATACGAGATGCATATTGGCTCATGGCGCGTGAAAGAGGGGTACGAGTACCCATCGATCCGTGAGCTTGCGGACGAGCTCGCCGTCTATGTAAAAAATATGGGATTCACGCATGTCGAGTTGATGCCGATCAACGAATTCCCGTTCGACGGCTCCTGGGGTTATCAAGTCACGGGATTCTTCGCGGTCACGAGCCGATACGGAACGCCGCGGGATTTTATGTATTTTGTCGATACCCTCCACCGCGCGGGGATAGGGGTCATCGTCGATTGGGTGCCGGCGCATTTCCCCAGAGACGCGCACGGGCTGCCTCATTTCGATGGGACATGGCTGTATGAGCACCAGAACCCGAAACGCCGCGAACACCCGCTATGGGGTACTTATGAATTCAACTACCATCGTCCTGAAGTCAAAAGTTTCCTTATATCAAGCGCTGTTTACCTGATAGAAAATTACCATATTGACGGGCTCCGCGTTGACGCAGTGAGCTCTATGCTCTATTTGGACTACGGACGCGATGATATGGCGATTACCAACAAAGACGGAGGGAATATTGACTACGCGGCGGTAGAATTCCTAAAACAGCTGAACACGGCTGTACTCGGCGGGGGTAAGGGCGTCGTGACCATCGCCGAAGAATCGACTACCTATCCGTTTGTGACCATGCCGCCGTATGAGGGGGGGCTTGGGTTTACATTCAAGTGGAATATGGGATTCATGCACGACACTCTGGATTTCATGAGGAGCGATCCATATTTCCGCGGCGGTTCGCACGACAAACTGACCTTTTCGATGCACTACGCGTTTTCCGAAAACTATATCCTGCCTTATTCGCACGATGAGGTCGTGCACGGCAAAGCATCGATGGTGGACAAAATGTTTGGCGACTATGAAGCGAAATTCGCGGGCCTTAAGGCGCTTTATGGCTGGCTGTTCGGCCATCCGGGCAAGAAGCTGCTGTTCATGGGATCGGAATTCGCTCAATTTATCGAGTGGGATTACAAAAAGGAGCTCGATTGGTTTCTGCTCGACTATGAGTCGCACGCGGGGGTGAGCGCGTGGGTTCGAGCACTCAATCTGCTATATCGCAGGCGTGGCGCCATGTACGGGCTGGACAATGGCTGGGACGGGTTTCAGTGGCTGAATGTGGAGGATCGCAAGAACAGCGTATTCGCGTTTTTGAGGTCGGACGGCAAAGAATACATGGTTTTTGTGTATAATTTTTCAGTAGAGGACTTTACGGAGTACGATGTCGCGCTGCCGCTGCCCGGTAAGCTCAGGCTTTTGCTTTCCAGCGACGATAAGGAGTACGGTCCGGGAATACGGTTTGTCCGACCGAAGAAAACCGCCGTGGCGAAAAAAGTGAGGCTGAACGGTTTGCCCTATTTGGCGACTCTTGCGTTGCCCAAAACAACGGTGTTATTATACGATTACAAAATCTAATTATTTTTTCGAATACTTGTAATGTTTTCGCTATTAGCCGGGTTATTGTATTTGTCAGATGATACAATATTAACCGAAAAAGAGGTGACTAAGATGAAAAAGAAAATATTAAGCGGAGTAGTGATGAGCCTGACGGTCTTTTTGCTGATGTTTTCGATTTGCGCGTGCGGCGCGGGCGGAAGCAAAAGTAATAACGCGACTGCTCCGAGCGTCGCTGCCGACGCGGGCGGAAGCTATGGTATGTATGACTCGGACAGGAACACTATGCCAGCCCCGCAGGCGGCACCTACCGAGATGGAAATGGACTACAATTACGCGGTTGCCGATGACGTGTTTATGGAAACCGGTATGGGCGGTGGCTTTTCCGATGAGGCCGCCCGCGTGAACGAAGGGCGCAAAATCACTTATAGCGCCGATTTATCGCTCAATACCAAAACATTCGACGCCGATTACGCGAGAATCAACGACCTGATCATTATGTCCGGGGGATATATCTCTTCCGAAAGGACGGTAGACAATTCTACGGCCTCCGGACGCACTACCGGGCGCTCGTCCTATTTTTCGATCCGCGTTCCGGCGGACGGCTATAGTTCCTGCGTTGACGCGCTTTGCGAAATAGGAGAGCTGGTCGACAAACACAAGTCTACCGACGATCTCACGTCACAGTACTTCGATAATGAAGCGCGCATAGAGATGCTGGAAATCCGCAAGGAACGCCTTATGAAGTACCTGGTCGAAGCCGAAGACGCCTCGGACATCGTCGAATTTGAGCGGGAGCTTTCCTATGTGCTCTACGATCTCGATATGTATAAGGGAGATAAGCGGTGGATGGATCAGCTTGTGGATTTTTCGACGATAAATATTTCACTTAACGAACTTATAACGCCCGAGACGATCGGCAAGGACGGTGAGCCGCTCGGAGACCGCGCTTCTGACGCTTTCTCGCTTTCTATGACCGGGGTCGGCCGTTTTCTTGAAGGCTGCGCTGTTTTCTTCGCGGGCGCCGCGCCCGTAATAGGGCTGCTCGTTATCATAGCCGCAATCGTTTGGGCCTTTATGCGGTTCACCCGGCCGCTTCGTGAAAAGCTGCGGGCAAAGCGCATGGTCAGGGCGGAACAGGCGGCGCAAAGGCGAGCTGCACTGATGGAAGCAGAGATGCGCAAGCGCGCGGCAGCCGCGGAGCAAAAAGGCATGGGGAAGGCGTACAATGCTTATCCGCAGCCGGGGCAATACCCTCCGCCGCCTCCCGGTTATCAACCGCAGGCGCAACCGGCAGCGCCTCCTGTGGGACAAACGCCTCCGGCGGGACAAACACCGGAAATGGCGGAAGGGTCGGACGCTCCTTCAGACGCGCCTAAGAAAAAATAAGGCGTTTCAAATCGGTCAAAGCAGGTTTTATTGAAGGGTTTTACTAAAGAATCAAAGGCGCCCGGCCGCGAAAGCGACCGGGCGCCTGTTTGCACCGTGAAAACATTCGCGATGGTGTTTTACTCCAGGACCGCTCCCGTATTGGCCGAGGTGACGAGCTTCGCGTACCTGGCCAGATAGCCCGATTTGACCCGGGGTTCTGGATGGACCAAGTCCTTCCGGCGGGCGTCGAGTTCTTCATCCGTCAGCCGTACGGAAAGAGAACGCCCCGGAATATCTATGTCGATGATGTCACCGTTTTTGACAAGGGCAATGATGCCGCCCGCGAGCGCTTCGGGACTGATATGCCCGATGGACGCTCCGCGCGAGGCGCCGGAAAAACGCCCGTCGGTAAGGAGCGCGACGTCCTTGTCAAGCCCCATGCCCGCGATCGTCGAGGTCGGGCCGAGCATTTCGCGCATGCCGGGGCCGCCTTTCGGTCCCTCGTAGCGTATGACGATAACATCGCCGGGCTTTATCCTCATACCGACGATGGCGTCCGTCGCTTCGTCTTCGGAGTTGAAAACGACGGCAGGCCCCGAGTGCTTGAGCATTTCCGGGGATACCGCCGACTCTTTTACTACGGCGCCAAGAGGCGAGAGATTGCCGTAAAGGATGGCAAGGCCGCCGCGGTCGCGGTAAGGGTTGTCTATGGGGCGGATGACGTCGCTGTCGACGACTATCGTACCAGCGATATTTTCGCCGACCGAAAAACCCGTGACGGTCGGGATATCGAGGGAAAGAAGCCCTTTTTTACTGAGCTCGTTCATGAGAGCGGGGATGCCTCCCGCGCGGTGCAGATCCTCCATAAAATGACTTCCGCTCGGGCTGAGTTTCGCGATATATGGCGTTCTCGCGCTTGCCGCGTCGAAGTCCGACAAGTCGAGCTTAATCCCAGCTTCATGGGCAATCGCGGGTAAGTGCAGGACGGTATTCGTCGATCCCGCCATAGCCATGTCGACGGCCATCGCGTTGGTAAAAGCCTTTTCCGTCATGATGTCGCGCGGGCGCAAGTCTTTTTCCAACAGCTCCATGATTTTAATACCGGCTGTTTTGGCTATGCGGATTCGTTCGCCGGTATCGCTTAGAGCGGTACCATTGTATGGCAAGCCCATCCCGAGCGCCTCTGTCAAACAATTCATCGAGTTGGCGGTAAAGAGCCCCGCGCAGCTCCCGCAACCCGGGCAGGCGTTCAGGGCTACATTTTCCAGTTCATCATCTGTTATCGTGTCCGCCCGGCGCGCGCCGATTGCTTCCATTATCGAGTTGAAGTCGAGGCCGCGCCCATCCAAACGTCCGGCTCGCATCGGGCCGCCGCTGACAAGGATGGCAGGTATATTGAGGCGAGCGGCGGCCATGAGCATACCCGGGACTATCTTGTCGCAATTAGGTATAAGCACGAGGCCATCCAACTGGTGGGCCAAAGCCATCGCCTCGATGGAGTCACAGATCAATTCGCGGCTTGCCAGCGGAAACTTCATGCCTTCGTGCCCCATCGCGATACCATCGCATATGGCAATTGCCGGGAATTCGACCGGTGTGCCTCCGCTCATCAGAATACCGTCCCGTGCCGCGCTCGCGATACGATCCAGTATCATATGGCCGGGCACGATATCGTTTTGCGAATTGACGACGCCTATGATCGGCCTGTCGATTTCGTCTTTCGTTAAGCCCATGCCGTAGAAAAGAGCCCTGGTCGACGCGCCCGAAACCCCGTCTTTTACTTTAGAACTGTTTAGTCTGCCCATATTCCTGCCCTCTCAAATTTTGCTATAATTGTTTTGGACAAAAGTATATCATAATGGTTAGACACAGGGAGGGTATAATATGAGTTGTGAATTCAATCCGTCAATCAAATGCGCGTGCACGTTCGATTGCCCAAGGCACGGAAAATGCTGTGAGTGCGTTGCCCATCATGCGGGAGGAGGCGATTTCCCCGCCTGCTTTTTCTCGGCCGAAACCGAAAAAACAGGCGCCAGAAGTTTTGAAGCCTTGTTGAGCGACCGTCAGGGCTGATACTTCTTTCGCTTTATTAACTCGATAGCTGCTTCAACGCGTAAGCGACGGCAAGCGGAAGATCGTTCGCTATAAGGCCGGTCTCGCCGACTTCGGCGGCTCTGATATCGCCCGCCAAGCCGTGGACAAAGACCCCCGCGCGAGCGGCCGTCAGGGTCGTCATGCCTTGCGCGGCGAAAGTCGCTATGACGCCGGCGAGCACATCGCCGCTTCCCCCTACAGCCATGCCCGGATTGCCGGTGGGATTGACGTAGATTCTCATATTCGGCTTTGTGATGGAAACGAGGGTTCCCGCCCCTTTCAGGACGGCGACGCATTCGAATTTTTCAGCCAGGTAAGCGGCGGCGGCCTCGCGCCTTTTTTGGACTACCGCCGTCGTCGTGCCCAGCAATCTGCCCGCTTCGCCCGGGTGAGGCGTTATGATCGTGTCCGTGTCCAGAGATACCGCGCTGGCTGACAGGATGTTTAAAGCGTCGGCGTCCAATACTACTTTACCCCCATAGTTTTCCAAAACGCTGAAAACGGTGCTTTTAGCTTCCTCCGTTACGCCCAGCCCGGGGCCGACGACAATTGAATCAAAGATGTCGAGCAATTCAGGCGTGAAGCTTCGGGGGATACATGTGGCGTCGGGCACGGCTGTTTGTATAACCGGCAGGAGCCTGTCCGGCACAGAAATCGTAACAAGCCCGGCTCCCGCGCGCAGCGCTCCTTTGGCGCATAGTATCGCGGCGCCGGCCATTCCCACGCTTCCGGCAACGACCAGTACACGCCCAAAATCGCCTTTCTGCGCGTCGCGTCTGCGTTTTGCTGAAAAGAGTTCGCGTATCTCATTGTAGGTTATCTCTATCGAAACCACTTTTTTCTTCGCGAAGCCCCTTCCTTAATCAGCGCTTCCTCAGTACGAAGTCAGGATAACCGTCGAAAGCGAGAAATACACGAAACATGTGAAGGTATCTGTCAATGATGAGATAAACGGCGCCGCCATGAGAGCCGGGTCGATCCCGATCTTTTTTGCCAGGAGGGGAAGCAGCCCTCCCAGGCACTTCGCAATTATTATTACTATCATTTGCGAGGCGCAGACTGTGAGCGCGATGCTCAAGGTCTTATCATCGAGAAATATTATTTTTGCGGTGTTTACGGCGGAAAGCGCGGCTGCTGTCAATATAGCTATGCGGAATTCCTTAAAAAACACGCGTCCCGCGTCCTTTGGCGCCACCTCGCCCAGCGCCAGGCCGCGAATGATGAGCGTTGAGGACTGCGAGCCGGAGTTGCCGCCCGTGCCCATAAGCAGAGGCAGGTAGACCGCGAGACTTGGCAGCCGCGTAAGCTGAAGTTCAAAGTACGAGATAACAAGCCCTGTCAGCATTGCCGAAAACATCAACAAAAGCAGCCAGGGCAGGCGGTTTTTGACCTGATCGAATATCCTGGTATCAAAATACTCCTTATCGTCCCTGCTGATGACGCCGCCCATGCGCTCGATGTCCTCGGTGGTCTCTTCTTCGATAGCGTGGAGAATGTCGTCAAATGTGATGATTCCGACAAGGCGTTTTTCATTATCAACGACCGGTATCGCCAAAAACCCGTAACGCTTAAAGACTTCCGAAACTTTTTCACGGTCGTCAAATACATTTACAAAAACAAAGTCCTCCACCATCAAATCGGCAAGCGGCACATCCTCATCGCTGACAACAAGGCTGCGCAGCGAAACGATACCGATGATCCGCCTCCCTTGGTCCTTTACATAGCATGTATATACGGTTTCCTTGCTCATGCCGACCCGCTTGATATACGCGAGCGCGTCTCCGACGGTCCACTCCTGCTTCAATGTGATATAGTCTGGCGTCATCAATGAGCCTGCCGAGTCTTCGGGGTAATTCAGGAATGTGTTGATTAGCTTGCGCTCCGCGTTTGAGGATTTTTCAAGGATTTTGTTCACCATATTCGCGGGAAGCTCCTCAAGCACGTCGATCATGTCATCGAAGTCCATCTCATTGATGATGACGAGGATCTCTTTGTCGGTAATACGCGATATAATCCCGGTCTGGTCATCGGTGGAGAGCCGCGAAAAGACCTCCGCCGCCTGGTCTTTCGGGAGCATGCGGAAAAGAACTATGGCGATTTCAATACCCAGCTCGTTTTCGGTTTCGGTAATAACATCGGCAATATCGGCTTCGTTGAGTGAAAGCAGGGTTTCGCGCGCGTACATATATTTCTTCGCGTCAAGCAACGTGAGGATTTCTTTGTGTATGTCTTCAAGAGAAGGTTCTATATAAGTCTTTTCTTCTTCCGTCATTTTGCTTTCTTTAAATGGCCATCCCGGGCGTAGTACCCCGCTGTATAGTAATCACGCGCTTTCCGGCGGCTATGCGACTGTTTAGTATATCACAATTGGTATCACATCACGCGTATGATATACTTCAAGACTGGAACAGGCGCGAATGGAGAGGCAAAATGGTTGAGACTGTAGAAACTACAAAAGAAGCGGCTGCTCGGGCGAAAGCAGACAGCCGCGCGCTGGCGACCCTTAAGATAAACGCGCGCAATGGAGCGCTTTCAAGAATCGCGGACGCCCTTCTGTCAAATAGCGCGGACATCACGGACGCGAACGAAAAAGACCTTGCCGCCGCGAAGGAAAGCGGACTGCCCGGGCCAATCGTGAAGAGGCTCGTGTTCGACGAAAAGAAGCTCGAGGACGCGGTGGCGGGCATACGGGAGATGATCGGCCTTGCCGATCCGGTCGGACGCCTGCTGCTGAGGCGCGAGCTCGACAGCGATATGCTGCTTGAACAAGTGACATGCCCGATAGGCGTCATTGGCGTCATTTTCGAGTCGCGTCCCGACGCTTTGGTGCAGATAGCCGCGCTCTGCCTGAAGAGCGGAAACGCCGCGATCCTGAAAGGCGGCAGTGAAGCCGCGAACACCAACCGGAAATTATTCGAGATTATACACAAAGCCGGACTGGAGGAAGGATTGCCGGAGGGGTTTCTGACGCTGCTCGAGTCCCGTTCGGAAATCAATGAGCTGCTTTCGTGCCACGAGTCCGTTGACCTCATCATACCACGCGGCTCCAACGAGTTTGTCCAATATATCATGAACGGGTCCGAGATACCCGTTATGGGCCACGCCGACGGGATCTGCCATATCTATGTCGATAAGTCGGCGGACCTGAGCAAGGCCGTGCCGGTAATCCGCGACAGTAAGACGCAGTATGTAGCGGTTTGCAACGCGGTTGAGACGCTGCTCGTCCACAAAGATGTATTGGCGGATCTGATGATTCCGCTGATGGATGAACTGACGGGTAATAATGTCGAGGTCCGCGGGGACGAGCGGTCGATGGCCATTCACGCGGGTGTGAGACCCGCGACCGAAGAGGACTTCAGGACCGAATACCTTGACTATATCCTGTCGATGAAAGTCGTAGACGATATCGCCGAGGCGATAGACCATATCAACTCCTATGGATCACACCATACGGACGCCATTGTTACGGAAGACGATGAAGCGGCCGCTCTCTTCATGGCGGGCGTGGATTCCGCAAGCGTATACCGCAATTGCTCGACCCGCTTCGCGGACGGGTTCCGCTACGGGTTCGGGGCGGAGGTCGGCGTCAGTACGGGCAAACTCCATGCGCGAGGCCCCGTGGGACTCGACGGGTTGGTCACATACAAGTACATGTTATATGGAAACGGCAATATCGTGGCGGACTACGCGGAGGGGCGCAGGGCTTTCCACTTCAAGGACCTGCGGGACTGAGGCTTGAGAACAGAGGCTTTTAATATGATATCCCGAAGGATAAAAGCATTGATATTGACGATGGCGTTACTTTGCCTGCCGCTATGCGCCTGCGACAAACCGGAAGCGCCGGCCGGGGCGCAGGTTGAGGCGCAAAACGAAGCGCAGATCGAGGTGCAAAATGAAGCGCAAGCCGAGGCGCCGGCGACGGGAACCTGGTATAAGATTTCCGCGGAGGAAGCGAAACAGCTGATGTCCGAGTCGGAAGGCGGCTATATCATTCTGGACGTCAGGACGGAAGAAGAGTATACGGAAGGGCATATCGAAGGCGCTTACCTGATCCCGTACGACGAGGCCGCCCGGTTGGCTGAATCATCGCTTTGCGAACCGGATACGATCGTCTTTGTCTATTGCCGTTCGGGCCGCAGGAGCGCGGCCGCGGCGGAAATCCTCGCGGGCATTGGCTTCACCAATGTCTATGACATCGGCGGTATTACAAGCTGGCCTTACGGGACAGTGACGGGCGCCCCGCCGCCGGCGGAATAGCCGGATTGGCGACCAGCGATACTTGGCGGCGCGGGCCGCTCGAATAAATGTACAGGTAGACGTAATCCTTCAGTTCTTGTATAATGCACTTTGCGCGTCGAGGTGTGGCGCAGCTTGGTAGCGCGCTTCGTTCGGGACGAAGAGGCCGCAGGTTCAAATCCTGTCACCTCGACCAAAGAGAGCCGTTGGAATTTCAATAGTTCCAGCGGCTTTCTGCTACTTTGCAGTTTCCATATATTAGTGAAAAATATCGCTAAATATCGACGAATTTCGGCATGATGGCTGTCAAATGGCTGTCAGATTTTCGGGGCTTATACAGCCGCCTTAACGCTACTGGCGCAGAGGTTGGTTACAAATGAGTTCAGACTGTCGCCGTGACGCTCTGCCTCAATAGAGAGTTCCTTGTGTAGTTCCGGCGGGACGCGCAGAACAAACTGACCGCTGTATTCTTTGTCGGGCGCTTTGCCGTGTTCCTCACATAAGGCAAGATAATCAT
>Ga0082212_10012522_pt1 | contig 10681 bp, 8 predicted proteins | sample TergutNt197P3_FD_71548 | JGI IMG/M metagenome (GOLD analysis project Ga0082212, IMG submission 71548) | Neocapritermes taracua P3 segment gut microbial communities from Petit-Saut dam, French Guiana - Nt197 P3 | ecosystem: Host-associated > Arthropoda: Insects > Digestive system > Gut ...
TGATTCCGATAGCGGAGCACGGATGCGGAGCGGCGATCAGTGTGCGCCATGGATGTAAACTCTGAGCGCATCGGAAGCAAATAAACGTCTTCCGAGCGCAAGGCACTGAACAGTAAACTTTCACTTGCTGGGTCAGGGGGTATCCGGTAAAATCTGACACATACCCAAACATAGAAAAAACGCAAACAAACAGCGCGCAGGAAAACCTGCGCGCTATCCGTTGATCAGAGTTTACTTATGAGTTAGAAAAGGATTTGGAGAGGAAGGCGCTGGTCTGCCGCGTCCTTGATGCCGAATTTCTCTTCGTTATATTTGTCGATCTCGTCGATAAGCGCCTGGTACGTACCTTCAAACAGAGAACCGGGGCCGCCCTGCGTTATGCACGGGATGAAGTAATTTATCCCGCAGGCGTCGCAGACTTCATGGACCTTGTTCCGGACGTGTTCCTGCGTCCAGCCGGTGAAATCGACTGATTTATTATCTATACCACCCATAAATGTCATCTTGTCGCCGTACTTTTTGACAAGCTCGGGAACGTTATTCGACTCCATACAGCCCTGCCAGACGTCGATGCCCATCTCGATCATCGCGGGCACAAGCGTCGCCTGATAGCTGTCGGCGTGATGGATGATCAGCTCGACCCCATTGTCTTTATAGTATTTGTAAACCCTTTTATAAGGCTCGAGGAAGAAGTCCTCGAACATCGCCGGGCTCATAAACGTGCTTTTCTCGCTGCCCCAGTCGTCATGGTGGAACAGCGCGTCGGGCTTGAGGTGTTTGCAGATGCCTTCTGCAAGCTTGAGTTCCCATTCTGTGAGATAATCGACCAAAGCGTGCATCTCATCCGGATACTCGATAAAATACATCAGCGCGTTTACGATTTCGTTCAAATAGTGGGTCTGGTCAAAAAGCCCCGGTACGACAAAAGCCGCTTTATATGCTTTTGTGCCGTCGACTTCATCATACATGGCTTTTGCTATCGCCCACTGTTCATCCGTGAACTCCAACGGGGGGCCTTTTACATAATCCCTCCACTTGGTGATGTCTTTGATCACGATCGTTTCGGGAGTATGCACAGGGAACTGACCGGGGACATTCTGCGGATATGACATGGTCACGCCCCAGGGGTTGATGACATTCTGGTCGCCTTTGTTGAGCAGTATACCTTCGGTGAACATAAAGTAGGGGTGGAACATGAGGTAGACAGCCTCATATTGGTTGACAAACCGGTCCGGTTTGCCGCCTTTGATGACCTCGCGCATGTTTTCTTTTGCGGTTAGCATATATACGGCCTCCTCGTAATAGTGTATTTTGCTGTTCTGGGTTATATAGTACACATGATGCGTAAATTGTCAATACCGCACAAAAAGTGCATAAAAGAATTCAAAAATTCCGTATAGAAATTCAATCAAACCGCGTTTTTGACGTTTCGCGCAATAAGAAAGAGATCAGTCAAACTTCAGGCTTATGTCAAGCGCTTTTACGGAGTGCGTAAGGGCGCCTATGGAGATGAAGTCGACGCCTGTTTCCGCCACTGCTTTCAAGTCGCGTTCGCCCATATTGCCTGAAGCCTCGGTCAGGGCGCGCCCGTTTATGAGTGTCACGGCTTTCGCCATGGTCTCCGGAGGCATATTGTCCAGCATGATGATATCCGCTCCCGCAGCAATGGCGTCTTCGACCTGATCGAGCGTTTCGGTTTCAACTTCGATTTTCAGCGTGTGCGGGCATCCTGCGCGTGCGAACGCTACCGCTTCCGCGATGCCGCCTGAGGCGGCTATGTGGTTGTCCTTGATAAGTACTCCGTCTGAAAGGTTGAATCTGTGGTTCGAGCCACCGCCGCATCTTACGGCGTATTTATCGAGAACGCGCAGGCCGGGCAGAGTCTTACGGGTGTCGACGATCGCAGTATCCGTACCTGATACTGCCCGCACGGCTTCAAAAGTCCTTGTCGCAACTCCGGACATATGCTGCAGCAGATTGAGCGCCGTCCGTTCTCCGGTGAGTATGCTGCGCGACGGGCCGGATATTTCGGCTATGACAGCGCCTGCCTCGACATATGCCCCGTCGTCGACTAAAGGTTTGATTTTGATTTTCGCGTCAAGCAGCCCGAATACACGCGCGGCGATTCCGAGGCCGCAGATAATGCCAGGCTCTTTCGCTTTGAAGGCGCCGGTCGAGACAGCGCCGCCGGGTACGCAGCAGTTTGTCGTTATGTCTCCGGAACCTATGTCTTCGCGCAGCGCGTCGAGCAAGAAATCATCCAAACCCGGATAACTGAAATCCATATCCAAACACACCTTCTTTTCTACTCTACGTATTTACCGTCCCAAAACTACTAACGCGCTGCCGGTCAGGGGGTAACCGTTAGACTGCTTTTTTGCAGCTCAAAAAGCCTTATATTGGTATATATACAGTCGCCACCGCTCCGCTACAAAGAATCGCTGCAAAAAAGCAGTCTAACGGTTACCCCCTGGCCTACAGCAACCATAACTTCCGGATCAGCTCTCGATGTAGTGCGAGCCTATGCTGACAGGGCGTTTCAACGCCGCTTCGAGAATGGCGCGGGCGACAGTCGCGATATTGAGCGTTTCCAGATACTCGTCTTTGTCGTCATATACAGACTCAAGCTGCGTCAGGATACCGCTTATCTGTTCGAGCGCGGTTTTGAGGCCGGCAGTTTTTCTGACTACATGGCAGTGGTCGCTCATCAATTGCTGGACAGTTTCTCTCAGGTCCGCGTAATCAAGCTGCGAGAATGGCCTAGATGGGATAGCTTCAACCTGCGTTCCGGTTCCTGTAGTATTCCCTTTATATGAAGAGTTTATGTATTGCGCCGCGCGCCGCCCGAAGACGATGCATTCAAGCATCGAGTTTGAAGCGAGGCGGTTCGCGCCGTGGACGCCGGTGTTAGCTGCCTCGCCGCACGCGTATAGACCTTTGATATTTGTTTGCCCGTAAAGGTTGGTTTCGATACCGCCCATCATGTAATGCTGGACAGGGCAGACGGGGATCCTGTCATGCGCTATGTTGATGCCATGCCTTAAACATTCGTTATATATAGTCGGGAAACGGTGTTTTAGGAACTCCTCGGATTTTGAAGTTATATCGATATACGCGTGGTCCTCGCCGCTGCGTTGGAGTTCTTTAATTACGCCGCGCGCGACAATATCGCGGGGGGCCAGTTCCGCGAGTTCGTGTTCGCCGAGCATAAAACGCTCGCCGTCGCCGTTGACCAGCAGTCCGCCCTCACCGCGCACCGCTTCGGAGATAAGGAACTCCGCCCCGTTGGAAGTGGCGTTCCAAAGCCCGGTGGGGTGGAATTGGATAAACTCGATGTTCGTTAGTTTTGCCCCTGCGCGCATAGCGGCGGCAGGCCCGTCGCCAGTCGCGACAGACGGGTTGGTGCTGGACTTATAAATTTGACCGACGCCTCCGGTCGCAATGATCACATTGTTTGTGCGTATAAGCACAAAGCCTTTGTCGTCGCAGCGTACGACGGCGCCGGTAACAACGTCTGCGCTGCAGCTGCCGTCTGTGTTAATGCCGCCGTCAGTGCTGCAGCCGCCGTCTGCACTAATGCCGCCGTCTGCGCCGATTACGGAGGACGGGGCGGTGAGCACGTCAAAAAGACAGGTATGCCCGCTGAAAGTGATGTTTTTACGCTGCGCTACTATATGCGACAAAGTCTTGACCGTCTCGCGCCCTGTAGCGTCGCCGCCCGCGTGAACGACGCGGTTCCTGTGGTGGCCGCCCTCCCGTGTGATTTGAAGTTCCCCGTACTCGTCCAGGTCGAACGGCACGCTCAGTGACATAAGCCTTTCTATGTCGGAAGGCCCCTCGCTTACTAGTACTTTCACCGCATCCATGTTGCATAGGCCCGCCCCCGCGACGGCGGTATCTTCAAGGTGGAACTCCGGCGTGTCGTCGCTGCTTATGGCCGCCGCGATCCCGCCCTGGGCGAGCCATGAGCTGGAAATCTCGATGCTCTCTTTAGCTAGTATTACGCAGCTCAGCCTTTCGTCGATGTTGAGCGCCGTGTACAAACCGGCCAGACCGGCGCCAACGATGACGACGTCATAATCCAGCGTTTTTTCGATTTTTGAGTCCTTGCTGATCGCGTATCTCAATCGATCACCTCATTGCCTGCTATCCGGTTTAGAATTTCCAATATGTGGTATACGCAAGTTGCTGGTCAGTGGGTATACGGTACACTGCTTTTTTGCAGCTCAAAAAGCCTGTAATGGCATATTTACTGTCGCCACCGCTCCGCTACAAAGAATCGCTGCAAAAAAGCAGTGTACCGTATACCCACTGACCATTTACATACGCAGTTGCGATTGAGATGCATTATAGCAGAATAGATTGCTATTAACAATGAAAATATGATATATATATTATGTGAAAGGAGCCGTTCGAATGATAGATATTTCCGTACAAAATATTAAGAAGGCTTTTGAAGAGGGCAACGATATCCTCGACGGGTTGACTTTTGATATAAATGAAGGGGAACACGTCGGCCTGCTTGGAAAAAACGGCGCCGGGAAAACTACGCTCCTTAAACTAATAACAGGCGAACTGTCGCCGGACGAAGGCTCAATAATCATACCTCCTCATAAAAAACTAGGGCTCATATCGCAAATACCGGAGTATCCGCACGGATACTCCGCCGAGGACGTTTTGCGCACGGCGTTTGCGGGGCTTGCCGCTATGAAAGCGGAGATGGAAGGCCTCGAAAAGCGGATGGAGGACGATAACTCGGTAGAAACGCTTAAGAGATACGACAGCATAGCGTATGAGTTCGAGCGCAAGGGAGGCTACAATACTGAATTTGAGCTCAACAGGATCGCCAACGGTCTGCGGATACCTCAATCGCAGAGGGGGCAGCTTTTTGACTCGCTTTCCGGCGGGGAGAAGACAAGGGTGAACCTGGCAAGGCTGATACTGGAAGATACGGAGGTTTTACTGCTTGACGAACCGACGAACCATCTTGACATGCGTGCGACGGTATGGCTCGAGGAATTCATAACAAAATTCAAAGGTACGACCCTGATCATTTCGCATGACAGGTACTTCCTTGACAAAACGATAAGCCGAGCTATAGAGATAACCGGAGGAAAAGCTGAATTCTACAGCGGCAACTATAGTTTTTACGTCCGTGAAAAACAGCGGAGATATGATGAGCAGCTTGAAAAGTATGAACGTGAACAAGCGGAGGCGAAAAGGCTGCGCGACGCGGCGGACAGGCTGTACCAATGGGGTACGGGCAACAAGCACTTAATGAAAAAGTCGTTCGCTGTGCAAAAACGGGCCGAACGCGCGGTCACGGTAAGCAAGCCCGGGCGGGATAAAGAGATCCGGGCAAAATTCGGCGAACGCGAATTCCGAGGGGATGAGGTCCTGATCTTTCGCGGCCTGGAAAAATCTTACAGCGGGCGAAAGCTTTTCGGCATAGATGAGCTTGAAGTCCTCGGGGGTGAGCGGATAGCAGTGATCGGGGACAACGGAACGGGGAAGACTACGCTTGTCAAGCTGATTATGGGAGAGGAGAAACCTGATTCCGGCGTAATCAGGCGCGGACCTTCTGTGAAACCGGCGTATCTGCCTCAAATAATAAAGTTTGACCATCCGCGCCGCACGATTCTTGACACTTTGCTATACGAGCAAAACCTGAGCCCCCAGGCGGCAAGAAACCGGCTCGGAGCGTTCATGTTTTCGGGGGAGGATGTTTTCAAACAGGTCGGCGATCTGTCCGGCGGTGAGAAGAGCCGTCTGCGTCTATGCATGCTCATGAACGGGGATATCAATCTGCTGATATTGGACGAACCGACGAACCACCTCGACCTGCCTTCCCGCGAGTGGATAGAGGGCGCTGTCGGGCAATACGGCGAGTCATTGATCTTTATATCGCATGACAGGTACTTTATCAACAGGTTCGCGACGCGTATCTGGGAACTTGAAGACGGCGCATTTATGGATTTCATCGGGACATATGAGGAATACTGCGCTTTTAAGGAAAAACACAGCGACAGCAGACGCGGCTCGCCGGGGCAGGAGGGCGAGCGCCGCGCCGGAGGCGTCGACAGCGGCGCGCGAGTACAGGAACGGAGCGGCTATAAACATAAGAAAAAGCCGTCCGATGTTCAAAAGGAGATCAAACGGCTTGAGCGCGAGATCGAAAAGCTCGAAACGGAACTCGGGGGAGTCGGGCTGCTGAAAGATGAGTTCGCGTCTGATTATGAGAAATTGATGGAGCTTGACGAGCGCGAACGCGGCATCGCTGCAGAAATCGACGCTGTGTACGGGGAGTGGGAGCGATTTGCGGAAATGTTGTAAAACCTGCAATCAGCCCGGGGCTAGTGGCTGCCTATTGCATGTTTACTCACATAGCTCAACAGCCCCTGTACTCTCGTTCGGCCTGGGAGGGGCGCAGATAGCTTGGTTCAAGTAACGCGGAGCGGATCGGCTCTTTGCCGGCTGACGCGAGCGCGACTCCATAAGCAGTCTGCCATCGCAGTAAATCAGGCGCCATCCGGCAGTCAATGCCTTTTGAGCAAAGGTACTCATAGCTAAGCGCAGCGCCGTCGCCGACGAGAAGGCAGGGGGCGTCGTACTCAGCAAGGCATGCAGACAGGTCTTCAAGCGATATTGCACGGTCGTCGCACAACCTGACCGGCTTGTCTCCGTTCAACCCGAAAAGCGCGTTGTAAACCTGACCTCGCCTCGCGTCCATTACCGGGCAGATGACACAAGGGACACACGGGGACGGTTCTCTTGTGTTTCCGTATGACTCCCGGCCGGACCGCTCGCTCCGCACCGGCGGAATCTTCCCTTGAATATCGCTTAACACAAGAGAACCGCCCCCGTGCTTCCAAGCAAGAGAACCGTCCCCTTGCTTCCTATCCCCGTGCTTCCAAGCAAGAGAACCGTCCCCTTGCTTCCCGTCCCCGTGCTTCCCGTGTGTCACCTGATGGGCCATCGCCTCCAGGGTCGATACGCCGCAGACGGGGATGTCAAGGCCGTACGCCAGCCCTTTAGCGGCTGAAACGCCGATCCTCACGCCGGTGAATGAACCGGGCCCGCTCGATACGGCGATAAGGCCGACGTCGGAAATGGCGAGGTCAAGGTTTTTCAGTAGTGATTCAGTCATTGACAAAATTGTCCGGCTGTGGGTCAGCCCGTTGTTTTGAAAGTATTGACCGAGAAGTTCCGTGTCCTCGCAAATGGCTGCAGACGCCGGTTTTGCGGACGATTCGAGCGCAAGTATCAACATTGTGAAATCTCCAGTTTGCGTTTATTACTGCCGAGGTCCTCTAATCTCACGGCGACAGCGCCGGGAGGGAAAGCCCCCGGTACTTTTTCACTCCATTCGACGGCGCAAACACCGCCGCGTTCAAGGTAGTCGAACCAGCCGATATCATACAGTTCTGTTTCGCTGTCCAGCCGGTACATATCAAAATGGAACAACGGGATAATTCCGTCATATTCGTTTACGATAGTAAAGGTAGGGCTTGAAACGCTTGAGCTTATTTGCAGCCCCGCTGCCAATCCGCGGACAAATGCGGTTTTTCCCGCGCCGAGTTCGCCGTACAAAGCGACGACGGCGCCGGGAGACAGCGTTGCGCCAAGTTTTTCGCCCTCATGTACAGTTTCGGCTTCGTTATATGTAAAAACAGTCATTTTTTACTCCGTGAAAAAGAATTGCTCGAAGCGGGAGTCTATTCAGAACCTTACGTTCGGAATACAAAAAACGGCTTACTCACCGGTCCTGAATAGAGACCAAAGCGCAGTATATCATCAATTTTGCAAAAAATAAAGATTTGCGCAAACTTTAAAAGAATGCTATAATGACTATTCATGCCCTTACCGGCAGTATTTGAACATACAGCTCATGCAAGGTGAGTAAACAATGAGAAATTTCTTCAGATCGCTCATGAGGTTCCTTCGCGAAGCGGATATTTTCCTGCTTGCGATAAGCCTTATCAGTTCTATATATGGCATACTGCTAATAAACAGCGTGGTAAGGAATCTGGAATCGGGCGGAAGTGAAATATACGTTCAGATAGGCGCTTTGGTTATTGGAGCCATACTCTTTGTTCTGTTTTCATATATCGATATCGACATTATCGCGGATAAATCCGGATTCCTTTTCGTTTTCAGCGTGCTTTTCATTTCTACGCTTTTCTTTTGGGGCGTCGGCGCGAATTCAGTGGGAAACAATGCGTGGCTGCGTTTTTTTGGAATAGGTATCCAACCTGCGGAGGTCGTTAAAATCACCTTTATAATTATCATAGCTAAAATGATAACAAATCACAAAGAACGAAAAACGCTGAATTCTACAGTATCAATATTACAAATACTTCTTGTATTTGCGATAATTTTCGGGCTTATCATCTTTGTTTCCGCAGATCTGGGTTCCGCTCTTGTCTACGTTTTTATCATGGTGGTCATGCTGTTTGCCGGAGGGGTAAAGCTCAGGTGGTTCGCTATCGGGATCGCCGCCGTTTCCGCCGCGTCGCCTTTGATTTGGACCCGTTTTCTTACACAAATGCAAAAAGACCGTATACGCGCCCCGTTCCAGCCGGAAATAGTCGATCCGGACAGGCTTGGCGTACTATGGCAGCCGGACATGAGCGTAGCGGCTATATCGTCGGGAGGGTTTGTCGGTCAGGGGCTCGGGAAAGGTAGAATGACACAAGCGACGCTGATACCGGAGCAGAGGACAGATTTTATATTCTCAGCGGCGGGGGAGGAACTGGGGTTCGTGGGGTGCATGCTTATCGTTTTGTTGCTTCTGGCGATAATAATAAGATGCGTTTATATAGGAATCAAGTCAAATAATACACTCGGATTTTTAGTCTGCACAGGAATCGCGTCGATGTTCATCTCACAAATGCTGGAAAACATCGGTATGTGCCTTGGTATACTTCCTGTAATAGGGATCACGCTGCCTTTCTTCAGCTACGGGGGTTCTTCACTCGTGACATGCCTGGCGGCTATGGGCATAGTGTCGGGTATAAAAATGCGCCCGAAACCGGTAAGGTTCAGATCCTTATAAGCAGCGAAATAAGGTAACGACGCCTTAAATCAGGAATGCCGGAAAACAGTTACGTCTCGTGAGTGGTGCGGAGGCAAAAGGAGCGCAACCTATGAGTTGTCCCAGAATAGACAGGGAAAACCTTGAGCGGCAGATGCTGTCAAAGACAGCGTCGCTTGCCGGGCGGTCGAAAGGGCGCGGACGGGCCGAGCAGGAATGTGAGATCCGTACGTGCTTTCAGCGCGATATCGACAGGATCACGCACAGTAAAGCATTCCGCCGCCTGATGCATAAAACGCAGGTGTTCCTGCAGCCCGAGGGCGACCATTACAGGACGCGTCTGACACACACGCTTGAAGTCGCCCGCATAGGCAGGACTATCGCCCGCGGGTTAAGGCTGAATGAGGACCTTACGGAGGCGATAGCGCTCGGGCATGATCTCGGGCATACGCCTTTCGGCCATGCCGGCGAGCGGGTCCTTAATGAAATCCTCAGCGGCGAGGGCGGGTTCAGGCACAATGAGCAAAGCCTCAGAGTCCTCGAGAGGCTCGAGAAGGACGGCAAGGGGCTTAATCTTACATATGAAGTCAAAGACGGGGTCGTTTGCCATACAGGAAGCAAAAAACCGGATACGCCGGAGGGGGATGTGATACGTATAGCCGACAGGATAGCGTACATAAACCACGATATCGACGACGCTATAAGGGGCGGGATACTGCGAGAAACTGACATTCCGGAAGAAATCACCTGTGCGTTCGGGGCGGGTCACAGCGCGAGGATCAACACATTGATTCTCGACATGATATGCGAGAGCGAAAAATGCGGTGAAATAAGGATGAGTTCACACATAGCGTTCGTTTTTGATACATTTTATAATTTTATGTTTAAGAACGTTTATCATAATGTCAAGGCAAAAAGCGAGGAGAGCAAGGTTTACGGTATACTCAGCGGGATATTCGGCTATTACGTCAAAAATCCGGACAAGCTGCCTGACGATTACAGGGGCATTGCCGCGCAGGATGGCATGCAGCGCGCGGTATGCGATTATGTATCGGGGATGACCGACAAGTACGCCATGTCTCGGTACAGCGAGTTATTCATCCCGGAAACCTGGCAGGTGAGGTGAGAGTTTGCCTATCCCTGATAGCTTTATTGACGATCTTATCGGCAGGACGGATATCACCGACCTTGTGAGCGGGTACGTTCGCCTTACAAAACGGAGCGGCGCGAATATGTTTGGGATATGCCCGTTCCACAGCGAGAAAACCCCATCTTTTTCAGTCAACGCCGACAAGCAGATATACTATTGTTTCGGCTGTAATAAAGGCGGCGGCGCGATAAACTTCACAATGGAAATTGAAAACCTCTCTTTTCGTGACGCCGTGGAATTCCTTGCCAGACGCGCCGGGATGACTGTGCCTGAAATCGATACGGCGGACGGGATGGCTGCGAAGCGTAGCCGCATGCTCGAGCTCAACCGCCTCGCGGCAAGACATTTCCATGACATGCTTTTGTCGCCTCTCGGTGAGCATACGAGGGAATATCTGGCAAGGCGCAGGATATCCGCCACGACAGTGAAAAAATTCGGGCTGGGCGCGGCGCCGGACTCTTGGACGCTCTTGCTCGAAGCCATGGCAAAGAAGGGGT
>Ga0082212_10012523_pt1 | contig 10681 bp, 3 predicted proteins | sample TergutNt197P3_FD_71548 | JGI IMG/M metagenome (GOLD analysis project Ga0082212, IMG submission 71548) | Neocapritermes taracua P3 segment gut microbial communities from Petit-Saut dam, French Guiana - Nt197 P3 | ecosystem: Host-associated > Arthropoda: Insects > Digestive system > Gut ...
TCAAATCAACGCTAACACCTTTCATTTTGATTGTTAAGGTCAAATCAATTTCATTTTCCATTTCAACAAGCGACTGAATACTGTTGTAAAGCGATTCAAAATGTTCGTTTGCTGCCTCAATAATAATCATTTTCGTGGCAGTTCCGTACATATTACTGATTGTCTTTTTATTAAGTCCTGAGTTTATGGCAATATCATCTGACGGCAACGCTTCGTCCATAAATGCTTTTTTGTACCAGTCAATCGTAATTTCTTCGGAATCCAATTTTGCATAAGCAATTTTCTTGAAAAAATCTACGGCAAATTGTAAGAATTCAGCATTTATCAAATTTACGATTTCAATTCTGTAATCCTGCGATTTGATTACTCGTGTGATTATGTTTTTTACGATTTGGTCTGTGAGTGTCATTTTGCTATCTCTTTAAATTGTTCTAATGATAAAAATTGAGTTTTTCGCTCTTTAAATAATTGATTGTCTTTTTGCTTTGATTTCATATATTCAAAGTATTTCGGTTCTTGTTCTGTCAGGAAAAATGAGCGGTCTAACGCCTTTGCTGTTTTTCCAACAGTTCCACTACCGCCAAACGGATCAAAAATTAAATCTCCTTTGTATGAATAGTATTGAATTACACGCTTACAAAGTTCAACAGGAAAAATTGCCGAATGTACTTTATCAAAACAAGGATCAATTTTCCACACATTTGTAGTCTCGTAACCGTCTGCAACTTTACTTTCTTCAACCGTTTTGTAGTCGTAACTGCGTATGTTCCAATCCAATAATTTTTCAGTAGATTTACGATAAACCATTAAGTATTCAGTAACGGAATTGGGTTTATAGCCCAACGGCTTTCGATGTTGCATAAATCCACCAACACGATTTTTTACACTTGCTTCTGGTTTGAGCCAAACAATATCATCAATAAATTCCCAACCGTTTTTCACTAAATAGGGGTGTAAATCAAATGGAATACCGTATCTTTTACTTGAATGTGAACGACTTACACGCGGAATAATTATAGGCGAAGTATTGACTATCAAAAATCTACCTTCTTTTGTAATTCTATGTGTTTCTTGAAAAACTTTATCTAAAAATTCCAAATATGCCTGATAACTTGGATAAATGGAATAATCGCGGGCGTTGTAATAGGGTGGTGAAGTAAAAGTTAAATGTATGCTCTCATCAGGAACATATTTTAACGCCTCTAAAACATCGGCATTTATAACAACATTTTTAAGAAAATCATAAGTTTCTGTATGTGGTAAAATGTTTTCATTCTTTTTTTCTTTTGCAAAATATTCTTTATAAATCACCGTTCGCACCATTTCATTTTCGTGATTTACGAGCGGTCGCAAATGTTCTTCCACTTCTTTATCGTTTTCAAAAGCCAATAGCCCGCGTATCGCCTGACAAATAATTTTCGGGTCGGTATCGCTTAAAAATGAATACAATAATGGTTTGTTTTTACAGATTCTCTGTCTGCCAATTGCTGATACGATTTCTCGGCGAACAGAAGTATCATTTTCTTTTTGATAGAGTGCAAAAAGTGAATTTGTATCCGATTTTCTGTTCAATTTAGCAATATTTTTTACGGCATTTAAGCGAACTTGTGAATGCTTATGATTCAAAAGATTATACAAAAAATCCGGATTGAAATTATTGGGAAGTTGCCCCAAGCTTTCAAGAATGTAGTTGATAGTACCCACATCTCGTTGAGCATTAATAAGAATGGCAACATCGCCGTTCCCTCTGTGTTTCAATTCTGTAATGTATTCTTTTGTCAGCATTTCAATACACCGCTTATTCCTTTTTCCTTAATGGCACCAATCCGTATTCGGTAAGGGCAGCAACGGTTCCCGATTGGGTAACAATAAGTTGCGTTTCCGCACAAACCACGTATGCCGTAGTGTCTTCAATAGCCACATAACACTCGCCCAGCATTAAATTAGAGCCGAGCGCATAGAAGAAAGTAGAATCTTTTTCTGCATTTCCGGTAACTGTTTTCGTAAATATACCCGAATAATCCATTCTTTCTTTGGCATTGTAATACTCTAAAAAGGTCAGGTATGTTTCGTTAGAATATTCATCATCAGAAATGTCGTAAATAAAAGTGTTGTTAAACAGATACTCTTTTATCCCTTCTTCGGTCATCATAACTTCAAATTGTGTTTTGTGCCCGCCACCCAATTTTTCGCGAATGGCTTTTTCGCCGATAAAAGTCAAACAGCCTGCAAAATAACCGATGAGCGCTATCCACGATATTTTTTTCAAGTACCATATAAAGTCAATTTTTTCCATACCCATAATGGCAACGCCAGCAGCGGAACCGATAATGAGGATACTTCCGCCGGTTCCGGCGCAATATGCCAACATTTCCCAAAAGTAGTGGTCAACGGGGAAGTGGTACATTCCCATAGCTCCCGCCACCAACGGAACATTATCTACAATAGAAGATAAAACCCCGATAATCATATTGATAACGTAGTATTTTGAGGGTTCTTGCAAGGGGATAGTGTCTAATTTTGAGGCAAGCAACTCTAAATGTCCTACGGTTTGCAATGCGCCTACGGCAATTAAGATACCGAGGAAAAACAGAATGCTGGGAACATCAACCTTTTTAAGCACTGTAACAATGTCGTACTGTTTTTTCTCGTCGTGGCTTTTGTTTCTGTGAATAATTTCGGAGGTAATCCACATAATGCCCAAACCGCCCAACATGCCCAGAAATGGGGGTAAGTGAGTAAGTGTTTTAAATACAGGCACAAACAACAAACAGCCAATACCGAGGAATAAAAACAGGGTTTGGTGCCATTGGTCGGCTTCCGGTTCGTTACTTTCTATTTGAAGTTCCGGGCGTCTCACGTCGCCTTTTAGTATAAAAGAGAGAACTACCAAAGGTACAATCAGCGACATTAAACTTGCAAAAAACGTCATTTCGATGATATTCAATGCCGTAACTTTTCCTGCAATCCACAGCATAATAGTGGTTACGTCTCCTATGGGCGACCACGCGCCGCCGGAGTTAGCCGCAATAATAATCATACTGGCGTAGAACCAGCGGTCTTTTTTATCGTCAATCAGTTTTCTCAGCAACGCGCACATTACGATAGAAGTGGTTAAATTATCCAACACTGCCGACATAAAGAACGCCAAAATTGAGATTACCCAAAGGAGTTTTACCTTGTTTGTGGTTTTAATTTTGTCGGTAATAATTTTGAAACCTCCTTGTGTATCAATCAATTCTACGATTGTCATAGCGCCCAGCAGGAAGAAGATGATGTAGGATATTTCGCTAACAATGTCAACGAGTTGAAAATGTACGAGCCACGTTAAGAAGTTGCTGCCCGGGTTGAGCATCACATACTCGCGCAAACTTTCAGAGTTTACTAACATTCCTGCACCGCCGATGATGGCGCACACCCACAAAATTACGCCGAGAAGCAGCGCAGTTGCCGTCTTGTTAATCTTCAAAGGGTGTTCTAATGCAATGCAAGTGTATCCTACCAGGAAGATAATAATCATAATTCCAAACATATTATATCTATTTAATTGTTAATATTTTACAAATTATTAAAATATATCATAATGCTAATTTTAAATTAAAAAAGCAATAAAAAATAAGGCGGCAAATATATATTTATTTAAAAATCTCCTCGCAATGTTCTGAACCTTTTTCGGGCGTCCACTACAAAAAGGCTTCCCGGGTGTTCTTTCATTAATTTTTGGTAACACTCCATAGCGCGGGATATATCTTTCAAATAAAATTCATTGAGTTCGCCGAGATAATACAGGGCGTCATCGGATAGCAACCCCTCAGCATAAACATCACAAATACGTTGGTACAATGCTGCGGCTTCCAAATATTTTTTTTGACGGGTAAATATTTTCGCTTTCGTAAAAAGTACCAAGTCTGCCAATTTTGAACCCAACGCCACAATCGCAATAGAATCCAAATATTTTAACGCTTGTTCATCATTGTTTTGAAACAACAAAAAATCGGCTTTTGCATAATAGCGAAGTCCTTTATTTTTTTCAAAGTCATTGCCAAACAATCCAAAATATGTAGCGTCGCTTACTTCTTCTTCATCTGTATCTTCGTCCTCATCGTCATCGTCTTCATCTTCGTGGTCTGAAATGATTAGTGAGAGTTGCATCGCATCGTTGGCAATCAGTTTTGTAGTAGCGGCGCGCAGAATATCCAACTGACTTTTAGCCCATTCAAACTCGCCGATATAGAAAGAGAGTTTGGCGTTTTTAAATTTTGCATTCTCTCCGATAGTGTCGTTCGGAAAATCTTTATTTACTTGCGAATAGAGCAGTGTGGCATCCCAAATGTTTCCCGAATACAGCATAATATCTGCCAAATCTACTTTATACAGCGCTTTTTGTTTAGGTTCGCGAATATCTGCATTCGCAATCGCCTCATTTAAAACCTCAATGGCTTCTGGGGTGTTGTTTACATAAAATGCTAAGAGATGCGCGTATTTTCGAATCCAATCGGCGGTACCGCTGTGAATGCCAAACTCTGTAATCAGTTTTTTAAATTCCTGTTCCAACAATTTGGCTTCCGCAATTTTTACCGGCGAAACGGAGGTTAACTCCAAATATTTAACATCCAATAATTGAAATTTGGCAGTGGTAAAATAAGGCGAGTCTTCCCCTTTGGCAATCATATAAATAAGGGCTTCTTTTGCCGCATCATAATCTCGGTTTTGGGTAGCATTACCAGCCACTTCCATAATGATGTTGCCATCTCCTTTGGTTCTTTTATCCAACGATTTGGCTATGAGCAACGCCTCCGAAAACTCTTTATTTAATTGATACGCCCAAAGCAACAAATGCACCAATTCAACATTATTCGGGTCTTTTTGAATCTCTTTTTGTAACGATGTTTTTAACAAAAAATAACTTGTATTTTCATCATCATCAAACATTAAATTTTGCAGCATAGTTTGCGCTTCTGCCCGCTGCTTGTCATCGCTGTCTTTAATTAAATTAATCGCTTCTTCAATAATTTTATCGGTGTTACCTAAAGAAGAATACACAGATACCAATTCTTTGGTAAACAGTTTAGGATTTTGCAGTACTCTCCTTCCTTTCAACAAAATATCTATGGCATAATCTCTTTTGACTTTATTTAGAAATGCGTAGTGCAATTCTCGGTATGCCGCTTCCTGTGCGGGCAAATTCTTAATAGCGGCATCATATTCTTTCAGCGCCTTGTTCATATCCCCTTGTCGTTCATAGATATATCCCAAGTCAATATCGTACCTGTGCACATTGGGAAATGCTTTTTGCTGCATTTTTACTACTTTCTCTAATTCTTTATAATCTTCTAAATACAACAACGTTGGATAATAATAAGAATAGATATAAGTATCCGGTTTTTTGTCAAAAAGAGATTTAAAAATAGTTTTGGCTTTTTCGTATTCGCTTTGTTGAAAGTATTGAACGGCTAATTGTTCTTCGGGCGACCGCTGGGCGAAAGCATTGAGAAAGGAGAAAAGGAGAAAGGAGAAAAGGAGAAAGGAGAAAGGAGAAAAGGAGAAAGCGGTATGCGGTGTGCGGTGTGCGGTAATTGAGTGTATAATTTTCATTTAATTTTAGTTTTAGAGTTTACATAACGTTAGAAAAAGTAGAATATTTTTGTCTTGTTACCATAGCATATAGTACAAATTATTACTGAAATTGTTGCATTATATTATAATTATATTAATTTTGTGCGCAATTTTCTTAAATTCATTAATTATGAGAAAGATCTATTTTATTTTTTTAGTCCTATTTTTATTGGTGATACCTTCCGTGAATGCCCAAAATACAGACGGTAAAAACTTTTGGGTAACTTTTGGAAGAAATTATCTCCATTATAATTATCATCCTGATGGTAATGTTAGTTCTCTTGACCTGAAAATCCGTGTTGCCAGTAGAGATTACCCCATTACAAATGTAACCATTGAGTTTATGGATCTTCCCATATCCCATCCTGATAGAATAGTAACAAGTCCTTCTTTAGGTCCGCAGGAAGTATGGACACACCCACTAACCAATGCTCAAAAGACAGCGGCGTATATTACAAATACTTCCACAGTACCTAATTCTAACAAAAGTATTCATATTTCCAGCAATAACCCTATTACGGCTTATGCTATGAATGCGTATGCGGCTGCTACCGATGCTACCAATCTCTTGCCTATAACTGCGTATGGAACGGAATATTATCAAATATCATATAATCCCAGATCCGGCGCAAATGACTCGTATGCCGTTATTGCTATAGAAGATGATACTCAAGTAACTCATAATAATGAATCTCCGGTAACGATTAATGCAGGACAAGTGTATTATAGGGTTGCTAATACTAATACAGATATGACCGGCGATCGTATATCAACAAATGGAAAACCTGTTGCTTTCTTTGCAATGAATCATGGTGTTGTAATAGACGGCACTTCCGGCGATAATCTGTTTCAACAATTAGCGCCCACAAACACTTGGGGAAAAACTTTTTTTGTGCCGGTTTCTAATAGTTATGATAACGGGTATTACCCTTTTGCAGACAGAGTGCGTATTGTGGCATCGCAAGATGGAACGGTTCTTCAAAAATCAGCAGGAAGTATCATAACAGGAAATCTAAATCTAAATCGTGGACAGTGGGTTGAATTAGAAATTCCTTTGAGTAGCAACGGTTGCTATATTGAATCTAATGAACGGGTGGGAGTTTGCACTTATCTTAAATCAAAATATCCCGTTTCTGACCCTTCCGAAGCATGGCTTCCATCTATAGAGCAAACCGCTAAATATGCTACCATTGCCCCTTTTGTAACCACAGGCACAGCGATAGACGATCATTATGCTTTAATCATTACCCCTTCCGATACAAAAATTTATACTGAATATTCTATTAATGGAGGTAAATACAATCCTTTGCCTTCAACAGGCACATGGTATAACAATGCCGCTTCCGGTATGTCATTCTACACTTTGGATCTTGGCAATAATAGCCCTGGAAATGCGAATACAATCTACAGTTTTAAGAATGATGCAGAACTTTTCGTGATGGGATATGGAACAGGTAGTGCAGAATCTTATTACTACCTTGGCTATTCTTCCATGCGTAATCTGGATGTATTCTTTGAAGCAAACGACGTTCACTATCAGAATTTATCAAATACACTTTTCTGTGAACATTATGTGACTATTAGAGCAGAATTTGCTGAACCTGAAAGTATGGACGCAATAGAATGGTATGTGAATACTATACACATACCTGAATATGACAATTTGTTGGAGTGGGGGGAAGACTATTATTTTGCCACAGGCGAAAATACCGTTAAGATGAAAGTATTTTTTGCTGACGGAACTATTGATGATGAGACTTATGTGGCTACTATCAACATTGGCGCTGTGGTTACTGCTATTCCTAATGATGATGAACGGGGGACGGTGGTTCCCTCAGATACCTGTGTTCATACAAATCAGAATATTACTGTAATTGCTACCCCAAAGCCTACTTACGCTTTTGATTATTGGAGCGAAGGAAGCCCGCCCACGCCCGTTCCGGAAAACCCTTCCGCTACTTTTACATTTCCGGTAATTTCAGACCGTGATTTAATTGCTAACTTTAAGTTAGATGTGGTTGATGTTACCGTCTCTACAAACCCTTCCGCAGGCGGAACTGCTACCGGCGGCGGCACATTCTCAATTGGGCAAACAATTACTGTAAGCGCTACTGTTGCAGACTGCTATGTGTTTGATGGCTGGACAATAAAAGGCAATCCGGATCCGGTTTCCACAGAACTCGATTATGAGTTTGAGGTAGAAGGGGCGTGCGATTTGACAGCCAATTTTTCATTGATACAATATACGATAAACGTCTCTGCCACCACCGGAGGTACAGTTTCCGGCGGGGGTCCCCGTAATTGCGGAACTCCTGCCACCGTAACCGCTACTCCCGGTACCGGTTACCACTTTGTAAAATGGACGGAAAACGACGTGGATATTCCCTCTGCCGGCGCTTCTTATTCCTTTACCGTAGAAGGGAATAGAGATTTAGTAGCACATTTTGCAATTAATATATATAATGTAACGGTTTCCGTTGGCGCTTCATGTGGCGACAGCTATGCTTGCTGCTCTGACGATGAAATTGAACACGGAGATATGTACACCATAACCGCTTACCCCGATCCAACCTGCTGCAATTTTGTAAACTGGACGGTAAATGGCATAGAAGTATCCACAGATGAAACCGATACCTTTGAAATTACAGGCAATATTGAATTTGTTGCTAATTTTGAATTGAAGAAATATCTTGTAACATTAGAATGTGAACCGGAGGGTGCCGGTACTCTACTTGGAGACGGACTCGCTTCCCATGGATCCACGGTTACCATTGTGGCAAATCCATCCTATTTTTACTCTTTTGTGGAATGGAGAGAAAATGGTATTCCTGTTTCGGAAGACCCCTCTTACGATATTACCGTTGTAGGACCTCGTACTTTAGTCGCCCACTTTGCACCCCAAACTTACAAAATTAAAGTCGAAGTTGGGGCGCCCGGCGGCGGTACGGTAGCGGTAGCGCCGAATGGCGGATTAAATCTTGCCTATAATACAGAGTGTACCGTTACGGCGAACCCTGCAGAATTTTATCAGTTCTCTCACTGGACGCAGAACGGCAACCCCGTTGCCGGCGCGGGCGCAACCTATACTTTCCCTGTTACCGGCGACCGCGATCTGGTTGCCCACTTTGAGCCGATGACCTTTACCGTTAAAGTAATTGCCGACCCCAACATTGGCGGAATGGTGTACGGCGATGGCTACAACCTTACCGTAGATTCGCTGTGGACAGTGATAGCAGTTCCCTTTTTCAACTACGATTTTATTAACTGGACGCTGTTGGATAACACGCAACTTTCTTCACAGGATACCTTTACGTTTACAATTCAGATGTATTATGAGTTTGTGGTGGATGGCGTTCTTACCCTTGTGGCGCATTTTCAACTTAAAAACTACAATATTCTCTTATCTGCGGATCCTCCCGAAGGTGCCAAGTATCTGAGAGCAAACGGCGTAAACGGCGGCATCAATTTTGTTCCCTACGGCACGGAAGTGCTCATAGAAACAGAAGCCGAACACCCTGTTTACAAGTTTGTAGAGTGGCGCGAGAAGTTTGAACCCGATTCTACCGTCTGGGTTACCAACGATTCCGTTTATTCCTTTAACATAATCCGCAACCGCCATTTAGTTGCCATTTTTGAGTTGGAGACCTACCTGATCACCCTGATTCCCCACCCGTCCGTTGGCGGCTATGTAGAATATGGCGGCTACTATACTTTCGGTTCAGAGATAGAGGTGCACGGACATCCCTATTCTACCTATACATTTTTAAACTGGACGGAAGATGACCCCGATCCTGTAGGCACGCCGCAGAGCGATGATGAAGAGTTTCCCATTACCGTTACCGGCTCGCGGGTACTGTATGCCAACTTTGTCCCCAAAGAATTTTATGTCAATGTAACCGCAGAACCGACATGGGGAGGATTGGTCGGCGAATCCGATACCAATATTCCTTACGGTACGGAGTGGGAAGTATGGGCAGACCCGCTTCCCAACTACGAGTTTCAATACTGGGAAGAAGACGGCGTACCTATTCCCGGAGCAGGCGCCATTTATCCTTTCCCTGTTACCTACTCCCGTGATTTGGTGGCTGTCTTTGCGCTGGAAAACCATACCATCACACTGATCTCCAACCCGCCGGGTGCTACGCTGATGGGCGCGGGCACCTACTCGCACGGCACGGAGATAACCGTGAGCGCCATTCCCAAAGAGTGCTTTACCTTTGTAAACTGGACAGATGACACAGGCGCTGTGGTCTCTCCCGGTCCCAACCCCGACTTTCCGTTCTCCGTAACGGAAGACAGAGTACTGATTGCCAACTTTATTCCCGAACTCTATGAGATTACTCTCATTGCCGGCGAAGGGGGAACAGTAGCCGACGGTGGCACTTTTGCCTGCGAGACGGAGATTACCGTTACCGCAACGCCGGAGTATTGCTACGAGTTTATCGAGTGGTTGGAAAACGGCATACAGGTTTCAACAGATATGGCATATACCTTTACCGTAACCGAGCCCACTACGCTTACCGCGCACTTTGAACTTATCCTGCACGATGTTATTCTCTCTGTGTATGAAGACGAGGGCGGCGAAGTAGAGGGCAGCAATACCCACATCCCCTGCGGCACGGAAGTTACCATTACCGCCATTGCCGATACCTGCTACCGGTTTTTATACTGGATGGAGGCTGATGGCGGCAAACCGATTGAAGAGAATCCCTACATCTTTATTATAGAAGAAGATTATAATTTGACGGCATATTTTGAATATATTACCTATACTATTACTCCGGTTGCCGTTCCGGGTAGCGGCGGTATGGTTTGGGGCGGCGGCACCGACATCCCCTGCGGAGATACCGTTACCGTGTGCGCCAGCGCTTTCTCCTTTTACGATTTTAGACACTGGGAAGACAAAAACGGAGTTATACTCACGGAAGACACCTGCTACACTTTCGTTGCCGATGATGACTGTGAGTTGTATGCCATCTTCGATATTTATACCTACGACATTACGCTGGAAGCAGATCCGCAGCCGGGTGGAACCTATACCGGAGACGGTACCTATTCGCACGGA
>Ga0082212_10012524_pt1 | contig 10680 bp, 8 predicted proteins | sample TergutNt197P3_FD_71548 | JGI IMG/M metagenome (GOLD analysis project Ga0082212, IMG submission 71548) | Neocapritermes taracua P3 segment gut microbial communities from Petit-Saut dam, French Guiana - Nt197 P3 | ecosystem: Host-associated > Arthropoda: Insects > Digestive system > Gut ...
CCATGCAATATTCACAGTTTGACGAAACAGGGATAACAGGAACGCGGTGGATTGATTTAGTACCTTACAGATTTTTGCCCATGACCATAGAGTTGACAGACTGGGAAGACATCGCGCGTTCGTTGGAAGTCCACGGCGTGCTGAGCAAAGGCGACCTTCCGAGCGAGGTGTGGGACGCCGCGAGCGGTGGTTCTGCTGTCAGCATCCTCGTACCGGAAATGATTGCGGAAAGTTATTTGTGGTATGCAACTCCCGCCGACGATCTAAATGGATTTGTGGCGCATATAAATACGGTACTGCATGAAGCGATTGATGCTCCCGAAATTGCGCCCGGAGAGTCCGGCGTTCGTTTGCAAGTCATTAACTTAAAGCAAGAAGCGGACATTATTGCCAATACAGGCAGACTCTTTATGGTGTTCATCTACGGCTTTGTCGCGTTACTCATTATCATCGGCCTGACAAACATTATCAGCACCGTGTCGACCAATCTGTACGCGCGTTCCCGTGAGTTTGCCATGCTTAAAAGTGCCGGCATGGACACACGCGGTTTGCGGAGAATATTAAATTTTGAGAGTGTTTTCTGTTCAGCAAAAGCATTGATATATGGGCTGCCGCTTGGACTATTGACTTCGTGGCTGATACACGGCGTAATTGCGGACACAGTGGAGTTTGCTTATGAGATTCCTTGGGCGGCAGTGGTACAGTGTGCAATTGGCGTATTCGTCATAACATGGGGCGTGACGCGGGTTTCAGCACAGAAACTGCGGGGACAGAATATTGTTGATGCAATACGAGGGGAAGCTGTCTGAGCGAAATTACATCCCTTTCTCCTGCGGGTGTCCGTCCGTCTGTTGTGCCGCAATAAAAAGGACTGCCTGTAAATTACGGTCTTTCGACCTACCTATACAGTACAATCCTTTAGGTTCCTGTCTCGGTTTACATATATCTGACAAGCTAATAACTACTTCGGCTCCACCCTTATCCAGATTTCGACATAACTGTTATCCAAACCCGACGAATGGTATAGTTCAAGTTCATATCCGTCGACCTTTTCAAACGGGGCGGTCGGCAGCCAATCGGTATATACCCTTCTTGAAAGATCTTGTGTGACACTGCTTGTTTTTTCCCTGGGATGTTCCATTGAACTGAAGACCGCCCAGGTAGCGGCCGGTATCTCAGTGACCGTAAATCCTTTGGTATCGCAGTTTTCATCATGATTAACAAAAAGCATATAGGGAAACGTATTTCCACCGGTTTCTCTGTAGCCGCAAACAGCGTGTATACGGCTCAAAGGCTCATTTGTGGATTTGATCAACCTGTCATAATCTCCGTTATTCAAACACTCCATCCAAAACGTCGGAATATCCTTCAGGTTTTTCCCGTCTTCCGTTGAAAAAATACCCTCGATTCCGTAAACTGAAAATGCTTCCCTTTTTTCGATCCTGTAGTCCATCGCGGTATCTCCTTTGATTGATAGTAGAAAAGTGATACGGGGGAAAGCTTTGAGCGGTAATGAGTATTTTCGGGCGCTTGAAGGTGAAACCCCGTGCGTTTCCTTGAAAGCTCTTGCGAATGCTTCCGGCGACTCATAACCGAACTCCAAAGCGATGTCGATAACCTTTTCGCTGCTGTTTTGCAGTTCAAAGGCTGCGAGCGTCATTCTCCTTCTGCGAATGTACTCGAAGACCGAAAAACCGGTCACGATAGAAAAAGTTCTTTGAAAACTTACCGCGGGCTGACACATAATTTTTGAAATCACATCAAAGTCAATTATGCCTCGCAGATTGCTTTCGATGTATTCTGCCGCACTGTTCATCCGCTCAAACCATGTCATAACATACCACTTCTCCCTAAGAAAGAATATATCCGATTTTAAGCGGATCGACCTTGCTCTTAAGGATTCATTTCAGCAAGGTCTGTTATCGGGCGATATAGTATTTTTCTGTAAATATTGTATATCAGCTGATACTAATTAAGATCAAGGAACATATCTGAGAATAGGATTTCTCGCGGCGGCGAGTTCGTCCGGACGACCTATAGGAGCCGATATCGGAGCTTTGCGGGCGGCCTCGGGGTCTTTCATCGCGGCGCGGTAAATTGAAAGGAAAATCTTTGCCGCCTCGTCCAGCGTTTCCTTGCTCTCGGTCTCGGTGGGTTCTATCATAAGCGCCTCACGCACTATGAGCGGGAAATAAACTGTCGGCGGATGAATCCCGTTATCTATAAGCGCCTTCGCGATATCCGAGGCAGTGACGTTGTTCTCAGCGGCTTCCTTTTCCATTGTCAGCACGAATTCGTGCATGCAGCTGCCGGGTTTTGCGACGGTGTAACACTCCGAGAGAAGTTTCATAAAATAGTTGGCGTTAAGAACCGCGTTTTCCGCCGTTTTGACGATACCCTGACTTCCAAGCGCGACTATATATGCTAATGCTTTGACTATTACCAAAAAATTACCGTCGAAACTCTTTACCCTTCCGATACTGTTTTTACTGCGCGGTTTTCTTGAATACCTTTTCCCGTCAAACTCTATTTCGGAAGACGGCAGAAAAGGAACGAGAAAGTCTTTGCAGCCGACCGCGCCGGAACCGGGTCCGCCGCCTCCGTGCGGAGCGGAGAAGGTTTTATGAAGATTAAGATGGATGCAGTCAAACCCCATATCCCCGGGTTTGACGACGCCCATAATAGCGTTAAGATTAGCGCCATCGCAGTATACCAGCCCTCCGGCGTCATGGACTATTCCGGTTATTTCGAGGATATCACTCTCGAAGAGACCGAGGGTATTGGGGTTGGTAAGCATTAATCCGGCGGTATCGTCTCCTGCAAGCGATTTCAATCTATCTATATTCACCCTCCCGTTACTGTCCGACGGGATATTCACTGTCGTCATTCCGGTCATTGCCGCGGTAGCGGGATTGGTGCCGTGCGAGGAATCGGGGACTAATATTTTAGTTCGTCCTATGTCGCCGCGGCTTTCATGATAGCGTTTGATGAGCATTACGCCTGTGAACTCCCCGTGCGCTCCAGCGGCCGGCTGCAATGTTACGGCGTCCATACCTGTTATTACGGCGAGATATTCACAGGCGAGAGCAAGGACCTCGAGACAGCCTTGAATCGTATGTTCAGGCTGCAAGGGATGAACGTCGCAAAACCCGGGCAGACCCGCAATCCTCTCGTTGACCGAGGGGTTGTATTTCATGGTGCATGAACCCAACGGATAAAACCCGTTGTTGACGCCATGGGATCTCCGTTCAAGCTCGGAGTAATGTCTCGAAAGATCGGATTCGGACAACTCGGGTAATAAAAGAGCCGATTCCCTGAGATACTTTTGCTCCGGAGGATGATACCCGACATCGCAGTCTCCTACAAGACTGCCCTTGCGCCCGGGGACGCTTTTTTCAAAAAGAAGTTTCATATGACAACCTCCTTTACCAGTTCCGCGAGTCTGTCTATTTCCTCTTTTGTATTGACCTCAGTGGCGCACCACAGGATACCGCCTTCTATAGGATAACCGCCGAGGATACCTTCCTCTTCGAGTCTCTTCAGCAAACCCTTAGGGTCGTCGCATAATGTCGCGAACTCATGGAAAAATTCACCGCTTTGCATGCGCTCAAGACCCGCCTGCTCAAGCTTTTCTGCGAGATAGTGCGCCTTGGAGGTGCACTGCATTGCGACCTTTTGCATTCCCGAAGGACCCATCGCGGCCATATACACCGCCGCGGTCATAGCGCAAAGCGCTTGATTGGAACATATATTGGAGCCGGCTTTTTCGCGGCGGATATGTTGTTCGCGCGCCTGGAGCGTAAGCACGAACGCTCGGCGTCCCGAAGCATCTTTAGTCTCTCCGACTATCCTGCCGGGAAGTCTTCTTACCATATCTTCTTTTGCCGCCATGAAACCTAAATAAGGACCTCCGAAGGAGAGAGGCAATCCGAGAGGCTGACCTTCTCCGACGGCAATGTCGGCGCCGCATTCGCCGGGGGTTTTAATCACAGCCGCGGCTATGGGATTAACGCTCATGATGAACTTCGCGCCGGATTTATGCGCTATATCTGAAACCAAAGCGCAATCTTCAATAAGCCCGAAAAAGTTCGGCTGCTGCACATAGACCGACGAAACTCCGTAATCGAGCATCTCATTTAAGGCTTCAAGGTCGGTCAACCCGTTTTTTTCGGGGATGATTTTTATAGCGGCACCCGAGGCGCGGCAGTAGGTTTCCATCGTCTCGATGACCATAGGGTTTGCCGTCGCCGAGACAAGGGTATCGCGCCTGTTTTTTTCACGGCACATTGCGGCGGCTTCCCCCGCGGCCGACGCCCCGTCGTAGACCGACGCGTTGGAGACCGCAAGCCCGGTGAGCTCGCATATCATGGTCTGATACTCAAAGATAGACTGGAGTATACCCTGCGACATCTCTGCTTGATATGGGGTATATGCCGTGACAAAAGTTTCTTTAGAGGTTACAGATTTTACAATAGAAGGGATGAAGTGGCGGTAGGCGCCCGCACCTCGAAAAATCGAGCGGAAGACGGTGTTTTTTTCAGCCAGCGCCGTGAAAAAACGCAGTGTCTCGAGTTCACTCCTGCCTTCGGGTATCCGAAGTTTGTCCCGAAGTAAAAGATTTCCGGGGACAGAATCATAAAGCTCGCCGACCGAACTCAATCCCAACGCTTCGAGCATTTCGCCCTGCTGTGACGCTGTTGAAGGCAGATAGTCCCCCATATGGCTCTCCTTTCAATGTCCGTCTGACTCACAGAATTCAGCGTAAGCGTCAGAATCCATCAAATCTTCTCTTTCGGTTATTTTGTCGACTCTTATGAACCATGCGCTGTACGGATCGGAGTTGATGAGCTCCGGACTATCTTTAAGCGGTTCATTGACCTCGATAATCTTTCCGGTCACCGGAGAGAGGATATCCGAAACAGCTTTGACGCTTTCTATGTCCGCGAAGCTTTCTGACGCCGTTACGCTGTCGCCGACCTCAGGAAGATTGATAAAAACTATCCCTCCAAGAGAATCCGCTGCGAATTCGGTTATGCCGATACTGACTGAACCGTCCGTTGAAACCTCAATCCACTCATGGGATTTTGCGTAAGAAAGATTTTCAGGATACACCATGACCGTTCCCCTCCTTTGATTAATACTTATAGTATATTACGCCTGTAAAAAGGCAATTTAACCACCCTGCCATCGACCGGTTTTCCCCGAACGTCTACCGTAAGCAGGGTTCCGGGAGCCGCGGCGTTTCTAGTAACAAGTGCCATAGCGCACGCCTTTTCGAGAAAAGGAAGGAAGGTGCCGGAGGTTATATGACCGGCGGAGATACCATCCATATATACCTTGTATCCTTCGCGTGCGATACCCCTGCCGACCATCTCCAACCCCACGCGGATTTTATCGGGATCGTTATTTTCCGACAATGCGGATCTTCCTATAAAGCTGTCTTTATCTGTTTTTACCGCGAAACCGAGCCCTGCTTCGAACGGTGTTATATCCTCGTTCATTTCATGACCGTAGAGCGGCATGGACGCCTCGAGCCGCAGGGTATCGCGCGCTCCGAGCCCTGCCGGGATCAGCCCTAAATTTTTACCCGCGTCGGTTATCGCGTTCCAAAGTTTTTCCGCATCGCGCGATGCGCAGTAAAGCTCAAACCCGTCTTCACCCGTATAACCGGTTCTCGAAACGAGACAGTCCGTCCCGGCGACATCGAGTGAGGCAGAAAAAGTATAATATTTCCCCGGGATTTCACCGGCGGCGAGTTTTCTCAATATATTTTCCGATTCCGGACCCTGAAGCGCGATCTCCGCGGTCGTACCGGAGATATCGGTCAAGTTAGCGCTGCCGGTGAGCCGCGTGTTTATCCAGTTGATATCCTTTTCGATATTCGCCGCGTTGAGCACCAGCATATATCGATCCTCAGAAAACCGGTATACCAGAAGATCGTCGACAACACCCCCATTTTCATTGCACATGAGGGTGTAGCGAACCCGTCCATCGTTCATTTTGCTGAAATCATTGGTCATCAGATAATTCAGGTTTGCTGTCGCGCCGCTGCCTTCCAACATAACCTCACCCATATGCGACACATCAAATAACCCAGCTTTTCTCCTTACGGCGAGATGTTCCTCGATGATCCCGGAATATTGTAACGGCATTAAAAACCCGGCGAATTCTACCATCTTCCCGCCGCAATTCTCATGAAGATCATAAAGCGGAGTCTTTTTTATCATGGAAACCTCCTAACCTTTTTCCTCAATAATACTGGTCAGACGACAGAGAGATGATCGGCTATGGAGCAAAATGTCACAATAATAAACTGAGTCATGATGTACACCGAACCAACATCGATATTCTCAAAATTATCATTTCGTGTGTGCATATAGTGGGGAGGAGCTATACCAAGATTATTGTCGACAGCCCTCGGAGGGTCTATTTCCCGCCAGGAGAAGGTCGCGCAGGGTATAGAACGCCTGTAGAACGGAACGATATCGTGCTTGCCTATTTTTTCCGGGCAGAATAACTTATGTTCCCCGATATAAAAATTCTGATATGCTGATTCCGCGGAGAAACTGATAATATTCGGCTCGGCGGGAGAACTGCCGTTTGGGGATCCCTTTGTGCTGATAACGATGGCTTTTTCCGCGTCGCAAAGTTCATATCCCGACATATCGATATTTATAAACGCGGTATGCCGGCTTATCGCCTCGTTGTTCTGGAGATTCAGGTATCGGTAGGCGCCGTAATACCCGTTCTCTTCCGCTGAGAAAAAACAAAACCTCAGCTCAAACTCATATTTATGTCCGCTTTTTATGATGGCTCTGATAATGGCCAGAAGCGAGGTTGCCCCGCTGGCGTTATCTACGGCACCCTGGGTTCCGCTGACCGAATCGAAATGAGCGCCGAACAGAAGGATTGGGGCGTTTTCGATCTCGGAGGGGATGACGGCGAGTATGTTCTCGGTATAGGTGCTCAGGGCGTAAAAACCTTGTCTTGCGAGAGTGCCCGCCGACTCGCTGAATCCGAGCGATTCGAGCTCCGATACTATATATCTCCGCGCCGAGAGATTACCTCTTGAACCCAACTGCCGGGGACCTATTTCTTCAGTGAACACGCGGAGATTCTCCTCGATATTCTCGAAGTCAATGAGCTCCGCGTATTCCAGAAAAGGCTGCTTTTGCAGAAAAATTGGGGAATGCCCATATATATCGCTCGATGAGGTATTGACAAAAAGACCATCGAACGCCGAGGAAGAAGAAATAATCGGGCAGGACGCGGGCGCGAGCTTTTCCGGTTCCGCGTATGCGCTTTTGTCAACCGCATCGGGCAGCGCCAGCAAACCCGTCATAAGCAGAACCAGCGAGAGGGTGATAAGAATATATACAGCTTTTCGCATACAAAACGCCCCGTATATTTGAATAACTGCCAGACGTACCTGTTGATATCAGTATATCACAAAACCCGGTCCGCGGCACAAGGATAATCTTTTATCACGATCGGTCATAATAAATTCGTGCATATAATGCGGCGGCATTGTATAATGAGTATATCAAAGGTTAAGTATCCGGGTCTGCCCGGTGATTGATTACCGTCTAATGGAGGTCGATATGGAAATATCAAAGGAAAAAATATTCTCGAACACTGAAAAACACCGCGAAATGATGCTCGAGGCTCTTGAGTATATCTGGAACAATCCGGAAACCGGATACCGCGAGTGGAAGACCGACGCATATATGTCCGGAATGTTTGAAAAACTCGGTTATAAACTGACCAAAGCCGGAAACATTCCCGGGTTCTTTACCGACCTCGATACCGGAAGACCGGGACCCAAGGTCTTGATTATGGGGGAACTCGATTCGCTGATATGTGAGAACCATCCCGAAAGCGACAAGGAAACGCACGCGGTTCACGCCTGCGGGCACAACGCGCAGTGCGCGGCGCTGTTAGGGGTGGCGGCCGCGCTCAAAGAACCCGGAGCGCTTGACGACTTGGCTGGTTCTATTCGCCTGATGGCGGTTCCCGCTGAGGAACTCATTGAAATAGCTTTTAGAGAACAACTGAGAAAAGAGGGAATTATTTCGTACTTCGGCGGCAAGGTGGAATTTATGAAACGCGGGTATATGGACGAAGTTGACCTCGCGTTTATGGTGCATACAACATCCGACCTTGAACCCGGAACCGTCTCCTTCGGAAAAGGAGGAAACGGATGCGTGACGAAAAATCTCGAGTTCAAAGGAGTGTCGGCGCATGCAGGAGGGGCTCCTCATCTCGGAGTCAACGCTTTGTATATGGCGTCGCAGGCGTTTTCGGCTGTTAACGCGCTTCGCGAGACCTTTAGGGAGACCGATACGACGAGGGTACATCCCATAATCACCAAAGGAGGTGATGCGGTAAACGCCATACCGGATGTTGTTAAGGTTGAGAGTTATGTGCGCGGCGCTTCTTTGAACGCTATTATTGAAGTGAACAACAAGATAAACCGCGCCGTAGCGGCCTCAGCGGCGTCGCTGGGTGGCGGGGTCGTGATACACGACCGACCCGGATATACCCCTCTCAACAACGACGTCAATCTGCTGAAAATAGCCGAAGAAATCATAAGCGAGACCATAGGAAGGGAAAAAACCGTCGTATCCTATGAAAAATGGAGCACCGGCTGTACCGACATGGGGGATGTTTCGACGGTCATCCCCGCCATTCATCCCTACTGCTCCGGCGCGTCCGGAGCCTCACACGGAAGTGATTACTATATAACCGACCCCGAGTCGGCGTGTGTTTTATCAGCCAAGACGCAAACCCTGCTTGTCACGAGGCTTCTGGAGAACGATGCGGCAAAAGCGAAATATGTTATAGGAAACTTCAACCCGATTTATAAAACCATGGATGAGTTTTTTGAGGCGATTTCGGTACTCAACCGGGATAAGGACGCCGTAATATATAACCGCGACTCGACAGTTACCCTCGATTTTATAAAATAAATTAACCGTATCAGGAATCGTAAAACTCTTTTTGCATTTTGTGAATTTTGAAGTGCGGAATAGTCCGCGTAAGCTTGACTTATACTCGGTAAGCGGTAAATTCCGTGTTTCGACAGATCGGACAGATAAATCCTTCCGGCAGATGGTTTCCGTCATAAACATAACCGCATTTTGTGCAGCAATAACCGGTTTTTTCGGTAAAGTCATCGGCATTTTTGGAAATCGTGTCGTCGCCATTCCAGTTGTTAAACGGAGAGGGGACTTCCTTGCCGGAGTATTCTGACATGACGGTGTCGAGATCTTTTACTATACCGGCGTCTATCTGTCCTTTTGATGCCATATCATTCAGTATTTCCATAGTTTGTTCATGAGTCCTCGCCGGATGATACGGACGCGGTTCCCAGACGGCTTGGTAGATGTCGATGCAAGCCATCAAACGCGCGTTAAAATCCAGTTCACTTTCGGTTTTACCTCTCGAATAACCGAACCCTCCCAGCTTCTCGTGATGATCGGACGCCCAATTCCTTATGAGATCGAAATCGGGTATCTCACTTAACCAGTCGAGGGTATTTTTAACGTGTTGTTTTATTATGGCGAACTCATCGTCGTCGAGTTTGCCGGGTTTTTCCAATATTTCTACCGGAATCGCTATCTTCCCGATATCGTGAAGCGCCGCAGCCAGAAACAGCGCGTGTTTCTCCTCGGTCGAGTAGCCGTAATACTCTGCCATCAACCAGGCGCGATTGGCTATCTGGCTGGTGTGTATATGGGTAAATACTGATTTATAATCTATGACCCGCGCCATGAACTCCCCGACCCTGAGTACCCTCGGGTCGCTGATCTCAACTTCCCAGCGGGGGAGCCAGGATTCCACTGTATGCATGATATTTTCATCACTAAGCTTTTCAAGCAGCGTTTCATCCAGCACATCGAACAGAACGTTGACCGATTCGAGGGTCGAATACCGGTTTGCGTTTGACCTGACAGTCTCGCGTAAAGCCGGCAGCTCATCCTTTGATATCCGCTGAAGGTGATGCGTCGCGTCTACTGCATCGGCAACGGCGATAATAGCTGATTCCAACGGGATTTCGTCATCTGTTTTTCTATAGGGACCCTGCCCGTCGCCGCGTTCATGATGATACATTACCAGCTTTTCGATATCGGATTTAAAAGGAAGCCAGGACACGTTTTTCTGCCCTTTTTCACAATGAAGCATCATATTCCGCTGCTGCGACTCTCCCGACTCCATTGAGAGATGATACTCAGTCAAAGCGCTGTCGTGAAACATCCCGCAGGTAGCGATGGCGGATATTCTGTCGTCATCATACCCTAAGCGTTTGCCCATTGCGACACATAATGCGGCGACCCGCATACTGTGATTTTCGCTCGCTCCCAACTGTTCCTTCTCGATGATGTCGAACGCTTTAGCGAAAACTATGCATAACCTGTCCATGATTATCTTCATTTTTATACCTCTCCCCGGTTTATGACCTATCAAATAAATTATACAATAGAGGAAAAGATTCTTCAATCCTAAAACAGCTATAAGGTTTGCTTTGACACGCGGTGTGAATGGAGGTAAAATAAAACTCGAAAACAAGAGCATCGGAGGCCGGAGAGATAAAGTATGGCTGACTACAGACTCGAAAGGAATGTTTTATGGCTTTTTATAACCCCGCAGGGGTGTTCGGTGATTTGCTTGATCAAATAA
>Ga0082212_10012525_pt1 | contig 10679 bp, 13 predicted proteins | sample TergutNt197P3_FD_71548 | JGI IMG/M metagenome (GOLD analysis project Ga0082212, IMG submission 71548) | Neocapritermes taracua P3 segment gut microbial communities from Petit-Saut dam, French Guiana - Nt197 P3 | ecosystem: Host-associated > Arthropoda: Insects > Digestive system > Gut ...
GTCATCAAGGTAAGCAAGGACATCTCCCAGAAAATTTTTGAAGAGGGCGAGAAAGTCCTCTTTGACATGGGTATTCACAATATCAAACAGGATGCAGTCCGCGCGCTTGGGCGGCTTTATTTCCGCACCAGTTACGGACAGAACGTACTCCACCATTCAAAAGAAGTGGCGGTTATCGCAGGCATGCTCGCCGCAGAAACCGGCGCCAACCGCGAACTTGCAAAGCGCGCCGCTCTGCTGCACGACATCGGCAAGGGCGTTGAATCCGATTCAGACCTTAACCACGCCGAGATAGGCATGGACATGGCGCGCAAAATGGGAGAAGACCCGCGCATCATCAACGCCATCGGAAGCCACCACAACGATATAGAGCCAACCTGTATAGAGGCGGTTTTAGTGCAGATTGCGGACGCAATTTCCGCAGCCCGCCCCGGCGCGCGAAAAGAGACGCTGGACAATTATATGAAGCGCCTTGAAAATCTGGAAAATATCGCCGTGGGCTTTACCGGCGTTGACAAGTCCTTCGCCATTCAGGCGGGACGCGAACTGCGCATAATGGTAAACAACGAGGCGGTTACCGACGAACAGACAAGGGAGCTGGCGAAGGAAATAGCCAAAAAGATTGAAAGCGATCTTCGCTATCCGGGACGTATCAAGGTAACGATGATCCGGGAGACGCGGATAACTGAGTATGCGCGGTAAAAGAGGTAATGAAGGTTAAGACAGGCTTCGGCTTGGGCCGGACGGTTTCTAAACTTTTTCAAATCCGCGATGAATTGTCTCTTTACAACTTTCGCCGGGAAATGTGGCCGCTTCTTCTTATTTTTCCGCTCACCGTCATCATCGGGGACTTGCGCTACTTTGACCTGAAAATCACGGCGTTTGGGCTTCAGTCCTATGAACTGATGCTCTTCCCGCTGGGGCTTGGCTGGCTGTTTTTTGCGCTGATACCCAAACGCCTTGTAATTACCTTTCTTCGCATAGCGGCTGTTATTTCCGCCATACTCCTGCCTTTTCAGATTTTTATACAGAGCGGAATGAGGCTTGCGTTTTTCATGACTTTTCAGTTTTGCAACGGGCTGTGCGCCGCCTGCGCCTTTGGTTTCTTCTGCTTTAAACTGAACAATGTCGAGCGGCTATTTGGCATGGCGCTTATTCAGTTTTACTACGGATTTTATTACACTATCTGGCGGGCGTTTCCCGCTGTTCAGGCAGCGGGTAAAACATGGGGCGGCGCGGTAGTGATGGTGTTTTACCTTGTTGTGGTTTTTAACCTCAGCATGCGAAAGCTTGACGAATTTACAGAAACAGAAGAAGACGGCAAAGGTTCCGCCGTTCCATTCGCCATTGGTTTGAACATTGTCTACTACATGATTATGTGCATGATCAATTACATTGAGTGGGAAGAGAGCAGCGTATCCAGCATGGCGTTTGGGCTTGGGTCTTTTATCTCTATCGGGCTTGTCGTCATCATTCAACTGCGTAACAACCGCAATGCGATGTATAGCTGGCTTTTGTTCCTTGCCCTTTCCCTGCTGGGACTGGGCGCCTTACTGTACGATTCGCCTGCGACGCTTGTCTCCGGCTCCTTTGCCTACGGACTGGGAGACGGTCTTGGTTACATAATCATCTACTATATCTGCGCCGCGGCAATCAAGCGCAGTAAATCGTTTAAAATGTTAAAACTCTACTGCATCATATTTTTTGTTCAGTACTTTATAATCTCCGGGGCATTCTCAGTCCTCTTTAAATTTGTTCAGACTCCCAACAAAGTACTCGCTTTTGCCGTCGTATTGATTTTGGGCAGTATCTGTTTAATACTCATGCCGCTTATGCAAAAAAAGCTGTTCGACGTTGACTGGACAGACGGCCTTCATCTGCGCGACATGGAAGAATACACAAACAATCTTTCCGAGATAGAAGCAATCGACAATAAGGATAATTTGAATTTAACATCGCGGGAACAGGAAATTTTTACCATGCTGCTTGCCGGAAAAGCGCCCAAAGAAATCGCATATGTTCTAAAAATCAGTTACGATACTGTTTTGTATCATCAAAAAAAACTATACCGCAAACTGGAAGTCCAGAGCAGAATGGAACTTTTTGCCAAATACTCGCCTCTTACCGATACTCCCGCCGGCAGTTAGGCGACTGTTTAGCGAGATTCACATAAACAGATCAATTGCAAGCCCGCTTAGCAGCGCAAAAAGGATCGCAAACACCAAATAAAACAGGAAGTGTTTTATACCCAGCGCAATCTTAAGCGCGCCCAGATTTGTGATTTTGGTCGCAGGACCCGTAATCATGAACGAAGCCGCGCTGCCCATAGTCATGCCGTTTTGCAGCCATGTTTGAAGCAGTGGGATAGTGCCGCCCCCGCACATATACAGCGGCACCCCGATTGTAGCCGCCATTAACACGCCAAATCCGCTTCTTCCGAATAAACCCGCAAAGGCTGACTGCGGCACGTAACATTGAAACAACGCGGAAAGCGCCACCCCTGTTAAAAAATACAGTCCGGTTGTTTTTACATTCCTGCCCAGATTTTTAAGATAACGCAGTAAAAGATTTGGGTCTGTATCATGGCTGCTGTTTGCATAAAACCCGGAGAAGTTAAAAAACTGTTTCTGTTTATAAAACACCCTTACGGCGGCGCCCGCCGCAGCTCCGCATAAAAAACAGCAGGTAAAACGTATAACAAGCGCATGCCAGCCAAGAGCCGCGCTGTAAAAAAGAAGCTGCGGGTTTAACAGGACAGAACTCATCATGAAGGCGGCGATCCAGTCCTCTTCCATGCCCTTCTCCGCAAAAGAAGCGGCTATCGGGATTGTCCCGTACATGCACAGGGGAGATGCAATCCCCAACAGCGACGCGGGGATAACGCCCAAAACGCCCAGTTTTTTTCCGCGCAGTACGGTAAACATTTCGTGAATTTTTTCTTTTGCAAAAACCGAAATCAGCGACCCCAGCGCCATCCCGAATATCCAGTACCAGAAAATTTGCCCAAGCTGTATCGAAAAGTAATACCAGAAATAGATCGCATGACGCCGGATAACCTCAAGCATGAATTACTAATCGATCTTTTTCAGCTCGTAAGACTTGCTGCCAAGCCCGATTTTTTCCGCATGGCTGATGGTTAACAACCCGTTTCTGGATTCAATTCGATCGATTAAATTTTTACCGTCTTTTGCCGCGTACACAAGATCGACGCACGCCTGATCAAGGGCGACAGGATCAAGCGATGCAAGTATGCCGATGTCCGCCATTGTCGGGGCGGAAGGTCTTCCGTTGCAGTCGCAGTCTACGGAAAGGTGATTCATAACGTTGATATAGAGAATTCTTCCCTTGCTTGAGTCTACAACCGCCTTGGCGGCTTCCGCCATCGATTCCAGAAAATCATCCTGAGTTCCGCCCCGCATACTGGTGCGGCTTTTTCCCGCAGTATGTATCCAGTTTTTCCCGGAAGACGAAGCGTAACCAATGGACAAATTTTTTAAAGCGCCGCCAAAGCCGCCCATCTGATGCCCCTTAAAATGGGAAAGCACAATATGAAAATCAAACTCGCTAAAGCGCGCGCCCACAATATCTTCTTTTAAATGTTTCCCGCCGGTAACAGGAATGCTAATCTCTGCCTTCTCATCCAAAATCACGACTTTTGCAATATCCGTAAACCCGTGATCCTTTGCCACCTGATAATGAGCGGCGGTATTTGCGCGCCTTCCGCCGTAAGCGGTATTGCACTCAACGATTGTGCCGTTTACCCGCTTAACAAGATTTTTGATGAGCTCTGGCGCAAGGTAGTGTTTGTTGCCCGGCTCGCCCGTGCTGATTTTGACCGCTACCTTCCCGTTCGCCGCAAACCCCAGCGCGTCATAAACAGCCATCAATCCCTCAGGAGTGATACTGGTCGTCATGTAGACAACCGGCTTCCCAGTGGACGGCGCTGCCTGCTGCTGCGGCTTTGTCTGCGCCTCCGCTTTCTGCGGCAGACAGCCCTGAAGGTTCAGGGCGGTAATAAATAAAACTGCGGCAGTCAGGAACCAAATTGGATTTTTCACGGTTTTCATATCATACCTCTCTTGTTTGTTTCTCTGTTATTTATAACAAACCCAAAACAAAAAAATTGACTTTTATTATCATTCTTAACAATGCTTAACAATGGCGCAAACATAGCCTTTCGACTATATGCGCCGAGTGTTTTGACGCAACCGGCAGAAACTCCTCAAAACTCACAGGCGATTCCTTTCCCGCAATGTCGGAAAGGGCGCGGATAACCAGAACAGGCACGGAAAAAAGATAACAGCAGTGAGCGACAGCGGCGCCTTCCATTTCTACCGCCGCAATATCGGGGAAAATTTCGCGCATTGCCGCTATACGCTCCGGCTCGTGCATAAAAATATCCCCGGAGCCGATTAAGCCGCGGCGGTGTTTAAAAGTTTCGGGAAGAATTTTCTCGCGCTTAAGTTCATCAATCGCGGCTTCTGCGGTTTTTACAAGCCCTTCATCCACCGGGAAAATTTGCGGCTGTTTTGGAAGCTGGCCTGGCGCGTAATTAAACGCCGTAACATCCACATCGTGGTAAACAAGCCCGGTGGATATGATAGCGTCTCCCACCTGTAACTCGCCGTGAATACCCCCGGCGGAACCTGTATTGATTACGCAGTCCGGCTTAAAATTCTGAATCAGCAGAGCGCAGCCAACCGCCGCGTTTACCTTGCCTATCCCGCAGCGCAAAATGGTAACATCATTGCCTTCGATTTTTCCCGAATAAAAATCAAACCCGCCTGATTTTACGGCTTTATACTTAGACATGGTTTCCAGGAGATTGGTTAATTCATTTTCCATCGCTCCGATAATGCCGATCATGTTACTTCCAAAATGGCGGAGTGTGATGTTATTTTTTCGATAGAGCAGCTATCATCCGGATGAGGATCGATAATTCCGGGATTCCACATGGTGCAGCGGTTGCGTCCGCGTTCTTTGGAGATATACAGAGCTTCGTCCGCGCGGCGGATAATATTTGAAACATCGGCGCCGGTATCCTGATCAAATGCATAGATGCCGATGCTGATGGTAACCTGCGGCAGGGGAACTTCCCACGGAACTTTCATTTCGGCGACATTGGTTCTAAGCCTTTCTGCAACAGTCCACACTGTTAATTTGTCGGTGTGCGGCAGAAGGACTGTAAACTCTTCGCCGCCAAAACGGGACGGAATATCTTCCGTTCTTACTCCCTGCTTTATCACCTGAGCGAGATTTTCCAATACCTTGTCTCCGGCAAGATGCCCGTAGTTATCGTTAAAATTTTTAAACTTATCAACATCCATCACTATTACGGAAGAACTGTAGCCGTTGCGTTTTGTCCGCGTAACTTCTTCTGTAAGCCGCGTCAGGAAAAACCCGTGATTATACAAACCGGTTTTCACATCGCGCAGCGAATGTTCGTAGTGCAGATGGTTTTTAATCGCCTGGGAAACAAAAGACATCAACTGCTGAAGATAAAATAATTCTTCGCGGCTGTAATCATCGTCAAGGATTTTTTTTCCGACGAGAATTATTCCGTATAATCCAAAAGGACCCAGAATTGGAACAATGATCTCGGTCTTTATATTCAAATACGGCCTTACCGCCTCTTCATTTTCCAGCTCAAAAGCCAGAAGCTCAAAATTTATCGGTTTGGGATACTTCCTGAAAAACGCTTCAAACGGAGTGATGCTGTCTACGCGAAGATCCAAATCGACAGGTTTGTAATTTTTGTAAGACTTGATCGTTATATCTTCTCTTGTTTGAATCGGCTTCCATAAAAAGGCGATAAACGAAGGCATAAAATGATCGGAGATTTGATACACCGTAGCGTCCATTATTTCGTCTATGCTGGTGTGATTAAAAATATCCAGCCCGCGTAAAAGCAGGCTCTTGTAATTGATTATCTCGCGGTTAAGGGATTCGATATATTCAAACGCGCCTATATCCTGAAGCAGGGTATAGTTTTCCATTATCCTGGGATTAGACATGAATTCATTTTCTTTTTCTTTGTCTATATCTGCTTCTTCTTTCATCCTGCCTCTTTAGGTGAGTGAAAAATACTCGCTGATAGGGCGGCGCCAATCGCCGTTGTTTTCCTTCAGCTCCCATTCAAATATTTTTTTTATGGTAAAGTCTCTTGTGTCAGGCGGGTTATTATAATGGACTATCCCAAAGCGTCCGCCTCCAATATAGCAGACACTGTCGTTATTTTCAAGAGTTTCCATCTCGCCAATCCTCGCAAGTACGCAGTCAAAATGCACCGGGCGCCCTGAATCTTTGTCGGAAATAGCGGTTGTAATGTCTTTGATTTGTTTCCCGCACCACGGGCAGTCAGGCGTAGTGATGGGGTTAGCTGAAGAGGGCGCCGGCGCCGTCCAGCGCGGCCGTTCATGAATGCTTAGCTTGTTTTTCTCGAATTTTCCGTCGTTAAGCAGATTATCGTTATATTTTTTCCGGTCATGCTTTTGGGTATCGTCCTTTCGCCCTGAGAAACGCTGATGGTTCCGCGTATTTGATGTATGCGAACCTGAAGTCCGTCTGTTATTTCCGCCTTTTCCGCTGCCGCTCATTCCGTCTGCCCTCCATGGTCAGTTCCATCAGCTCATTGCTCATAACCAGAGCCAGTCTTTGGATAGCGGCATGGAGGTAATCCTCATCATTTATACGCCGCCTTAGTATTTCAAGTTTTTGAGAGTTCATCGCAACCGCAAGGCTGCGCGCCTGTCTTATCATAATACACGCTCCGTGAAGGCTGACGCAAGATGGGTAATTGAATTATTTTTGACGAACACCACATCAAATCTAATTGCCATCTTATTATATTTTCGATTTTTAGAGAGAAAATACTTAGCGGTTTCTATAATTTTATGCTGTTTTCTTGAGTCAATTGCGTACCGGAGGTCTTCCATGCCGTAGGCAGACCATGTCTTTACTTCCACAAAGACGATTGTCTCCCCGTCAAGGGCGATAATATCCACCTCGCCCTGCTTTGAACGGACATTTCTTGCGACGATTGTCATGCCGGACGCTTCCAGAGCCGCCGCCGCCTGATCTTCCCCTTTTTTGCCCAGAGCCTTTACATTTGATGCGGCATTATGCATTTGTTCCGGATTCCGAATCAATCGCGTTTTTGATAAACAGCGTTTTTTGAGACAATAAATCGATGGTTTTTCCGTCTGCGCCAAGCACTTTTCCCGCTTCATCGGTTAATGTATGAATTACCGGCCTTAGCGGGGCGTCGGTATGAATACTGACAACCCTGGCGACGGAGCCGTTGTTAAGTTTAACGATTGAACCAATGGGATAAATGCCCATGATTTTTACAAACGCGGAAATTACCGCCGGATCAAAACGGCGCGAATTGTCAGAGAGCAGATTTTTTACAGCCTGATAACCGCCCATCGAATTTCTGTAGGACTTCTTGCTTACCATAGCTTCAAAAGCGTCCGCTACCGACACGATTCTGGCGCCCATGTCGATTGCCGGTCCCATGATGTGTTCGGGATAGCCCTTGCCGTCCCATCGTTCGTGATGCTGCAGCGCGATCAAATTAACGTCGTGAGAGCCAAAAAGTTCCCTGGTGATTATTTTTGACGAATGGGTCGGGTGGCTCTTTATCTGTTCAAGTTCCGCATCGGACAGGCCGCCCTTTTTTTCTGTAATACCCCTTGCAAGCCTTAACATTCCCACATCGTGCAGTAACGCGCCTTCCGCGATGTACAAAATTTTATGCGGAGGCAGATGAAGTTCCTGGGCGGTTAACGTTGATAAAATTGCGGCGTTCACAGAGCTTTTTGCCAGTTCACGGTGCGTAATTTCGCCGCCAAGAATGAAGGCGATAAAACTGTCGCGGTAATCGCGCAAATCCTGGAGAAGCTGGGTGCAGATATTGTCGACTGTGCGCATCTCTATATCAATACCTGCGTGTATGCTTGTAAAGACATTATCAACTTTTTCGATAAGGCCCTTGTACGTGCGGTACGGACCTGAGTTCTCCTGAACCTCGCTTATGGAAAATTTAACGGGTTCCTTTTTTGCTTCTGCCTTTAATTCCGCAAACGGTTCCGGCTCAGGCTCTTCCAAGACAACATCGACATTAAGATCAATATCCATATCTTCTGGCAGATCCAGGATGAATTCATTTTCGTCGCTTGCATTGGGAACAATGGTTCCTTCTGTTGATACATATTCAATGCCCCAGTCAAGAAGAAGATCGATGTCTTTCTGGCGCAGAGGGACCATAGCCGGTACCAGCACATTTTTGCCCTCCGAATAAACCGGAGCCGAAAAAACCTGTCCTGGTTTTAATGTTCTTGCATCTATCGTGTTCATGTTTTTTCCTTACCTTCCCATAACAAAAATTCAAAGGGAAAAATAACAACCGAAGAAAAAAAGTTCCCCTTATATCTATCGGCTTAAAACGAGATGCAGGTTAGTTTATATATTGAAAAACGATCTTGTGCGCTCTATTCGGCGGCAGGAACAGCCTTTGTATTTTTCCTGACGATGAGTTCCTTGATTTTTGCGCCTTTACCGATTTTTTCACGGATATAGTAGAGTTTTGCCCGCCTGACCTTGCCGGGGCGCATTACCTCTACCTTGACGATTCTGGGCGAATAAAGCGGGAAAACCCTCTCTACTCCCACACCATAGGAGATCTTCCTGACAGTGAAAGTCTTCCCAACCTTGGAATTCTTCATGGCTATGACAAGTCCCTCGTAGATCTGTACGCGTTCGGTCTTGCCTTCAACAATTTTGAAGTGAACTTTTACTGTATCTCCAACCTTAAACTGGCCGGGATGCTTGTCTTTCATTTGTTCGGCTTCAATCGCCTGAATTTCGTTCATCTTTTTCTCCTTCCACACTGTCAATTATGTTTAAAATCTCATCGTTAAAAATCCCAATCTCTCTGCCGCGCTTTATCAAGTCCGGTCTTTGCCGCAGGGTTTTTTCGACCCTCTTCTCAAGCCGCCAAAGGCGTATTTTCTCATGATGCCCCGACAGCAATACTTCAGGGACTTTAATTGTATCAAATATTTCCGGGCGTGTAAACTGGGGATACTCCAAAAGCCCCCCGGAAAAACTTTCCTCGCAAAGCGAATCCGGGCATATTACCCTGTCCACCAGCCTGTAAGTAGCGTCAATAACCGCAAGCGCCGCCACCTCCCCGGAAGACAGCACATAATCCCCCACGGAAATCTCATCGTCCACATACCTGTCGATAACCCTCTGATCAATCCCCTCATATCGCCCGCAAATCAAAACCAGCTCCTGTTCCGCCGCAAGTTCCTTCGCCAATTCCTGCGTAAACGGTCGCCCGCCCGGCGACAAATAAATCACGCGAGGCTGAAAATGGTGACTGTCACCTTTTTCGACCTCTTTTTCGTTTTTCGGCCTTATTCCCACGGATTTTAACGCCAAATCAAGCGGTTCCGGCAGCATTAACATTCCGGGGCCGCCGCCGTACGGGGCGTCGTCGCAGGTTTTGTGCTTGTCAAGGGCGAAGTCGCGGATGTTTATCGGCTGATAGCCGATAATTCCCTTTTTTATCGCTTTTGCCATGATGGAATTTGCAAAAAAAGCGTCGGTAATTTCGGGGAATAGGGTTAAAACTGTGTATTTCATTCCAGAATCCAGAGATTTTGGAGAATTATTCTGCCATTCTCCGGGCTAATTTCTAAAAAAAACTCGCTGCGGAAGGGAACCAGCCGTTTTTCACCGCCGGATAGCCTGATTTCTGCAAGTTCTCCGCCGCCGCCTTCGATAATGTCCGTTATTTCGCCGATTTTTTCGCCGTTTTTGGCTGTTACGGGCAGCCCCTTCAAATCTTCGATGTAGAATTCGCCGTCTTTCAGGGGCGCCGCCTGCTCACGCCCTGCAAGAAGCTGAGCCCCGTTTAGTGTTTTTGCCTCTTCCGGGCTGTTGACGCCGGAAAAATGCATTATTACCGTGGGCGTATGCCCACTAGCGGGCCCGGAAGGGGCGGACTCTTCAATTTGAAGCAAGCGCTCCTTTCCGTCCTTGCTGGCAACTACTGATTCAAGTTTTAAAAGGTGTTCGATTTCCCCTGAAAAGGAGCGGACTTTTACAAAACCATTGACCCCAAAAGGGGCGCCAACCTGCCCAATGACAAATTTCTCAGTCACTAGTCCAGTATTTCCAGAACTGTATGTTTTCCTGTTCTGGCGCCGGCCGCCATCAGCACAGTTCTGATTGCCTTTGCAATCCTGCCGTGTTTACCGATCACCTTGCCAATATCGCCTTTTGCCACCCTAAGTTCCAAAATAGTCGATTTTTCGCCTTCAACAACATTTACCTGCACCTGGGACGGATCGTCCACCAGGGACTTAGCCAAATATTCAATTAAATCTTTTTCCATTGTGCACCGCGCTATTTTATTGCAATGTTCTTTTTATTGAAGATTCTGCGCACTGTGTCGGTTACTGTCGCGCCTTTGGCGAGCCACGCTTTTGCCTTTTCCGCGTCAAAAACAATCTGTTTGTCTTTAGCTTCGATGGGGTGATAGTAGCCAAGTTCGTCGATGGTTTTCCCGTCTCTTGGCGCCTGCTTATCCATGACCACGATGCGGTAGTAAGGCCGCTTTTTGGTACCGAATTTTTTGAGCCGTATTCTGGCGCTCATACAAAGTCCTC
>Ga0082212_10012526_pt1 | contig 10679 bp, 8 predicted proteins | sample TergutNt197P3_FD_71548 | JGI IMG/M metagenome (GOLD analysis project Ga0082212, IMG submission 71548) | Neocapritermes taracua P3 segment gut microbial communities from Petit-Saut dam, French Guiana - Nt197 P3 | ecosystem: Host-associated > Arthropoda: Insects > Digestive system > Gut ...
TCTTCCAGAATGCCTATCACTTGCCGGGCAAGGGGCACGATATGCACCTGACGCATTTTCATCCTGGGAGCGGGAATGCGCCATTCCGCACCCTCCAGATTGAACTCAGTCCATTCCGCCCGCCGCAACTCACCAGGGCGGACGAAGACGTATGGCGCCATGCGCAACGCGGCCCGCACGATGACATTGCCCGTGTATGCGTCAATATCGCGGAGCAGTGCGCCTATGGCCTTTGGCTCTATGATGCTGGCAAGGTTTTCCGATTTCACAGGCACAAGCGCCCCCCGGAGGTCGGCGGCGGTATCCCGTTCGGCGCGGCCTGTTGCTATGGCGTAGCGGAATATCCGGCTGCAATTCTGCAAGGCCCGATGTGCCACATCGGGAATCCCTTTTGCCTCGACTGCCCGCAGCGCCCCGAGAAGTTCCGGCGCGGTCACTTGGTGGACGGGCTTTCCCCCGATAATGGGGAAAATATAATTTTCCAGGCGACGGAGAATCTTTTCCGCGTGTGAGTCTACCCAGGAGTTTTGGTACTTGGCGAACCATTCACGAGCGACAATTTCAAAGCTGTTTTCTGCCTCCGCCCGTACAGCGGCCTTAACTGCCTGTTTGTATGCGGAGGGGTCAATCCCCTGGGCAAGGCGTTCCCTGGCCTCATCGCGGCGCTTGCGGGCCTCCTGGAGTCCAACAGCGGGGTATACCCCCAAGGACAGAAGTTTTTCCTTGCCCTCAAAGCGGTACTTGAGCCGCCACCATTTACCCCCGGCAGGGGTAACAAGCAGGAACAGGCCGCCGCCGTCAAAAAGTTTGACCGGCTTGCTCTGGGGCTTGGCGTTCCTGAGAGCGGTATCTGACAGCGGCATGGGGGGTAACTCCTCAAATAGGGGTGGGGGTAGCTCCCCAAACAGTGAAACGGTACACGGCAAGGTTTTTCAAATTTGGGGGTAGGCATTTTTTGTCACCCCCAGATTACCCCGAAAACTACCCCCAGTTACCCCGAATGTCAACGGTCTTTCCCGAACGTCCCCGCACATTGGATGCCGACAAAACCAAAGTCCGCCAAGGCTTTTTGAACCTTAGCGGACTTTGGCGAATCTAAAATTGGCGGAGCAGAAGGGACTTGAACCCTCGGCCTCCGGCTTGACAGGCCGGCGTTATAACCGTCTTAACTACTGCTCCGCAACACGGCAGCGCGCCCTTGCATAGCTATGCAACGCGGGGCGCTGTGGACGGGGTTTCCCCTGCCGCCGAGGTCGCATTCATACCGGAAGCAAACCCTACTGTCAAGGCCAAGTCCGTCAAGCGGCTTCTCGAGAAGCGCCGGGTTCGAGCAGATGTTTACAGATAATGCTGCATTTACTGTTCTAAAGGCCACAGGACTTTGCAATAGTATCAACATATTTTGATATATTATGGCATTTTTCATGGTCGCGGGCCTGGCTTGCCATTACGCCGTACCTGTCTTATGTTTTTAATTTCTGGATGCGCCAGGCGCATCGGCTCTGTCATCAAGCAAAAGGTGCCGCCATGCCTCACAAAGGCCCGCATATATCCATTTCCCCCGATTTCGTGGTCAACCGTATTCTGCGCATCAACCAGCAGGACTTTGAAGGCTGGCCGGAATCCGTCCGCCGTCTCGCCATTGACATAGCCGAAGAACTGTTCCTGGTGGCCTACAACCCCTTCATTGACGCGGAAACGGTCAAAAACAGCGTCAAGGCGCGCTTTCAGGAAAGCTCCTTTGCCTTGGCCCACCACTATGCCAACTCCATCGGCGAGGGCATCACCATGTTCTGGTCGGCGCATGAAGCCGAGGTCGAGTTCCGTGCCGCGCTCATCGCCAGGCTGAAGGACATCCTGCCGGATGAATGCGTGATCACCCGTCCCGGCGCGCTGGTGGAAAACGCCACGGACGCCACGGATTTGCGCATGGAACTGCCGCTGCTGGTCGTGGAGCCGGACAACACCGAGCAGGTGGCAGTCCTGGTGCGTCTGGCCAATGAAATGAAGTTCGCGCTCATTCCGCGCGGCGGCGGCTCCGGCATGACGGGCGGCGCGGTGCCCGCGCGCAAGCGCACGGTCATTGTGAGCACCACGCGCCTGACGGGCATAGACCCCGTGGACGCCGAACGGCCCAGCATCAGTTGCCAGGCCGGGGTCATCACCCAGCGCGTCACCGAGGCGGCGGCCAAGGCGGGCTTTTTGTTCACCGTGGACCCGGCTTCCAGGGCGGCCTCGACCATCGGCGGCAATATTTCGGAAAACGCGGGCGGCCCCTGCGCCTTTGAATACGGCACCACGCTCGACAATCTGCTCTGGTGGCGCATGGTCACCCCCACGGGCGAAGTCGTCACCGTTGAGCGCGAGCATCATCCCGGCCACAAGATTCTGCCGGAAGAAACCGCGACCTTTGCGGTCAAGGATGTCAGCGGCGGGGTGCGCAACGTCGTGGAACTCAAGGGCACGGAAATTCGCTTGCCGGGCCTTGGCAAGGATGTCACCAACAAGGCCCTCGGGGGTTTGCCGGGCATGCAGAAGGAAGGCACGGACGGCATCATCACCGAAGCCTGCTTTCTCTTGCACCCGCGTCCCAAGCAATCGCGCGTGCTGGTGCTGGAATTTTTCGGCCGCTCCATGCATCCGGCGGCCATGGTGGTGCGAGATCTGGTGGCCCTGCGCGAACGCATCCGCGGACAGGGCGACTACGCCCGCATTTCCGCGCTGGAGGAATTCAACGCCAAGTACGTCGAGGCGATTGACTACCAGCGCAAGTCCGGGAAGTACGAAGCGCATCCCATTTCCGTGATTTTGCTGCAAGTTGACGGCGATGACGCCTTTCTGCTCGACAGGTGCGTCTCGGAAATCGTGGAGCTGGTCGGGCGGCAGGACAATGCGGATGTCATAGTGGCCCGTGATGAACAGGAGGCCGAGCTGTTCTGGGAGGATCGCCACAAGCTTTCGGCCATCGCACGGCGCACGTCCGGCTTCAAGATCAACGAGGACGTGGTCATTCCCATGGAACGCATCCCGGATTTCGCGCTCTTTCTGGAGCAGCTCAACCTGGAATGCATGGCCGTGGCCTTCCGCAGCGCCCTGCAATCCGTGGGCCGGCTGCCGGGCTTTCCGCTGGAGGACAAGGAGCTGAACCGCGAATTCTCCTTTCTGTCCAAGGTGGCGCTGGGTGAAGTGGCGAGCGCGGAAATCTCCGACGACGAACTCGAAGCCAGGGCCGTGGAGTTTCTGAACACCCTGGCGGAGAAATACGGGCACCTGGCGAAAAAGATCAGCGGCATCCGCGACTACATGCTGGAAAGCCGCGTCGTCGTGGCCAGCCATATGCACGCGGGCGACGGGAATTGCCATGTCAATATCCCCGTGAATTCCAACGATCCGGTCATGCTGGATCAGGCCGAGGAGACGGCCGCCCGGGTCATGGCCCAGAGCCAGGAAATGGGGGGGGAAGTATCCGGCGAACACGGCATCGGCATCACCAAGCTGCGCTTTTTCAGCAAGGAAAAGATGGAGGCCCTGCGCGCCTTCAAGGAGCGCGTGGACCCGCGCGACGTGTGCAATCCGGGCAAGCTGACGCAACGCGAATTGCCCGTGCAGCCCTTCACCTTTTCCTTCAACCGCCTGATACGCGATATCCATGAAAGCGGTCTGCCCGGCAAGGAACGGCTCATTGCCCTGCTTAAGGACGTGCAGATTTGCACCCGTTGCGGCAAGTGCAAGCAACTGTGCCCCATGACCTACCCCGAGCGATCCATGCAATGGCATCCGCGCAACAAGAACATGGTGCTCGGCATGCTGCTGGAAGCGGTGTATTATTCCCAGGTCAACACCGGCGCCATTGAGGATCGCTTGCTCGGCGAGCTGCGGCGGATGGCGGAGCACTGCACGGGCTGCGGCAGATGCACGGCCGCCTGTCCGATCAAAATCCCCTCGGCCGAAGTGGCCCTTTCGCTGCATGCGGCGCTGGAAGAAGAAGGCGCCGGCGGGCACCCCCTCAAGATGCGGGCCTTGAACTGGCTGGCGAAAGACCCGGCGGTGCGCGCTCCCAAGGCCGCCAAATACGCGTCTCTGGGGCAAAAGATGCAGAACAGGGTCTTGAGCGTGGCGCCGGGCGGCGGCATTGCGCGTGTCCGCAATCCCCTGTTTTCCAGAGGTCCCAAGCTCGGCTATACGAATGTGTACGAGTCGTATAAGTGGCGCAAAGGGCATATCTTCACCCCGGGCGAAGCCAGGCCGGACATGCCCGCGGTCCTGTATTTTCCGGGTTGCGGAGGCGCGCTGTTCCATGACCGCATCGCGCAGGCGTCCATTGCGCTGTTGCTGAAAGCGGGCCTTGCCGTGCTGTTGCCTCCCCGCCACCTGTGCTGCGGCTATCCCCTGCTTGCCGCGGGAGCGGATGCGCTGTACCGGCACAACACGGAACGCAATCTCGCGGCGTTCAGGGAATTGCGGGAAACAGCCGATACAACGGGACTGCGCGTGGACTTTCTGCTGACCGCCTGCGGCACCTGCCGCGACAGCCTGGAGCGCCACGAACTTACGGAGTTTTTTCCCGGCATCGCCCGGCAAGACGCCGTACAACTGGCGCTCAGCCGTCTTAAACCCGTTGCCGCATACGCCGGGCAGTGCTTTGTCTACCACACGGCCTGCCATATGGAATGGGTCGGCCCGCATGCGGCCGTGGGACACACGCGGATAGCGGCCGCTCTGGAGGCCGCCACCGGCGCTGTTCTGCGTCTTTCTCCCGGCTGTTGCGGAGAATCCGGCATGGGGGCCTTCACCAGCCCTGAAATATATAACACTCTGCGGGCGCGGAAACGCCGGGACCTGGAAGAACGGCTCGCCGGCTGCGAGGGCGCCGTGCTGGTGGGCTGTCCCTCCTGCAAGGTGGGCGTGGGCCGCACCCTGCTGGCCATGCGCGACAAGCGTCCGGTGCTGCACCTTGCGGAATGGCTGGCCGTCGCGCATCTGGGCGAGGACTGGCGGCAGCGCTGCCGCCGCGGCATCAACGAGGCCAAGGGGCTTGTGCGGGCGGTGGAATTTGCGGAAACGCCGTAACCATAGGAGCGTATATGAACAGTTTCACGTTTCGCACCCTGAGTTTCTCCCTGGCCCTGGTCGCCGTGCTCGGGCTGTCCGGCCTGGCGGCGGCTTCATCCTGCTGTGAACCGGGCATGGCGGCGCTGAGCCCGGAAAAGCGGGAAATAGCCCAAAAACTGTATGAAGACTTCTACCAGAGTACCGAAAAGACGCGCCAGGAACTGATCTCCAAGCGGCACGCGCTGGGTGCGCAGATGTACAGCGCGCAACCCGATGAAAAAACAATCCAGGCTCTGGCCGGGGAAATTTCCGACCTGCGCGCCAAGCTCTACAGTGCGCGGATAAGCCTGAAGGGCAACCTGATCAAGGAAGGCATCCCGCTCGGCTATGGCGGCGGCTACGGCCCCGGCATGCGCGGCGGCTGTGGCGGCTGCGGCGCTGGTTTCGCCATGCGCAACGGTCCCGGCGCGGGCGGCGGGGCTTCCTGCTGCGACGATGCGGGCAGCGGCGCGCGCGGCGGCAACGGCCCCGGTATGCGCGGCGGTCGGTAGAAGCAAACCGCACCAGGAGAATTTCATGCGTCTTGTATCACTCCTTTGCCTGCTTGGCGCGATCTTATTTGCCTCGCAGGCGCATGCCGCTTTTTTTGGTCTGTTTGGCGATGCCGTGGAAGAAGTTGTTGCCAGGGATGGCGTGATCGCCATTGAGGCGTCCGCTCTGGGCAAAATGGCCTCACGCCATTACCGCTACCGGGAAGGCGGGCAAACGGTGCGATTTTTCGTGGTGCGGGACGGGCAAGGCGCGGTCAGGGCGGCCATTGACGCCTGCGAAGTATGCTGGCGGGAGGGGAAGGGCTATGTGTTGAAGGACGGCGCCATGTTGTGCGTCAACTGCGGACGCAAGTTTCCCATGCACAGGATAGGGCTCGTGGCCGGCGGCTGCAATCCGCATCCTTTCGCATTCAAAGTGGAAAACGATGCCGTAACTATTGCGGCGCAGGAATTGTTGAGCCAGGGGACGCGCTATTTCGTGGAGAACAGGAAATGACGATCTTCACGCTGCCGCTGCGCCACGTCAAGGTCAAACGGCTGCGGGCCTTTCTACTGGTGACTATTTTCACCCTTGGCCTTGCGTCCATGTCCGGGCTGTACCATGTTTCCACCGTCATTGCCGACAGCATGGAAAAAAAACTGATCAGCTTCGGGGCGAACATCCTGGTCACGCCCAGGCATGAGCGGCTGCAAATCAGCTACGGCGGGTATTCTCTCGGCGCCGTGACCCTGGACGAGCAGCCAATCAGCCTGGCAGCGGCGCTTAAAGCCATTGACGGCATTGAATTTCGGGCGAATATCGCCGTCGTTGCGCCCAAGATGCTGGCCATGAGCCGCATATCCGGACAGGCCGCCGCCCTGGTCGGGGTGCAATGGGAGGATGAACTCCAACTGAAAGGCTATTGGGAGGTGGAAGGCAGCTTCCCGGAGCCGGACAGCCCGGATGCCGCCCTGGCGGGCGCGACGGCGGCCCGTAAGCTCGGCCTGACGCCGGGGCAGACGCTGGAGGTGGACGGGCGCAGCCTCCATCTCAGCGGGGTGCTCAAGGCGACCGGCAGCGACGATGATATGGTCCTGTTCGTTCCGCTGTCCCTGGCCCAGGGTATTGCCGCCAAAGAGGGCCGGGCCTCCTTTCTGGAAGTGGCGGCCCTGTGCTCCGGCTGCCCCATTGAAGACATCGTGGCGCAACTGCAAGCCGCCCTGCCGGATACCGAGGTCCGGGCCCTGGCCCAGGTTGCCGAAAGCCGCATGTACTCCGTGCACTTTGCCCAGAATCTCGCCTTTTCCGTCAGCCTGGTGATCCTGGCCACCGCCTGCGCCATGCTGGTCATGTCCATGCTCTCCGCGGTCGCGGAGCGGCGGCGAGAAATAGGCATCATGCGCGCCGTGGGTTTTTCCAGGACCAAGGTATTCACTGTCTTTGTGTCCGAGGCCGTCGGGCTGGGCTTCGTCTCCGGCGCTCTGGCCTATGGCCTGGGCCAGCTTCTGACGGTGTACGTGCTGCGGCAGCTTCACCTTGCGGAGGACGTGTCCCTGGCCTTTCACGGCCTGCCGTGCATGGTGCTCGTGCTGCTTGCCGTCCTGACCGCGGCTGCGGCCGCCGCCTTTCCGGCCTGGAAGGCCAGCCTGGTTGAGCCGGCGGATGCATTGGTTTCGCTATGATCAGAGCCGAATCCCTGGTCAAACGCTATGCCGGCGCTGAAAAACCGGCGGTGGATCATCTCGATCTGCACATCCGCAGCGGCGAATTCGTCAGCATCGTGGGCCGTTCGGGCTCGGGCAAGTCAACCCTGCTGCATATCCTGTCCTCGCTCGTCAAGCCTGATGCCGGGACGGTCTTCTTTCACGATCTGGAGATCTGCGCCGCGCCGGAGGCGGTGAGGAACAGCCTGCGCAAGACGGCCTTTGCCGTGGTCTTTCAACAATACCACCTGCTGCCCTACCTGACGGCCATGGAAAACGTGCTCCTGCCCTTTTTGGATTCCTTTGCGCCCGTTACGCGCGAGCATGCCGCCTCCGCGCGCGGCATGCTCGAACGTGTCGGACTTGCGCATAAGGAACATGCGCGCCCCGGCGAATTGTCGGGCGGCGAACAACAGCGCGTGGCCATTGCCAGGGCCCTGGCGCGCGGGGCGCGCGTGCTCTTTGCCGATGAGCCCACGGGCAATCTCGATTTTGCGACCGGAACGTCCATTATTGATCTCTTGCGGGAACTCAACAGGGATGGCGTCACCATCATCATGGTGACGCACAACGATGAGTTTGCCAATGCGTCGGGCCGGGTGGTCAGGATGGCTGACGGGAAGATTGTGTAGCGGCGCTTGCCTGACCTCGCTGAGTACACCCCTTGACTTGTACAGCAAATTGCTGTATGTATTGTTTCAAAGAGATTTGCCATGAACCCGCAATTGCAAGATGCCCAATCGCCCATCGTGCGTATTGACGCTCGTATCCCGGCCCATATTAAAGAGCGCCTCGCGGTGGCCGCTGCCTTGCAAGGCAGGACACAGACGGATTTTCTCATAGCCGCTGTCAGTGAAGCGGCGCAAAAGGTTATTGCCGAACACAACCTGATCCGCCTGTGCCTGGAAGATCAAAAGACACTAGCAGCCGCTCTGCTGGACGAAGAACGCAGTCCTAACGCGCGCGCTGAACGTTTGAGACGAGCCATACGCGACCATAGCCGCGTTGTGGACAGCAAATGACGCATCTTCGTCTGCGGATGGAGCCGTTGCGTCCGGATGACAAAGGGCATGACCGTGCCGGATTTTGCTGCGGCGACGAGGCCCTTGATCGTTATCTGAAAACGCAGGCCGGACAAGACCTGCGTCGAGGACTCGCCAGTATCGTCGTTGCGGTGCAGCCGGACTCGGAAGCGATTTTAGGGTACTATGCTTTGTCAGCCGCCTCCGCTGATTTGACGGTATTGCCTGATGCCCTGCGGCGCAAGCTGCCGCGGTACGGCCAAGTGCCCGCTGTGCTGCTTGGCCGTTTAGCTGTGGCAGCTTCCCATCAAAAACAAGGATTAGGCGCTTTGTTGCTGGCGGACGCCGCAAAACGCGCCTACCACAACGAGCTTGCCTGGGCGGTCTTTCTGGTTAAGGCCAAGCATGAACGGGCAGCCGCGTTTTATGACCATTGCGGCTTTGTTGCATTCGCCCATGATCCCCTGTTGCTCTGGATGACGCGGCAGAAAGTGAAAAACCTTTTGGGCGATTAAACAAAGAACACGCGCCCTGCATCACTTGGGAAGCCTTCGCTCATGAGCGTAAAGACCGGCCCATCAGCATGAGCAGGCCGTCCAGAATGGACCAGGGATGCGGCGGACAGCCGGGAATATACACATCCACCGGTAGCGGCACTCCCTCGCGGCACTCCCCGGAATCCCGGAAAAGGCCGCCTGAAATGGCGCAACTGCCCACGGCGATGACCAGGCGCGGATCAGGCACGGCGTCAAAGGTGTCCAGCGTGGCCTGGCGCATGTTTTCGCTCACCGGCCCGGTCACGGCGATGCCGTCGGCATGGCGCGGCGCGGCCACAAAATCCAGTCCATAACGGCCCAGGTCGAACACGGGCGTGGCCAGCACGTTGCAGTCCGCTTCGCAGGCATTGCAGCCCGCGGCGCTCACCTGGCGCAGGCGCAGGGAGCGGCGGAACAGGGGGACAGCGTCGCCGGGGCAGGGGCCGGGATCCGCCGCAGTGATGATGAGTCCTTCGCGCGAACGCGAAGCGATGCGGTGATCGCTGGTGAATGTGATAGTCTGTTGCGGGCAGGCTCGTGCGCAATCGCCGCAGAACACGCAGCGCCCCATGTCCAGGGCCGGCCCCTGCGGCGTCAGGTTCAGCGCCTTGACCGGGCACAGCGCAAGGCAGTCCGCGCAGCCCGGAGGGCACGGCGCGGCCGCGATGCGCGGACGGCCCAAAAAGCGCTCCGGCAGTTCCGGCGCCTGGTCCGGATAGCTGAAGGTGCGATGGCCCTGATGCAGCCGTTCCCGGATGATATCGAGCATAGAGTCTACCTTTACAAATCGTGTCCGCAATAAGACAAGTTAAAACTCTTGTTGCACAGCGGAAAATCCGAAATCTGCTGCCCGCGCAGGGCCAGGGCCAAACCGAACCAGTTGCGGAAGGAGGGGTCCACGATCTTGTAGGTCGCAAAACGTCCCTGCCCGTCAGTCAGGGCCGCGTGCCAGATTTCTCCGCGCCAGCCTTCAATGACGCCCACGGCCAGCCTGTGCGGCGGCAATGCGGGCAGGGGCACGGCGCAGGCGCCTTCGGGCAGGGCGTTCAAGGCGCGCTGAATGAACGCGGTGGAAGAATCCAGTTCCCGGCTGCGCACCAGGGCCCGTGCATACACATCGCCGCTTTCGCATACGCTGATCGGCATATCGTCCGGCGTAGCGCCCGCGACCGGAAAATGCGCGCGCGCGTCGCGCGAAAGACCGCTCGCCCGCGCTGCCACTCCCACCAGCCCGCAGGCGCGCGCCAAACCGGCGGCAACAGATCCGCAGTCTTCGTAGCGGGCGCGTACGGTATCAGAGTGCAGGCTCAAATCCACCGCGCCCCTCGCGTCCCGGTGGGCCGCGCCAAGGCGATCGAGCAAGCTCGCTATCAGGGCCTCGTCCGCGTCCAGCCGTGCGCCGCCGGGACAGAGCAGCCCCCGGCCGAAGCGCTTGCCGCACAGCAGGGCCGTCATGTTCAAAAAGTCGCCGCGGATGCGCCCGCAGTACGACTGGGTCGGCAAAAAGCCCACATCTCCGGCCAGCGCGCCCAGATCGCCCGTATGGTTGGCAAGGCGTTCCAGCTCCAGCGCCACCCGTCGCAGCATCTGCCCGCGCGGCGCGGGCCCGGTTCCGGTCAGGGCTTCGAGAAGCGCGCAATACGCGAAGCTGTGGCCTATGCTCGTGTCTCCGGCGGCGTTTTCCATGAGGTGCAGGGTGCGCAGATCCGGCCCGCCCGCGAGCATGCGTTCGATGCCGCGATGCTGGAAGCCCAGGCTGATTTCAAGGTGCAGCACCTCCTCTCCCAGGCACTGAAAGCGGAAGTGCCCCGGCTCGATAACCCCCGCATGTACCG
>Ga0082212_10012527_pt1 | contig 10677 bp, 7 predicted proteins | sample TergutNt197P3_FD_71548 | JGI IMG/M metagenome (GOLD analysis project Ga0082212, IMG submission 71548) | Neocapritermes taracua P3 segment gut microbial communities from Petit-Saut dam, French Guiana - Nt197 P3 | ecosystem: Host-associated > Arthropoda: Insects > Digestive system > Gut ...
AACGGTGGGAGTGTGCCTCGCTATGGCCTGCATGGTGGTACCTGGCTGGACCTGCAAGACAACAACGCAGCTTTTTGGACAGGAAACGTCTGGGCGGGAAACGGTAGCGACTCCAACACGCGGGCGGCTTTCATCGATTTTGGTGACCTGGTCCTTGGCCCCGGTGATGGCGTCAGTGTCGAGATCATCTTCTGGGTGCCTTCTGGCGATAATCTGACAGCGTACAACCAGTTCTACTATTCAGCGGTCTCAACAGACAACGCAGACGACAAGATCAACGAGACCAGCGCTTCAGTGGGATTCACAACCGTCCCCCAAAGCGTCATCTCTATCATCTATGAGCCAAACCTGCCAAGTGATGTTTCCGACCCCAGTGATTTATCAGGTATGCCGGCAGATATCAAGGCCATCATTGGCCAGGATCCGGCCGAGGGGGCTGATAAGAACGAGCTGAGGATAAGCGGCGACATCCCGGATTTGGCAGATTTTGACTTCTCGGGTTGGAATACCGAGACTGATGGCCAAGGGGACTGGTGGGGCGCAACGGTCCCCTACGGCCAGACATCACAAGGCATGATCAAGGCCTTCACCACCAGCGATTCGCTCATCTTGTACGCGCAGTGGCAGAGAAAGGTCATTCCTCCGGTCATCTACACCGTGACCGTTGATGGGAGTTTTGCAGCAACCACGGGTGCCGGCGACTATTTGGCAGGGGAGGCGGTAGTCATCCATGCCGGCACCCGTAGTGGCTACCTCTTCACCGCCTGGACGGTGGATTCGGGGGGCGTTTCCCTGGAGGATAACCAAACCACATCCTTTGTCATGCCTGACAGCAACGTCAACCTCACGGCGAACTGGACTCCCGCTCTTATACTGCCAAACTACTTCACCGTGAGTTTTGTGGATTGGGATGGAAAGGTGTTATCGACTCAGCAGGTGGTTCAAGGCGATGCTGCAGCGCCACCGGTCGATCCGACCCGAGCAGAGTACGACTTCATCGGCTGGAGCGGCGTTTTCTGTGATGTCAAAGCCGATATCACGCTGAATGCGCTTTACGAGTTGCGGGAGACTCCCACAACGCCGACAACGCCCACAACGCCGACGACGCCGACGACTCCTACAACTCCGACGACTCCTACAACTCCGACGACACCGACGACGCCGACAACGCCGACAACGCCGACAACGCCAACAACACCAACGACTCCGACGACACCGACAACGCCAACGACGCCAACGACGCCTACAACTGGAACGCAGGCAACAACCGGCACCGGGCAGGGGTCGACCACGATACAACAACAGACGACAACTGTTGAGCAGGATATAACCTCCATAGAGCAGGAAGAAGCATCCCTGCTCAGGGACGGGGGCATCCCAGCTTCCCGCCAGAGTTTCATCCCGGATCCCATTGTCCCACTGGCGGATCCTGCGGTTGTCCTGCGTGAAGAAGGCATTCCTATCATGAGCATCGGGGAGCGCGAGCTGCCCTTATCCGGCGGCTCCATCAACCACATGGTTTGGCCGCTCGCCAATCTGATACTAAGCGTTTCCGGTGTGGTATTGGCGCTTACTGCAATCATGCGTTTGTTGCTGCTGAACAGACGCGATCCATTTTTCAATGCAAGTCGATGGGGGACGGGGCGTACAAGGGTGATCGATGGGCACAAGCGGACAAGCCTTCTCTGGAGCGGCCTGGCGGTACTGATGGGTATCGCCGGGACTATCCTGTTCTTCTTCACGGAGAACATGAGTATGCTGACGGTGCTCTTCGACAATTGGACAATCGTACACGTAGTAGTCTTTGGGGTGGGAGCAACGGCCATGGTCCTTGCCTTCAAGAAAAAGCAGCCTCCGGTGGGGGATTCCCGTCAGCCCATGGCCTTGGAGTAGGCGATTCAGCAGCAACATCAGGGGGAGCGAGGTCGTCAGTCTAGACCTCGGCTAGGGAAGGGTCGCATCGGTTTCCATGCGACCTTTCCCCTATTATCCCTGTTTTCCCGAGGAAACAGAGAAGTCAGTCCGGGGCGACAGGCGCGGGGCGTGTCAGTGCCCAAGCGACACTGTTCTTTGATACACTGGCAGTATGAAGGTATTGGCTTTAGACATCGGAGAGAAGCGGATCGGCATCGCCTGCGGTGACACCGACACCCGGGTAGCCGTACCGCTAACCACGCTCCAAGCCTCAGAAGTGCTTTCCAACAGCGCGGCTTTCAGGGAGATCATCGAGGAGAGACAACCCGGGCTTCTCGTCATAGGCCTGCCTATCTCCCTTGATGGGACAGAGCAGCAGCAGGCGAAGAGAGTCAGGAAAATTGCAGAAAAGATTACCAAAATGCTTGATTTACCCCTGGTTTTTCAGGATGAACGCCTGTCTAGTAGCGAAGCGAGACGTTTATTGCGTGAGTCTGGCTGTACTGAAAGGGAGATGCGCGGTAAAATAGACATGCTTGCGGCAACATATTTCCTGCAGGCGTACTTTGATTTACTGGGGCTTTAGCGCTCTAGGATGCTTGCACGTGCTTATTGCGTCTACTGATGGGGTCTTGGGACAATGGCAGATTATAAGGGTAGGCATAGCGCCGGTAACGATGATTTCGCTGATGATGACTTCATGGATGGTGGTTTTAGGGGCGCAGGTCAAGCCTACGACGACCCCTCGCAGTCAGGAAGGTTCTCCTCTTCTGGCCTGAGGAGTCAGCTGAGCCAGCGCAACCCACGGCTGAGGGATGCCGGTCAGACGGATCCCGGCACGGGGTCTTTTTCCAGGCAACGCTCCTATGAAGAGGACAGGCCGGCGTACGGTTCCTATTCCAGGGCCAGAAGCGCCGCTTCCGCCCATGGCGGGTACAACTCCTACAATGACTATAACGACGATGACCCCAACGAGCAGGATTCCTCGTACTATTATGACGGCGATGAGGACGGGACCTACTCGGGGTCTGACTATGATCCAGACCGCCCCAGACAGCACAAGGCAAGCAGGAAGTCAGCCCATTTTGTCAGCTATGACCTTGATGGGGTCAGACGCAAGAGCAGGCCTGTGCGCTCCATCGTCATGGGGGCCGTTGCGATTGTCGTCTTAGCGCTGCTCATCTTTGGCGGTTATAAGCTCCTGCAGAACTTCGGCGTCATAGGAGGCGAGGAGCCTGAGAGCGTAGAGGTCTCGATCTTTGTCCCGCAGGGTTCGACCACTGCTGAGATAGCCAAGATCCTGAAGGCTGGTAAGGTCATCTCCTCGGAGAACGCCTTTATCACCTATGTGAAGAGCCAGGGCGTCGAGGATCAGCTGCTTTCCGGGCAATACACTTTCAACACCCGTTCGACCGATGAGGAGGCCCTGGCAATACTCCTTGGAGGGCCCGCTCCAGCCAGTACGGGCAATAAGCTGACCATACCCGAGGGCCTGACTGTGGAGCAGACCGCACGGGTGGTGGAAAGCGCCTGCGGCATCCCGGCGGCAGACTTCATCCACGAGGCATACTCCGCTGATAAATATGAACCAGACTATCCCACTCTTCACCTTGAGCTGGTCTACAACAACTCGCTTGAGGGATACCTCTACCCCAAGACCTATCTGATACCTCCTGGCGCCGACGCTGAATACGTCGTCCGCGTGCTGCTCAACCAGTTCGCCAAGGAGATAGCGAACCTTGATATGAGCTATGCTGAGCCGCGCAACCTGGATATCTTCGACATTGTGATCATCGCCTCCATGATCGAGAAGGAGACGGCTCAGCCCGATGAGCGCCCGTTGGTCTCGTCGGTCATCTACAACCGCCTGCACGTGAATCATCCACTGCAGATCTGTGCGACGGTCATCTATGCCATGGGTGACGAGAATTACGACGGGCACCCGCTGCTGATAGACGACCTGAACATTGACAGCCCCTATAACACCTATCTGAACTACAGCCTGCCCGCCGGGCCCATCTGCTCGCCGCACATCAGCTCCATAGAGGCTGCTGCGCACCCCCGTGAGACGGATTACTTCTTCTATGTGCTGACCTCGCTGGATGGCACGCATACCTTCTGTGAGACTGACGATCAGTTCCGAGAGGCAGAGCAGAAGTACCACGAGCTCTTCAACATACCTTGATCCTATCAGGCGTAGAAGGCAGCTGTTGGTGGCATGGGCTTGTTCACCCCTGATGACTATCTGAGTACGGTTGTCACCATAAACCCCGCCGCTTTGTTCGAGCAGGGTTTCAGGCTGGCGCTTTTGGACATCGACAATACCTTGGTGCCACGTGACACCCATGTGCTTACCGAGGAGGTCAAGGCCTGGGTTACGCAGCTTAAAGACTGTGGATTGCGCCCCTGCCTGCTTTCCAATAACTGGCATCGCACGGTCTTTGCCTATGCGGAAGCGCTGGGCTTGCCCATTGTCTACAAGGCGATGAAACCCCTGCCCTTCGCCTTTGGCAGGGCCTGCAGGAAGCTTGGGCGGGAGAAGGGGGAGAAGGTCGTTGTCATAGGCGACCAGCTCTTCACCGATGTCTTGGGCGCTCGTCTGCGGGGCTATAAAGCCATTCTGGTGCTTCCCCAGGCTACCACCGACCTGTGGTATACCCAGATCCTCCGCAAACTGGAGCGCCTGCTTATGGGCGACAGACAACCACGGGCCTAAGGCGGGATGGCTATGAATGCAGGGTTGCTCGGATATCCCATAGGCCACAGCCTGTCGCCAGTCATACATAACGCGGCCTATCAGGCGCTTGGCCTGGACTGGCAGTATGAACTGTATCCCTGCGCTGACCGCGCAGCCTTTGAGGCTGTGCTGAGTGAGGCGCTTGCAAACCCTGAGGACTATGTGGGCTTCAATGTCACCACGCCATACAAGGCCTTAGCCTTTGAGGTGGCCTCAGAGCACGCATCGACAACCCAGCTTATCCACAACGCGAATGTGCTCAGCGTGGTGCGCCCGGCTGAAGCAATCGCATCTGCCTCAGCTTGCATTCGCAGTGCGAACACGGATGGACAGGGACTGGTCGCCTTTTTGGAACGGGGGGCAGGTGTCACGCTTCTGGGCTCAAAGGTGGTCCTCTGTGGGACGGGTGCAGTTGCCCTGTCTACGCTGGCGACCCTCTTGGGAAGACAGGTCGCGAGCATAACTGTGGTAAGCCGCAATGCCCTACAGGCACAAGTGCGCATAGGGGCGCTCTGCGGACAGCTTGCCGCCACTCAGGAGCAGGGGGCGCCACTGCCCGAGCCCGTCGTCATAGACTACCAGGATATCGCCCCCAGCCTCACAAATGCCGATGTGCTTATCGACGCAACCACCGTTGGCATGGATACAGCAGATGAGGCCGTGCTCCCCACACACCTCATCAGACCCCACACCATAGTCTGCGACCTTGTCTATGGCCACGGCGAGACGGCGCTGCTCAAGGGTGCGCGTCAGCAAGGCGCTCAGGCCTATGATGGCCTGGGTATGCTCGTCGAACAGGCTGCGCTCACCATAGAGCTCTGGGCACAGGAGCAGGGCCTCATAGTCGAAGCGCCCCGTGAACTCATGCTTGCTACTGCCCGCGCTGGCTTTTAAGTGGTAAAATAACTGCAAAATGAATAACCAAGCGCGATAAAACACAACAAAAACGCACCAGGAGGTCTACTTGAGCGCTCAGAAAGCAACAAACAGTAAGAAAAAGGGTTCTTCGACGGCCAAGAAGAAGAGTGGCAACGGTTCTGCCAACCTGTCAAAGGCGCCTGGCACAAAGAGCCAGACAAAGAACCAGGAAAAGAATCCCCCCATCCTCGACCTGCGCCTCAAGCGTGAGCTGATAGGCATATTCATCGCGGTCATCGCTATTGTGCTCTTCATTGCAGTGATTGCTCCGGGAACCGCCTTCCTGCCCCGCCTTGTCTCAGATGCGTTCCTGCTCTCCTTTGGCATGGGCTCCTATGTCCTGCCCTTCCTCCTGTTCATCTGGGCGGTCAGCTTCTTTGTGGAGCGCTCGGTCGCCTCATCTACGCTGCGCCTGGTTTCCGGCCTGATAATCATCTTCATCAGCGCCTTGTCACTAATCGCCCTCTCGTCTCCTGGCGCGAAAAGCAACCCGGACCTCATCTTCAATCAGGCAGCGCTTATGTCCCATGGTGGCTATGTGGGCGGCGGTGTCACCTGGGCCTTGCTCAACATGGTGGGAGAGGCCATCTCCATTGTCATCCTTATAGGCCTTGTTGTTGTTGGCGCCGTACTTATCGGCTTCTCCATAACCGGTATGGTGAACCGCATTCTCAGCCTTCTGGCCAATCGCCGTGCCAGGGAGGATTCGATCCCCCTGCCCAGCGCCTATGATCTTGAGGGGACAAGGAACTCGCAGGGTCGCTCAGGCAAACGCTCCCGCGACAAGCTCATAGCGCCTACCGCGCAGCTCTCGGTAGGTTTTGAGCCAACCCGGCAGATGGAGGTAGACTACTCCCATGGAAACCAGGGGCGCATCCCCCTGGAGGCACTTGATGGTCTGGGTGGTCTGGAGGACCTGGGTGACCTGGGCTCAACTCGCCGTATGCTTGCGGACACTGCTGATACTGAGGATGCCACCGCACCTCTGGGCAGCCCCAGCACGGCACAGCAAACCGCGACGCAGAAGAGGTCCGCCCGTGCGACAGGAGTCGCCGCTTCTGCTTCCAGCGCTTCTGCTTCTACTGCCTTTGCATACCGCGAGCCCCCCTTCAAGCTCCCGGATCTGCGGCTCCTCAAGGTCAGCCGCAACAAAGCCGCTACCAAGGCCGGCGAGAGCGAACTGCGGCAGACCGCCGCCATACTCCAGGACACCATCGACCAGTTCGGCGTGGATGCCCAGGTCCAGGGCTGGGTTGCCGGCCCCACGGTCACGCTCTTCAAGGTCAGCCTGGGTGAGGGCGTGCGCCTCAACAAGATCAACGCGCTTGATGAGGACATCGCCCTGGCGCTCGCCGCCCCGGCCGTCCGCATCTTCTCGCCCATCCCCGGCACCACGCTGGTGGGCATCGAGGTCCCCAACGTCAACCGCAGCATGATCCTCTTAGGCGACGTGCTGCCGGACTCACCAGAGGGCCCGCTCCAGCTGGCCATAGGCAAAGACGTCGAGGGCAGCTCCATTGTGGCAAACCTCGAGAAGATGCCGCACCTGCTGATAGGCGGCACCACCGGCTCCGGCAAGTCGGTCGCCATCAACTCCATGATCATGAGCATCCTCATGCGCGCCACGCCCCACCAGGTCCGCATGATCCTCATCGACCCAAAAATGGTCGAACTCTCGCTTTACAACGACATCCCGCACCTCTACGTCCCCGTGGTCACCGACGCGCAGAAAGCCGCCAGCGCGCTTGCCTGGGGCGTGCTCGAGATGGAACGCCGTCTCAAGCTCTTCCAGAAGGCCGGCGTGAAGAACATCGAGCAATATAACGTACACGTCTGCTCTGAGCTGGAGAAACTCGCGCAGGCTGCTGCTCAGCATGCTGACGAGAAAGACGCCGCCGATAACGCAGGTGGCGCAGAGCCTTCCCAGACCGAGGCCGCAACGCGCCACCTCGAACGAAAGGCTCCACCTGAGGAGCCGCCCGAGGAGATGCCGATGATCGTCATTGTCATCGACGAGTTGGCCGACCTCATGATGATAGCCGGCAAAGACGTGGAGACCTCCATCAGCCGTCTCGCCCAACTGGCACGGGCAGCTGGCCTTCACCTCATCATTGCCACCCAACGCCCTTCGACCAACGTGATCACCGGCCTCATCAAGGCGAACATCGTCAATCGCATCGCCTTCAGCGTGGCCTCGGGCATCGACTCGCGCGTCATCATCGACGGCCCCGGCGCCGAGGACCTCATCGGCAATGGTGACCTGCTCTTCTCTCGTCCCGAATACGGTAAGCCGCAGCGCATCCAGGGCTGCTATGTCTCAGAGCCTGAGATAGAGGCGGTGGTCGATTACCTTAAAGAGCAGGCCGAGCCTGAATATCACGAAGACATACTCTCTGTTGCGGTTGGCGGCATGTCCATCAGCATGCTGGGCAGTGGCGACGGTGGTGAGGATGATCCTCTGATCTGGGAAGCTGCCGACATCATCGTCTCCAGCGGCTTTGGCTCCACTTCCACGCTCCAGCGCCGTCTCAAGGTGGGTTACGCCCGGGCCGGCCGCATCATGGATATGCTGGAGCAGAAGGGGATAGTTGGGCCTCCCAACGGCAGTAAACCCCGCGAAGTGCTCTTCGATGACGTCCTGGAGCTGGAATCCCTCAAGGCTATCGAAGCCTCCGACGAGTGGTAACCTGCTCCAAAAGAACCGGATTCGCCCCCTGTTTCCATTAACTCAAAATATCTTCACTAGCTGGTGAATTACGCATTCTCGTAGGTAAAATGGCACAATATACGCTACTATGGAGATACTATAAACTGCCAGCAAAGGAGCGTGTTTGGCGCAGGGAAACTTCGGGAGCAGATTAGCGGAAGCGCGCAGAAGACGGGGCCTCACTTTAGAGCAGGTTCACGTTCAACTGCGCATAACTCCAGCTATTCTTGAAGCCCTGGAACTTGCTGATTTCCGCCATATGCCACTTAAGGGTCATGCCCGCAACATGGTCAGTTCCTATGCGCGTTTCCTTGGCCTCAATCCCGAGGAACTCACAAAGCAATTCCTCAAAGAGTACCACGAGTTCGAGAACCATGAGGCGCGTCAGAACAGCTCCCCCTTTGCCTCTCTGAGCCGTGACAGCACCCGGCATGACGCCCAACAGACTACGGCTCGATTCAAGAATTCTGAGAACAACCGCAGCTCGCGCTCCATGTGGGATCACCCGATACCCAATTCCGAGCTCGGCAAGGGATATACCTCGCGCCCCTCTACGATACGCCGGATGACTTCCTCTGACCAGGATAGACGCTCTCACCGCGATGGTTCGTCATCAGGGAGCTACAGCAGCGACAGCTATTCAGCAAAGCCAAGCCTGCTCATACGTATCTTTGGTTCGCTGTTCAAGAATCCCGTGGTCATGATCGTCTTCTTGATCATTGTGCTCGTTGCGCTGTTGGTGCTTTGGGCCATGGCGGCAAACAGCTGTAAGAAACAGGAGAACGAGGTCATTCCCATCAATACCAGCACCGTGGCCTCTGACGGTGACACCACTGACGGAGACAACATCCTGAATCCTCCTGATAACAACGGTGAAGTGCTTCCCCTCTATGGTCCTTTTGAGCTGGTAATCGAACCAGGTCCCGATCCAGGAGCCTGGATTGAGGTATGGGTCGACGGGCAAGAAGTCTACAATAGTACACTGTCAGAAAAGCTGACCTATCAGGTCACCCAGAGCTGTTCTATCGCAACGTGGCAACCAGCAAATGTATTGGTGTACCGTGGCGATGTGGAACAGGAGTTTGGAGACAGCTCTGACGACGGGTACTATATGTCTCTAGAGGTGGTGGATCGTATCCTTAACCCCGACCTGCTGAAAGGGGATTAGGGGTAGGCATAATGGTCAAGGGTCAGACCGCCTGAGTCCAGGTGATAGTGGGTCAGACGGTTAAGGCCAGGTGGCCAGAGCCAACTACAGAAAAGGAAAACCATGGCTAAAGACGAGAGCTTCGACGTGGTCTCTGAGGTAGACCTCCAAGAGATAGACAACGCCTTCCAGCAGACCCGCAAGGAGCTGGCCCAGCGCTACGACCTCAAGGACAGCAAGGCCACCCTGGAGCTCGACAAGGGCGGCCAGCGCATCACCCTCATCGCACCCAGCGAGTTTGTGGCCAACCAGGTCATAGACGTGCTCAACACCAAGCTGGTGCGCCGCAAGATCGACCTCAAAAGCATCAAATGGGGCAAACCAGAGTCCGCCGCGGGCATGATGCAGCGCTTTGTGGGCACCATCATCCAGGGCATCGACAAAGAGATAGCCGACAAGATCAACAAGGACATCCGCGCGCTCAAATTCAAGAACGTGCGCGTGCAGATAGAAGGCACCAAACTGCGCATCTTCTCGCCCAAACGCGATACGCTGCAAGAGGTCATCACCTTCCTCAAGGAGCAGGACTACGGCCAACCGCTCCAATACATCAACTACCGCTAGGCCGTCCTCTTGACTTCACCAGAGCTTAAGGTCGCCTTCATCACGCTTGGCTGCGCGAAGAATGAGGTGGATACCGATAAGATGCGGGCGCGTGTGCTTGCTGCCGGTCTCACGCTTGTAGAGGATGTCGAGCTGGCTGACACGGTCATCATCAACACCTGCTCCTTCATCACCGAGGCAACGGAGGAATCCATTGCCACCATCCTCGAGGTCGCGGGCCTTGAGCGCTTTGCCGCAGGTCCTGGCCGCATCCTGGTCACCGGTTGTATGCCTTCCCGCTATGGGGCGGAACTGACCGACGGTTTTCCCGAGGTGGCTGCCTTCATTTGCTGCGACCAGGAGGAAGACATAGTCGCGATCCTCTTGGATGTGACAAAAGGGACGGGGCACATGACAAAGGGGACGGGGCGCATGACAAAGGGGACGGGGCGCATGACAAAGGGGACGGTCCCTTTTGTCAAGTCATCAGACATGACAAAAGGGACCGTCCCCTTTGTCATGCGCCCCGTCCCTTTTGTCACGTCCGTCATTGCGAGCGATGACAGCCCGTCACCACCCCCCGTCATTGCGAGCGGAGCCGCCAAAGGCGGCGCAGCGTGGCAATCTACGGCAGCGGTTAGGGATCAGGAA
>Ga0082212_10012528_pt1 | contig 10676 bp, 13 predicted proteins | sample TergutNt197P3_FD_71548 | JGI IMG/M metagenome (GOLD analysis project Ga0082212, IMG submission 71548) | Neocapritermes taracua P3 segment gut microbial communities from Petit-Saut dam, French Guiana - Nt197 P3 | ecosystem: Host-associated > Arthropoda: Insects > Digestive system > Gut ...
GCTCTTCCGATCTCACCGATAAGTATGGATACAAATGTTTTGTCAATTATCGGCACAAAGAATAGTGCGCCACAAAGTAGCACTACAAACCCAATGGCAATCAGAGATAATGCCATACGACAAAGCTTTTTGTGTTCCCGTTTGTATAATTCATACAAACCCATTACACCGCACCTCCTTCTCGTTATTCAAGGGAGTCATCCTGATAGACAATCTCACCTTTAGTTGGTTTGAGCATCTCATCACGAATGTCTTCGTAGACCACCCCTTTTCCAAGTAACCACGCAAGTTTTACTGTGATAGCCTCTATGCTCATATCCCATGCTGGAATTGCGCCCATGTCATATGCCGCCTTGCCCTTGTAGGACTTATCCATGCTTGCTACACCTCTTGGGGCTTGAGTAGTCACAACTATAGAGATGCCACGGTTTTTCAACAAGTCGAAACCGTCACGTAAATTTGTGTATGATTCGCCTTTTAGTGCGATATTGGGGTCACCAGCACCTACTGAACGGAGAATTATACCCCTTACGTTCGAATTTGCTAAGGCTACAAATATATCAGGCTTCATTCCCGGAAACTCCGTCAATGAGGCTATGTTCATGTTGAATTTTTTATATACTTGTAACCTTCCTACGGTCTTTGCGCGATTCGTATACAAACTCTGATGGTAATCCAAGCCGACTTTATCAAATCTGATAGTATTTCCCACGCTTCCGATAAGAGGAACCGTTGAAAAGCTTTCAAAGCCGTCATAGTCGAACTCTGTACGTTTTTTTACACGAGTACCAGTAATGATTTTGCTTCCAAAAACAACCATTACGCCCACTAAATCTCTTTTGTGCATAGCGACTCTCGCAGCATTTTGTAAATTTATTAAAGCATCTGAACCAGAGGTAGGTTTGCCGGCACTAGTATAGGGTGGAATTTGAGAGCCTGTAAGGACAACTCGCTTGTCTAAATTGCCCAAAGCAAACGACAACGCTGCACTAGTGTACCCCAAAGTATTAGTACCGTGAGTTATCAAGAACGAGTCGTATTTATCATAATTTTGCGTTATGGCATCAATAATCAACTCCCAATCCTCTGGTATGATGTTTGAACTGTCTTTGTCGAAAATTGGTTGTGCATCAATTTCATAATTTGCCTCAGAGCATTCATTTTCTAGTAGGTTGGCAAACTCCTGTCCCTGTGATTTTCCAACATTCTCTGACACTCCATGTTTGCCTCTAGTTTGAGCAATTGTTCCGCCAGTTGAAATTATTAGCAGTTTCTTTTTTGCCATAACGAAAACCTCCTACATTAATTTTGATGTGGACACTATCTCCAGCATCAGCACAATATCCCGCTTTGCACCCATCATGTCTATTTCAACAAGGGCTTCTCGCTTGTGCCGATTGATTTTCTTAATCCGACCTTCCAGCCCAATCAATGCTCCATCCATAATCTGCACTGTGTCCCCTTTGATGATGCCTTCCGACCCTCGTATGCAGAAGTCATCGTCAAACAATTCTTCCCAAAACAAACGCTCGGATTCGTGCAAGACCACGTCTTTCTTGTCATCGCCGTAATGAAGGATGGAGTAGATATCTTTTGCGAATCCCAAGTCCAGTTTCAATCTATCCACAATCAACTTGTAGTCAATGTTTGTCTTGACAAAAACATAACCCGGGAACAACGGCTTCCGCACCTTATCGATAACACCCTTATTTCTGTAGGACGTTTCTTTGCTTGGAACAAAGGGCAAATATTCATCGGAGTTCAGCTTTTCCCTGAGAGTTCGCACCAGCTTCTCCTCAGAGCCAGTCCTTGTAAACAAAATCACCCAATTTTTCATATATGCCTCCAAGATACGGCTTCGCCATTGCCGCCGCTTATACGCCGACCCGATATCACCCTATGTTCCCTGCGACCATTAACGTGTTTAAGCCAACGATTAACGATTATCAGGTGCTTTTTGCCGCAGAACTGTCTATGTTAGGGAATATTGGAGTAAACTTCAGCCAACAATAGCAACGAATACAATTCTGACAAAAGTTCTCCCAGAGAAATTATAACACACCATAATACAAAGTTCAAGCCTTTTTGACAGATTTCTTACAGACAGGAGAAGAGAGGAGAAGGTAGCCTATGGAAATTCCTGAACGCATCAAGCAAGTCCGCCTAGCACTTAATCTTACCCAAGGAAAATTTGCCGAACGCACCGCCATTTCCACCAGCCACCTCGCTGGGATGGAGCTTGGCGATAAAAAGATAAATAATCGCACTATTCGCTTTATTTGCATGGAATTCGGCGTGGACGAGCATTGGCTGAAGACTGGGGAAGGTTCCATGTTTGACGATGGAGTCGACACAAAAACACTCAAAGCCACCAGCCTGTTCAAAATGTTAACTCCCCGATTTCAGGATTTTACCTTGAATCATCTGAACGAATTGGTGGAACTGCAAAATTCTACAAAACAGCCTTAAATAACCCGAGGAGATTCTCACCCTCCCCATCCCTTTGGCACTTGAGAATCTCCTCGGGTTTCCTTGATATTGCTGGGTTTTCTGACATTGCCATTTGAGAACCTTCTCAAGAATATTACTCCAATTTCATCATCCAAGGCACTCCATCGTGATACGATTTTATCCCCAAGTCTGCTTTGGCGCGATTGAAGGTGCTTTTGGAAACCCCGTGATTATTGACGATGATGTCATATACCTCGCTTGACGGCCGGGGACCATCGCTCAACAGCGCCAGTAGCATCTCTGCCGTTTCGTTCAATTTACCATCGGGGTTGGACTCTATAATGGAATCTGCACAGGAGTCATTTTCTCTCAACACATCGCTTGCCGTGGCATTGCACTCGCCCAGCCAATCAAACCCGCTGCGCTTGGAAAGCCGGAATGCTTGGGATAATCCAAGTTCGTCCATGTTTGACTTATGATGCACCATAGCGGAAATCCCCCCGGCAACATCAATCTTGCCGACCAGCATGACGCTCAGAACCGAATTGAAAATATCGGCACTGCCAAGAAGCCTGTCGCTCGATGCGCCGTTTCCTTTGTTAACATGGCCGACAAGGACAATGGCACAATTTGTGCGCTCGGCAACCCCGGCGAGATGTGTGAACACCGGGCGTATACTCTCGGCATTGTTCATGCTGACCCCTCGCGGGAGGTGCGCTTGCAAAGGATCGATGAGGGCAAGGGCAATTTTATCTTGAACAATGAGACGCTCCAAACGGTCATCGGTTAAGGACAAGCCCTCCTCATTGAGCAATATAATTTTATCCAAGTCAGCGCCTACAATATCGGCTCTTGGGCGTATCATCCGTTTTAGGTGATTCTCGGAGTTTTTCAAAAACACGTTGGACGGCGGCAGATGAGCGGTATCATTTCCCGGCATCGGCAGCCCTTTTGTCACAGCGGCGGCGATTGCCAACGACAAAAACGATTTGCCTTTGCCGCCAAGCCCTGCCATGAGAGAAACTGTGCCTTGCGCTATGTATGGCTCCCACAGCCAGTGATTTTCCTCGCTCTCATATTCTGAGAGCCGGGATGTTTTTACATAGTCCATGTCATACCCCCTTCCGCTTTGCGGTTGGGGATATTATAGCAGATTTTGCCGAAACAGGCAACGGCGATTTTCTCATGGCCGGTCATGGCTGATTGACCCATATTTGCCATTTGAAAATTTTTTTATAAACCTCTTGACTTTGCGACACGCGTGTCGTATAATAAAAAGCGACACGAAGGTCGCAAAAAAGGAGGTGGCAAACTATGGGGAAAAAGGGCGAAGATACAAAGACGCTTATCAGAAAAGCGGCAACACTTCTATTCGCACAAAAAGGATTCAAAGAAGTGACGATGAAAGATATTTGTCAAAATACAGGATTAAGCCGTGGTGGTTTATATAGGCATTATAACAGTACCCATCATATTTTCACCGAAATTGTGGATGAAATGATGGCGGTGCAAAATGATGAATTTTCGTCCATGATAGAGAGTGGTGTTTCCGCTGTTTTCCTATTGAATGCGGTTTTGGAACGTTACAGAATGGAAATGCTTGACAGTGAAAATTCGTTAAGTCTTGCCATATACGAATATTGCAGTGGGATGCCAGATTCAAATAACCTCTTATCGAAGCAATATGAATATGCACATACGATGTGGACTAATTTGGTGCAATATGGCATCCATACAAATGAATTCAACACTGTCGACATAGACGCCGTTGTTGATTTGCTTATTTTTTCATATCAAGGGGTTCGAATGTATGGAAGAATAGAAATGGTGGATGAGAAAATTCCAGCGAGAATTGTAAATCAAATAAAAGCAATTTTGCTTAAAAAAGGAAAGTAGGTACATGAACATGACTATCGTCAAAGACTTCGATGACAGTAAAACTGCGCTTATCAATCCTTCTGACTTTACCAAGCCGGTTGATGGGTTCCCTGCCATATGTGTTTCGACTTTTTCAGAGAAAATCATCGAGAAATTTGCCACTATGGATAATGTGAGCGTTATAGCGCAACTTTACTCAGCCAATGGCATCCTCCCGGTGTATAAAATCCCGTATAAAGGAGTCGATATTGCATTTTACTTATCCAGAGTAGGCGCACCGGCGTGTGTGGCTGGCTTTGAAGAGGTTGTCGCTATGGGTGCGAAAAAAATGGTGCTTTTTGGCTCATGCGGTGTACTGGATGACGATGCGGCGAAAGGACGGATTATTGTTCCTATCTCCGCTATCCGGGACGAAGGGACAAGCTATCATTATCTTCCTGCCGCCGACGAGGTTCAGGCAGAAAATCACTCGACCGACGTTTTGGTTAGGTGTTTGGAAAAATACAACTATCCATATGTAAAAGGGAAAGTGTGGACTACAGACGCCATTTACCGCGAAACGGCTGGAAAAATCGAAAAGCGAAAACAGCAGAGGTGTATCGGTGTAGATATGGAATGCTCCGCAATGCTTGCGGTATCTCAGTTTAGGAATATTCCCTTTGTGCAATTTCTTTTTGGAGCCGACAGTTTAGATAATGACGCTTGGGAAGCGAAGGATTTACTGGAGTACGGCTTGACAGGTGCGGAGAAGTACATGGCACTTGCGTTTGAATGTGCCGTTACATTATTACTCTAAAAATCTTGGCTCTGTTAGATAATTGTATTGATATACAGGGTATTTATATTTTCGGGAGGTTATTATGAAAAACAAGTTAAGGGCAACACAAATAGGTTGTATCATTTCTTCAATAGCTGCAATTATTTCAGCTATAAGTATGATTGTAGGCTCGTTTGAATGGAATCAAATTGCAATTTTCTGTTGCACGATAGCTGTATTTTGCTCAAATCTGGCAATGTATTCCGCTCAAAAGAAAAAAGACAAAGGTAACGGAAAATAGGCATTATACCATAGCAGGATTAAATAATTGAACCGTTCCAAATAAGCAGATTATCTGTATATCAATACAAGGGTCTAACAGAGCCAAAATCTTTTGGGGGGTGAGGTCATGGACAGAGAAAAATGGCTCTTATGCCCGATTTGCAAAGGCAAGACCCGCACACGGATACGGCCAGACACCACGCTCACTAATTTCCCTCTGTTCTGTCCGAAATGCAAACAGGAAACTTTGGTGAACGCCCAAGAACTGAGTATGTCGATTGTCAAAGAGCCGGATGCAAAGGCGCAGAGCAGAAAATCTATAACTTGAGGAGGTACACAAATGGCTGATTTACTATCGGGCGGCGTAATGCGTGGTATCATCGGAGCATCCAGCGCAATGAAAAGCGCAGACGCGGCTATGAGCGTATATACTTACGCAAAGACACAGAAAGACGATGACATGATGCAACGCGCACTTGGCCAGATGACCGACAGAATGAATGATGCCGCTGCATCCACAGAAGAATCAAAAACCGCTTTGGCTGAAAACGTAAAGTCTGCGAGGAAACAGATAAAAGCCGAACAAGAGGCCAGAATAGAAAAAGCCCGCAGCGCGAAAGCAGCGGAAGAAAGGGATAGGACGCAAGCCAATCTCGACAAGGTCAACAGTGAAGGTATAAATCCCATTGACACGGTTGAGATTAGTCCCGAAGCCATTGCAATCCTGCTGGGCGAACAATCCTGTACTCCGATACAAAGCAAAGATACAACAGCCCCTGTGCAACATACAGAAAAATCTGTAAGCGCGAACGGGGGATAATGAAGAATAAAGTAATTGAATACATCAATTATCAAAGAGCCAGACGCAATGGCGCAGAGCCAAAAGACGCAGAGCCGGTAATTTGTGGATATCCCCACAGTTACCGGCTCTGTTTGATTCCGTTGGCAGTGGCTTCCATGATAATCAAGTCGTTATCATCAAGGTCATCCAGCACACAATCCAATTGCCTACGCCGTGTGCTTTTCTCCGGCTCGGCATCCGGGTAGAAAAACTGGTCAACGGAAAGGTTGAATAGGGTGACCAATTTGTAAAAAACTTGCAGACTTGGGTGCTGTCCCTTGTTTTCGATATTGGTCAAGTAGCGAAGGTCAATGTGGATTTTACCGGCAGCCTGTTCACGGGTCATCCCCTCTTTGGTTCTGGCTTCCTTGATGGCCAAACCTAACGCCCGGAAATCGTATAGTTCATCTTTATTACGCATATCAAACCTCCTAATGTAATTCTACTGTTCCTATCGCAAATTTTACAGGAGCAACAAAACACATTATTAGGTTTTGTGGTTCTATACTTGTGTGAGGGACAAGCCTATGTAAGTGTTTCACAACCGAATATACCAGTTATCAAAGAGCCTGACGCAAAGACGCAGAGCCGATAACTTGCGGGAATTCTCGCAAGCTATCGGCTCTTTTTGTCTTTGAGAACAACGGGATGCAGAGGTTTCCCTGCAATCAAAAAGCCGCCGTTTTCTATTGTATAGCTGACTCGAAAGATACCACGCCAGTTAAGGAGCGGCGGCAGAAGGAGGAGCCGCCATGTTAGGAGATTTCGTTCGACATAGTTTTGTGTTTTCCGAGTTATTAAAAAAAGTTTCGACTTCAGACGGGAGTCTTGCACCCTTGAATGTAGTTTTTCAGATTACATAGCAAGAACAACCAAAACGCGCCGCAGGGATAAAAAACCCTGCGGCGCGTTTTTTGTTGAAATAAATAATAATCCGCCGTTTGCATACCGCTGCCGCGCCCCGCCACTCCTCCTTTCTCCCAGCAAATCCCGGAGAAAGGAGGACAATCCCCATGAAATATGAACGGTACGAGTCCGTGGACGGCACGGTTTACAAAGCCGAACCGGGCAAAGACGGCATCACCGAGGATGATATGCGCGATTTGCGGCGTATCGCCAAGAGCAGCCAAAAGACCGAGGCGAAGGTAAAAAAGCTGGACACTGTATCCATCGAAGTGGTCACAGAGGACGGCTGGCAGGAGTTGGATGTGTCGGTAATTGTGGAAGAACAAGACGAATATTCCCGATTACATACAGCCATTGCCACTTTGGCCCCGGAACAGCAACATCTCATCCATGCTGTCTATTTTGAGGATGTAAGCGTTAGCGATTATGCTCATCAAGTCGGCGTCACTCGCCGCACCATCTATAAGCAACTGGAAAAAATCTTTGCCAAAATTAAAAAAAATCTCTGATTTCGGTATACACATCGCCTTTTTTCGGGGGGGTTATAAGTAGAGGGGTATTCCCCCGGCTACAAATCAACCCCCTCGAAGGAGGCAATCCCCATGCAAGTTATCCGAATCATCATCAGCGGAGGAAAAGCACAGAGCGTGGAAATATCGGACAAACCGCCGCGCAAACACAGCATCCCCGCCCTACTTCGCTCCATGCCCAAGGCACTGCTGGCAAAAGCCCTCAATGTCCCACCGGGGAAGGAGGAATCATCCGATGTATAGCATTTCAACCGACATCACAGAAATCCGGGCTTATCTTGCCGGTCAACCCCTCATCGCCTTCGACATCGAAACCGCGCCGGATGAGCCGTACCGTACCGAAGAATGGGCAGCCTTAGACCCACACAAATCCCATATCGTGGGAATCAGCTTTTCGGTGAACGAGGGCAGCGGTATTTACGTTCCGCTGGCGCATCTCGTGGGCATCAACGCCGACCCATCCGAAGTTTGGGCACTGCTGGCAAACTTCGCCGCCGACACCACCGTGACCAAAATCGCCCACAATTTATCCTTCGAGTCCATGTTTTTCTACGACCACGGCATCGTCATCCAGACCCCGGTCTACGACACGATTGCCGCCGCCCAGCTTACGCTGAAGAACGAGACGGAGTATCGAGAGCTTTCGGACAGCGGCTTGAAAACGCTGGTGCCGGCACAAATTGGGGATGCCTTGCCATCATTTAAGGAAGTCACCAGAGGTCGCCATTTTGATGAATTAGACCCCGCCGATACCGAAACCGTCCGTTACGCTTGCGCCGACAGCGATTATACCCTGCGGCTGTACCACATTTTCAACGGCTGGTTTGAAACATACCTTCCCCGGCACCGGCAAATCGTGGAGGCAGTCGAATCGCCCACCGCCGTCTACTGCGGCTTGATGAAGCACAACGGCCTCCCGGCAGACCGGGGTCAGATGCTGGCGAAACAGACCGAAGCCGCCGCCGCGCTGACAGACCTCCGAGAAGAAATCGCTTTCATGATTGGCGATGTGGATATCGGTGCCAACGCCAGCACAGCGGCGTTCAAACATTATTTGTTTGAGGAACTAAAATTGCCTGTTTTCCGCAGAACTGAAGCGGGCAAGCCCGCCTTGGATGATGAATCCTTAATTCTGCTCCATGAACATTGCGCCGCCGAGCGTCCCGATTTAGTCCCCCTGATAGATGCGGTCAGGGAATACCGCAAATGGGGAAAGCTGAAATCCACATATGTGGACGGATATCTCGAACATATCAACGCGGTTACCGGGCGCATCCATCCCGATTTGCTTCCACTTACCACTGAAACCGGGCGGTTCGCTTCCCGGAATCCCAATATGCAGAATATGCCCCGTGCCGGAAACGATGTCCTCGGCGTTCGTAATTTTATCACAGCCCCGGCTGGCATGACACTTTTGTCCTTAGACTTCAGCCAAATCGAACTCCGTGTCGGCGCGTTTTACTGCCGGGACAAGAAGATGCTGGAAACCTACCGCACCGGCGGCGATATTCACGCGCAGACCACTTCGGTTATTTATCACATCCCCTTTGAACAGGCCGTGGATAAAAATGCCGAAGGTTTCAAGGAACGCCGCACCATCGCCAAGAACTGCAATTTCGGCGTGTTCTTCGGGTTGTTTGCCAAAGGTCTGCAGCACAACCTCAAATTCAAGGCGGGGCTGGATACGCCCCTGCCCGAATGCCAAAAAATCATTGACAACCTCAAGGCTGGGTATCCGGCACTTGCCCGCTGGCAAGAGGCCACCAAACGCCGTGCCGCTGGCTGTCATTATACCGAAACATGGCTGGGGCGGCGGCGGTATCTGCCTCAAATTACATCCCAAGACTGGAGTAAAAAGTCCTTTGCCGAGCGATGCGCCCTCAACACGCCCATTCAAGGCACCGCCGCCGACATCCTCAAGCTGGCCTTGGCGCGGATTATTTCCGGGTTGCCGGAACGACCGTGGCTCCGGCCGCTTCTCCAGATTCATGACGAATTGGTATTTCTGCTCCCGGAAGGCCGGGTGGCCGAGGCCGCCGCCTTCATTCGGGACTGTATGGAAACCCAGCCATTCCCCGAATTTGACATCCCCATCATTGCCGAGGCCGCCGTTGGCACAAGTTTCGGCTCATTAGAAGAAATGGAGGCATAGACATGAAGCTGATTTTTGTCTGCTCCCCGCTGGCCGGCCAGCGTGACGCTGGACTCAATGTCCGCTGCGGCGGGGACGTTGAGAAGAACATCATCAATGCGAGAAAATACTGTCGCTTCGTAATAGAGCAAGGCCATGTTCCCTTTGCGCCGCATCTTCTCTTCCCGCAGTTTTTGGATGACACCCTCCCTGCCGAACGCAAGGCTGGGATTGACATGGGATTGTTTGTGCTGGAGGATTGTTCCGAATTGTGGTGCTTTGGCTCGGACATTTCCCCCGGCATGAAGATTGAAATCGAAAAGGCCGGGAAAACGCTCAACATACCAGTACGGCGGTTTTCCGCTGATTGCGAGGAGGTGTCCTTCCAATGAAACCACTCAACATACCATTGGACGAATTTATCAAGCCGTTCTTCGATGCCGAGGATACCGTCTGCCTCCGGGTTTTCTGCGACCGGCGAGCCGCCGGAGGCAATGACCGCTGCGGCGGGGACGAGGGTTCTGTGTTCCGAGGTGCAAAACTTGAATGTAAAGCCGGAAAAATCCTGTCGATGGAGGAAACTCTCAAAAAGCACAACGAACAGAACCGGGGCGTGTATTTTGTGGTAAACCACGGCGGCCATGAGGACGGCGAAATTGAGCGCATCAACGCCGTGTTCGTGGAAAATGACACGCTGCCCATCCCGGAACAAATCAGCCGCCTCGAAGCCTTCGCCCTGCCGCCGTCCCTGATGGTAAAGACGGCAAAATCTGTTCACGCCTACTGGCTGGTAAGGGATGTCAAGGTTTCCGAATTCCGCACATTGCAGAAGCGGTTGGTGGCACAATTTGACGGCGATGCCGCCTGTGTCAACGAATCCAGAGTCCTCCGGCTGCCGGG
>Ga0082212_10012529_pt1 | contig 10676 bp, 7 predicted proteins | sample TergutNt197P3_FD_71548 | JGI IMG/M metagenome (GOLD analysis project Ga0082212, IMG submission 71548) | Neocapritermes taracua P3 segment gut microbial communities from Petit-Saut dam, French Guiana - Nt197 P3 | ecosystem: Host-associated > Arthropoda: Insects > Digestive system > Gut ...
ATTGTTGTTTTCAATGCTTCCCCCATCAGGCGGATATTGGCAAGCCAGTCCGCAGCGAGGGGATCAAGGCTGATCAATTCCGCACTGACAGCGTCTGCTACGGTTTTGGCGGCACTGACGGGGAACTGTGACTGAACAAAAATCGCGGCAGGTTGTTCCTGTTTCGCCAGGGCGATAAGGCGGCTCAGGTCACGGGGGCCGGGTGATTTGCCGCCTGTTTCCACCGCCTGCTGCCGTATGTCGAATTCGTCCAGAAAATAGCCGAAACTCGGGTGGTACACAAAAACATTACCCCCCCGAAGCGGGGCAAGCTCCTGGCGCAGTGCGGCAAACTCCGCGTCTATTTCTTCAACAAGAACCTGATAATTGGCGGAGTATTGTTCCGCTCTTTCAGGGTCAATGACGCAAAGAGTATCCTTAATATGCGCCGCAAGTATTTTTGCCGGTTCCCGCCCGAGCCATGTATGGCGGTCAATTTCATGCTGCGAAAGATCGGATTCATCTTCGTCATCGTCCTCATCTTCATCATCATCATCATGATCGTGTTCTTCCTGTTTTCTGAAAACCACACCCGCCGTGCCGTCAATAACGGGAAGGGCAGGAAAGAGACTCTCTATTTTCGGCCGGAGGCTAATCTCAAATTCCGTGCCGGAAAGAATCCAGGACTTGGCCTGGACAAGATCGCTTATCTGTCTGGGAGTAGGCTCGTAATTGTGGGGGTTCTGTCCCGGTCCCGCCAAAACCAGTGTCCGCACATTTTCCCCCGCGATACGGGAAACAAACCATTCCTGCGGTAAAATGCTCACCGCGATTAACGGCGTTTCCGTTTGCCGTTCTTTGTTATGTGTAATATTTTTTTGATTGCAGCCAGAAAAAACAATCACGAAAAGCAGCAGTAATAAAAAATTTTTTTTCCATGCGGTTTGCATTATAATACCTCCGTATTTTGTTTTCTTCGTTTTTTACCCAAAAAAGCCCTCGCACAAACACCGATGAATTTCACCCAGAACGGCTCCATACGCCGGCGCACCTGCCCCAAATGTTTGACTATAGGCAGTTTTTGCGGGCAATGGGATTCACACTTGCCGCAATTCACGCAGAGGCTCGGGCTGCCTGAATGTTCCGAAGCCAGACCGGTACTGTTAACAAATTGATGCATCCCCATCACAAAACCCATGGTGTATGAGGCGTTGTAGGCGGAAAAACATCCGGGAATATTTACCCCTTTGGGACAGGGCATGCAGTAGTTGCAGCCCGTACAGCGTATCTTACAGGAACGGTTAATAATTTCAAGTACCCGGTTGTATACGATCGTTTCAGATTCGCCGAGCATCCCCGCCCGGGCCGTATCGGCAAGGCGGAGGTTTTCTTCAAGTTGAACCATATCGCCCATGCCGGACAAAAGCAGCGTTACCTCCTGTTGATTCCAGACCCAGTTAAGCCCCCAAGCTGCCGGCGACAGATTCGGGTTTGCCTTTTTAAAAATGTTCACCGCCTCTTTGGGCAGGCCCGTGGCGAGTTTCCCCCCCAACAGCGGCTCCATTATCATTACCGGCATTTTCGCCGCCGCTTTTCGAAGCCCAGTCACCCCTGCCTGAAAATTCTCATCGGAATAGTTGTACTGAATCAGGCACATCTCCCAGTCATAATTGTCAAGTACTTTCAAAAATTCACTCTGACTGCCGTGAAAGGAAAAACCGATCTGTTTTATCTGCCCCGCTTTCTTTTTTTCGGCAATCCATGACTCTATTCCCCATTCCTTAAGTTTGTCCCATTGATAGGCATCTGTGATCATGTGCATCATATAGTAGTCGACATAATTTGTCCTTAATCGTTTAAGTGCTTGATCAAAATATTTATTAAAGTCGGCGGGTTTTTTAAGAAAAAAAAGCGGCAGTTTTGTTGCAATATATACCTTTTCCCGTATGCAGTTTTTTTCCAAAATTGTCCCCAGAGCTTCTTCACTTCCCGGGTATATCCAGGCAGTGTCGAAATAGTTCAGCCCGCCTTCAACGGCACGCATGATCATTTCTTCGGTTTTTCGCATATCAATACCCGCAATATTCTTGGGGAACCTCATGCACCCGAGGCCCAGTATTGAAAGTTTGTTACCCGATATTTTGTCAGTTCTGTACTGCACTGCCGCCTCCGCGGGGATTATATTGAAGATATATACTATTTCTCCAACAAATACAAATATTCCTTTACATGAATTTCACGATTGTTCAAATTCCTGCTTCCTCTGAAGGTATTATAATTTATCTCCAGCACTTCAACCTTGCCTGTCTTATTTAACATATTTATCATTTCTTCGGTACTGATAAATCCTTCCGAATTAAAAGAAATTAATACATATTTTGCTTTTATATTATCAACAAGATATGTTAATGTTTTTAAAGCGTAATTTTCCCTGTTGTAGTCGGAACGATTCCAGTTATCTGGAATACCGGATATTTGACTTATATTTTGGGGATATGTATAGTCCAATATTAAATTCAACATAAAATAATTTGAACCGTAAGGATGTTGATTATACGGCGGATCCAAATACGCTATATCCACTTCGGGTAAATTTTTTATTATTTCGTTTGTATCTTCGTTACAGATAAGCGTATCGCAGCTAAAATTGCTGAATATAGGGAACGGCAGTTTTATATTACTGGTAATTCGGAACAATGCATCCTGATTATTACCGCCAAATTGTCCCAGGCCTGTTTCCTTGTTTTTATAAAAACCTTTAAAAACACCCGATGTATTTACATGAATCGACGCTTCCGACAGCAAAGGAGCCAAAAAATATTTCTGCATATCCTGGGGCAGTTTATCGATTAATTGTCTGGCAGTATCAATATACATTGCATTTCGTGATGTATAAAAAACACGTTCATTCGGCTTAATATCTTTATCATCTTTTGGAGCGTATAATTCGGAAATAATCCCTTTTGATAAATACAAATCCAGTTCATCAATAATTTCACGGTAGTATTCCTGTAGTGATAATATGTCCAAATCACCTTCATTGGATAAATAACAGTCATTTGCCAATGCGGAATATTTTTCCAGATCATTGACAATAAGTAAATCGGAAAACTGCTTAAAATATCTGGCAACAATGCCTGAACCGCTGAACGCATCAAACATCTTCAATTTGTTTTTATGCAGTTTTTGCTGGACTTTTTTAATGCCATTTCCGATAAAACCCAATAAAGCACGTTTATTGCCGAGATATGTTATTAATTGGCGGGTGAGAAAATCCTTTTTTTCATATAATAATACCTCTCCTTCCATATATAAAATTATAGTACTATTTTTAAAAATTGTAAAGTTTTTTTATGTTAACGCTCCTTTCCATAAAAATTTATGAGATTCTTTTAGCCTTTCCTTTTTAATCAGATGATTGATAACCTGTTTCGCCTGGTCCTGTGACCAGCGGGTGTTTTCCAAATGCGCCAAAACGGAGGCAGCTTCGTTTACTGAATAACACCGTTTGTTTCTGCGGAAGAAGTCCACCACGCTTGATTCCTCGCGCAAGCCGCCGGCGCCTTCTAAAGAAGGCAATGTCTGCCTTTCACAGACATCGCAACACATGGTCGGCGGACTTTCTCCGTTTCCGTCCCAGTCGAGCATTTCCAGCAGGGCCTGTCTTCTGCATTGCGTAACATTGCGGGCAAATTCAAAAAGGGCGGAAAGCCGCTTTTTATCCGTTTCCGTTTTAGCCCGATGCAGGCCCATTTCATCATCAGGCCCCCAAAGTAAAATCGCCTTTGACTGCCCCCCGTCACGGCCCGCCCTGCCCGCCTCCTGCAGATACGCCTCCACCGAAGGGGCGCAATCCCTGTGTATCACCGTGCGGACATCGGCCTTGTCCACACCCATGCCGTAGGCACAAGTTGCACATAACACGGCACGGGGATTGCCCATGAACCATTTTTCCACATCGGCCTTTTCTTCACGGCTTAAACCTGCGTGATAAAAACGTATCTCGTTATGCCAATCCATACCAGCCTCGCCCAAACTGATCCTAAGGTAACGGGCGAGTTTTTCCGTACCCGGCCTTGACGAACAGAACACAATGGCAGGGCGGGCGTTTTGAATCAGAAGATCCCTAACCGCAAGATCCCGCACTATGCAACCCTTTGCCGTATAACAGATATTGGCACGATCGGGGTTCCCCACGATCTGATGCGCCCCGGAATCGCCGAAAATGTACTTACCAATTTTTTCCAAAACAGGCGCGCTGGCCGTTGCTGTAAAGGCCGTTACCAGAGGGGCTTTTATTTTTTCAATAATATTGTTAATTTCAAGATAACTCGGCCTGAAACTTTCACCCCATTCGCTTACGCAATGCGCCTCGTCTATCACAATGTGAACGATTTTTATTTTTTCAAGCTGGTTCATCACCTGCGGGACAAGCAGAACTTCCGGATTGGCGATTATGAATTTGCTTTCACCCGATTCGAGTTTTTTCCAAATTGCCTCCCGTTCTTCTTTTTCCTGCCCGCCCCGCAGAATCACCGGTGCAAAACCCCTTTCATGTAAACGTCGCTCCTGATCCGTCATGAGGGACAGAATCGGGTAGATAACAAGAGTCGGCCCTTCCATAATCATCGCCGGCAGTTGGAAACAAAGTGATTTTCCCGCGCCGGTGGGAAGGATGACGATCTGGCGGCCCGTACACCCGCGGTCGGATAGCTCCGTCTCCGATTGCAGTGTCTCATCCGATAGCGATGCCGACTCCTCCGGTGACTCACCCCCTTCTTTCGGCGTTTCCATTTCCCGCTCCGGCCAATGCAGGGGGATACCTGACGCTTCGGCCGCTTCAAGGATATTCGCCACCACCAACCGCTGGTAGGGAAACAGGTACGAAAGCCCGAACAACCGGCTAACGGCATTGCTTAAGGCATCTGTTAATTCAGCCATTTTTTATACCTCTATAAATATATATGGTGAAAACAGAGGTTTTGCTTTATCTTCCGCCCTTGTTTCATTCCTGATAAATAACGTATACTTTTATTATGAAGGGCCCAATTTTGGTGGTACTGGCGGCTGGTATGGGAAACCGTTACGGCGGCCTCAAACAGATGGACAAACTGGGAAAAAACGGCGAAGTATTGCTTGATTATTCCGTTTACGATGCGGTTCGATCTGGTTTTGAAAAAACGGTTTTTATTATACGCAGTGAAATTGAAAAGGATTTTCGGGAGCTGGTCCTTGTCCGCATGGGGTCTAAAGTGAAATGGGATCTTGCCTACCAGGAACCGGACAGCCTTATACCGCCGGATATTTTTGCCGGGGCGCAAAAGGCGGGAAGAACCAAACCCTGGGGAACCGCCCATGCCCTGCTGTGTGCGGCAGATAAAATTGACGGACCGTTTGCCGTAATCAACGCCGACGATTTTTACGGGCGTGAAGCTTTTTCGGTCATGGGCAGGCACCTTTCAGGCCCCGACGCAAACGAACCTGCAATGGTACCCTACCGTCTTGATAAAACCTTAAGTGAACAGGGAACCGTAACCCGGGGTGTTTGCGAAGTAAAAAACGGATTCCTGTCCTCGGTTGACGAATTGACCGCCATTGAAAAAAAGAACGACATAATTATCAACACCTACCCGGACGGCTCCATCCGCGAACTTGCCCCGGACTGTCCCGTATCCATGAATTTCTGGGGATTCCCCCCGGCCGTCCTGCCCGAATTCAGAAAATATTTTGACGATTTCTTAAAAACATTTGCAGCAGACATCCCCGGTCAGATAAAAAGCGAATGTTTCATACCCCGTGCGGCAGATTGGCTGATCAAACAGGGAAAGGCCGGCATTAAAATCCTGCCTGCAAATTCCGCATGGTTCGGGGTTACCTACCGGGAAGACCGGGAAAAGGCGGCCGCTAAACTGGCCGATCTAACTTCGGTGGGTGTTTACCCCGCTTCGTTGTGGGGATAGACGTTTGATTATAGGTATTGATGTCGGAGCAACCATCACCAAGGCAATTTCCATCGAAAACGGCAAACTAACACGAAAGGTAAAAACCAGAGCCTCCGACGAGGTAACGGCGGCAACCGGAGCTTTCGGAAAAATCGTCATGGAAAACAGAATTCCGTTAAACGACATTCAGGGAATCAGGATCACTGGCGTGGGTTCTTCCAAAATTAAAAACGACATTTTTGGTATTCCGACAAACAGGGTTGACGAAATTAAGGCTGTCGGAACCGGCGGAATGTACCTTTCCGGAATGGACAATATAATTATCACCAACATCGGAACAGGCACGGTTATTATTGAGGCAAACAGACAGGGTATTTCCCATTTCGGCGGATCGGGTGTTGGCGGCGGCACGATTATCGGACTGGCGAAAAAACTGCTGCCCACTGCCGAATTCGGCGGCATTGTCAAACTTGCCCAAACGGGGGATTTGAGCAAAGTGGATCTGCTCCTGGAAGACATTATGGAAACGGATATTAGTTTTCTTCAAAAGGAAACAACGGCGGCAAACTTCGGAAAAGTTTCAGATAACGCATCAAGTGAGGATCTTGCACTGGCAATTATCAACATGGTTTATCAGGTTATCGGGGTGCTTTCCGTGTTTGCGGCAAAGGCGAAAAACATCGACCGTGTTATCGTTACCGGAAACGGCAGCAACAACAAGCTGGGACAGAACGTCTTTGCCGCCATTACCAGACTGTACGGCATTGAATTTATCTACCCCTCCGATGCCGAATACACCACTGCAGTTGGTGCCGGGTTGGCGGGGGAGTAAGATTGGACGATTTCCAGTCGATTTTTTATTTCAATTTACAGACGAAGAGTTGGGTCAGCCGACATTAGCGCTTGCTTCTTCAGAAAAGTCTGTAATCTCGGCCAGTTTTTCCTGTAACAGTTTCTTATCCGGTAGTTTGAGGGTGTACTCGGAAATAAGTGCCGGTGTCAAACTGCGGCTGAGGGCATATTCAACAACAGTATCGTCTTTGGAAGTACAGAGGATAAGGCCGACACTTGGGTTTTCATGGGGCTTTCTGACATCACGGTCAAGGGCTTCAAGATAAAAATTAAGCTGGCCCAAATGGGCTGGACTGAATTTTTCCACTTTTAGTTCAATCGCTACAAGGCAGGTCAATTCCCGGTTATAAAAAAGCAGGTCGATGTAAAAATCCTGATTACCGACCTGAACCCGGTATTCCTCTCCGATAAGGGAAAAATCTTTGCCGAATTCGAGAATGAATTTTTTTAGGTTGGCAAGGATAGAGCACCGCAAATCTTTCTCTTTGTGACCATCAGGAAGATTGAGAAATTCTAGGGTGTAGTTATCCCGAAGGGTGCCAAGTCTTTTATTTTTGTCTATCAAGTTTTTGTTTCGTTTATTTGAAAGCACTGTCCGTTCAAAAAGCATGGTATCGATCTGCCGTTCAAGTTCCCGTTTGGAGTAGTTATTTTTTATGCTCAAATTTATATAGAATTCCCTGGCTTCGCTTGATTTTGCACCTGCAAAGATGAGCAAATTATTAGACCAAGTAATTTCTCGCACCAGTGGTGCGAGTTTTGGCTCGTCCTTGTAGGTTTCATAAAACTGCCGCATTCGCCATAAATTTGAGGGCGAAAAACCTTTTATATCCGGGTAATGCAGTTGAAGATAACGGGAAAATTCCTGAATTGTCCTTTCGCCCCATCGGTCTTCAGCGACTTTACGACTTATGTATTCACCGACTTCCCAATACATATCAATAAGACCATTGTTGACGGCTTTGTATATTTTAGCTTTTGCTTTTTCGATGATTGAAATGATTTCGGCGAAGTTGGGGGTTAGATTGGGCATAGCTTATTATGGGTAGATTATTCAGTATTGTCAATTCTCTCAAGAATGTCGAGATTTCCCTGTTTTTTACTCATAACTAAATTGTTTTTACAATTATCTATATGATATTTTAGATGGGATTATTTGCACATGACCGAAGCCTTTAGTTCTTAATAGTGTTGATAATTCCATATAAGGTATAATTGATTTTGGCCCTAGAATTATACCCGTTATTGAGTTAATAAATTTTGAATTCTCAATCTTCAATGGAAAGTAAGACTTTAAGTTATTTCTAGTATGTACAAATCCAATATCAGATCTGGCATCGCTGGTTAATACTCCAAGTGTATCTTTTTCTGATAGAAATGTTTCATAAATAATCCGCCATTCTTTTTCTTCCTGAAATTCACTGATCTTAAATATTGGAGCAAATCTGGCAATGCATGTATATACATCATTTGCAAATATTCTTGCTCTATTTTTTTCAATACGATTCGAAGAAAGTAATGCAACATCTACTATTTCATTTAACAGCTTTTCCTGTTGTTCATTTGAATATATGACGTTATGAAATGAAATACATTTTTCTGTAAATACATTATGGGAAGGTAACGAATAGCCGATTTCAAGCATTCTAGGATTAATAACTAAACAAATTCCATTGCCATCGTCTCCATAGGCTCTCCATTGCGAAATAGAATCTCTCAATTCTGTAAAACAACAAACAAATGTATAATTCAGATTAGTCTTTATATATTTCTCATGGAAAATTTGATTAAGCATTTCAATATAATCATCTGGAATATTAGATTTTTTATTAGATATTACTCTTCCCAAGGCTTCAACTATAGCAAAATTTTCCTTGTAATCATTCATTTGATTCGAATTAAACATATAGAATGTTTTTGTATCTAAAAGTTTAATAAAATTGTCTAAACTTGTATAGTGATAAATAAATCCTGGAAGTCTTATTTTCGTATCAGGATTCATATGTTCAACAAACGTCATATTTGCTAATATTGATTTAGTTCTTTCATCAATCACCCATTGTCCGCTATCTTCATCCCATATCTGGAAGGGTTCATTTGCAATAGGAGGCTTATTAGTCCATTCCTGCCCAGGGTTTTGATCAAGTCCAGTAATCTCCCTCACCCGCCCGAGTATAGTTTTGCTGTACCATTGCCCTCGCTTGTCAAACCGCTTCCCCATTTCTATCAGTTTTTCGTCTGGAATACGAATCATATCTTCAGTAAACCAATCAATATGATCTCCATGGTTGCCACCAAAATTATTAGGTACAATAATCCAACCTGGAGGGACTTCAAATTTTTCATCATTTGATTGCATTATATCATTAACACGTTGATTCTTAATCGTTATATAAGTTTTTCCCATAATGTCCCTTTGTTACTTCGTTAACTATTTTCAAAAATAAAAAATATAGATATTTTTCATCCCCAAACCCCTTCCACAACCCGCCTGATTTTATCTTCGTACAATGCAATCAGCTCACGGCTTGCCGCCACCAAGACCTGCTCTTTTTCGATTTCCGCAACGATGACTAGTTGGGTTTCGATGGGTGGAAGGGGAATTTTGAAATTAACCAAGGATCGAATGGGCAATTGCGGCTGGGCACTCCCAGATAGAATTCTTTGTATTTGTTCTTCAGCAAAATCTGAAAGAAAATATTTAACAACAAACAACGGATCAAATTGTTTTGCATCAACCCTTAATAAAACCATACCAGAATTAATTCTAATATTTTTGTAAGGGATATTTTCACTGTAATATGAAATATTACCTACTGTGCCACGAGTGGTTAATACTATGTCATTATATGTCAATTTTCCTTTTCTAAGCATCTTGTCTTTTTGTTCAGAAATGAATTGTTTACTGTCAAAATTGAATGACCCTTTCCGAACATTACTGGTATTTAGAAACAAACAAAACCCTTCTGGTGAAAAATCTTCTTTTTTTGGATAATTGATACCTCGATCACCATCAATGATTTCAATAGGAGCCTCCCCCAATTCCACCATCGGCCAATCAGGATCAACCTCAATGTGCGGTTTCCAATTATCCACCACCTGCCGGGCCCCGTCAATGATTTTTTGATAGCCTTCAATTTTCGCAACAATTTCCCGCTGAACTTCAATCGGCGGGAGGGGGATCTGGAACTCGGCTAACATTCCGAGTTTGATGTAAGGCATTGTGTTTCCAAGCTTTAATTTAGAAATTGTGTCCTTAAGACAATCTCTAAGCAGAAAATAGAGATAGCGACCTTCGATATCTTTCCAATCTGTCAAAACATATGTACGCTGATATGCCTCAAATTTTCCAGTATAATATTGAACAGCACCAACATCTCCATTGCCAGCAATTAAAATCGCTTCCGCATTAAATGAATACTCGTCACTAAATGTGTGCTTTTGAGCACAAGTAAAAAACGGATATTTCCCGTTTTCATTTCCACTGTTAACATCTTTTTTCCCTGTACGGATAAGACACATATCGCCAAGTTTTTTATATGGAAAACCTGACCGCTGATGGCTTGCTGTCTCCCTATACCTTTCCCCGCTTAAATTATATTCCCCGTTAGCGGCTATTTTTTCCCTGGAAACGATTAAATGTGTGACTTTACTCTCCACAATTCTCTGCGTCTCCGCACCTCCACGTGATGCCTTTTTCTGGAAATTTCTAATTATCCTCACCGCTTCGGGCAAATCATTACTGTCTATGGGCCGCCTTTGGGCGCCAAGGCTAAAACCGTCATTTTCAATTTTGACAAACAAAACAGAATCGCTTTTTCGGGCAAAAGCCGGATCGAAAAACAGAATCGAAGTTTTTACCCGCGAATAGGGGTTAAAAACGCCTGCGGGTAGCGATGCCAC
>Ga0082212_10012530_pt1 | contig 10676 bp, 8 predicted proteins | sample TergutNt197P3_FD_71548 | JGI IMG/M metagenome (GOLD analysis project Ga0082212, IMG submission 71548) | Neocapritermes taracua P3 segment gut microbial communities from Petit-Saut dam, French Guiana - Nt197 P3 | ecosystem: Host-associated > Arthropoda: Insects > Digestive system > Gut ...
CGGGACTTCGAGCTTGAGGTAGTCGATAGCCCGCTGCCTTTCAACGGCCCTGTTGCTGGACATATCGTTGTCTTTGGAGAACATGCCGCATACTCCGCTCACTTTTATATTGTATTTTGACAGGGTAGAAAGCGCCTCGTCAGCCTTATACCCCAGATCGGGGCCGTAGTGGTTGCCGTGCAGCTCTATAAAGCGGATACCCGCCATGTCAAGGCGTTTCGCCGTGTCCTCGAGGCTTTCCATACCGAAGCCCCAGTTGCTCCATGAGAGGTTGAGTTTTGCCTGAAGTTTTTCAGGCGAGTCTTTCTTGATTTTCAAAAAAGCTTCGCGTATCTTTCTGTTCTTGATCTCGAAATTCTGCTCGCTTTGCATTGTCCGGCCTCCTTTATTTGTCCTGCTATTTGTCCCTGCTATTTGTCCCTGCTATTTGTCCTGCTATTTTTCTTGCCCGTAATAGGCTTTATCGCCATGTTTGCGGAAATAGTGCTTGTCCAGCAGCTCCTCCTGCATGGTGTGCGGCGCTCCCGGCAGCATAAGGGTGTGCCAAGCCATAAACGCAACTTCTTCAAGAGTCGCCGCGAGCCGCACGGCTGACAGCGCGTTTTCGCCCCATGTAAACGGTCCGTGCTCCGCCACCAGAACGGCATTCATGCCTGCGGGTCCGCGCCCGCCGAATGTTTCGACTATCACCTTGCCGGTGTTCAGTTCATAGTCGCTGTCGATCTCGGTTTTTTTCATCAGCCGCGTACAAGGGACGGCGCCGTGAAAGTGGTCCGCGTGCGTCGTGCCGAGCGCGGGGATATCGCGGACGGCTTGCGCGAACACCGTGGCCCACCTGCTGTGGGTATGGACGATGCTCCCCGCCCCGGGAAAACTCCGGTACAGTTCAAGGTGCGTCGGCGTGTCCGAAGACGGCTTCAGCCTGCCTTCGACCGTTTTGCCCGTGTCGAGTTCCACCACGACCATGTCGCCAATCGTCATTTCACTATATTCAACGCCGCTCGGCTTTATTACGACAAGGCCTGATTCCCTGTCGACGGCGCTTACATTGCCCCACGTGAATGTAACGAGTTTGTACTCAGGCAGGAGGAGGTTGGCTTTCCATACGTTTTCTTTGAGTTCTTCAAGCATTGTTCATGTTCCTTTGCTTGTTTGGTCATCCTCCGCTCAGGAGGTTTACCGCGGCTCTTTCGATTTCGAGCGCTGCTGAGAAACGCCGCATGTACGCTTCAAACCCCTCCGCGCCTGCGGGGTCGGGGTCGACGCTCTCGGTTGCGGCGCGCGCGAAAACTTCCTCGCTGAGATAATCCTCCAGCGAAACAGCCGCCCCGGTATCCTGCGCCGCGTCAGGATGAAGCGCCTTCATATACGCCGCGAGCAGCGCTATGCCCCAGGCGCCCCCCTCTCCGGCCGTATCCATGACCGCTACAGGCACGCCCAGCGCCGACGCCATGATACGCTGGCCGGCGCCTCTGGTTTTGAAAAACCCTCCGTGCCCGGTCATACGGTCAAGCTTGACGTTTTCCCGCTTGATCAGGACGTCCATGCCCATTTTCAAGGCGGCGACCGCCGAGTAAAGATGCATCCTCATGAAGTTGGCAAGAGTGAACCGCGCGTCCGGCAGCCTTACGAACAAAGGCCTCCCCTCTTCCAAACCCAGATTGTGTTCTCCGGAGTAAAAGCAGAATGACAGAAGCCCGCCGCAGTCCGCCTCTCCGTCAAGCGCGGCGGAAAACAGCTCGTCATACAGCTTTGCCTTGTCATACGGCGCGCCCATCATGTTCAGAGTTTCTCCGAACAGGCTTACCCACGCGTCGATATCGGACGTGCAATTGTTGCAATGCACCATCGCGACGGGCTTTCCCGACGGCGTCGTGACAAGGTCTATTTCGGGGTGCGCCGCGCCGGGTTCCTTTTCCAATACCGCCATGGCGAATATCGAGGTCCCCGCCGATATGTTGCCGGTCCTCGGCGTAACGCTGTTCGTCGCGGCCATGCCGGTCCCCGCGTCTCCTTCGGGCGGGCAGAGCGGAATGCCCGGCAGCAGGTCTCCCGTCGGGTCGAGCAGCCCCGCCCCGTTAACGGTCAGTTCGCCGGAGGTCTCTCCCGCGCTTTTGACCGCCGGCAGGACGTCGCTTAAGCTCCATTCGATGTTTTCGGCGCGGAGCAGCCCGTCGAATTTTTCGATCATTTCTCTGTTATAGCCGCCGGCCGCGCTGTCTATCGGGAACATGCCGGACGCGTCGCCTATGCCTATGACTTTTTGCCCGGTAAGCTGCCAATGGATATATCCCGCGAGGGTTGTCATATAGCGGACGCTTTTTACATGCGGTTCTTTGTTAAGCAACGCCTGGTACAGATGCGCGATGCTCCACCTTTGAGGTATGTTGAAACCGAACAGCTTTGACAGTTCTTTCGCGGCCTGTTCGGTCATGGTATTGCGCCAAGTCCGATAAGGCACGAGCAGGCTGCCTCCGCCGTCAAACGCGAGATATCCATGCATCATGGCGGAAATGCCGATAGCGCCGACGGAAGAGAGTTTCACGCCGTATTTCTCCAGCACGTCATCTTTGAGGCTGCCGTAACAATCCTTAAGGCCTGCCCACACCTCGTCGAGGCCGTATGTCCACACACCGTTTTCCATGCGGTTTTCCCACTGGTGGCCGCCCGACGCTATGGGCGCGTGGTCCGGGCCTGTAAGCACCGCCTTGATCCGCGTGGAGCCGAGTTCGACGCCGAGCGTCGCGTCGCCGGATACTATGGCGGCTGCTCTGTCATATTGTAACACTTGACCTCACCTCTTTGATCATGGCGTTCCCGGATGGTTGTTCGCGAAATGTTTGAGGATCACGATCGGGTCATATTCCGACGGATTTGTGACCGTAACGCCCTCGCGCGCGGCTGTTTCGCTCACGAAATACTCGTCCGCGCTTTTTTGCCCGAATCGGAGCATCACGGGCGTTTCGGCCCTGTACGCGCCGAACGAGCCGCCCCCCTGGACGAATATGCACCCATAAGCGGCGGGGTCGCTGATCGTGACTGTTTTCCCCGGATAGACGGTCAGCTCTTTTGCGGCTACGTAATCATTTCCGTATGTGACCCATTTTTCCGTATGTGAATCGTCTTCGCTGCAGGTGAGCGGCGGGCGGAAGTATGTCTTTTTGTAGTTCGGGTCGACGTTCTTCTCCCAGTCGAGCAGGCTCATTATATAATCCATATCATACTGCTTATCCTCAGGGCAGCTCTCCACCAGCAACTCGTATGGGTTGACCTCTCCGGACGTGATGTTCTCAAACACCGAGTTGACGTCGCTGTTCCATTGCGGCTCGTATGTGAGGTAAGAGCCGGGCGCGTGAAGGACTCCGGGGGGCGTATACCAGCCGGTACCCAGCTCGATCCGATAGGCGCGGCTCAGTTCGGTAATGCGGGTATCGCACTTTTCATAATCTAACAGCTTTTGCCTGACCTGCTCCCGCGTCACGTCCGGGGCTAAGCCGAAGTAGGTATGGGGGAACGAACCTCCGTAATTATTGAGCTGCGGCGGATAATAGTATGCTTCCGGTTTGCCGAGGTGCCCCACGCGCGCGGCGGCTTCAAAGTCGTGGTGCATATGGTGGAACAAGGGTTCCGCGTAATCGAAATACTTGCTGTACATCGGCCATGTCCCGTATTTGTCACAGAGTTCTTTTCCGATGATGCCGGCGCCGAGTTCTCTGACAAAATCCCGAAGCGCGATCGGGTCCGCGCCGGTCTCAACATAGCTGAGGCCTTCGTCGGGAGCGGCCAGAGGGCCGTTCATGCAGGTTATCACGCTTGAAAACCAGCGCTCCTTGATAGCTCCGCGTTTTGTGCCGAGCGCGAAATAGTCGTGAGGGTGCAGTTTCAGCCTTCGCCCCGGCTTCGAGAAGCGGCGCGGTACGAACACAGGGTGCAACCGCAGGATCCCGCCGTTCTTTTTGAAAGTCTCACTGATCGATTCGCTTATACCCATAGCCATGTCCATTCCTTCCTTAATTACATCGTATGCTCTTTAGCTGCTCTATAAAATACACGTAGTTCGCGAAGGGCGTTTCGGGCGGTACTATGTCGTCGAGCGCGGGGAAGAACCCGCCCTCCGCGACAAGCGGCGCCAATCTCCGCAACTCTTCATCTATGGCGGCTTTGCCGGCAAGCAGCGCCGATTTACCGACCCCTCCTGCCATACGCAGGCTCTTTCCGTATTTTTTCCGTATTTCGACGGGATCCATGTTCGAGTTCCTGTCCATCGGCCATATCATGTTTATCCCGTTGTCCATCATCGCCGGGAGCAGCGCCCTGAAGTCCCCCGCCGAATGCAGGCAGATATTCTCCACGCCGTATTTTTGCAGCAGCGAGACCACGCGGTTTTGATAAGGTATCCAGAACTCTTTATAGATGCCCGGCGATATATGCGGCCCGGTCTTGAACGCCAGGTCTTCCATGAGCGTCACCACGTCGGGCGTCACTTTTTTCAATACCGGTTCGATGAGTTCCGCGGTGAAGCAGCTCCAATAGTCGAACATCTCGTGGATCAGCTCCGGCTCTTCATAGAACGCCGTGAGGAAGCGTTCCAGCCCCAGCCCGTACAGCCCGAGGCGCATGAAAAAAGGATAGAGCATCAGGCTCACGGGGTTTTCAGACTCCGCCGCGTCTTCCGCCATGCCTTCCGGGTCGTCGCCGTATCTGTAATCTCCGACGGTAAACCGCTTTTTGTACTCATGCCAGTCCGCCATTCCCTTTATCGGGTAGTCGATATACCCGTAATACATGGCGGGGAAATCCTTGCGCCTTTTTACGGTCGCGCCCATGGGGTCTATTTCGACCCTGTATGTTTCATCTTCGGCAAGGATTTTTTGCTCAAACTTCGGGTAAGGGTAAAAGAATACCGGGAGCTTGTGCTCGGCGCCCATGCCGAGGAACCCTTCCGGGCTTACGGCTTCGGGCAATCCCTGCGCGCGCCAGTTTTCGACAGTGTACCTTTCCGTCGGTTCCAAAGCGAATACCGGCAGGCAGTCTACGCTTTCATAGCGCATCAGTTTTACGAAACTTTCCCTTTGTGTCATCATATCTGCATTATCCGATCCGCTCGCCTTTTTGCGGGCACTTCTCAATGGTTTGAAAGCTTGTTTTTAAAACTTTTGCTTTTAAAGATGGTTTTTTCCGCAGTACTCGTCCTGCAGCCGCCGGTAGATTTTGTAGTCTTCCATTGTGACGTCCGGCGGCGTCTGGTGGTCGACGCTCAGTATGAACCCGCCGCTCCGCATTACAGGGGCGAGGCGCTCGAACTCACTGCGCATAGCCTCTTCGCCGTGCCGCATAAGCATCTTATCGAAACCGCCGAACATTATGAACTCCGGATGGTCGACCCTGATTTGGTTGACGTCGTTGCCCGCGCGGCGCTCGCACGGGGATACCCCGTCGACGCCGTGCCTTGACAGCCACGGGACCATGAGCGTAAAGTCCCCGTCTGTATCGACGATTATCTTTATGCCGCGCTCTTTCAAAGGCGGCAGTACCCTGTCATAATAAGCCCCGACGAACTCCTCGAACATCGTTTCGGATATCATCGGCCCGTGATTATACGACATGTCCTCCATGACGACCACATAGTCGGGCACGAGTATCGAGCAGAATTTTTCGAACAACCCTGTCAGATATTTCGTCAGGTCTTCGCACATGCGGTGATACAAGTCGCCGTTTTCATAGAAAGAGTATAGATGCGGCTCTATCCCGAACAATACCCTCGGGAACCAGAAGAAGCCTTCTGTCGTTATCCATACCGGGAAATCGCCCGCGTCGTGAGCGGCCTTGATGCCGCGAAGCGTGTCCGCGATCCCGCTGTCTTCCAGCAGGTCTTCGGGGTAAAGAATCGGGAGTACCCGCTCATAATCCTCTTCATCCCGGACGTACGCGTCCAATCCGTCGAGCTTATACTCGCCAAGCTCCATTTCGCAGTTCATCAAATGGACCTGCCGGTGGTCGTCGAGCCCCCAGTATTTATAAATGCCGTGCTTGTCAAGGTTTTTCGGCAGCCCCTGTTCGCGCCAGGCGCGCAATGTCTTGTTCCACCATGTCGACCCCTCGTAGTACGGCATTCGGTCGACCGGCATGAAATTGAGCATGCGCGTAAATCTCTCTCGGTTCGTCATCGGCGCCCCTCCTGATTTTTATAAAATCGCGCGACCCGCTGGGATAAAACGGCTATCGTCGCGAGATATGTCTGGCCCATCTTTTTCTGCAGCTCAAAAACAGATATAGACTCGTCCCCGTCCCTGCCGATGAGAGTGACTTCATCGTTGACCGCCGCGTCTATCCCCGTGACGTCCAAATGAGTCTGATCCATGCAGATCCCTATGATTTTCGCACGCCTGCCCCGGACCAGGGCTTCCGCCGTCCCGGACATAGCGAGGGTTCGCGTGTATCCGTCGCCGTAACCCGCGCTGATCGTGGCGATCCGGGTCGGGCGGCCGGCAACGAAATGCCTGTTATAGCCGACGGTATCCCCGGCTTGTATAGTCTTGACGTTAGTGACAAACGCGCGCCAGGTCAGGACTTCTTTCAGCGAGAACAGGTTCTTCGGCTCTTCGTTGACGTCAAAGCCGAACAGCAGCCCCGCCGGCCGTACATGAGTCAGGGCCGGGTCGCGCAGCCACGTCGACGCGGCTGTGTTCGAGGCGTGTATATACTCCGGCGAAAACCCGTGGCTCCGGATCTGGCCCAGCGCGGTTTTGAAAAGTTCCAGTTGAGCGTATGTGCGGCTTTTATCCGGTATCTCCGACTCCGTGAAATGCGTATATGCCCCTGATACGGAAATATTGCCCATGGACTTCAGGAACCCGCACAAATCTTCGGTTTGCTCCCCCGGCAGCACGCCTATGCGGTTGAGCCCGGTTTCGATCTTGATATGGACCCGCGCTTTTTTCCCCTGCAGCCCCGCTTCCCGGTCGAGACGAGTAAGGTACTCCTTGTCGTAAGCCGGAGACTGTATATCATACCGCACTACGGCGCTGATGTTGTGGAATGGGACGCCGCCCATGACGAGGATGTCCCGGGATATCCCCGCTTCTTCCCTGAGCCGGACCGCCTCGCCGGTCTGCGCGCACGCGAAAGCGCGTATACCGCAGGCTCTGTCCAGATGGCGGGCTATGGGGACAAGCCCCATGCCATAGGCGTTTCCTTTTAAAACCGCGATGATATCGACGCCGGCGCCGATCCCCTTGCGGATTTTCTGAATATTACTGCCGAGTTCCCCGAGATCCACTTCCAGGTATGAGTTGTACGCGTGACTTTCCATCCCGTGACTGTCCATCCCGTGTCCGTCCATCCCGTGTTTGTCCATCCCGTGTTTACCCATCCCGTGACTGTCCATCCCGTGACTCCCCGCTAAAACTGGGCGTCATACGCGGCGAGTATGTTTTCCGTCGGGATGTCCAGGATCATCTCGTTGGTCGAGCACATGATGAAACCGCCGTCTTTTCCAAGGACGTCTATCATACGGAGCGTCTCTTTGCGCACCGTATCCGTGTCCCCGAACGGCAGCAGCCGCTGCATATCCAGCGCGCCGTGGAAAGCGAGCCTGTCTCCGTATGTCGCCTTGATATACGAAGGGTCCATCCCATTTGCCGTGGTCTGGACGGGGTCGACTATATCTACGCCGGCTTCTATGAAAAGGTCGTACAGTTCGTGGACGGCCCCGCACGAGTGCATCATGCAGATAAGCCCGAAGTCCTTGGCAAGCGAGAATAATTTCTTGTAATACGGCATGAAAAACTCGCGCCACATATCACGGCTCATAAGAAGTCCGAACTGCGAGCCGAAATCGTCGCCTGTGAAGAAAATATCGGCTTTGCCCTGCACTTCCTCAAACTGTTTTTGCGCCGTCGCGTAATAGAATTCGAATATCTTGTCGAAAATCGCGCGCGCCAGCTCCGGTTCCGCCGCGAGGTCCGTAAGCATCTGCTCGTCGCCCCGCATATATTCGGCCTGGCAGAATATCGGGGTCCACGGCCCTGTGATCACGCCGTACTCTTTATAGCTCTCGTATTGGTCCGAGAAGTCGTGTATGAACACGTCCTTTTCACCGGGCCAGTCGTACGCCATGATATCGTCGATCGTTTCCGCGTCCGCGAGCGGCTGGTTGGCGCAATAACCAAACTCCACGCCTTTCCCGACGATCTTGACGCCTTTTTTCACCCCGAAAGCGTCCTGCAAAAGCATGGTTTTAAAGTCCATGCCGGCCCTGCCCACCGCGTAGAATGGCTGGAGCCATCTGCAATCGATACGGAGCCGTTGCAGCAGGTCTTCGTACTCGTCGATGCCCAGGTCGTCCATAAGGCGGTCCGTCAGGGACTGCCTGGCCTGATAGTTGAGCGGCGTCCTGTCGGTCTTTTGCCGCCTGCAGGCGGCCAGTACCCTCTCTTTGGAAGTCATATATAACGATTCCTTTCACTGCTGTATATTGAGATAATGTCTTTGATCAAGCTCTTGCGCCCGGAAGCCATAATATACCCGTCTACTCCGGTTTGTCTTCGAGCTTCAGGTCGAAGTCGCCGAGGTGCTTCAGCTTGAACCCGTTCGCCTTATACTCTTCATAGTTGAACGCGTCCAGTTCGTCTATCGCCAGTTTATGGAACTCATAGAAGTTGTGCCACCATTCGTAGCCGCTTCCAAGCTCGTTGCGCAAAAACGCCTCGGCTATCTCGATACCCATTTTCGGGGCGACATAAAAAGCCCCCATCGCCAGGACGTTGACGCCGTTGCCGGTGATCGCCCGCAGCCCCGCCGGTACGGACTCGACGACCGCGGCGTGCACGCCGGGGCATTTGCTTGCCGCGATATGTATGCCCATGCCTGTGCCGCAGAACAGGAGCGCCCTCTCGAACTCCTTCTCCGTTATCATGGCGCCCGCGCGCAGGCCGATACGATGGAACATGAGGTCCGTATCCGTATCGTCGGGCGACTTGACCCCGATGTCCGTCACCTCCCACCCTTTGCCTTTCAAGTGTTCGGCGACAGCGTCCTTGAGCGGCAGCCCCGCGAAGTCGGCGCCCACTAAAATCTGTTTGTTTTTAACTGTTTTCATGTGCTTTCACCCTCCCTTTTTGTAGTTGATAGAGATACTCTATTTATAAATCGCGAGCATCTTGAAGATATGCAGCTTGTCAATATTGATCCGGACGTATCCGTCCGTATAGGCGAACGGCAGCGGATCCCCCGAAGGCAGCGCTTCGACGCGCTCCGGCGCCTTATCCGCCTTTACGCACACGCTGAAACCGCATACATCCGCCGCCCTGAAAGAGTCACGCAGATCGACTATGCTCAGGTACTTCGCGTCCTTGTCCTCAAACATAACGAACTCGACGTTATCCGGCGCGTCGTCCGAGCAAAAGGACGGCTTATCCAGCATATCCGTGATAAGGCGTGTAAAAATCTCCCTGTGCCGGTAGCGCTCCTGCGCTTCTATGGGCGCCGAGGCCCAGACGGCGCATCCCTTGCCGTAATTAGCTTTTATGATCGCGGGGTATCCCGTGGGGATCCCCGGGGGGTTTGAATGGATAGAAGCGAAAGCGGTGTCCGGCCGGCGCTCCCCGGCTTCGGTATCGACGTCCGCGTAACAGCATTGGCTTGCCCATGCCGTGTCGGAAGGCGGCGCCGTGTAAGGCAGCGTGATCGTGCCGAGGACCGTGCCCGCCGTGTTCCCGCCAAGCTTTGCCTGCTTTGCGAAAACAGCCATCGGGCGGTCCGGGCGATAGCCGCCCATGATATCCATGCCGGCTTCCGCAGGCGCGATGTAAGTGACTGTCTCTTCCGTGAAGCCCTCATATTTCATGCCGAGCAGTTCCCCGGCAAGTTCAACAGACGAATGGCCGCTCAGATAAGCGCCGCCGCCATTTCTGATAAAGTCAAGGATCGCGCTGCGTTCCTCCGCCGATATACGGGCGACGTCCGGAAGCACGAGTACTTTCACCTTTTCCAGGTCCGATAGCGTCCGGTCGTTCAGGACGCCGAAAGGCACATGGGCGGACCGCAGGCCCGCCGCCGCGCCCATCGCCGCCGTCAGGTGCGGCTGCGAGCGGTCATCCGAGTCCCGGCTGCCCGTATGCAGGCCGTTTGATTCGACGTCCATCTTGTTATCAAGGGAAAAATACACGCCGACGTCCTGCACCAGATCGCCCTTTGTCAGCCATGGTTCAAGCTTCTCCGACTCCCGAAACACCTCTCCGATCAATTCATAGGCCCCGGGGTCGACGGCGCCGTCCGGGTCTATGGCGTCTATCAAAAGGCTTGCCCCGTGATGCGCATAGGTCGTATATACGGCAAGCTCAAGCTGGTCTTTCGTTTTATTTGTCGTATGCTCCCGGAGGTCCGGGTCGCACCTCGACGTCATGTACTCGAACGGCTGGTTTTCCGTCAGCCCGTAGTACAGCTTGCACGCGAAACTCTGCTCCGCCGCGCCTCCGTACAGGTCGCCGCCGGCATAGTCGCTCGCTTGCGCTATGTTCGTGTTCACGCCGTACCGCCAGAACCCTGTCGCGGTCGAGTACTGGTGCTCCACGGCGCAGTCCCCGTTGTGCTTCTTGATTTCCGCCGTGGCGAACCGCGCGAACTCGCCTATCCATTCCCGGCGTTTTTCCTGAAACGCGTTCCACCTTGGGTCG
>Ga0082212_10012531_pt1 | contig 10675 bp, 6 predicted proteins | sample TergutNt197P3_FD_71548 | JGI IMG/M metagenome (GOLD analysis project Ga0082212, IMG submission 71548) | Neocapritermes taracua P3 segment gut microbial communities from Petit-Saut dam, French Guiana - Nt197 P3 | ecosystem: Host-associated > Arthropoda: Insects > Digestive system > Gut ...
ACCAAATAATTATGTAAACCAACTATATCAGCCTGATTCTTCACAAAATTACACAAATGATCATGCACCGCGCAAACATTTTGGTCGGCATCGTCATCATCATTGCCATATTTCGGTGCAGCTAATAACATTTGACGGACATCTTCATATCCTACGAAATTACTTCGCAAAGCATTCAGTAAAACTTCTTTTCCAATCAATCTATCTTCAAAAACCAGTTTTCGGATTGCGGTCAGGGCATCACTTGTATTCGTGTTCCCATAGCTTTCCAGCGTGCCGCCAAGATACTTGATTCCGCCATCGAAAATTGCTTTCTTTCTCGCAATGCAATCATCAAACAAGAGGGAATAAAAAAGATATCCGGCTTCTTTCGCCGCAATCTTATATTCTAATGCTTCCTGCCTTGCCAGTGCCGCCGCAAAGTATTCAACTTGCCGGTGGTAAGCCGCTACCAAATCCTCATAACTTTCATAGTCTGCCAAGCTGCCTGTATTAAGCCCCCGCCTTTCCCCGGTCAACATATCAATTCCATTGAATAAAGCAAATTCCAGGCATTTAAGCAAATTGATCACGCCGCTGGGTGTCCCAAAAGACCGATGGCTGATGACATATTCACCACACCCAAATGGAAGATAGGAGACTGCCTCTGAAAGTTCAATCCCAAAAGCTTTACTGACCGCAGGAATATTCACCTCATCATTGTAGAGCAGCGGATAAACGCTGCTTTCCTTAATCGTATCGATTGCCAGCGTCATAAGTTCCGGATTCATTCCATTATAAATGCGCAATGTAAGCTGCGGCAGCGTTTCTTTGACAATCGCCGATGCCTTCATCATAAGCATTGCCGCCTGATCGGCGTTCTTCTCATGATCATACTCATTTTTGCCTTCTATGGCCTCATTATCAAAATGCCTTCCTCTTCCGCCGATCACCACCCGGGCATCCCAAGTGTTCCCCCGCACCGCAATCAGCCGCCACAGCGAAACGATTAAATTAAGTGCTTCATCATCGGAAAGCCGCCCGCTTTCAAGGTCTGCCGCCAGTAAATCCCCCAGATAGGCATCCATCCGGCCATAATTAAATGCCCCGGACAGCAATGAGTAAAGAAACATAAGCTGCATTCCTTCCCTAAAAGTAGCTGGCTCAGAATGTGTGATATTGGTGAGGGCTTCCGCCATTTCTCGAAGTTCCAAAGCTCTTTTGGGCTTGGCGGTATCAGCCATCTTGACCGCCATTTCAGCATAAAATTCGCACGCCGCAATCAAAGTTTTAAGCGCATCTTTCATGGCTTGATGCAGCGGATGACCGGAAAGGGTTGCCATAAGCCCCGGAATCCCCAAACGGATCAGCTTCTCATAATCAGGCTGCGCACCGCTCATCCGGTATAAAGGAAAGGCGGCAAAACTTTCCTGCGCATAAGCATCGGAAGGAAGTGCCTTTTTTAAATCATCCGGGTAAGCCTTTCGGACTTTCCGCGCCGTCGTATGTTTTTGATAATATTCAAGATATGGCGCAAGCCTTTTTAAATCGTCTTCACTAAATTCAGTCAGCATGTTGTGGTCCAGATAATAGCCCAAATCATCATTGTGCTGCGGCGCAAAACCCACCGCCAAATATTTGATTTCGCCGGCAATCAAATCATCTTCGCCAATCATACACAAACAAGCCGGGAACTGCACCCTGAGGCATTTGGCCTCCCGCATCAAAATATCATCGGAATGCTTCCGATGCGTTTCGATAAATTCGATGACTTTCTCAACATGTTCCGCTTGGGTAATTGATCTGATATTGTGTCTTTGATTCTTCATACCTATATGGTAACAGAAGCCCAGAGGATAGGCAAGCCAGATCCTCTGGGTCCCGAGTAAAAAGAGAGGGGGTGATTAGCATATTATGCTTTATCCTAACAGTATTATTTTTCGCATCTTATGACAATAGGTATTGCGTAGAAAGTCTCCTCATTGCATAGAAAGATAAAAAACAGGCGTTATTTATCGATTAAACCATGATTTAACATTCCCATTTTTATCCATTTTGCAGAAATAATTGAAAAAAACCAGCATTTGTAATATAATAGTGAAGGATGTATTTTTTTAAGGAATGGAGCAGACATGGCTTTCAAAAAAAATAGCAAGAATTTAGATTTCAACAAACTGCTTGGCACGATTTTGGATCCACAAAACCTAGAGGTCTTTGTGACCCGGGGGAAGAATTGCGAAATCCTTTTCGCAAACCAAAAAGCAAAATTTCGTTTTGATACGGACGCAGATGTAGATACCGATTCTACGCCGGACGCAGATATGAAATGCGGATGTCGCGCAAGTTTTGCTAAAAACATGCCGGAGTTATGCTTGAACTGTCCCTATGGCGGGCGCAAAGTCGAAATTGATTATAAGTCGTTTGATACGAAAGACACGAAAGGCCGGACTTATCATGTCAAATGTCATGCGGTGAATTGGAGCGATGGAAAACCGGCAGCTGTTTTTTTCCTACGCGATATTACGACCGAGATGAAAACCAGAAAACGCCTTTATTCATTGGCGTATATCGATCAACTGACCAAGGTTCCGAACCGTCAAAGACTGAAAGAAGATTTTGCGGCTTTGGAAGATAAGATTTTATCCAATCAGGCTGTTGGTGTGGTTGCCATTTTCGACATGGATAATTTCAAAAACGTGAATGACCGATATGGACATAATACTGGCGATTTGATGCTCCGCCGGCTGGCAGAACACATCCAGGATGACAAAGAATTTGAAGGCCATCTTTATCGTCTCGGCGGTGATGAATTCGTATTATTATTTTCAGATTCCGTTGCCCAATTTCCCAATGACGATGAAATGAAAAAGCATTATCAAGAGCTGCTAAAGAAGGCACTCCGTTCTTATACCCTGCCCAATATCGAAGTGTCCTGTACTTTGAGTATTGGCGCCGCCATGTTCCCCCGCCATGGAAATGACATGGGAGATATTTTACGGAAGGCTGATATCGCCCTCTATCAGTCGAAATCCGGAGGGCGGAATCAAATCTCATTTTTTGAAGATCAATATGAAGTCGTCCAGAAATTTAAAGATCTCTTTATCAATATCCAGCCGCTTCTGCTTGGTACCGGCAAAACCTTTGGGTATGAACTGATTGACCGTGGAAACACAGGCGAAGTGGATGAGCATTCGATAAGTTTGAATGGCTTTAACCGCACGGTTGATGCGCTGGGACTTAAGGATATCGAAAATGATCAGTATTATTTTATTTCATATACTGCCCAACTTTTGAACCCGGCGATTGCCAAGATATTGCCCAAGGAAAAATTTATTGTCCAAGTAAGCCCGGCAGCAAACATGAAAGCAAGTGATTTGCAGACCTGCGTTGAGCTGCGCAAAAGAGGTTATAAACTGGCAATCAGCGGACCTTTGAGTGTTGATGTAACCCCGGATTTGCTAAAGGTAGCCGATTATTTCAAATTTAGTCCGGATGATACCGACTATGAAGCACAAAAGAGGCTGATTGCCGCCAACTCAGGAATTCGCTTCATTGCCGTAAATGTGAATACCCATACAGAGTTTAAATCTGCCAAAGAAAGAGGTTTCAAATTATATCAAGGGTTTTATTTTAATGAACCGATTGTAGAGACAAAAACAAAAGAAATTGGCCCAATCAAAGTAAATTATGTTCGTCTTTTGAAGCTTTCCAGTACCGATGAACCGATGGATTTCCAAGAAATCAGCGACATCATTTCCCACGACGTAGCCTTGACTTACAAACTGCTGCGAATTTTGAATTCTGCGGCGGTGGGCCTTCGGAATGTATCCTCGATTGCGATGGCAGTTGCTTACATGGGAGAAGAGAATCTAAAGAAATGGATATCCGTTCTGGCACTTCGCGGCATCGCCGAGGATCAGCCGATGGAAATTTTCCGGATGTCGCTCGTCCGCGCCCGCTTTGGCGAGCTGCTTGCCCCGCATTTCCGGATTAAGTATGACCCGAAGAAGATATTCATGGTCGGCATGCTTTCCCTTCTGCATATCGCGCTGGAAGTATCAAAAGAGCAATTAGTGCAGGATATGCCAATTGCGGAAGATATTCAGGAATCACTGCTGACTAAGAGCGGTATTTATACCGGGCTTCTGCGTTTTTATGAAAATTATGAATATGCCAATTGGGACGATGTTTCTTCCTTTACCGACGAACATAGGTTGGATCCCCAATTGGTGAATGATGCTTACATTGAAGCGGTGAAGTGGTTTAATGATTTGGTGAGTACCGGGTGACATACTCATAACTCACCCCCTCACATTCACTTGAAAACAGCACTTCATGATCTTTTTTGAAAACAAACATCGCTGGGCAAGACGGGCTTTCTTTGATTAAGCGGTTCATTGCCCCTAGTTTTGGCGCAGTGAGAAGATGTGTTTTCGCTTGCTTCGCCGCAATGATCAGGTGATATCTTCCTTGCTTTAATTCGATTAGATTTTTTTCACAGCGGAGTATTTTTACGCCCTTGTACGTAGCGAGCCGATATTCCTTCCCATTCAACCATACCACACAGATGCAGCCCCAAAAATTAAATCCAAGGAAAGGTATCTTCGCAACAGCAGCCATGATGGAGCAATCTTCCTTAAAATGATTGCAATGAATCCACGAGTAGCTCTGAGGGAATGAGTGTCCGCTATCTGCTTCGATATACCCGGTTCCACCATTAAAACTAATGTTTTCACCATTTAGGATCATATTGCCGCTGACATCATGCTTCATACTGATAACTTCATGGCGGCATTCCATCGGAACGAAACGGAATGGTCCCATGATATCTTCCTTGATGGGTGTTAGGTTTTTGTACCGCAAATCCCCGTGCAAAGAAATACCATCGTGATGAATCTTAAGCCGGATGCCGGAATATGAAAAATGGTTATCACCAATCACGACAATACATTTTTTAAACGATTTCCGGCGAAGCACTTTATATTCAGATAAAAGATAGGGAATATGATAAGATGCTTCATCGGTGACCACTTGAATAAAGGCACTGTCATCTGCTCGCCCTGGTATGATAGCCAATGTTTTACCGTTTGCCTGCTGTTTATAATACCAGCCTTCAAAAGTCGCTTTTTTCATAGTATAAAATTGCTCCTGCCAGCGTTGAAAGCTTTTCTCAAACATTGATTCTCCTCTTCGCCGGGTTATCAATCACGCTTCCGCCCTCACCAAAACGGGAACCGTGACAAGGACAATCCCAAGTCATTTCCGCCCGGTTCCAATGAAGCTTGCAGCCCATATGCGAACAGCGTGGCCCACCAAACTTTAAAAGTCCGGATGCCGCCGAAATCAGATTGTTCCCTAATTGTTTGGTAAATATGGATCGCCGCGGCGAATACAATTCTTCGTACTCACTTTTTCCATGCGCAATCAAATCTTTGATGACTCCGGCAGCAATCATCGCTCCGGTCATTCCCCATTTGTTAAAACCGGTCGCTACAAAGAGATGATATTTCGAACCATTGAATTTTCCGATATAGGGTATTCCATCAAGTGACATGCAATCTTGTGCCGCCCAATGGTAGCGGCAGTTTGCTTCTGGATAGAATGTTCTGATCATATCACGTAACTCAACATAACCACCACCATGCCTGCATTTACCGGTTTTATGATCGCCACCGCCAACGAAAAGTAAATTTTGATAATTGCGGAATGATAAGCCATCTTCTTTTTCACTCAAATACATGCCATTCAAATCCGGCGCGTTTTCCAGAGCAATCACATAGCTCCGGTGTTGATACAGCTTCACAAAATAAAGTCCGGGAATATTAATCATTGGATAATGCGTCGCCAGCACGATGTATTTTGCGGTAATGGTTTTTCCTTGATCGGTAATGGCTTTTCCATTATCAATACGATGGATTTGCGTTTGTTCATAAATTTCCTTGGATGCTTTAGCTTCCTTGGATGCTTTAGCTTCCTTGGATGCTTTAGCTTCCTTGTTATATGCCAGCGCATACAAAAGCTTTAGCGGATGAAATTGGGCTTGGTTTTCCATTATGACCGCCCCTTTGGTTTCAAAAGGTAGTGGCAAATCATCATCTATTCGAGCAGGTATTTTAATTTTGGCATAAGCATCTGCCTCGCGCTCAAGTTTCAAGCGGTTGTCAGTAGAAAAAACATAGGCATTATTTGCTTCGAAATCACAGGGATATCGTTCAGACAAAGTACGGAATTGATCGATTGCCTGTATATTTGCGTCATAGTACATCTGTGCTTTCTCAGTGCCGTATCGATTGATGATGTCAGTATAAATCAGTCCATGCTGGGCGGTAATTTTGGCGGTTGTATTTCCGCTGGTTCCGCTTCCGATCGTTTTTGCTTCTGCAATAATTGAAGAAATGCCGTCCTCTTTCAATCGATGCGCCAGCAATATGCCCGTCATCCCTCCACCGACAATCAAAACATCTGTTTCTTTATCCTGCTCCAACCTCGTGATTTCTTCCGGTCTTTGAATCTGGTCAATCCATATCGACTTGCCGATCTGTCCCATGCATGCCACCTCATATTCGTTCATATACATTTTAATCCTTCCCGCTCCCATGGATTGTATACATCTCTTGACCGATATGATAAACTATCTGACAACAGCAAGCATTTAATGACATGACTCCTTCACACCAAACTTGTATATTGATGGAAAGGAAGGTACTACCATGAACTGGATTCAAAGCCTTAATAAAGCCATCCATTATATCGAGAACAATCTCACAAACGAAATGAGTGTTGAGAGTGTTTCAAAAGAAGTGTATGCGTCCAATGCAAACTTCCAGCGCATCTTCAATTTGGTGATGGGAATGACAATCGGCGACTACATCCGGAATCGGCGCCTTAGTTTGCCCGAGGAAGCTACAGATCTGATCCCATTCACCATGGACGATGATATTCCTTACACCTTTGTATTTATCGAAGGTAAAAAAGAAACGCCGCCGATTGCAGAAGTTTATCGGAAGGCATTGCTGGATGCACCGGGCTTGATGCGGACACCGCCCAATCAAAACGGCGATGTGTTTTTTGGCAACGATGCCTTCGAGCAGTGGGCAACGATGCTTAAGGGAGATTTTTACGCGATGACAAAAGAGGATTATGAAGCCCATAATGGAATCGCGACTTGGCAATACTATGGTGTTTATATCTGTATCATAGCCACGAATATTTTTCACAAAAAAGACACCACCGACCGCGCAATCCAACTGAACCCCGATTTGTGCAGCATCGCGCCGCTTCTCGATGAGCAGCAAAAGGCGTTGGAATCATTGGAAAATCTACTAAGAGAGGCCGGAGGCTATTTTGATGCAAACTATCAAATCAGCTCCGAAATTTTTTATAGCCCTGAAAAACGCAAAGAAATCGCCCGTATCATGCGGTTGTTTCCAGAAGTGTATTCAAGAATATGTAATATTATTGAGCAAGTTAGTTGAATGAGTAAGTGAGAAATAATTTTCTCGCAGTCATCTTGGCCGTCTTCTAGAGAGGTTTAGCGAAGAGCGAGAAGCCAATAAGGCCACAATGAAACCAACCAGAGGTTGGCAAGAGAATTTTATATCTCACTTACGGATTTTTCCCTTGCTTATTTCCCTATTAGCCAGTAAAATAAAGCTTATGAACCTCTCAATAGCTCGAAAGGAAACCCTATGAAATTCTCCCAAATGAAATATGAACGCCCCGAATTCGAAACAACCAATGAAAAGTTAAAAGCCCTCCATAAAGAATTTAGCGAAGCAAAAACTGCCGAAGAAGCCTTCACCGTATACAAGGAAATCGACAACTACACCCAGTATATCGACTCCATGTTTGCCCTCGCTTTCATCCGGAACTCATTAGACACAAACGACCAGTTTTATGCCGATGAGAAAACCTATATGGATGAAACAGGACCAAAATTCGAGGAGGCTTTTCAGAATTTGAAGAAAGCCCTTATTGAAACCCCTTATCGCAAAGAGTTTGTTAAAGCTTGGGGCAGTTTGATATTCGATAAAGCCGAAATTGAGCTGAAAACTTTCAAGCCGGAAATCGTCCCCGAGCTGCAAGAAGAAAATCGGCTCTCAACCGAATACGATAAGCTGATTGCTTCTGCCCAAATCGATTTTGACGGCAAAAAGTTAACCCTTGCCCAGCTCACCCCCTATCATGAGAATCCTGACCGCAGTATCCGTGAGGCTTCCATGCGGGCACGGGCAGAGTGGTTTATGAGCCATGCCAAGCGTCTGGATTCCCTGTTTGATGATCTGGTCAAAATCAGGACGAAGATTGCCAGAACGTTAGGGTATGAGGATTTTATTGAACTTGGTTATTATCGGATGGAACGCCTTTCCTATGACCGCGAGATGGTTGAAACATTCCGCGCCGGTGTTTTATCACATATCGTCAGCCTTGCAAAGCGTTTAAAAGCCGAACAGGCTGACCGCATCGGTGTTCCATCGCTCAAAATTTATGATGATCCATTTGGGTATCCGGATGGAAACGCGAAGCCGGATGGTACCCCTGAGGATATCTTTGCCCATGGCCGTAAAATGTACCATGAACTTTCGCAGGATACGGCAGAATTTATTGACTTCATGCTCGAAAGCGATTTATTCGATGTCCTGACCCGCCCCGGCAAATCAGCCGGTGGGTATTGCTATACGATTGATTTATATCAGGCACCATTTATTTTTGCGAACTTCAACGGCACTTCCGGCGACATCGATGTTCTGACCCATGAAGCCGGGCACGCCTTTGCATCATATCTCGCCCGCGACTTATCCCCCACTGCCCTTCGTGAATATACGTATGAGACAGCAGAAGTCCACTCGATGGGCATGGAGTTTTTCACTTGGCCATGGATGGAAGGCTTCTTTGGTGGGCAGACGAAAAAATACCGCTACAGCCATCTGGCCGGAGCGCTTACCTTCATCCCATACGGGACGATGGTGGATGATTTCCAGCACCGCATTTACAAAAATCCTGAAATGAGCCCGGCTGAGCGGAACGCCCTTTGGCTTAAGCTGGAAGGAGAGTACCGCCCCTATCTTGACCTGGCCGATTTCCCGTTCTACGGCGAAGGCCGCCGCTGGCAGGCACAAGCGCATATATATGAGCGTCCGTTCTATTATATTGACTATTGCTTGGCGCAGACAATGGCACTTTATTTTTGGGCAGAGGACCAGAAAGACCATGAGGAAGCCTGGCGAAAATATTGTCATTTTACCAAACAGGCAGGGACGAAGACCTTTACCGGTTTGCTAAAGGAAGCGGGGCTGCCGACTCCCTTTGAGCCGGAAACGCTTAAGATGATTGCCGATACGGCGGTGGAATGGCTGGCGAATTAAATCAGTTTTCTTGTTATTCCAGCAAGATAGAAAGGCATATTCGTTATTTTGCCGTCCTTTAAATATCCACGTTTGGAAAATCGGATTGCTGTTTGCGGATCTTTTTTTTAAAAGATAAGCTTTGAAGCTGGCGGCACTTTTTTTTGCAATGATGCTATTTACAAACGATCTACTTTATGGTATTTTGACCCCAGATACTTATCAAAAGGAGCTAAGCGAAGGCATTGAAAAACAAAATAAGAATTAAAACCATCGCAATCATAACGAGCGTTATTTTATTTCTTGCAGTAACGCCTGTTATTTCCTATTATCTATCTGGCATCAATCCTGAAGTATCCCTTGCCAGATATGTGCGAACCGAATACACCTTAGATTACCAGGAATTTGCAAAATACTGTGCCTATGATGCCGACGGGCTGCTTAAAGAAATGTACAAAGATTCAGGCTATACGACTAAAGTGATAACTGCGATTCTAGCAGAGCAATCACAAAAAGCCGTTGCCGAACTTAAAGAAATCTATGGCTATGACTTTAAGATCACTATAACGATAACAGGCTCACGGCCATTCAAGGAATCAATGTTTCAAAATTCAATCGCCGGGATTGAAAGCACCTTTGAATATTTGGAATATGATCTTAGCCAAGTGATTGATATCGGCAAGATTACTGAGATGATCGAATACGAATATGAAGTTTTGATCGCGGGCAGTAAAGGGGAGATGATTCATCAGGGGGCAATGCTGATGGCGAAAGTAAAGAGCCGGTGGGGCGCATTGCCGAATATGTTTTAGAATTACATTGACAGAACCATCACCGTCATTTAAACTTCTTGGAACTATAAGGCTTTCACATGAAGAAATTACGAGGGAAATATGATTACCCATACTGTTGAACTAACTGTTCCTAACGCCCATGCCGAGAAGTTCTTCGAATTTATGATTGACCCTGCTGATGAGCGTTACAGCGCATGGTGGCAAGGTGAACATTTGCAATTTCATATTGTTAAGCGCGGTGAAAAAAGTCATTTTGGCGACATAGTTTTCATGGACGAATATTTGGGAAAGAATCATCATTTGGTTTTCTTTGCAGTTGTTGTCACAGCAGACCGCCCACAAAAAATTGTTTGGCAAATGAAAAAAGCGGGACTGCGGCTTCCGGCGTTTGTGACTTTAGAACTTCACGATTCAACGGAGGGTATCAAACTAAAACACGAATTACGGATTGGTTATCCGGGCATAAGAAAACTGCTCGACCCATTCATAAGATTATATTTCAACAAATCGTTTCAAAACGCTCTTGATGAGCATTGTAAAATAGAGTGGTTCAAATTA
>Ga0082212_10012532_pt1 | contig 10675 bp, 12 predicted proteins | sample TergutNt197P3_FD_71548 | JGI IMG/M metagenome (GOLD analysis project Ga0082212, IMG submission 71548) | Neocapritermes taracua P3 segment gut microbial communities from Petit-Saut dam, French Guiana - Nt197 P3 | ecosystem: Host-associated > Arthropoda: Insects > Digestive system > Gut ...
GTCCGGCGGGGAAAAGCAGCGGGTGGCCTTCGGACGGGCGGTTCTTTCCAATCCGGATGTCCTCCTCATGGATGAGCCTCTGGCCTCTTTGGATGAGGCCCGCAAAACGGAGATGCTGCCCTTTATCAAGGAGCTGAATGCCCGCTTCGGTATCCCGATTTTGTACGTAAGCCATTCCCTGGAGGAAATACTGGCCTTGACCGGCAAGGTCATTAAATTGGCCGACGGCAGGATCGTGTCCTGAAAAAATCAGATGCATCCCTGCCGCTTGCTCATTGTGTTGAGTAGGCTGGCCGTTTCTCCGGCGATAATAATCGTGTCAACCACCACGATTCCGGGCTGGTTTTTGGATTCGTATGTTGACATTATTACTCCTCTTTGCTATACATATATAGCAGACAGGAGAAAAATATGCTTGCCCTCAGACTACCAGAAAAAATTGAAATTCGCCTTGATGCTTTAGCAAAGGCAACAGGGCGCACTAAAAGCTATTACGCCAGGGAAGCTATTCTTACCCATCTCGAAGATTTGGAAGATGCGTATATGGCCGAAGCTGCCTATTTGCGCTTCAAGGCTAGTGGAGAGAAGGCTATACCTCTTGAAGACGTGATGAAAGAATATGGCTTGGAATATTGAACTGTTGCCGGAAGCGCGAAAAAATTTAGCGAAAATTGGCACAACAGAGGCACAGCTGATACTGAAATTTTTGTATCAACATGTGCGCCTGATAGAAAATCCACGTCAAATAGGAAAGCAACTTGTTGGGCCAACGCTCTCAGATTTGTGGCGTTACCGTGTAGGAGATTATCGCATTCTGTGTCGTATTGAAGACGAAAAAATATGTATCATCGTTGTCGAAATAGGACACAGGAAAGACATATACCGCTAGTCAAGGTTTGATAACTACTGCTGCTGAGCCAATAGTCCTTGTCACTCCTCTCCCTTGCGCCGTTTTCCTTCCAGGCGGTGGCGCTCCTGGGCGCTGAGAACTTTTTTGCGCAGGCGGATGGACAGGGGAGTGACCTCCACCAGTTCGTCAGGACGCACGAAATGGATGGCCATTTCCAGGGTCATGGGCCGTATGGGGGTGAGGATGACGTTTTCGTCCTTGCCCGCCGCCCGCAGGTTGGTGAGTTTTTTTTCCTTGGCCGGGTTTACGTCGATGTCGTTTTCCCGGTTGTGTTCACCGATGATCATGCCCTCGTAGATCGGGTCGTTGGGACCTACAAAAAGGGAACCACGCGGCTCCAGGTTGAAGAGGGCGTAAGCCACGGCCCGCCCGGCCCGGTCGGCCACCAGGGAGCCGGTGAAGCGGCTGGGGAAATCGCCGCGGAACTCGTCGTAGCCTTCCAGGTAGGAGTTCATGATTCCGGTGCCTTTGGTATCCGTGAGAAATTCGTCGCGCAGACCTATAAGCCCGCGGGAGGGCACGGAAAACTCCATGCGGACGCGGCCGGAGCCATTGTTGACCAGGCTGAGCATGCGCCCTTTGCGCAGGGAGAGCTTTTCGGTCACCACCCCCATGAAGGTCTCGGCGCAATCCACCAGCAGGCGTTCAATGGGTTCCAGGAGGCGCTGGCCATCTTTTTTCATAATGACCTCCGGCCGCCCCACGGATAGTTCGAAACCCTCGCGGCGCATTTGTTCCACCAGGATGGCCATCTGGAATTCTCCCCGGCCCTTGACGATGAAGCTGTCTTTTTCCCCGCTTTCCTCCAGGCTGATAGCCACATTGCGCAAGGTTTCCAGTTTCAGGCGTTCATGGATCTGGCGGGATTGCACGATCTTTCCCTCCTGCCCGGCCAGGGGGGAGCTGTTGATGGCAAAGCGCATGGAGACCGTGGGTTCATCCACGATAATGCGTGGGAGCCGCCGGGGGGCTTCTCTGGTGCAGATAGTGTCGCCTATGTTTACATCTTCCGCGCCGGCCAGCACCACGATGTCGCCGGGCGCGGCCCGCTCCGCCTCCAGAAGTTTCAACCCTTCATATATTTGCAGCTTGGTGAGCTTGAGGGGAATTTCCCTGCCCGCCGCATCCACCAGGATCAAGGCGTCTTTGGCCGCGATGCTTCCGTGCTGGATGCGGCCTACGGCCATGCGCCCCAGGTAATCGGAATAGGCCAGATCGGCTACCCGCATCTGGAAAGGTTCCCCCGGATCATGCCTGGGTCCTGGCAGGTTCAGTATGGCCTCAAACAGGGGGGCGAGATCCCGTCCCAGCACGGCGGGGTCGAGCGTGGCCGTGCCTTCCCGCCCGATGGTGTAAAGCACCGGAAAGTCCAGTTGGCGTTCATCCGCCCCCAGATCAATAAAGAGGTCGTAAATTTCGTCCAGCACCTGGGCCGGCCGGGCGTCCTTGCGATCAATCTTGTTGATGGCCGCCACTATATCCAGGCCGGCGTCCAGGGCTTTTTTCAGCACAAAGCGGGTCTGGGGCAGCGGGCCTTCGGAGGCGTCCACCAGGAGGACGCATCCGCCCACCATGGACAGGGCCCGTTCCACTTCGCCCCCGAAATCCGAGTGGCCTGGGGTGTCTACGATGTTGATCTTCACGCCCTGCCAGCGCACGGCGCAGTTTTTGGCCGAAATGGTGATGCCGCGCTCCCGTTCAAGATCCTGGCTGTCCATGATGCGCTCATCCACCTGCTGCCCCTCGCGGAAGAGGCCGCTTTGCCTGAACATGGCGTCCACCAGGGTGGTTTTGCCGTGATCCACATGGGCGATGATGGCGATGTTGCGGATATGGACATTGGTTTCTTTAGCTTGTGCAGGCATTGGTTTCTCCCCCTCAATTGCGGACGCGCGCCCTGGCCAGGCGGCGGTCTATTTCAGTTTTTTTGTTTTCCAGCAAACGCAGGAGCACGGGATCATCCCAGGCCTCCTTCTGATGCCGGGCAAGGAGCAGGGTGATGGCCGGATTTTCCCCGCCGTACAGACTGGTGAAATTTTTCAGGGTGGCCTCGGCCTGGGCCGCGAGTTCCGTGTGCCCGGCCATCCTGGACAAGCGCAGCAGTTCGCCGAAGGTTTCAAAGGTGGCATGGATCTCGGCAGCTTTCAGGGCATAATGCAGAGCCGCTTCCGTCTGCCCATGCTTTTCAAAGGTTTTGCTCAGGAGGCGCGCCCCCAGGAGCCAGCCCGGATTGGCCTCAAACTGCTCTTGCATCCAGGCCGGGGATTCTTTGCGCGCTCCGGCGGACAGGCGGGCGGAGTCAGCTTCAGGCAGGAGTACCGTGAGGGACAGGGCATCGTCTAGTGCCGGTTCCAGCCCATCCCGCAGGGCGTGCAGGTGCAGGTCGGAAACCAGCAGATCCCGGCAGCGGGCCAGGAGGATCTCCCCGTTATGCCGTTCGTGGGCGGATCGGCCGGGGGTCTGGCTTTCCAGGTGGAAGATGGCTGATTGGCTGACGCAGCGCAGGTTGTGCCCCCGGCGGACGATTTGCAGGGAAAGATCCACGTCCTCAAAGCCGTTGCGGTATTCCTCGCAAAAAGCTCCGCAATCGTGGAACAGATCCCTTGGCAGAAGCAGGGCGGCCGCGCTCAGGGCGCGCAGACGGCGTTTTTTGCCCACCACCGGGTGGCTGCTGGGGTAGCCTTGGTAGAGATGGCTGACCGTGCGCAGGGCAAAACCCACCCCCAGGTGCTGCACCCGGCCGTCCGGGTAGAGCAGGAGCGGGCCCACGGCTGCCGGTCCATTATCTTCACGCAAGGCTTCCAGCAAAGGCGGGAGCCAGCCTGGGGAACAGAGGGTGTCGTTATTCAGGAAAAATAGCAGGGGAGCGGAGGCGGCCTCTGCCCCCTGGTTGCAGGCCGGGCCGAAGTCGCGGTTTTCCTCATGACGCAGCCGCCGGAAGCGTTCGCCGAAAAGTCCCTGCCCCAGGGGTTCCAGCTCGGCAGCCGTGGAGTCAGTAGATCCGTTGTCCACCACAATGATTTCACAATCCTCCAGGGGGCTGTGTTCCCGCAGGCTGCGCAGGCAGTCTTTGGTCAGATCCCATTTGTTCAGCGCCGGAATGATGATGGAAACTTGCGCCGTTATAGGCATAGGGCCGCCTTGTTCATCCAGGCGGCGAAGGCGGATCTGGCGCGCTCGGCATAGCGCTCGCGGCTGGAGGTTCTGGGGAGTTTTTTGTCCGGCTTGTCCGCTTGATTTGTGGGCGGCAAGGCCGGGGTAAGTCCGTACTGGGCGTTGCTGGGCTGGAAGTGTTTGGCCGGGGTTTGCAGATGGGCCAGGAGTCCGCCCAGGACGCTCTCTTGAGGCGGCGGAGGCAGAGGGACGCCGCGCAGGGCCGCGCCCAGGGAAAGACCCAGCCAAAGGCCCGAGGCCATGGATTCCACATATCCTTCCACCCCGGTGATCTGCCCGGCCAGAAAGATATGCGGGGCGGCGCGCAGGGAGAGATCCGCGTTCAGCGCCGCCGGGGCGTTGATATAGGTATTGCGGTGCATGCTGCCGTAACGCGCGAATTCCGCGCGGGCCAGTCCCGGGATCATCCGGAAGATCCGTTCCTGTTCTCCTTGCAAGAGCTTGGTCTGGCAGCCAACCAGACCGAACATGTCCTGGTTCAGGTTCTCCGCCCTGAGCTGGACCAGGGCAAACGGGCGGCGGCCTGTGGCCGGGTCGGTCAGTCCCACCGGCTTGAACGGTCCGAAAAGCAGAGTTTTTTCCCCGCGCGCGGCCAAGGCCTCAATGGGCATGCAGCCTTCAAAATGCCGTTCTTCTTCGAAATCATGGGTAGACGCCTTTTCCGCCTCCATCAGGGCATGGTAAAAGGCTAGGTATTCCTCGCGGTTCATGGGGCAGTTCAGGTAGTCGCCGGTCTTTTCATAGCGCGAGGCGCGGAAGATGCGTTCCTGGTCCAGGGATTCGCCGTGGACGATCGGGGCGATGGCGTCATAGAAGTAGAGCTGTCCGTCTCCGGTGAGGCGGGCCAGGCTGGCGGCGAGATCCGGGGCGGCCAGGGGGCCGGCGGAGATCACCAGATGGGTGAATCCGGCGAGGGTAGTGTCCTCGTTTGGGTTCAGGCTGCGGATTTCCCGGCGGATCAGGGTGATTCGCCGGTTTTCCGTGACGCGCCTGGTGATTTCGCGGCTGAAGCCCTTCCGGTCCACGGCCAGGGCCTTTCCAGCCGGGATCCGGCAGGCGCGGGAGACCGTCAGGCAGAGACCGCCCAAGGCGGCCAGTTCTTCTTTAAGGCGGCCGATGGCGCTTTGCGGGTCATCGGATCGCAGGGAATTGGAACAGACCAGTTCCGCGAGATCCGGGCTACGGTGGGCCGGGGAAAAGCGTTCCGGTTTCATTTCAAACAAGGTCACCGGAAGATCCTGGGAGGCCAGGGCATAGGCGCATTCGCAACCGGCCAGTCCTCCCCCGATGACGGCTATTTTACAGGCATGCGACATATTTTCGGCGTGTCTGCTTTCAGGCGCATGGGCTATTCTCCCAGCCCCGCGTAAAGGGCGGAAGAGAGATAGCGTTCCCCGGCGTCCGGCAGGATGACCACGATGGTTTTGCCGGCGAATTCCGGGCTGGCGGCCAGCCTTGCGGCCACGGCCACGGCCGCCCCGGAGGAGATGCCGGCCAGAATTCCTTCTTCCCTGGCCAAGCGGCGGGCGTATTCAATGGCTTCCTCGTCGCCCGCCAGCTCCACCCGGTCCAGCAGGGAGAGATCCAGGGTCTTGGGGATGAAACCAGCGCCGATGCCCTGGATATTGTGCGAACCGGGCTGGAGGGGGAGGCCGGCCAAGTGCTGGGTGATAACCGGGCTGGTTCGTGGCTCCACGGCCACAGAGAGAATTTTTCGGCCGCGGGTGTTTTTGAGGTAGCGGGAGATGCCGGTGATGGTTCCGCCGCTGCCCACCCCGGCCACCAGGGCATCCACCGTCCCCCCGGTATCTTTCCAGATTTCCGGGCCGGTGGTTTGTTCATGAATGTCCGGGTTGGCCGGGTTCTGGAATTGCTGGGGCAGGAAATAGCCGGCCGGGGCGGCTGCGGCAATTTCCTCGGCCCGCCGGATGGCCCCGGACATGCCTTCGGACCTAGGGGTGAGGACGAGTTTCGCTCCCAGTATGGCCAGCACTTTTCGCCGTTCCAGGCTCATGTTTTCCGGCATGGTCAGGAGGAGTTCATAGCCTCGGGCCGCGGCTACAAAGGCCAGGGCAATGCCGGTATTGCCGCTGGTAGGTTCAATTATGCGTCCGCCGGGCTTCAGCAGACCGCGTTTTTCCGCGTCCAGGATCATGGACGCTCCTACCCGGCATTTGACGGAACAGGCGGGGTTGCGCCCCTCGATCTTGGCCAGGACCGTGGCCTGGGAAGTGACGATTCGGTTCAGCCTGACCAGGGGGGTTCCTCCGGCGGACTGGGCGTTGTCCAGGTAAATTTCAGCCATGCCTTGTTCCTGCGATCATGTATGACACGGGGTTTCTCCCGGCGGCGGCCCAGGCTTGACCTGGCCGGAGTTATTTGTTCTTTTGGGGCGCGTTGCCGTTGCCCAAGTATAATAGGCTAAATTTTTATGACTGCAAGCCCGCATAAAACCAGAGTGCTGGTTGGCCTCTCCGGGGGAGTGGATTCCTCGGTGGCCGCCCTGTTGCTTTTGGAGCAGGGTTACGCGGTGACCGGGGTGACCATGTCGGTCTATGACGGGCCGTCTGGTTCCGGGTCACGGAAGGGTTGCTATGATTGCGGGGAAGCGGAGGATATTGCCTTCGCCGCCACGCTGGCCGGGCTTCTGGGTATTCAGCACCACATCGTTGACTGCTCCGGACCCTACCGGGAGCTGGTCCTGGATTATTTTCGGGAAACCTATCTGGCCGGTCAAACTCCCAACCCCTGCGTGCGCTGCAACTCCCTGCTCAAATTCGGGATTTTTCCGGCCCTGGCGCACGCGGCCGGACTGGAGCACGAATATTTTGCCACCGGCCATTACGCCAGGACGGAGCGCGACCCTGAATCCGGCCTGTATCGCCTGCGCCGAGGCCAGGATCAGCGCAAGGACCAGTCCTATTTTATCTACCGCCTGAACCAGGAGCAACTGGGGCGGACGCTTTTTCCCCTGGGAAACATGCGCAAGGAAGAGGTGCGCGCCCTGGCCGCCGGGTGGGGATTGCCCATGCACGATGCCCCGGACAGCCAGGATTTTTACTCCGGAGAGCACGCGAAACTTTTGAACCTGGAAGATCGTCCCGGCGATATTGTTGATGCGTCCGGGCGGACGCTCGGGCGACACCGGGGTTTCTGGCATTTTACCCCCGGACAGCGAAAGGGCCTGGGTTTGGCCGCGCCTGCTCCTTTGTATGTGATCGGGGTGGACGCGGAGCGTAACCAAGTTCGCGTCGGACCTTATGCCCAAAGCCTCAGCCGGGCCTGCCTGGCAGGAGACATCTGCCTGCCTGTCCCTGGAGAATTGGAAAACCCCGGCCTAACCGTCCGCCTGCGCTCATCCCAGTCGCCCGCGCCGGCGCGGGCGCTTTGGGAAGCAGGCGGAGAGCGGCTGCGCGTGGATTTCGCCCAGCCCCAGTCCGGGGTGGCTCCGGGGCAGTCCCTGGTTTTTTACCTGGAAGATTTGGTAGTTGGCGGCGGGGTGATCCTGGAGGCTGTAGAATAGCGCCGCCCTTCCCGCCGTAAAAAGCGGGCCGCGCCGGAATACATCCGGCGCGGCCTCCGTGTTTCCAAGCCGGAAAATTCCGGCGCAAGCTTACTTGATCTCCACTTCCGCGCCGGCTTCCACGAGCTGCTTCTTGGCGTCTTCGGCCTTGTCCTTGGCAACGGCCTCCAAGATGCTGGAGGGGGCGCCGTCCACCTTGTCCTTAGCTTCCTTGAGGCCAAGGCTGGTCAGGGCGCGCACTACCTTGATCACGTTGATCTTGTTGGCGCCGGCTGATTTAAGGATTACGTCGAATTCGGTTTTTTCCTCTTCCGCCGGGGCGGCGGAGGCAGCCGGGGCCGCAGCCATGGCCACGGCCGGGGCGGCGGCGGAAACGCCGAATTTTTCTTCCAGTTCCTTGATGAACTGCGAAAGCTCAAGCACGGTCATGTTGGCGATGAAATCCACAACTTTTTCTTTGGTGACTGACGAGGACATGGTTTTTCTCCTTGATTTTGGCTAGGCGGCCTTTTTTTCTTCCACGGCCTTGAGCGCGTAGAGCAGCCCGCGAATGATGTTGCCGAAAAGCGACACAAAGTTGGTAGGCACGGCGTTCAACGTGCCCAGGGTCATGGCCAGAAGCTCCTGTTTGCCGGGGAGCTTGGCCAGGTCTTCCAGCTGCCTGGAGTTCAGCACCTGCCCTTCAAGGCTGGCGTGCTTGACGACCAGGGTTTTGCTGGTTTTTGCGCTGTCCGTGACAGCCTTGGCCAGGGCGACCGGATCTTCATGGCCGACGGCCACGCCGCAGTTCTCGCGGAACATGTCCTTGATCGCCTCGTGTTTGGTGCCGGTAAAGGCAATGCGCGCCAAGGTGTTTTTCACGATTACGAGCTCGCCGCCCGTAGCGCGAATCTTGACCCTGAGTTGCGTCATTTCTTCCACCGGCATGCCCTTGAAGTCGGAAACCACCGCGATGGGCGCGTCACTAACCGTGGATTTGATCCGGGCGATTACTGCGGCTTTTTCGTCTCTGTTCACTCGACTCTCCTGAATTGGGTGTTGCTGGTAGAATTACTGAGCCAAAAAGCATCTCGGCAGGAGATTAAGGGCGGAAAGGTTCTTTCCGCCCGCCTGCTGTCTTCGACCCGGGAATTCTATGTCCTCTGCCAATATTTCGGGACGGCGCGGCCTATTTTTCGATGAACTTGCCGAGCGCCGCCGGATCCACCTTGAACCCCGGCCCCATGGTGGTGGAAACCGCCATGCCCGTCATGTAAGCGCCTTTGGCCGCCGAGGGGCGCAGACGGTTAACTTCGGCCAGGATGGTCTTGAGGTTGTCCAGGATTTTTTCCGGCCCGAAGGAGACCTTGCCCAATGGGGCATGGAGCACCCCGGCTTTGTCCACCCGGAATTCCACCCGGCCGCCCTTGACTTCCTTGACCGCCTTGCCCACGTCCATGGTCACGGTGCCGGTTTTGGCGTTGGGCATCAGGCCGCGCGGTCCGAGGATGCGCCCAATCTGCCCCACCAGAGCCATTACGTCAGGAGTGGCTATGGCCGAGTCAAAATCCAGGAAACCTTCCTTGACCTTGGCAACCAAGTCTTCGCCCCCCACAAAATCGGCCCCGGCCGCCTTGGCTTCCGCTTCCTTGTCTCCCTTGCAGAACACCGCCACCCTCATGGTCTTGCCCAGACCGTGTGGAAGGGCGATGGCCCCGCGGACCATCTGGTCGGAATACTTGGGGTCAACCCCCAGGCGCAGAGCCAAATCCACCGTTTCGTCAAACTTGGCGTAGGAGGCGCTGATGGCCTTGCTTACAGCGTCCTCCACCGGGAGCTTGACCGAAAGATCAATATTTTCCACAGTCTTGCGGTATTTTTTTCCATGTTTGGGCATTATACCCACCTTACCTTCACTCGTTTGAATCTCCTGCCGGTTCGCCCGTCCGGGATGGCCGGCAGTACGGTTGATTAAACGTCAGCTTGCCTTAGTTTACATCAAGACCCATGCTTCGGGCCGTGCCGATGATCGAACGCTTGGCCGCCTCCAAATCCTTGGCGGTCAGGTCCGGCAGTTTAAGGCGGGCGATGTCTTCCACGTCCTTCTGGCTGACCGTGCCGATCTTGTTGCGGTTGGGTTCGCCGGAACCTTTGTCTTTTTTGGCGGCCTTGAGCAGCAATACCGGGGCCGGCGGGGTTTTGGTTATGAAACTGAAGGAACGATCCTGGTAAACCGTGATCACGGCAGGTATAACCGTGCCTTTCTGATCCGCGGTTTTGGCGTTGAAGGCCTTGCAGAACTCCATGATGTTCAGGCCGTGCTGCCCCAGGGCCGGACCGACCGGAGGAGAAGGGGTGGCCGCCCCGCCGGGGAGATGGAGTTTGATCTTGGCGATTTCTTTTTTGGCCATGGTACTTTTCCTTATTAAGCGAACAGGTTCCTAACCTTTGGAAACCTGCCCGAAATCAAGCTCAACCGGGGTCTGCCGGCCGAAGATGGATACGGAAACCCTGAGTTTGCCTTTGTCAAAATTGACGTCTTCCACCATCCCGTTGAAGCCCCCGAAAGGACCGTCAATCACCCGCACCTCGTCGCCGCGCTCGAAGTTGAATTTGGGCCGGGGTTGCTCGTGCCTGGTTTCCATCATGGCGATGATACGTTCGGCCTCGCTGTCCAGCATGGGTGTGGGGCGGTTTTTTCCACCCACAAAGCCGGTCACCTTGGGTATGGACTGGATGAGGTGCCAGGAAGCGTCGTTCATGGTCATGCGCACCATCACGTAACCTGGAAAAAACTTGCGGGTGGAGGTTTTTTTGGCGCCGTGGGCCAGCTCGATGATACGCTCGGTGGGGATGATTACCTCTTCGATGGCCCCGGCATCCTGTCCGGTGCGCATCATTTCACGGATAGTCAGTTCCACCCGGTTTTCAAAACCGGAGTATGTATGCACTATGTACCAGCGCTTGCGAGGCTGGCCGGTTTCATTCTCGATCATCTCACATACCCAGCGAGGTTATGGCCTGGACTATCCGGACCAGCGCGTAATCAATAACGCCGAGGAAGATGGACATTATGGCGACCAGGATAA
>Ga0082212_10012533_pt1 | contig 10675 bp, 8 predicted proteins | sample TergutNt197P3_FD_71548 | JGI IMG/M metagenome (GOLD analysis project Ga0082212, IMG submission 71548) | Neocapritermes taracua P3 segment gut microbial communities from Petit-Saut dam, French Guiana - Nt197 P3 | ecosystem: Host-associated > Arthropoda: Insects > Digestive system > Gut ...
CTGAGGGGGGCTTTACTGCCGTCGATGATCATGAGCAAGGAAATTCAGGAATATTCTTCACACGGATACGTGACTCCCTTCGCCCTTTTCAGGATACAGAGAAAAGATACAAAAAAAGAATCCGACATGGAGTATGTTCTCGATCTTGACCGCTCTTATTTTGATCCGGAATTGCTTGACGGCAAGGATCTTGTCTTTGCCGATCCGATGAACGCCACCGGGGGGAGCATTGTCACGATTGTAAAATACCTGCTGGAAACGGGCGTAAAACCCAGGTCCGTCCTTTTTTTTAACGCTATAGCCGCTCTTAAGGGGGCGCTTCGGGTTGTCCGGGCTTTGGATAACTGCGATCTTTACACCCTCTGGATGGACCCTGTTCTTAACGAAAAGGCATATATTATGCCCGGTCTGGGGGATGCCGGGGACCGGATAAACGGTGCGGACGGTAAAACCAATCCGAGGAACATTATCCAGCTTATTGCGGATTACGGTGACAATATTGCAAGGCTGTACCGTTCCCAGCTTAGGAAAATTGAAGAAACCGTGCTGAATACAGGCGAATAAATGAGAATTAGAAATGAGGAATTAGGAGTGATAAATAAAAAGAGAAGTGAGAAAAGAGAAGTGAGAAAAGTAAAATATACTATCTCTTTTTCCTCTTTGTTCTCCGCTCTCCGCTCTCTGCTCTTTCCTCTCTGCTCATTACTCATTGCTCTTTGCTCTCTGCTCTTTTGTATCGGTTGTGCAAGCTGGGGTGCCGCATCGGCGGAAGAGTATTTTTCCATCGGTATGGCTTATTACGATATGGGAAAATTTGACGAAGCGGAAAAATGGCTGAACCGGGCAAGGGCAAAGGATAAAACAAAAAGCGCTTCGGAATACAACCTTGGGCGCATTGCATTTGAGACTGGACGTTACGAAGATGCCGCCAAACATTTTGAATCCGTCCTGAAACGCGATCCGGGTAACATCCCGGCGTTAAAGGCCGCCGCTTACACGCGGATACGGAACGGTGAAATTGAAAAAGCGGAAGTTCTTTACAGCAGGCTCCTTGTTCTGGTACCGGAAAGTGCCGATGACGGTTACAACCATGCCCTTGTTCTTTTTGCCATGAAAAAATACGCCGAGGCGGAGCAGGTTCTGAAAAACCACGAATTTGCCCTTCTTGACAACAATGACGTTTTACTGCTCTACGCCCGTTGTCAGAAAGAACAGGGGAAACCTGAAGCCATTGACACTTACGCACAGTGGCTCGTGAATAATACCGATCCGAAAGTGCGTTACGAATACGCGCAACTGCTGGAAAAAGATGAACTGTACGCACGCGCGCTGGAAGAGTACCGCACCGCCCTTACCGGCCTTGGTGTGTCAAGCGTTAACCCATCAAGACCGGAACTCCGCTTTTCCATTGCCCGGCTTCTGATGATTGCCGATGCGAATAGTGCCGAAGGGATAAACGAACTGGAAAGCGCGGTCCGTGACGGCTTTGAAGATATTGAAGCGTTGGAAGGACTCCTTGCAGACGGCAGGATAAGCGCCTCTAATAAGGACAGCATCAGGAAGGTGATAACCGAAATGAGACGATCTGCGGATGCCGCCGCAGTATCCGACGGGGCTGTCGTGGATGATCCTGCGGTTGATACCGGGACGGAAAATACCACAGGCAACGCCACAGGCAGTGCCACAGGCAGTGAATATGAAGCGGAGTAAAAAATGGTTGTTTCGATGATTCAAATACTGTTTGAAATTCCCGATGTCGGCAGTATCAAGGAAAAGCGTCGTATTGTCACGTCGGTAAAGCAAAAACTTCAGCGCCGTTTTCATTTGAGCGCCGCCGAGGTGGATCTGCAGGATTCACTGACATTTGCCCAGATAGGCGGGGCGCTTGTTTCCAATTCAAAAACCTTCGGGGAAGCCGTTTTGCGGAAAGCTTTTAATATGATTGAGAACGAAGTTCCTGTTCGCATTCAGGACATGAGTATCCGTTCGGAGGAGTTTTAATGAAATTGAAAATATTTTTCGGCCTGTTTTTTTCGGCCCTGATATTTGGTTCCTGTCTTGGCGTTTCGGCGGATATCACTGTACTATCGGACGGTTCGGGAAAAATCGCCATTGAGTACAGAGTTTCCCAAATGCTGGAATCGGCGGGCAGGCTGGACGGCAACGAGCGTTGGCCGGCGGTTCCCGTCGGCAGGGGTGATTTTGAACGGGGTATCGCTGGGATTCCGGATATCCGTCTGGTATCGTATTCGGCTAAAGAGTCCCCCGGTGTAACGGGCGGAAGGGATCTTGTCACCAAAGCGGAGTTGGAATTTAAAAACATCGCCGCCCTGGCAGCTTTTTTGGACGGTGCCGGGGCTGCCGCTGCGTTTGACGGGAGCAACGGCAACAGGCTTCGCCTGGATCTGTGTGACCTTTCCGGCGGCAGCAGAGATGCCGGCGGCATAAAAAATGCCGATCTTCTTTCCCTCTTGAGGGAAGTCTGTGAGGGTTATAATTTTAACATCAGCCTGACCGCGCCTAAACCTGCCGCCCTTACGGTAATTCCGGCGGTTGTACCCGGGGCACAGATCGTTACCGGCGGAAAAAAAGTATCATTTACTATAGGAATGGGGGATCTTCTAAGCCTTAACAACGCTCTTGCATTGGAGATTGGGTGGTAGGAACCGTTATGAATCCCGAAAAATTAAAAAATACCGGATTTTTTTTGTTAGTTGTAATTTGCAGTATGTTTTTTTCCTGTTCAAGAACGGAGCCGAAGATAGTTTTTGGTTTTATAGAATTGGTTTATTATCAGACAAATAACAAACCGCAGGAATGTTTTTCATTTTTTATTATTCCCGAAGATGAAGACGGAATTGAAAACCTGGAAGAACTTTTTCTTTACCATGACAGAGAACAACTCCGCTGGCATCTGAAAAATGACGATTGGGTTACTTTTACCCAGGACGGAAAAACATGGATCGGCAGCCGGAGTATTACAATCGCCGAAGATGAAACTCTGCCCAGGGGCCAGTTCAGGGCTGTTCTGGTGAACAAAGGCGGGGAAAAATCGGAACGTAATTTCAGTTTTGACGCACCGGCAGAGTCGCGTTTCCCGTTTCCCGTTTTGCAGATAAGCGCAGGCAGGTATACGGTAACTTCTTTATACCCGGTGAACCGTCTGGTTTGTTTTGATATGGAGGGCACCTATCTTTCAACAATAAATCTTGACACCCTCAGCGGGTCCGTTAGCGACCTTAAAATTCCGTCTAATGTAGTTTCCGCCGCACTTTGGGCGGAAGACGCGCAGTACTTTACCTGTGCATATACCAATGCAGTCGCCGTCCGTTAACATCATTAAAAGTTATGTGCTTCGGGCGGGGAGGATCACCGATGCCCAGCGGAGGAGTTACGATTCCCTTTCAGGACGGTATACGGTTCCGTTTACGGAAAACCTGATCGATTATTCACAGATATTCGGCAACGGCAATCCCGTTATCGCGGAGATCGGTTTCGGTATGGGTGCGGCTACTGCGGTTATCGCTGGAGAAAACCCCGAAAAAAACTACATCGGCATTGAAGTGCACAAGCCGGGGGTGGGAAAACTCCTCTGGGAAATAGAACGGCGTTCTCTTTCCAATATAAAGGTAATCGAACATGACGCGGTTGAGGTTTTCCTGAAGATGTTCCCGCCTGATTCGCTGGAGGGGATACACCTCTTCTTCCCCGATCCCTGGCCCAAAAAAAGGCACCATAAACGGCGGCTGGTAACGCGGCCCTTTACCTGCACTTTGGCAGAAAGACTGAGGCCGGGGGGGTACCTTTACATGGTTACAGATTGGGAGGACTACGCGGTTTGGGCGCTGGAGGAACTCGGCGGGACTGAAAATTTGGTTAATCCCTACGGTGGCACCGGCGGTGGTATCGGCGGTGATACCGATGACGGATTCGCCCCGCCCCAATCCTGGCGGCCCCGTACCAAATTCGAAAAAAAGGGTATTGAAAAAAAACACGAGGTGAGGGAACTGTATTTTGAAAAACGGTAAAAAAAATAGTGCTGTTCCTGAACGGGCGGCTGTTCTTGAAAAATTAATAGTTCGATATCAAAAATCCTATTACGAAGGCGAAGAGGAAATATCCGACGGGGAGTTTGATCTGCTTTGGGACGAGCTGAAAAGCATAGCCCCGGACAGTCCGGTTCTCAAAAAGATCGGTGCAGGCGCTTCCGGTGGAAGCGGCGATCATACTATCGACGGTTTCCCCAAAGCAAAACATCTGATCCCCATGGGCAGCCAGGATAAGGCCGCCGACCCTGTAGAATTTACCGCATGGGTACAAAAAACCGGCCTGCGGAAATTTCTCGTGCAGTACAAACTCGACGGTGCAAGCCTTGAGTTGCAATACGAAAAGGGAACTCTCCTCCGGGCAGTTACACGAGGCGACGGAATCACTGGAGATGAAATTACGGCTAACGTATTGCGCATGACGGGAGTTTTCGCAAAACTTGATCTTCCGTTTTCCGGAGGAATACGGGGGGAAGTTGTAATGACCCGTGATGTATGGCGTAATAAATACACTTCCAAGGCCAACTGCCGTAACGCTGCAAACGGGATCATGCGCCGCAAGGACGGCTCCGGCTGTGAGGACCTCAGGCTTATTACCTACGATGCGGCTTCTAATGAGGGGTATTTTACCGATGAGTCGCAAAAAATCGAATGGCTGGGCAAACGGGGTTTTGAAACAGCGGAAAATAAAATTTTTACCAGCCCGGAAGATATTATCGCCTACCGCGAAAAAGTGGCGAAGATGCGGGATAAACTGCCCTATGACATTGACGGCCTCGTGGTAAAGGACATTGTCACCGATATTGTTGATTTACGCCGTCCACGTCCCGAAAAGCAGATCGCCTTCAAATTTGAACCGGAAACCGCTTTCAGTATCCTTAGGCAGGTTGAATGGAGCGAATCCGGTGCTACCTACACCCCCATCGGTATTGTTGACCCTGTCCGCCTTGCAGGAACCACAGTACAGCGGGCCAACCTCAACAACCCGGACATGATCCGCACCATGGGCCTAAAAATCGGCTCGGCGGTTTCCGTGGTTAAACGCGGCGAAATTATCCCCAAAATCGAAGGCCTTGCCCCTGAGGGTGCTGTGCCTTCGGAGGCCTTATCCGGAGGGGAACGGGAAATAGAATTTCCAAACCGTTGTGCCGTCTGCGGCGCGGAGCTGATTGATGCCGGCACGCGGTTGTACTGCCCCGACACCAGCTGTCCCAAACGTCTTTTGCACCGCCTTGAAAAATGGGTTTCCGTTTTGGACATCCGTGAGTTAGGCGAAAAATTGATCCGGCAGCTTTTTGACAGGGGCAGGGTGAGGAAAATAAACGATCTGTACACCCTAACAGCGGAAGAACTTGCCGGCTACGAACGCATGGGCGATCTTTCCGCCGCAAAAGTTATACGTCACATTCAGACAAAGCGGGAACTTTCCCTTGCCGTTTTTATCGCCGGTTTTGATCTTGAAGGGATAGCCGAAACCACCATGGAAAAAGTCGCCGCGGACGGCTTTAGCACTCTGGAAAAACTCCGCTCCGCATCCGTGGAGGGTATTGCCGCCGTCCACGGCCTGGGCGAAATTACCGCAGCCGTCATTGTAAACGGCCTTAAAGAAACCGCCGCCGAAATGAACGCCGTTCTTTCCGCCGGCGTTATCAGTATTGCCGCGCCGCCACCGGAAGAGGGCCAACCCCTGCGCGGCCTTTCGTTCTGCTTTACCGGCGAGCTTTCCTCAATGAAACGTAACGAAGCAAAAGAAAAAATAAAAGAACTGGGTGCTTCAACAAAAGATACTGTAGTAAAAGACCTTTCGTACCTTGTTACCAACGACCCCGGCTCCAATTCTGGAAAAAACAAAAAGGCCCGCGAGTTGGGCATACCTGTTATCGATGAAAAACAGTTTCTTGCATTGCTTGCAGAACCCGGTAAGACAGCGGTACAGGGCGAGTTGTTTTAGAATTCCGTATTATTTTTTAATTTTTTCAAATTCTCCCTTGACAAATTTTTTTTTTGGAGTTATGTTTCTATACATAGAAGCGTTTCTGTATATAGAAACGTATAAACCAAAGCAGGGACGATCCCCTGAAAGGAAGGAACCTGGAATGACACACAAAATCCCCACCCGTATTTACCTCTCGGAAGATGAGACACCCAAATCCTGGTACAACCTGAGGGCTGTAATGAAGGAAAAGCCCGATCCGATGCTGCACCCGGGGACATTACAGCCCGTAACCGCTGCGGATCTGGGGCCGGTGTTCTGCAAGGAGCTGATAAAACAGGAACTTGACGAGACAACCCCCGTTATCCCCATTCCGGAGGGAATTCTGGAATTTTACCACGCTTTCCGGCCTTCCCCGTTGATTCGGGCGTATTTTCTGGAAAAATCACTTGGAACTCCGGCGGAAATATACTACAAGTTTGAGGGAACCAACACGTCAGGCTCCCACAAGCTCAATTCGGCCGGTCCGCAGGCGTATTACGCAAAGGAAGAAGGCCTTACCTCGCTTGCCACGGAAACGGGGGCGGGGCAGTGGGGCACGGCAATGGCAATGGCCTGCGGTTTTTACGATCTTAAACTGATGGTGTACATGGTGAAGGTTAGTTCCGAACAAAAGCCTTACCGCAAGGCCCTGATGGAAACCTACGGGGCAAACGTTACCCCGTCTCCGTCAAATACCACCGAAACAGGGCGGAAGATTCTGGCGGAAAACCCCGGCACCGGCGGTTCCCTGGGCTGCGCCATTTCCGAGGCGATTGAAGTCGCCGTAAAAACCGATAAGTGCCGTTATGTGCTGGGCAGTGTGCTTAACCACGTACTGCTCCACCAAACGGTGATCGGCCTGGAGGCAAAAACGGCCCTGGATAAATACGGGATTAAGCCCGATATAATCATCGGTTGCGCCGGTGGCGGCTCAAATCTCGGCGGCCTCATCGCCCCTTTCATGGGGGATAAAATCGCCGGAAAATCAAACGCCCGCTTTATTGCCGTCGAACCGGCTTCCTGTCCCTCGCTTACAAGGGGCCGGTACGCCTACGATTTCGGCGATACTGCAAAGACAACCCCGCTTATGCGGATGCAGACCCTGGGTAACGGGTTTATCCCGTCATCAAACCACGCCGGGGGGCTGCGCTACCACGGCATGAGTTCCATTTTGTCGAAACTCCATAAAGACGGTTACCTGGAGGCCCGTGCGGAAAAACAAACCGATGTTTTCGACGCCGCAATCCGTTTTATGAAGACCGAGGGGATACTGCCCGCACCGGAATCTTCCCATGCGATAAAAGCCGCTGTTGACGAAGCACTGGAATGTAAACGTACCGGTGAGAAAAAGACAATCCTGTTCGGGTTAAGCGGGACGGGCTTTTTCGACATGACAGCGTTCATGGCGTATAACGACAAGACGATGAACGACTATATTCCGACTGATGCGGATCTGGAAAAAGGCTTTGCCACTTTACCGGACATTCCGCAGAATAAATAGGGGAAAACAACAACCCCGCTCTGTCGGGTGGGTTGTTGTTTTAGTACCCTTCGCTTACAATTAAACCGTGGCTTGCGGCATAGACGGCGAATTGGGAAAGGCTGTCGTAGCCTGTTTTATCCAGTATTGAGGTGATTATCAGGCGGAGTTGCGCTTCAGATATTTTTAGATCGTTGAGCATTTCGCTTCTTGTATTTCCGCGACATACAAGACGGATCACGGCAATTTCTTTTTCGGTAAATTTGCCGGTAAAAGGTGATACGTCCGCAGGGCCGGGGTAGAGGCCCGCACCCTTCATTGTTCTGCGTATGACATAAAACAAATGATCTTTGTCCTCTTTTTTGTAGAGGTAGCTGTGCACTCCGGCTTTTCTGGCTTCTTCGATAAAGGTTATTTCGGGAAGTCCGGTCATCGCTACTATTTTTATTTCGGGTAATTCCCGCCTTATTTGGGCGGCGTAGTGGATGCCGTTGGCCCCGTTTTCCGTTACAATATCCATTAATACCAGATCGGGTTTGAGCTTGCGGCACAGTTCGGGGGCTTTTGAAGCATCGCCGCATACGCCGACGACTTCCATATCGGACTGTTCGCTGATAAGGTTTTCCAGCGAATCGCGCAACAGGGTTTGGTCTTCCACAATGAGAATTTTAATCTTTTGTTTCATTAATTAACTCCATTATAAGCGGCGGAATCGCCGCCAAGTTAATTGAACATGAACACGAAGTGTTCATGACAACTCCCAAAAATTTATTGTTTCAAGGGCCTTTTCCTGCGCGCCGGCCAAAAAAAAGTCATTTATTTTAAAATACGTTTGGCGCCCTGACGGACTGAGGTTCATTTTTCCCGCTTCCCTGACTAGATTTTCCGCCGTTTCGGTTTCGCCGTCCTGTATTGCTTTTTTCAAACGGGACAGAATTTCGGCAAGGGCTTTGTCCGCAATAGCGGAGTCTGCATTGGAAGACACACCTTCCGGCGGACAGTCGCTTTTCTTTTGTTTTTTCAATGCTTCGCACAATGCCGGCAGTGTTTCCCGTATGACAGGCACGTCTCCGTTCTGTCCGGCTTTTATCAATATGGCGATTTGTTCCTGCAGATCGGCGGATTGAAATCCGATGGTTCGAACCAACGCGGTGAATCTTTCAAAATACGCTGTATCAAATTCCTTGCCAATTTCAAATGATACGCGGTGGTGGTTCAACATATCGAGGCGACGGGATTCAATTTCCATGGAAAATGAGGAATGGGAAATATTGTTATTGGTGGTTTGAGTGTTTGTTAACGTGTTCTGTTCATTGCTCATTTCCGGTTGCTCATTTTTCAGCCATTTTACCAGAATTTTGTCCAACTCGCTTGCGTTTATCGGTTTTGAAAGGTAATCCTGGAAACCGTGTTCCAGATAATATTCTTTCATTCCGTGCACGGCATTGGCTGTTAATGCGATAATCGGGGCTTGCACGCCATGATTCATGATTATCCTTGCCACTTCTACGCCGTCCATATCGGGCATTACGTGATCCATGAAAATAAGATCGTAGCAGGCGGCTTGCGCTTTTGCCAGGGCTTCCCGCCCCGACGAAGCGGTTTCTATCTTAAGGCTGTAGGGGGCGAGAAGCCCCCGCGCCACAAGGAGATTCTCCGGCCTGTCGTCCACTATCAGCACTTTTCCCGGGGGCACGGGGGAGTGGAAGATTTTTTCCCGTCGTTCGGATACGTAACGGAAATTCCGTAAATTTTCGGCGGTTTCCTCTCCGAGAGTGCCAGTGTCGCAAACAAGACCCTGTACGATTTCCGTATTAAAGACAGAGCCTTTGCCGTATTCGCTTTCCGCGGAAATGGTGCCCCCCATCATTTGGGCGAGCTTTTGAGCTATGGACAGTCCCAGCCCCGTTCCCTCTGTTTTACGGTTAACGCCCGGGTCGAGCTGGACATAATCTTCAAAGAGTTTCCCCATGTCCGCCGGCTTTATACCTATTCCGGTATCCCGCACAGCAAACCGGATGAGTATGTTTTCTGAATTTTCCGGATGCCATGAAACACTCAGTGTTATCGTTCCTTCGTTGGTGTATTTGGCCGCGTTTGAAAGTAAATTGTTCAGTATCTGTTTGATCCGCAGTTCGTCTCCCTTGAGTTTGCGGGGAAAGTCACCGTCTATTTTCAGAATGAAATGTACCGGTTTGGAGGCGAGCCGTACCCTGTTCAGATTTATCGTATCGCCGATGAGTGACTCCGACTCGTATTCGTCGGGAACGAGTTCAAAATTTCCGGATTCGATTTTGGATATATCCAGAACGTCGTTGATGATTCCCAAAAGATACGAACCTGAACGGTGTATCTGCCTGATGTTTTCCTTGCTGGTGTCGGATATTTTGTTTTGCGGATTATCGGTCTGGCGGTCTGACTTGCGGTCAGACCGCCTGTCCTGCAGTTCTATTTGCGAAAGACCAATGACGGCGTTCAGCGGTGTGCGTATCTCGTGGCTCATGACGGCGAGGAAATCGCTTTTGGCCCGGTTTGCCGCATCCGCTTCTCTCTTAAGTTCTTCCAGCCGCCGGTTCTGGGCTTCTATCATCCGGTCTTTTGTTTTTCGGGTAAATTCTATTACAACCATCACGGAAAAAACCAAAAGATACGAGGCGACAATACGAATTACGGCCTCAATGTGCCAGTCGAAATGTGACCATCCGGATACAACCATTTCCGCGACCATTAGTACAAGAAGGGATACCGACAGGGCCGCTCCGTACCGCAGCCCCAGCAGCATTATCGAAAGCGGGGGATACACGTAGATAAAAAGGAAATTTAGCCCCAGAACCTGCTTTATATAGTTCATCCATATACAGAGCAAACCGAAAAAAAACATGAGCAGAAAAGAAACAACGACTTGAGGTATCTTTGTCCTGGCCAGGAAGACGCACGTCAGGGCGACAAGCATCATTCCCGTACTGGCGGCGACAATGTCATACAGCCCTTTTTGGAAGTTCAGCACGTTATATGCCGCGAGAATCATGATTCCGAAAATACTGACGAAATTCAGCAAGGCGTACCGGATCAGGCTGTCCGACATGCCGAAACCGCTTTCCCCCGAATATTTCCCGGAGGTGGCGATATTGATGAAAAAACCGATCCGTTTGTCCTTATTTTTTCTCAATACCG